>ENA-OXZZ01000013-OXZZ01000013.1-human-gut-metagenome-genome-assembly--contig:-NODE-13-length-79074-cov-10.444058_pt1 | contig 79074 bp, 82 predicted proteins | sample MGYA00244515_ERZ652815 | MGnify/ENA primary metagenome ERZ652815 (study PRJEB26926, sample SAMN06164594) | human gut metagenome | biome: ENVO:00009003; feature: ENVO:2100002; material: ENVO:00002003...
GGGCGTATGGCTGCCCCGGTTATGGCTTGCCGGATAAACTCGGCTTGGCTCATGTTGTAAGCAGAAAGCCTTTCCGCAAACTCGGCGTATTCTTCCTCGGTCATGCGTGTCTTGACTACCCGGCTGCGGTGCGGCGTATTGTATCGCTTTCCTATGGGTATCAACTCCTTTCACTTACCGCCGTTTTGTGGGCGATTTTTTAAGTATTTTTGGTGGGATTTTCAAGCGGCACAAGCCGCATAGCAGGGTTTGGGGAAGGCACTCCCCAACAAGATTTACCAAAGGGGCAAAACCGCAGATATGCGGATTTTGGCACCGTGGTAGAATCTTGCTCTAAGAAACTGCCGGACTGCCGTTCACTTGCTACTGCCACTTTTTCGGGAAATCTATAACCAGCTTTTTTATAAAAGGCTGCGGGCGGCGTTCTCCCCTTACTCCCTACAACACCGCAAAAAGCAAAAATGACGGACTTTCCGGCAAGAACTTTTCCTGCGGCGTGGTCTTTCCCGACAATAAGGCGTTTTGGAAACTGTGTTTTGCTCGCCGTCTGAAAAAAACGGCAATCTTTTTTGGCTTCACTGTCTAATACGGAACATTTGGAAATTTGCCAAAAATAGGCGCAAAAAAAGCAGCAAATCTTTTTCGGATTTACTGCTTCATGTGCCGCTGCGGGGCGGCGGGATATTCAGTTTCTATGTTATCGGTCAAGCCGGAACTTGAACAGGCTTTCAATCAGCTTTGTTCTGATGTAGTCCTCCATATCAGAGTTATAATAGCCGTTCATCTTGGAGAAGTAGCGGATATATCCGGCGTATCGGTCAAGGACAGCTTGTATCGCTATGGGGTCGCCCTCATGTGCCTTTATAATCGTGTCATAGGGGAGAAGTCGGTCACTCATGGGGCAGCACCTCCATTTCCTCTTTCAGCCGCTTCAAGGCAAGCTGGATATGCCGTCCGATTGTGCTGCGTGTCCAGCCGCTTTGTTCTCCGATTTCTTTCTGCGTCAAGTGCTGGAAGTAATACAAAAAGATTTCCTCCTGCGTCTGTTCCGGAAGTCCGGCAAGAGCCGCCGCAAGGGAGCAGCTATCTAAAAGTATCGTCTGACCTCGGACAGAAAACGGATATGTTTCGCCATAGTCTGGCACTTGAAAATACTCGTCCGTGGTGCTTAGTGGGACAAACTTTTCCTCGGTCAAATATTCAAGGGAGATTTCCCGTTTCCACCTCGCTGCCAGCATACGGGCAGCGTCAAAGGACGCATGACGAATAACAATCCGGCAGTAGGTATCATGGGTATAGCGGATATGTTCTTGATAGGCTTCGTATTCAGTCATGTAAAATCCCCCTTTCTTCGATTATGGGAAAGGGCGGCAGCACTTTTTGCTGTCGCCCCTTGATTACCCACCAGCAAGGACAGTCGGGGCTGTCAACGGTGGGCGTAGCCCATTTACTTGCCGTTGACTGGCTCGGCTGGATTTGCTATTTATATTATCATTCTTGTGTTTTTGCTTCTTGTCTGTTGTGCATGATTTGTATTTGATATACAAGAACGGGAATCAGAGAAATCAAAGCAAGCACACCAAAAACAATCGAATGATTTATAACTGCAAATATTGCAAACATAAGCAGTATCAACAACCATGGATTACGCAGATTTCTGTAATAGTTTTCCTTGTCCTCATAGGAAGTATGAAGTTCAAACGGCTTTCCATCATTCTCTTTTTCTACAATCAACAATTCACGGTTGAAGGTTGTAGTGTTGGTCGCAATGCGTCCGCCTTTTTCAGCCCATGGACGCCAACGCACCTTACCGACAGAATAGTTAAGATTGATATTTTTGAAAAATACCTTATAGCCCATATCTTCCAAAAAGAGGGAATAGTCTTTTGCATTCTCTTTCGATTTTTCTCCGATAAATTCTACACAGTATTTTACTTCATTAGGTTTACATTCTTCAAACTCATATAACATTTTCCCCGCTCGAATAAGACGATAGCCCTTCTCCGACATTTTATTCAGCCAATTCGCCTGTGCATTCAACAGACCACCAAAAAAATGATAACATTTTTTTCTCATACTGTACCTCCAATAATTCCACTTGCAACCTCTACAAGTTCATTAAGCCTTACAAGTTCTTTTTTCGCAACTTCTTTTCCCAGTGAGGTAATGATGTATTCTTTTTTTCTACCTTCACAATCTCCGCAAGGCTTAATCCATTTCTTTTCCTGCAAAGAGTTTAGCGCACCATACAAAGTGCCTGCTCCCAATGAAAGCCGCCCACCTGTTTTTTCTTCGATAAATTGCATGACAGCATATCCATGTTTTGGAGCATAGAGAGAAAGTAAAATGTAAAATGTCACTTCTGTAAGCGCACCACCTTTCATATTATCACGCATTGTTTATCCTCCTTGTTACGGTTACTGTAATAAATATATCACTAACCGTAATAGAAGTCAACAGCGTTCAAAGAAATTTGGAAATATGAAAATGAAGCAGCAACATCTTGGTGTTACTGCTCCATTCTTATACGGTATAGCGGTAGCCTTGGCTGCCTTTGTCTTGTTTTAGCTTCTTTACCGCACATGAGCATTTGAGCACGGTATTAAAGAAGTCTGACTGGGGGGATAATATACTTATGTCATGGCCCTCAAAAAATGTATTAATATGTCAGCAGGACACTGCAGACCATATTATAGCGGGGTTTAGAAAAAAAGGATGGATAGTTTATAGAATTTATGAAATAAACTTAGAGGAAATAAAAGAGGTGCTTAAATAATGGCGAACATATATCCCATAAAAGAAGATTTATCGGAATTGCCATTTGCAGAATTTAAAGTATATGAAGCGTTAGAAAAACTAGGAAAAAATTTTTATATTTTTCATTCGGTTCAATGGCTAAAGAAAACAAAAAAATGGGCAGCTACGTGGAAAGAAAATGATTTTTTGATTATCAATAGGAATTTGGGTGCACTTGTTTTGGAAGTAAAAGGTGGAGATATTGAATATACCGGAACGGTATTTCATCAGATAAATACAGAGACAAGGGAAAAATCTGTATTAGATCCCAAAAAGAAGAGGGATCCATTATCGCAAGCAATTGATGGGGCATATCATTATAGGAGTGTTCTTGAGAAACTAGTTGGTGCTACTGAAAAAAAATTAGCATTAGATGACCGATTCCCTGTTGAGGTTGCAGTATGGTTTCCTGGATGTACAATTGGTGAAAAAATTAAAAGCTTTCCGTTGGCTTATCGTGAGGCAGCACAAGCAGTTCTTGATTTATCGAGCTTTAGCAGGGGAGCGCAAGCAATTTATGACGTTTACGATTTTTACTGTTCAAGAGATAAAGTTAATATATCAGATGAAGAATTTAAGCTGATATTAGATGCGATTGCGTCAGATTTTGAACTAATTACATCGCCATTGGTGAAAAAAGATGAATTGGATCATGCCTTTTTGAAATTAACTAAAGAGCAGATGGGATTATTGGACTATATTTCTGAACAGCGTTTTGCAACGATTCAGGGTGTTGCTGGGACTGGAAAGACCTTAATTGCAAAAGAAGCAGCGAAAAATTTTGGGAATGAGGGACATAAAGTATTATTTTTATGTTTTAATAAATTTTTGTATGCTTATCTAAAAAAACAGTATCCGTATAAAAACGTTACATACTATAATATTCATTCATTTATTGTAGCACACAGTAATATAGAGGAAGATTTGTCAGATGCAGATACTCGTGCGGATGTATTGGAGCGTATAGATTGGTCTGATCTGGACTATGATGATGTGATAATTGATGAAGCACAGGATTTCCATGATAGAGAGATCATTTATTTTAGAGATTTTGCTGAATTAAAAGAAGGTAGGTTTTATGCATTTTACGATAAGAATCAGGTTATTCAGACTGCAAAAGTACCTGAGTGGATAGAAAAGTCTGAATGTAGATTATTACTTACAAAAAATTGTCGTAACACTTATGAGATAGCACTTACAGCATATAATGTAATTGATATTAAATTAAATCAGAAGATTCAAATGAGCAAGGGGGAAAAAACAGGCTTAATATTTGCGGGAAATGATCCAGTTTTTAAACTAGCGAAATTATTAAAAACACTTACAGGCGAGGAACATGGATACGATTATAGTGACATTGTTATTCTTACGTTGAAAACGGAATCAGAATCCATTATGAACAATATATATAGGCTTTGCGAAATTCCTATTACAAGAGAAAAGAGTAATTCATCTGTTCTTTTCACAACAGCAAAGAAATTTAAAGGATTAGAAAGCCGAGTAGTTATTATTGTTGATATTGATGAAAAAAGTTTTACTGATGAAATAAAAAAACGGAATTTTTACGTCGCATGTTCGAGAGCAACACAATCTTTGACACTTATTATTGAGGGGGATAACCCCCAAATTAAGAGAATTGCCGATGCTATTGCAGGTCCAAACTTTGCTCCGAAAGGAAAAATAGTTATGAAAACGCAATCAACAGTTCTTAATTTTGAACAATGATTTATTAAAAGATGAGTAAAGGGGCAATATGAACAAGAGAATAGGGAATATTTTTGGAGGTTAATGGAATGGCAAGAATAAAATTAGATACACTAAAAAAGAACGATAAAGATAGAAACACAGTCCATACACCAGTAGCGACCACTTATACAGTGTTTGAAGAACTAGGAATAGATATACCCGATGGCGAATGGCAATATGATTGCTGAATAATTACTAATCGCACAAAAGGTTGCGGATTGATTGCTTTTGTAAACCATTGATAACATATGCTTATACGAAAGTAAAACGTGTCACCTTAGCGGAGATCGGCTGGAAAGAACTGGATTTGCAGCGTCTGATGTCTTCGCACATTCAGGATTTTATTTATTCCAACGATTTGCTCACGATTTTCAATGAGCGTCCGAGGCAGGAGGAACCGGACATTCTTGCGATTGACAGGAATGGGGACTTATATATTCTGGAACTGAAGAGATGGAGCTCGGATAGGGAAAACCTCCTGCAGATTAAGAAAAATTATTTATAGACAATGAATATAGAAATACAGAGAAAATGAAACTTTATGATTTGCAGTAGGTGAAGCAGATGAATATACAGATTTTTGGAACTAAGAAATGCAATGATACAAAGAAAGCAGAACGTTTCTTCAAGGAACGTGGCATAAAGTATCAGTTCATTGATATGAAAGAAAAAGGCATGAGCAAGGGAGAGTTTACTTCTGTTGCACAGGCTAATGGCGGTCTTGAAAATATGATTAACTGGGATGGAAAAAACAAGGATATACTTGCTCTTATTAAGTATATTGCAGATGAAGATAAACTGGAAAAGATACTTGAGAATCCGCAGGTAATTAAAACACCGGTAGTAAGAAACGGAAAGCAATCTACACTTGGATATCAGCCTGATGTATGGAAGGGATGGAATTAATGGTAAAGAAAATGTTAAATACGGAGAATACCATGTCAAACACTACCCTTACACAACTTCAAGAAGGACTGACAACTGCATATATTGACGGTACAGCCGCTGCCAATCTGGCATACAAGCCTGCCTTCGTGTCGAATAATCCGGAAGAGGGCAAGAAAGTTATTTCCGTCATAGAAGATGAGCTGATGAAGTGTGACCAATTCCAGATCAGCGTGGCGTTTATTACTATGGGCGGAATTACGCCTCTCTTGCAGACGTTGAAGGAGCTGGAGAAGAGGCAGATCCCGGGTCAGATCTTAACGACAAACTATCTTAACTTTAGCGAGCCCAGAGCATTGAAGAAGCTGCAGGAATTGTCCAATGTTACTCTGAAGATGTATGATGTGGATCGGGCAGATCAGGGCTTCCACACCAAAGGCTATATTTTTAAAAAGGAAGAGATTTATCGTATTATCATCGGTAGCTCCAATATCACAAGTGCTGCTTTGACGAAAAATAAGGAGTGGAATACCAAAATTGTTTCCACAGAGCAGGGCAAAATTGCGATGGAGATCGTAAAGGAATTCCACCAGCTTTGGGACTCTAAGTATGCGCTTTTCTATGATGATTTCTATGAGAATTATAAGCAAAAGTATGAGATCATTAAAAAGCAGAGGGAAATAGCAAAACGGGATGAGATAGCTTCCACGGAGAAGTATAAGCTGGAACCGAATTCTATGCAGGTAGGGTTTATTACGAATCTTCGTAGGATTGTGGATGCTGGAGAAAATAGAGCACTGCTGATTTCTGCTACCGGGGCTGGTGGTATTATTATGACAAGTCAAGCAAAGATCGCATAAAACAAGGGTTTTTGGCTGATTTAGTCCTACAAAAAAATGCCTTTGGGTAAGGTATTTAAGGGTGGGGCGGCGCCGTTTTCAACTGAAAATACAAGCACTGTTCACTAATATAACACGATCAGTCATATAGCTTTAAGGGCAAAACTCTGGGCGAATTGTGCCTGGAGAACAATTTAATATGGTATTAAGGTAGGACTTAATCGGCTGATGGAATGTGCGAGGCTGATGACAGTCTTATTTTTTTACGCATTTTTCAGAAGCTGGTTGAGTGTACTGCCGAGTCAATCTATGGGGCAATACCCGTCTATGAAAAGGAGTGCAAATCTATGGCAAAAGTGACAAGAAAAGATTTCAGAGAACTGACAGTAAGCGAAGCAACCAATTATGGCAGAAGAACTACTCCGATGTTACGTATCCAGGGATTGTGGTTGCAGGAGCTTGGTTTCAATGTAGGAGATCCTGTTCTGGTGAAGTGTGAAGATGGAAAACTGATTATCACTCCAGATACTACCAAAGTGGAGTTGATGGAAGCTGAGAAGGCTTTTATGGAAGAGGAAACCAAGAAACTGCAGGAGAGATTCCTTAAGGAAAAGAAGGAACTTCATGCAAGATTCGTGGCAGAGAGACGTGTCGAATACGGAATGTAATCGGATTGGAGGCTTGGACAATATGGGAAAAATCATTTTAATCGGAGCAACGAAGGGCGGTGTCGGAAAAAGCGTGAGTTCGTATAATCTTGCGTATTCTCTGACAAAGCTTGGTAAAAAGGTTTTAGCAGTGGATTTTGACAGTCAGGCTAATCTTACTATTTGTTTTGGAGTGGAAGATCCGGCAGCAGTACCAGTGACAATCGGTCATCTGATGATGGCTCAAATGGATGAAGAGGAACTGCCGGATGCATCAGAATATATTATGAGCCGCAATGGTGTGGACTATATTCCTTCGTCAATGGTTCTGTCGGCAGTGGATGCAAAACTGAGACTGGAGATGGGGGCAGAGAAGATGCTTTCCAATATTCTGGAACCGCTCAGGGAATTATATGACTATGTGGTGATTGATACTTGTCCGGCGCTTGGAGCATTGACAATCAATGCACTTGCAGCGGCAGATGGCGTGGTGATCACTGTGAATCCTCAGCTTCTGGCTATGATGGGATTGCAGGATTTTCTTAAGACCATCAAAAAGATTAAGAGCCGTATCAATACCAGGATAGAGATTGAGGGAATCCTTCTTACCATGTGTGAAGCACGTACCAATCTCTGCAAGGTGATTTCAGAGCAGGTGGCTGATACTTTTGAAGGACAGATTCGAATATTCAAGAGCAAAATTCCAAATACCGTAAAGGTAGGGGAGAGTGTTTATTACAGTGAGCCACTTTTAGAGTATGCTCCGGAGACCAAAGCCTGTAAGGCATATCTTGAATTTGGGAAGGAGTTGATTGCGGATGAAGGCTAATGCTCCTAAGAGAAAAGTGTTTGCGGATGCTATGGATCTTCTGACTGAGAATGCATCTGGAGCGGAAAATGATATTCAAATGATAAATGTGGATGCTATCAGACCGTTCAGAAATCAATCCGTTTCGATTATATGAAGGGGAACGTCTGCAGGAAATGGTGGATAGTATCAGAGAGCATGGTGTCCTTATGCCTGCAATCGTTCTGCAGACTGATGACGGATATGAAATGCTGGCAGGTCATAACAGACAGAATGCTGCAAGGATAGCAGGACTTGATAAGATACCGGCGATTGTCAAAAAGGATCTCACAGAAGAGGAAGCGTATGTATATGTAATTGAGACCAATGTGATCCAGAGATCCTTTTCAGAACTGCTTCCATCTGAAAAGGGAGAGGTTCTGACAGAGCGTTATGAAAAGGTAGTTTGCCAGGGCAAGCGTAATGATATTCTGCAGGAAATAGCAAGATTGGAGGGTAAGGAAATATCTTGTGGACATGGTGTCCACAAGAAGACTCGTGACAATATCGGTGAAGAGTACGGGATGGTTGGAAGAAACGCAGCGAGATATCTGAGGGTACATTTTCTGAATGATGATTTGAAGCTGATGCTTGATACCGGAAGGCTGACGCTGGTTGCCGGTGTGGAGATATCATTTCTGAATGAGGAAGAGCAGAATCTGGTTTACAGGGTTCTGCAGACGGATGGCATCAAGGCGGATCTGGACAATGCAAGAGAACTTCGTAACCGGACTGGCAATCTCACTATGGATTCCATCATGGATATTCTGACCAAAGGGAAGAGTAAACGAACTTCCTACAGTTCAAAGAGAGTAGTGTACATTAAGGAAAAATACTTCAAAGAGACAGAGCCAGAGCAGATGTGAGAGACCATTGAAAAGGCATTGGATAAATATTTCCAGAAGGGAGCTGCAAGTGTTTAGTACAGAGGATTTGAAGGTTCTGAATCCGAAATACTTCTCCATTATTGCAGTGGCTGATTATGATGTGACCATTATGTCCAGGAATACTGGACATATATGGTACATCCATAATCCAGAGTATCCGGGAGAGGGAACCTGCATCATATTTCACAAGCATAAGGCCTCACACCCATATCATCAGCATGGCAGGGCAAATACTCTGCGGCAGGCGGTGCGGAGCATCAAAGGGCATGATAAGTGGCAGATGAATGGGAGAAAATATACATCAAGCAAATCTTGATAGATGTCAAGATTTGCTTGATATCTAATGCGGTAAATGCTAAAATAATAATCTGTAGATATTATATAGATTCACAAATGCAATTGATAAAGGTTGAGATTATGAATAATCAGGTTATATACAGTTATGCAAAATTGTGGAAATTATTAATAGATAAAAAAATGAATAAGACACAATTGAAAGAAACAGCGGGAATAAGTACGAATGCGGTAGCAAAGCTTGGCAGGAACGAGCCGGTATCGTTAGAAACTATAGGTAAAATTTGTTATGCATTGCAGTGTGACGTAGGGGATATCATTGAGATTGTAATCGAAAGGAAAGAATTTTGATGAAGTCTTTTGTTATATCAACTACGGATGAGAGAATAGATTTTTTAAAAAAGAAGGATAAACGTCTTGGTAAAGTAATTAATGCAATTGGTCCAATTGAATGTTCGGTGCACAGTGATTCGTTTGAATTTATAGTAAGTCAAATAGTTGGTCAAATGCTTTCAAATAAAGTAGCACATATTATCTTTAATAGGCTTAAAGCACTATGTGAAGAAGATATTTGTGCAACCAAACTTTTAAACTTGGAATGGGAAGAACTTAAACAAATTGGATTATCAAATTCAAAGTGCGAATATATTAAAGGTTTTTCTATGGCAGTAAAAGAAAAAACAATATGTTTGGAAGAATTGTATAAAAAAGATGATGAAGAGGTAATAAAAGAACTTACATCTATTAGAGGAATAGGAAAGTGGACGGCGAAAATGTATTTGCTTTTTGTACTTGACCGACAAGATATATTGCCTATTGAGGATGGAGCTTTTTTGCAATCATACAAATGGTTATATAAAACGGACGATATTTCGAAAATTTCCATTGAGAAAAAATGCAAAAAATGGAAACCGTATTCATCGGTTGCCGAGAGATACTTATACCGTGCTTTGGATATTGGGATGACAAAGCGGGAATTTCATCTTTACAAAGATTTGTTATATGGAGAAGCAGAATATGAACAATAAATTAAAACATTTATCATTATTTGCAGGATGTGGTGGTATTGATCTTGGATTTAAGTGGGCTGGATTTGAAACGGTTGCAGCAGTTGAGATTAAAAAGTTTGCCTGCGATACTTTACGCTTGAACTATCCTGGAATTAAAATCTTTGGTCCACCGGATTTTGATGGTGATGTTAGAAATTTTAATGCGGATGTTATGCGAGAACTGATAGGTGATGTTGAAATTGATGTTCTGACTGGAGGTCCGCCATGTCAGCCATTTAGTGTTGCGGCAGCTCAGAGATTTTATAAAGATGATGAGCGATATAAACGAAAAGGTGATAAAGATCCTGAAAAAGGTAATTTATTACCAGAATACATCAGGATAGTAAATGAAATACGGCCTAAAGCGTTTGTTATAGAGAACGTTGCCGCGCTTATAGGATGGAACGGCGGAAAGTTTTTAGAGGAATCATTAAGTGCATTAAATGATGAATATGTGTATTCGGTTCCATGTGCAATACAAGCACATGGTTTTGGCGTTCCACAATATCGAGAGAGAATGATTATTATAGGAACTCGTATCAAAGGCAAGTATCCAGTTTTTAATAATAGTACAGTGGAAATTGATAAAATCTTTACAGTAGCAGATGCACTGGCAGATTTCCCAGAGAATCCTTTAAATCACCAATTAAGGGCACATACCCCAGAGACAATTGCCAGATATGATAAGTTAAAATATGGAGAAAGGGATCACAAGGGCAGAGTGGATAGATTAGACCCTAATCAACCAAGCAAAACAGTTATTGCTGGAGGCGAAAACGGAGGGGGAAGATCACACTTGCATCCATATTTGCCGAGGACTACATCACCTAGGGAATGTGCTCGATTTCAAACATTTCCAGATGATTTTGAATTGTGTGGAACAATGTCCAGACAGTTTACGCAAGTCGGTAATGCGGTACCACCGTTGTTAGCGTATTTTGCAGCATCGTATATTAAGGACTATATCTTTGACATGAATGTAGATTTTAGTAAAGATTTATGTAATGTAAATCATCCAGTTGTTAGAGAAATTCCGAAGCATATAATCAGATTTCAGAACACTGGGAATTATGAAGAGAACAATAAGCAGTTATCAATCTTTGACTGGATGCAAGATGGAGAAGAATAATGATTGAATGGCAATTTGAACACTTTAAGACATTCACACCGTATGAGATTATGCAACAAGCGGCAGCGGCATTGTCTTTATATGAAGGTGAAAATACAGATGGAGCAAATCCTAAAATGGGTAAACTAACAGATGAGTTGACTATTAATACAGGGCATCCTGCTTGGATGCCGGATCGAGATAATGGCAACCTTCGAGTTAATACAGAGGGATCTGTATTCAGAAATAAAGCCCGCTTGTTTAGTGCTTTCTATATATGTGTACCTCCAGATTTGTTAAAAAATGAAGGGTATGGAAAGCAAGTTATGCTGACTGACTTTGGGCACTCTTTGGCCAGAGGGGAAATTTCTGAGTCGGAGTTTTATGAGTACATAGTAAAAAAATTCCAATATCCACATTTAGCGTATTCTGATTACGAGGAATGGGTTAATTCAGGTTCAACTATAAGACCATTGTTACTGATAATTAAGAGTTTGGTAAAAATTTTTGAAAATGCAGGTAGAAATGCAGCTTATATTACATCCTTTGAGGTTTATAAGTATTTGCAACCACTAACGGATGAGAATTGTGACAAAGCAGTAGAAGAAATTTTAGATGCCAGAGTAAAAGGAATATCGGATAGTGTTACTGGTGATACGATAAGAAAAATAAACGAAATGTTAGCATTCTTAGCTATTGCCGGATATGTATATATTGACTCTACAGAACCAGGGGCTGATCGATATTGGTTAAATTTAATAATGAAACATCCTAAAGAGAAAACATTGTTTTATTTATGCCGATCAGCTGGTGGTGCAGGAACCGGGACAAAGAAAACTTCTGTAAATGTATTAGACATATACAAAAGTATGTGGGAGGAATGAGTATGCCAGATTCAGTAAAAACTTTTTTAAGCCATGCAAGTTATGAGAAAGTAGAAACAGGAAATGTAGTCTCTACATCTGATGAGAATGATGTTATAGAGGCTATTATCAATAAACAGGATTGTATCCTTTTTGGTCCTCCTGGCACAAGTAAAACATATATGATAGACAGAATTCACGAGTATTTAGGAGATAAAACAGGGTTAGTTAAGATAGTACAATTTCATGCGAATTATACTTATGAAGAGTTTATAGAAGGTATAGTGCCAGATACGGATAAAGGTGGTTTTAAGATAGAACCAGGGGTGTTTTATAAATTTTGTGAAGACGCTAAGAAATTAAAAGAAGAAAGTCCTGATAAAATATGCGTTTTCGTGATAGATGAAATTAATAGAGCGAATGTCACAGCTGTATTTGGAGAAATATTAAATCTTATGGAAGATAAAGGTGTTAGAAAGATGGAAACGCCTAAATTACATAAAGAATTCTGGATTCCAGATAATGTTGTGATTGTCGGTACCATGAATACAGCAGACAAAACTTTAGCAAAATTGGATTTTGCATTTAGAAGAAGATTTAGGTTCTTGCCAGTATTTCCGTCAAAAATAATATTGCATAAGATGATATCTGCTAATGGTTTTGACACTGAAGCAAAATTGACTGTGGATGAGTATGTGACTTGCTTCGAGGTTCTAAATACAAAGATAGCAAGACATCCGCTTCTTGGTAAAAATATGACATTAGGACATGTTTTATGGACAAAGAAAAATGATAATACACCATATACAAAAAAAGACATAGGACGTATTTTCAGGGAAACAATTTTTGCACAAATCGAGAGTTACTGTGGATCTAATAAAGATGCTTTAGGAAATCTTCTTGGTATAGAAATCAGAGATAAAATACTATACGGGTATGAAATTTCTGATGAGGAAATAATAAGCTATCTTAATGGATTGAAAAACAGCAAGGTGGTGAACGCCTAATGTTATTAAAGATAAAACAATGGGAAAGTAAATATTTGCGAGATTTTGATGTTGTAAAAAATGAGGAAATCTCAGAGGAACAGCTTTATCAGAAATTGGCTACTATGTACTACGATTATGTTAGTAGCAATAACATTGAGCCATTTACAATAAAGTATGGTAGAGGGGACGGGTTTTGCATTGAGGCAAATTCTCATGTAGGCGTAATAACCCATGATGATATGGTTTTGTACATAGAATCAATGATTCCGGATTTATCATTGGGGAAAATACTTTATTTACAATCTCAAGCAGAAGAGGTGGCAGATAGTTCATCTACAAAGAATGTAATTAGTGAACAGTTAAATGAAGAGGAAAATATTGCGGCTGTCGATTATTTTATTATTTCTTTAGTGAATTCTGTTGAAGATATAAAGCAAAATGGACTTATTAGTGAACTCAAATCTACGGAAGAGATTTCACCACAAGTGATAGGAAAAATAAAATTTGGAGCTCAGGTACAGAAAAATCCGGCATATGATGTGTTTCATGTTGAAAGAACTGCAATGTCGCATGATATTTTAATTAATAAAGTTATAAAAACGGCACTTCTTAAAGCAAGGGAAATCACATCTTTGGATTGGATTTTGCCAATGATCAACGATGCTTGTGATTTTTTTGGTGAAGTAAATTACTTGGATTATTTGGAATACAATGATTTCCCTAAGGTTGAAGATTACACTTCCATTAAAAGATCGGATTACGAAAAGAGTTTGCTTTTTTCAAAATATGTTCTATATGGATTTGATCCCAATGAAGGTGAATCATCAGCATATTTTCCTGAGTTTATGTTGGATATGAATGTTGTGTTTGAATATTATGTTACGGTTGGATTGAGCAAAATTTTTAAATCTGGTTTTGAAAGAAAGAAACAGTTAACTTTGGGAACAGGGCCAGAAGATATTCCGATTGAAAAGAAGAATATCGAATTAGATGGATATTATGACAATGGTTCTGTTTCTATCGTGCTTGATACTAAGAACAAATATAGAACAGTTTTAGATAGAGATGTCTCTGCGTTTATGGCATCAAATCCAGATATATATCAGCAGTATTATTACGCTGCGAGAACGGAATCAGATAAGATTATTCTCGTATATCCGTCCAGCAAGAGTAGAACGGAGCCTATAGGAAAGTATGAATTAAATTTTGAAGGCCATCCAGAAATCGATATGTTTTTATGGGGATTACAAATCACATCAACTCCAAAGGAAAATAAACGTGCTTTAATAAGGTTAGCAAGATATATGGAGAACTTGAAGAGAAACCTATAATATGATTTTCTTTATAAATGTCCGAAGATTGAATATATAAATCTTCGGACATTTATATGACATGATATATGGTGTATGCAAAAACACTTGACAAATAAGAGATGATATGTAAAATTGATATTAGAAAATAGTATAGGAGGTAAAACTATGCCAGATAATAGATCAGAGTCAATCATCGACAATCAGATGTTAAACCGTAAAATTGTTTATGCAATCAATAAGGCTATTTCAGATGATGTTCCGCAGGAAATCAGGGAAAATCGTCTTGAAACTAATAACCGTCATATATTTGCAGCGGGTGATTACATCAATGACAATCTTAGAAAACACGTGGTAAAAGACGAAGTAGAATTACTTGCTTTTAACAGATATGCATGGGAAGGCCGAATCCTTATCGATAGAGCCAACCGTGTGACATATACAATTTCCACACATCAGACGTTAAGAACCATTATACGAAAGAATAGAAACAGACCGCACTACTTACAGTCTATTCTGTATGCGGAGAATAGTGATTGCGAAGGATCACCTAAGCAGCTTTCTATAGGAGATTTATATCCAGATTTTGTGGGTTCATCTTTTGATGCGGAAGAGTTAGAAGAAGACTACGACAAAATCATGCAGGGTAGCATCAGTAAAGCGGATGGATACAAGCATTATATCATCGTGTACACATCTGACCATCATACAATATCAGATATTGAAATGCTTTTATTGGATAAGGATTTTGCAGAAGTTGATAAGATCAGCCTTATGGAGTATGTAAATCCAGATTTTGCTTCTTTAACAGAGAGCGGATACGATGTGACAGAAGAACAGGACGAAAAGGCAGCAGAAGTAAGAACATTGCCGTTTAAACTTAAGCCTGGTGTTAAGCCTGCACTTAGAGCGATGGAGGAAGAAACTTAAATCCTCCTAAATTTCTATAGAACAGGAGAGATAAAAAATGGAACAGAGAAAGTTTAATGGTGACAGATTAAGGAATGCCAGAATATACAATGGCATTTCCTTAACTGATCTCGCAACGCAGGCGGATATAAAAAAGCAGTCTATATCATTATATGAAAATGGAAAGAATGTGCCAGATTATGAGAAGGTTAGAGTATTGGCAAGGATACTTGGCTTTCCATACGATTATTTTTTCCAGGAAGACAAGATAAAGGCATATACGGAAACCACATATTTCAGATCTCAGGCAACAGCTACTAAAAAGGACAGAGCGGCACAAAGTGTTAAGCTTGAATTTGTTGCTCAAATGTATGAGACACTTTGGAACTACATTGATTTTCCGATTTACAAAGATCCTAAGATTGATTTTATAGGATTTGATGATCCGTTGGATTGTGAATCGCAGGAAGCCATTGATGAAATGGAAATAGCTGCATCCAAAGTCAGGGAATGCTGGGGTGTTCCGAGCGGACCAATTAAAGACCTGCAGTATTTACTCGAACAGAATGGAATACTAGTTACAGGTTTCTCTATTGATGAAGATAAGATTGATGCGTTTAGCCAGAGAACCATAGTTGATAATGCGGATGTATTTTTAATTGCTGTTGCACTTGGTTCAAGACCGGAATGCAGATTAAGATTCGATATGGCTCATGAATTAGGCCATATCGTATTACATCCTTGGAGCGAGGATATTGAATCTTTGTCAAAAGAGGAATTCAAGGCAAGAGAACGTCAGGCAAACATGTTTGCAAGTGCGTTTTTGCTACCGAGAGATAGCTTTTCTAAGGATGTATCACAATATCCTACAGATTTGAAATTCTATCTTTTCTTAAAGAAAAAATGGAAAGTATCAGTTCAGGCGATGATGTACAGGGCACGTCAGCTTGATATTATTTCTGCAAATCAGTATCAGTATATGATGCGACAGGTATCTAAAAATGGGTGGAGAACCAAAGAGCCAGATGATATTCCAGGAGCTCTAAATGAAAGTATTTTCCAGGGCGCTATAGATTTATTGTTTGATAACAATATTCTCACGCCGAGAAGCTTACTTGCCGATTTTAAGAGACATGGAGTAACACTGTACCCAGGGATGATAGAAGATCTCTTACACCTAAAAAAGGGTACCTTAGATATTGAAGATAAAGTTATTCCGTTATTCCGAATAAAGAATTCAGAGGATACGGAATAAAAGTGACATTGAATTGATTTGTATGATTCATCGCCTGATGATGTATTATGCATTATCAGGCGTTTTTCATGGAAGAGAGGGAACCATATGCTGAATAATAAAATGATGGCGGTAGCCATGACAATATTAGAGACAATGATGAAAGTGTTCCCTCAAGAGCATCTTGATTTTATATTTTGTGGATTATTGGACCCGGGTGATGTGGTTGAGATGGTGATGCTTGATCTGATCAAACGCACATATGATAAAACAGAAGAAAAGCATGCTCTTAGATATTTTTATGAGAAGTATGGCATTACTGAAATGGATCAGATTATGCGTTATAGCAGAATTCAGTCTTATGTAATGAAATACCGCCAGAGAGAGTACAACATTCGTAGTAAAGAGAACGGTCATGAAATCTTTGAGGAAATGAACGATTTACTTCCGCCGGATATGTCCGATATGAAAGTCAAGCTGGAAGGATATAAGCTTACAGAGATGAATTTCTTTGAATTGACAACTATCCTGGAGCACGAATTTACAAAGGCATTTACAGAATTGAGATTGATAGATTCTAAAAAAATATCTAATGCAAAGTTCAAAAATATTATTGCACAATATGATTCTGTAGTATGCATGCTGAATAGCCGTTGGGTAAAAACAGATGAAGATATCGTCTTTACGTCCCTGGCTGCTTTTACTTTGGAGTGGAAGTATCCTGTGAATTTTTTATTTGCAGTTGCACGGAGGATGGAAGAACTGGGTATTTCAGAATTTCCAGATCAGAAGTCCAGACTGGCATCATTTTGTGCGGATGTACATTGTGAATCTATGTTGAATTATAATTTTTCCACACATAGCAGAATGGTAACGGTCAGAGACAGATATATAGATTTGATGCTTACAGAACCCAAAGACTCTTTATTGTTTGAAGCGGAACAGAGCGCATTTCTTGAAGGATTGGGAATAGTTTCCCAGCTTGTTTCGCATATGACTATTGACGATGTTCCAATCAAGGATTGGTTTATAAATAATACAACAAAAGAAGACTGGGCTTCTTTCTTTATGGATTATGATATTTTTTCATATATTGATGGTTGGGAGAAGCCGTGGACAAATAAACGCATTCGGTATTTCAGAGAGTGTTTAGGAATGCTCTTGGTATCGTAGGGAAGGAGTGTATATGAGAAAGCAACTTGCATGTCCAGTTTGTGGATTTAAGCGTCTGGTTGATGCTGATGAAAATACAAAATCAGAGCTGTGTGAGGAAACACAGATTAAAAATGGTTGGAGACAGGATTACTATGCGAAGTGCAAAAAATGCGGTAAACAGATTGGAATAAAAAAAGTAAGTTAAAATACTTAGTACAGAGCACGATGCGATATGACATACGAGCCTGACAAGTAGCAGTAATGATAGCTATTTGTAAGGCTCTTTTATTTTTCCCGTTTTTCGTTATTAAAAGGAAAAGTTCAAAGTAGCTATCATTAAAATGGAGAATTTAATAATAGCTTCGTCAGGAACTTTTTCGGTTATGATCGAAAGAAATTGGCAGCAGAATAAATGTTCGATATAATTGCAGTATCGCTACATTAGGATGATAGTCACGGAACTTATGTGCAGAGGAATGATGACGAATATAATCAACGGTCAGTTTGACATTCCCTTTTAACTGGCCTCTTACGGGAGGCGAAATTGAGTGCAGGAAGTGCATGTGGCATGTCCATGTTGTAAAAATAAAAGGTTGTTTGACGCAGATCCGGCAGCAGTTGAGGGCATCATCAAGATTAAGTGTTCCATCTGTAAATCGGTGATAGCGGTCAGCTTCCACCAGAAAAAGGTTCGTACTGAGCAAATCGGCGCATAGTTTATCTATAGCGACCAACGCCTGACGAAGTTTAGGGTAATCCCTATGCTTTGTCAGGCGTTTTTTTATTGCCCAAGAGGGTGATGCCTGGGTGTCCTCTTGATTGATGATATCCAGATTATCATAGAAAAAATATTTTATAGCTGTATGGCGCGCGACGTATGGCGAGAATACATATCTGCATTCAGTGGACAAGTCTTTGACTTGTTTGCCGGAGCAGGTGGAATTCCCGTCTGATTTGTCGTGCCCATTTTCTGAGTCTGCCGGGATAATCCATTCCTGGCAGATTCTTTTGTTCTCGCTGTACGTCCAGCCTTGGCGGACAGGAGAACAAAATGACAAATAATGAAAATCAGAGTAAAGAGTATGCGATTCCAATGGAAGTAACTAATGAGACAATCAGGGATTACGGTATTGATCCATCCAAGGTGGTATGGACTAAGATTGGCAACAGAAAGGTTCGAGCCTTTATGGTACCGTGTACTGAAGAGCAGTATTACGAGTACATGAGACCACTGTGGAGAGAAGATAAGAATGCTCAGAACAGGGAAGCAATGGAGTCTTTGGAGAAGATGGCTGAGGATCTGGATTTTGATCCGGCAGGTGGTCTTTCCACAGAGGATGGCGTAGTTGCAAACATGGTTCTGGACGCACTGATTGATCATCTGAATAATATCGGTTCTGAATATGGTGACATTTTCAGACTAATCTATGACGGCGGCAAGACAGAAGCTGTGCAGAAGGCATTCGGACTTAAGAAGAGTACCGCAATCCACAGAATGAAGAGAGCCAGAGAACTGGCAGCAGAATTTATCTCAGAGGAATAAGAATACGGCAGCACCCAGGGCACGGGATGCTGCCATTTCTTTAGTCTTTTTTGTAAAACATGGTCTCGTAACCATCTGCACGGAGAAGCAGTATGGGAATCCAGGGCGGTGTCCTTCCCATCTGTTCACAGATTGCTTCCAGGGATGCATCCATAGAAGTTTCTATGATCAGTTCATCATGGACATGACCAACGATAAAGCAGTGGGAGAGGGTTCTGATAGCATACATCAGGATATCACGGCTGGTTGCCTGGACGATGTTTTCCACAAATTTCGGACCGTAACTTTCGATTCGTTCCCATTTCTTTGTGGAATCAACACCTTCGTAGGTAACTGATTCACCGCCAAACTGATTTTCTCCAATCTTTGGTTTTACATAGGTGAGTGGATGAATAAATGATGTCCTATACTTAACACTTAAATGCTGATTTTCTGACACTTTAAGAACACACTCTATGAAATTTATAGAGGATGCAAGGTGGAAAGCCTTTATTTTCAAGCAAAATTTTTTCAAAAAGTTTGTGTCACATACTTGACATATGAGGGTACAGGTAAGACGTATGCGTCAGCCTTTGCCATGCGAGAGTTAGGATTTAAGCGTGTTCTGTTTTTGGTACATAGATCTACCCTCGCGAAACAGGCGTTGACATCATTCCGAAAAGTATTTGAAGATAAGAAGTCAATGGGCATTGTTGGGGCAGGATATTCAGATTATGAGGCAGATTATATTTTTGCTATGGTGGAGACGCTTCACAAAGCGGATAACCTGAGGAAGTTTGATCCGGAAGAGTTTGATTGCATTGTTTTAGATGAAGCGCATCATAGCCCGGCGAATACTTATCAGAAGGTCATGGAGTATTTCAAACCGAAATTATTCCTGGGTATGACAGCAACGCCGGATAAGAGGGATGATGGGGATGCTTCCAGGAATGTATACGAATTGTTCCATTATCAGATCGCTTACGAGATCAGGCTGCAGCAGGCGATGGAAGAGGATTTACTATGTCCATTTCATTATTTTGGAATTAGTGATATTTCCATGATAACGGATGAACAAGCCAAAGCGAGAAATATTTCGGAGGAATATTTTGGAAGATTAACCGGTGACGAGCGTGTAAGACATGTCATTGAACAGGCGAGATATTATGGATATAGCGGTGATCGTGTTAAGGGACTTATTTTCTGCAGTAGGAATAGGGAATGTGAGGAGCTGTCTGCAAAGTTCAATAGACTGGGATACCGTACCGTAGCACTAAGCGGCAAGAATACCGATCGTGAACGAGAAGCAGCATTTGAACGTCTGGCAATGAACGAAGCGGATGCAACAGATGAAATGCAGCCTTTGGACTACATTTTTTCAGTAGATATTTTGAATGAAGGTGTAGATATCGTAGAAGTGAACCAGGTGATCATGCTTCGCCCTACCCAGTCTCCTATTGTATTTATACAGCAGCTTGGCAGAGGACTTAGAAAAGCCGAGGACAAGGAATATGTGGTAATACTTGATTTTATTGGAAACTATAATAACAATTTTATGATTCCAGTGGCATTGTCCGGGGATAGAACTTATAATGCGGATACGATCAGAAAATATGTGATTTCAGGGAATAATACGATACCCGGAGCATCCACCGTACATTTTGATGAAATTGCAAAAGAAAAAATATTCAATTCTATTGATAAGATCCGAGGAATGAAATCGATTATAAGAGAAAGCTACATTTCTCTGAAAAATAGAATTGGACGAATTCCCCTGTTGTATGACTTCTATGAGCAGGGAGAGATTGATCCGTTGGTAATTATCAAAGAATATAAGACATATTGGCAGTTCCTGGAAGCTGTTGAGACGGGAAAGGACTCCTGTAAATTGAATGATCAGGAAAAGCTGATATTGGAATATCTGTCTAAGACCATTTTAAGTGGAGTCAGGCCTAGTGAGTTATGCATTTTAAAAGAATTTCTAGACAAAGATATCATCTCGACCAGCGATGTTCGAAGAGAACTTGAATATGAGTATGATTATTTTATAACGGATCACGAAGTAGAGGAATCCGTCAAAGTTCTGCAAGGGTATTTTGTTAGCAAGGATGATGAATACCAGAAATATAAATTTATGAACATATTGCGCCCTGACGGAGAACGCACTATGAGGAGTGTGGAAGCTTATCAGAGATGCTTGCAGAACGAAGAGTTTAATGCTCAGATCAGGGATATTATCAAAGTTGGACTGGCTAGATATAAGGATAAATATACCAAGGGTAAATCAGAAGATACACCTTTTGTATTATATGAGAAGTATTCCCGAAGAGATGTGAGCCTTTTGATGAATTGCGGCAAAGATCTGTCATCTACAATGTATGGAATGAGTCGGATAGGTGACGATGTATTCATTTTTATTACTTACCATAAAGAAGAAGCCGATGAAGGTAAAAATTACGCAGATGGCAAGCCGGATTATGCAGATGCTTTTGAAGATAATCTGATTTTCAAGTGGGATTCTCAGATTGGTAAAGATAATAGCAGCCCTTATATGCAGAAGGTTTTGACGGCTCCGAGAAAACATCTGTTGGTGAAAAAGAGTGATGCAGAGACCAGTTTTTATTATATGGGACAGTTTGATATTGTGGAATCTGCAGATAGCCAGAAGGAAGACAATAATGGTAAAATGAAACCGATCGCGAAGGTGACCATGAAAATGCATCATCCCGTACGCGAGGATTTATTAAGATATTTACAGAGTAATATTTCAAAGGAGAACGAGGCAGTATGAAAACGATTCGCGTAGTCGCAGCCGTGATCTGCGATTCCATAGAACACAAAACTAAAATATTTTCCACCGCAAGGGGCTACGGAGAATTTAAAGGTGGCTGGGAATTTCCCGGTGGGAAGATCGAAGCCGGAGAGACTCCGCAGCAGGCAGTTGTCAGAGAGATCCGTGAGGAGCTGGATGCCACAGTCAGGGTCGGAGACCTGATAGATACCATAGAGTATGATTACCCGGCATTTCATTTATCCATGGATTGTTTCTGGTGTGAGGTCGCTTCAGGAGAGTTGAAGCTTCTCGAGGCGGAGGCCGCCAGGTGGCTGACGAAGGAGGAACTGGATTCCGTGCAGTGGCTTCCGGCGGATGTGACATTGATTGATAAGATTAGAAAGAGTATGGATTAGGCGTACAGCCGACGAAGACAAACTGGAAAAGGTACTTGAGAATCCGCAGGTAATTAAAACACCGGTAGTAAGAAACGGAAAGCAATCTACACTTGGATATCAGCCTGATGTATGGAAGGGATGGAATTAATGGTAAAGAGGATAATGCATGATCCGCTGTTTCTGGCACAGAAGTCAGTGGATGCAACAGAGGCAGATAAACAGATTGTGACAGATTTGCTTGATACACTTAAGGAAAATTTAGAACACTGTGTTGGTATGGCTGCCAATATGATTGGAGTAAAAAAGAATATCATTGTAGTAGCAGCAGGACCATTTCAGTTTGCAATGATAAATCCGGTAATAACAAAGAAATCCGGAGCATATCAGACTGAGGAAGGATGTCTTTCTCTGGAAGGTGTAAGACCATGTACGAGATATCAGGAAATAGAAGTGGACTATCTTGATCAGAACTTTAAGAAACAGCATGGAAAGTATTCAGGTTGGACAGCACAGATTATTCAGCATGAGATTGATCATTGCAATGGAATTGTCATATAAAGGGATAATATTTTAGTTATTTCTTGCAGTTTTGAGGTGAAATTGCTAAAATATTAGCATGATTAATTTGTATCAAAAAACATGGGCAGAAATAAATATAGAACTGGCAAAGCGAATGGTACAGCTTCGGAAGAGAAAGAAAATTTCCCAAAAGGAATTCTCATCCAGATCAGGGGTAAGTCTCGGATCGTTGAAACGTTTTGAGCAGACCGGAGAGATCTCGTTGCAGTCTTTTACAAAGCTTGCAATAGCTCTTGGAGCGGAGGGAGAGCTGGAAGCATTATTTAAAGAGGTACCATTTGACTCCATAGAGGAGATACTTCATGGACAGACTAAATAAGCTGGATGTATATTATCATGACCAAAAGATCGGAACAATGGCATTATATCAAAACCGGCTTGCGGCGTTTGCGTATAGCGATGAATGGTTACAGGAGGGATTCTCGATCAGCCAATTTTTTCTTCCTCTCAGCAGCAATTCTTGAGACATCTCACAGAATTCCCAATCTGGATTATGATATTCTTATGAAATTAACTCTTCAGCTTACGAAATCTATGGAGGAGTGTGAAAAGCTTTACCGCCTTATGTGTTTTAACGTTTTTGCACATAACCGAGATGATCATTCCAAGAATTTTTCTTATATATACAGGGATGAGGAGAAGAGATGGATACTTTCTCCGGCATATGATCTTACGTATTCCAATTCTATCGGTGGAGAGCACGCAACAACAGTAAATGGAAATGGTGCAGATCCGGGAATGGATGATCTTCTTTCGGTAGCGAAAAAGATAGGACTTGGAATGACAAAGGCAAGAAAAACGGCAGCAGAGATTCAGGAATGTGTGCAGGAACGATTGCGGGACTATTTATCTGATAGGATAGAATAGCTCTTATAAACTTTGCTTGAAACAGAATTACAATATTTTCAAACATGAGATATCCTCGAGACTGTGTTGACAAATGATAAGGAAGTTAGTACCATAGTACTAAACAGTACGTTGGATATTGAGGGAAGTAATGGAGAAGGAACAGGGAAAGCTTATTATAATCGTATCAGTCGTATTTGCCATGGTGCTTCTGTGCATGATCTGTACATCAGGCAGTGCGCCGGAGGTAAAGTCATTACAGGAGCGTACGCCGGACGCAGTCAGTGTCTTGGATGACGGCAGGGAGCTGTACGATTTTATATTGGATCAAAACGATGATGAGACGAACTCGATCGTGTTTTATTCGGCACATCAGGAGATTGCGGTGTATGCAGATGCGAAGCTGATCTACCGGCTGGATGCTGTGTCCGGCATATGGGGAAATACTCCGGGCTGGAACTGGAATATTGTCAGGTTTTCAAGTAATGTGAGCAGCTTGCAGGTACAGTTCACCCCCTGTTATCCGGAAGCGGCAGGTCAGCAGAAGACGTTTTATATCGGTGGCGGCTATAATATTTATCGTTGGGTGATGCGCCGGGCAATGCCTGCCTTTCTCATCAGCATGATGGTGATACTGATGGGATTGTATATTAGTATTTATTGGATCGTTATCCGCTGTGGAAGCCGGATCGACGGAACCTTATTGTATCTGGGTATTGTTTCCATCCTGGTGGGAACATGGTCGGCCAATGAGACGGATGTGGCAACGCTGCTCCTGGCCAACAGGCAGGGATGCTCTTATCTGGCATTTGCTACGCTCATGCTGTTGCCGATGTCCTTTATCCTGTTTGTGAAGAGCTTTCTGGAGATCAGGGATGACTGGTTTTGTAGAATTATCTGTAATGCTAATCTGGCATTGATCGTCTTGACGCATATACTGAATGCAACAGAGATATATGAGTTCCGGAGAAGCCTGTGGATGACGCATGCGTTGATCATTCTGACGATCCTGTATCTGCTGGTGGTCATCTGCAGCAAAATTGTCAGAAGGCAGCTGGATCAGAGGCTGAAGGCATGTGTAGGGGCATTGCTGCTTGTATTTTTTGCTGCCATTGTAGATGTGAGTGGTTATTATAAAACCGGCAATGATGTAGGCGTCTTTGGCAGACTCTCTTTCTTGATCTTTATTGTGGTGCTGGGAATAGAATCCGCCAGACAGACGGTTGCCCGGCTGAAAAAAGGTCGAAGGGCAGAGGAGCTGGAGCAGTTTGCCCTGAATGATTCCATGACCGGCATGTACAATCGAAATGCTTATGATTATTTTGTGAAAAACGAGAAGGATTTTGAAGGATATGTCATAGTGACCTTTGACCTGAACAATCTTAAGCAGTGTAACGATCAATATGGCCACAGGGCAGGAGATGAGTATATTATCAACGCGGCACATATTATAGAGGACAATTTTGAACGCTATGGGAAATGTTATCGCATTGGCGGGGATGAATTCTGCTGTATCATTCCGAAGGGAAGATTTTTTAAGATAGAACGTGTGATGCATAAGATCGATCAGGATGTAGAGATATTGAATCACAAGAACATCATTCCCGTTCCTGTGGGAATTGCCTATGGTTATGCTGTATTCACGGCGGATGATACGGATCCGGAGAAGGTGCGTGAGCGTGCAGATGAGGATATGTACCGGAATAAGAAGACGATGAAGCAGTCCTGACCAGAGAATCTATTCAATTGTTAACCATATTACAAAAAGAGTTGACAATTGAAAACCACCATGCTATTCTGACAGAGGTTTTTACAAAAAGACATCTGACAGAAAGGCATGGTTTTTTATTATGACAACACAGACAACAACTCGTAGCAAGACTTATGACATGGTGTATATTGCGGTATTTGCGGTTCTGATCGCAATCTGCTCCTGGATCTCCATCCCGATGACGGTTCCTTTTACGTTACAGACTTTTGCGGTATTCTTGGCAGTCGGCGTACTGGGCGGTAAGAGAGGAAGCCTTGCGGTATTGATCTATATTTTACTGGGTGCAGTAGGCATTCCCGTATTTGCCGGTTTCTCCGGTGGTATCGGTCAGTTACTTGGCAACACCGGCGGTTACATCATTGGATTTTTATTCTCCGCACTGCTGATGTGGCTGATCGAGAAGCTGTTCGGACGTAAGACATGGGTGCTGGGTATCTCCATGGTACTGGGCCTGATTGTGTGCTATGCTATCGGAACGGTGTGGTTCATGGTTGTATATGCGCAGAATTCCGGAGCTGTCGGTCTGGCTACCGTACTGGGTTGGTGTGTAATTCCTTTCATCATTCCGGATCTGGTGAAGATCGCACTGGCACTGACACTGAGCAAGAGACTGTCTAAGGCTCTGAAGCTGAACGGACAGGAATAAAGGATACACCGGATATGGAAGTGACAACAACTTACCGGATCCGTCCGCACCACGGTATGTGCCTGTATTTTTTCGAAGGGAAGGGATACAGTGAAGGGTTCATTAAGCATATGGCGGAGGTGAAAGAATGGCTTCTGGGAAAAAATGGACCGTCATTCCTGCAGCTGGTCGGAGCGACGGATGAGATCTGCAGCGCCTGCCCGCATAATAAGTGTGGCAGCTGCGAGTCTGCGGAGAAGGTAGACCGATATGATGCGGGTGTATTGAAATACACCGGATTAAAGACAGGCCAGGAAATGACTTTTGCGGAATTTGAGCGGATCGTGGAAGAGAAGATTCTGCAGCCGGGATATGGCAAGGTCATCTGTGGCGACTGCCAGTGGAGAGATATCTGCCACAAATAACTTAAATAAAAAAGCGCACCTCCCCTAGGTGCGCTTTTTTAGTGCGTCTATAGCCGCACTGTTACCTCACGAAGAGGTAAGCCGTATATGCAACATACAGAAGCACGCACGCAGCCCCCTCACTGCGGGTCATGCGTCTGCCGGTACGGGCGAATACGAAGAGCAGAATGGCACTGCCAAGGAGCAGTACGGTGTCGATGACAGACTCTCCGAGGACATGCAGAGGGCTGATCACCGCGGACATTCCGAGGATAAACAGGATGTTGAACAGGTTGGAGCCGATGGCATTGCCCAGCGCCAGTCCGCTGTCTCCCTTTTTCGTGGCAACGATGGAGGTCACCAGCTCCGGCAGGGAGGTGCCGATGGCGATAATAGTCAATCCGATGAAGTTCTGACTGACACCGAAATTTGTAGCGATGATGCACGCTTTATCCACGACGAGATCACCGCCGAAGATAACGGCAGCCAGACCTCCGGCAATATACAAAAGGCTGCGGGGAAGAGAGAGGATCTTGCCGGGTTCGCCCTCTTCTCTGTTTTTCCGGGCAGAATAGATCATAAATCCCAGATATACGATCATGCAAAACAACAGGACAGCGCCTTCAATGCGGCTTAAGCTGCCATCTAAAAACATCAGACATAATACGACAGTTACCAGGATATTTAACGGCATATCCCGCTTCAGGATCTCTCCGTGGGGCATAAAGCTGTGCAGGAATGCACAGATACCTACCACCACCAGCCCGTTGAAGATATTCGAGCCGACGACGTTACTGATGGCGATATCATTACTGCCAGCCAGGGCAGCATTGATGCTGACGGAGGCCTCCGGAGCACTGGTGCCCATGGCGACGATGGTCAGACCGATGATGACGCTGGGAACCTTCAGGATCCCCGCCAGGGAGGAACTTCCCTCCACGAAAAAGTCCGCACCTTTGATCAGAAGTATAAATCCTACGAGTAACAATATGTATTCCATAAGCTGTCCTTTCCTGCGGAAAGCGTCTGTATTCTTAGAAAAAAGTATAAAAATAGAGACTTTTACCGCATCAAAAATGATCGATAAAAGTCTCGTTGCTTACAATAATAACCGGTCCGACGGACGTGATGACGATTATCATTCCGGACAGCTTCATGTATCATTCGGTTACCATTCTAGGCTACCATTCTATCAGAAACCATCCGGGAACTACTCCCTCTTAACTGTGCCCTCATTCTACAAAAAAAGGACAAACACTGTCAACAGACTTTGTAAATCTTGACACTATTTTAACGCGAACTCCACCTTCACGGGATCATGGTCGGAGTAGGAATAGCCGGTGTTTACATTCTCATAGGACAGGCATTCGATATTGTCGGAGATAATGAATCCGTCCAAGGTTACGGTATAAGTTACACCGGGGACATATTCCATATCCGCATTTCTGGCACTGTTCCAAAGAGATTCCTTCTCCTCAGAACTCAACAGATCCAGACAGAAGGCAAAATGCTCCGGTAACTCCGTTCTCGGAAAAGGAAATGCCCAGGACTCGCAGTTCTCCGCATCCTCTTCGGAAGCCTTCAGGTCGTGGTTAAAGTCGCCGCCGCAGAGCACATAATTCCCGGCTTCGTATTCTTTTGCCATATCATTGCACAGCATCTCAATCTGTCCCTTGCGGATCTCATCGCTGTTGCCGTAGGCAGACATATGCAGATTGAAGATCACCAGCTCCTTGCCATTGTCCACCGGGATCCGGGAGACACTGTAGCAACGGTCCAGATCGAAGAACTTGCTGAAAGAAGTGGATATGGGGAAGCTTCTGCGCAGGGCGGAAGACACCGGATATTTCGAGAACAGTCCGAGTCCTGCCCGGCTGCTGCCGTGGGGCTGTGTAAACGGATAGAACAGGAAGGCAGAATCATAATTCTGCGCAAATACGGTAGTATATTCCGGCAGAAGGTTGCGCAGCATCTCGTATTCATCCGTATGATAGCTTCTGGTGGCATCCAGATCGATCTCCTGGATCAGCGCAAAATCCGGGTCTAATGACTTCACCAGCTCCCCCGCACCGTTTATGGCATATTGTACGGTCTCCGGGCTTTCCGCCCAGGAGGAGGTACCGCCATCCATGAAGAAGCTGTAATCCGGCAGATAAGCACCAAAGCCGATGTTGTAGGTTACTGCGGAATATTCCGTATCCGTAGCCAGCACCGCAGCCGCACCTGTGGTAGTATCGTCGACCGGTGCCTCCACCACCAGTTCCTGATTGTCCTCGATCCTGTAATAACTGGCATAGAGGTAGACGATGTAAGCCAACAGTGCGAGGATGAGGATCCCCAGCACGATACACATGGTTTTTAATAACGTTTTACATAAATTTTTCTTTTTCATATCCTTATTTTAACAAGCCTTGCGGGAAAAGACAACATCTCTTGCCATTCCATGCCGAAAAGAGTTATTATAATAGAGAATAAAATCAAAGGAGGCTGATCCGATGAGGCCGATACCGACGATTGAAGATCCGGAACGCTATATAGACAGTGCGTTTGTGGATTCCGCGTTTATAGAATTGAAAAGCTGTGATCTGTGGGATGTGAAAATGCTGTATCCGATCCTACATATGGACCATGCGGAAGAGAACTGCTTTGTCCGTAAGGAGATGTATGAGAGGCTGGTGAAGGCGGCGGGGAATCTGCCGGACGGTTACCGGTTCCGCATCTGGGATGCCTGGCGCCCCTTTGCGCTGCAGCATGAATTGTTTGAAAAATATTCTGTGGACATCATCCGGGATTTTCATCTGGAAGAGCTGCCGGAGGCAAAAAGGAGAGCTGCGATCTGCAAATTTGTCTCGGACCCGGTACCGGATACAAAGGTGCCTCCCGCCCATACCACCGGAGGAGCCATTGACTTAACGATTCTGGATCCGGAGGGCAGAGAGCTTCCCATGGGATGTGGATTCGATGCTTTTACGGATAAGACCTACGCAGCGTATTATGAGACCGCGGAGCATGTACAGGGGGCAGAGGACGAACAGGTCCGTGAAAACCGCCGTCTGCTTTATTATGCTATGATAGATGCGGGATTTACCAATCTGCCGTCGGAATGGTGGCATTATGACTACGGTGACCGGTTCTGGGCATATTTCATGCGGAAGCCCGCAATCTATGAGGGTGTATTTACGAGGGAGGAAATTCATGGATAATCAGAAACAAAAGAAGAAAAAAAGTGTGATGGACACTTTGTCCGCCACTATGGTACTGGTGCTGATCGCATTGTTACTTGTGTTTGTGGGATATACCTATCTGGCACTGAAGAACGGTTACACACTGGATGATCTCATTGATAATATTGTGGGAAATCTTATCGGTGTGCTGGCGGCATTTCTGTTATTTGACATACTGAACAACAAGCTGACCCAGGATGCCTACGCCAGAGAGACCTCCCAGCAGATCACCAAGACGCTGATGGGAGAGCCGGAGATCCTGGATTCTTTCAGCGATGAAGATAAAAAGACTTTCCTGAAATCCACCATTACCTCCATGATAAAGGATGAAGATGCGGTGGATATGCTTTCTACCAATATGGAGAAATATTTTGACAGGGCAAGAGGCGCCAGGATCCGGAAAATGTTCGATTACACGATCAATCTGGAGCCGAATCTGACGGAGGAATATGTGAAAGCCGGATTCCCCGGAGCCGCAGACGGAAAGTATTACCTGATCGATGAGGAATTGAAATTCAGCGTGAAATGTCTGGGAGGAACAGACGAGAACTACACGGGCAATGTGATCAGACTCGGTTTCGCCTATGATAAAAAGAGCCTGGACGGTGGATTGCTGGAGACCGGACAGGATGCGGATTTTACCAAGAGCATTTTCAATGAGGATCTGGTGGTGGAACCGGAAGCCGTGGACTTCATCAACAGTATTCCCGCGGATAAGATACGGGATGTGATCAATGACCTGTTCATGCCGATCTTGCGAATTGACAACAGCGGAGATAATGACGACGAAGCGCAATTCGAAGTAGAACGTAAGAGCAACGGATTTATCCTGAAATTCAAGCTTGATTTTGACCGCAACGAGGCAAACGGGGAGCATCTGGTCAGCATCTATTTCAAGATGCCCCGGGTATGGAACTCTATTTTCGAGGTGACCCTGGTGGATCCGACCAAGGAGCCCCATATCAAGCTGAAATACAAGAACGGAATGGATGTCACTATGTATTCCTATCTCAATAAGGAAAGCACTGCCAATGTCGGAGCCTGCATCCAGAGAGCCGGCCTCTATGACATTGCGATCAAGGACGAGTGGATCTACCCCAAGAGCGGCGTGATCTTCCATATTAAGAAGGCGTAGAATAAATATGAAACCAAGATCTCCCCAAAGTATGCAATTATATAAAATGCTCCTATCCCGCGGCTACCCGGAATCGTTCTGTGATCTGGTGACGAAGAATCTGAATACGGATTTTACGGCGAGCCGTATGATCGGTTATCTGTGTCATTATTCTGATCTGCCGCCGGAGGAGATTGCGGACGAAATGCTGGCGATCTTAAGTGACCGCAATCGCATTATGCAGAAGAAAGAACTGGAAAGCAATAATGCAGAGTGGAATCGTATTCTGATGCAGGGACTGGGGATTGATACAGAGCAGAATGACGATGGCGACATGGAATTAAAGTTCTAAAAAAAGAAATATAAGAGCAAAGGTTTTGCTGCAGGCGGCTCCAGCGAGGTCATCGAGCGTGGCGCTGAGCAGTTAGGCTGGGATGTAGAGAAAATTGTCCGGTACCAGTGACGGTGTCGGCTACACAATATCTATTATGAGATAGGAGAAAAGCAAATGGGAACTGTATATGATAAATTAGTGGATCAGGCTGAAGCAATGGTGAATATTATCAACAAAAAATATGTTGCAGGCAATAGAATGGCGTATCTGGCGTTGCTTTCAGGTGTTGGCAGCTGCCGTATTGAAAGCTATCCCGGTGCCGGTCATAATTATCAGGCAGTCGTGGATGCGATTCATAATTGCTACGCAAGAGATAATACATCAGGGATTGATATGGGCTATCGAGATGGTCTGTACGCTATGATCAATGTAGCCGGTAGTTTTCCGGCGCTGCAAACCTTGATGAATATTCTATTTTACCAACTCAAGAAGGAAAAAGAGGGGAAGGCACAATTTAAGATAGATATTCAGGAGGTAATAGATAAGGTCAATATGCTGATTAGTGAAAATTGTGCATCTTATGAAAAAGAAAATCTCTCTTTTGGTAGCTGGCTTGAAAGAAACAGTAAATTTGCTTATGAAAACTATGGCATAAAATTGGGGAAAGAAGCTTTTGGTTGATATTGTGATACTTTCAGCTTATAATAAAAATTTGTAACAGTGCAATTTGAAATTGAGGTTTTCAATGAATATAGTAGTAGACGGATATAATATATGTGTAAAAACAACCGGTACCGGTGATAAGACGGTTGTGATCTTACAGGGCTGGGGTACCGACCTGGGAGTGTATGATTCGGTGGCAGGTGCCATTGACGGCAGCAAATATCGTGTGATCCAGTTCGATTTCCCGGGCTTCGGCGGCAGCGATGAACCGAAGGAACCCTGGGATGTGGACGGATTTGCGGACTTTTTCTGCAAATTCATGGAAGTAATGCAGATAAAGAAGGCAACACTCATCGGTCATTCTTACGGCGGACGCGTGATCATCAAGCTGGCGGCCAGAGAGAGCATCCCTTTTGAGATCACGAATATTATCCTGATCGACAGCGCCGGTGTCCTGCCGGTGCGTACTACTGCGCAGAAATGGAAGATCCGCAAGTACAAGATCCTGAAGAAATTCCTGAACATGAAGTTGATCTATGCCATGTTCCCGGAGGTGATCGATGACTGGAGGAGCCGACAGGGATCGGCAGACTACCGCAATGCGACACCCATGATGCGTCAGTGTATGGTGAAGGCAGTGAATGAGGATTTGACAAAGCTGCTTCCGAAGATCCGTCAGGAAGTACTGCTGATCTGGGGAGATCAGGATACGGCAACTCCTATCCGGGATGCACATATTATGGAAGAGAAGATCCCCAACTGCGGTCTGGCAGTGATCCCGGGAACCGGTCATTTTTCTTTCCTTGAGAAACCGGCACAGTTCCGGGGAATTATGGAGGCATATCTGAAATGATCATACGTGTGCTGATAGCGGTCGTGCTTGCGGTTCCGGCATATTTTTATACCATGCGGTATAACATGCATATGTTCCAGCAGAACGGCTATAAGAATAAAGAACACCTTCACTGGCTGAAGAAGAAGTTCCGGCTGCAATGGATTCTCTATTTTGGTCTGGCACTGGGCATTGTGACCTGTGTGTTTCCGTATCTTGCCCTTGAAATCTTCGAATATCTGGTACTGCTCGTGATCATCGTGGTATATCGTGCCATGAAGCGGATGAACACGAAGAAAAAGCTGGTGTATACCGCCCGGGTCAAGAGATTGCTCACTACGGAGCTGATCCTTACGACTGCGGTATTCGCTCTGGTGTGTGGATTGGGCGGAATGAAGCGGATCCCGGGATTGTGCCTGATCCTGGTATCTGTGAATCTTGTTCTGGATATTGTGGCAAATGTCATCAATCATCCCATGGAGGCGGGGATCAATCAGCATTATATCAATGATGCTGTGAGAAAGCTGAAAAGCGTCCCGGGACTTACTGTTATCGGTGTGACCGGCAGCTACGGCAAGACCAGTGTGAAGTTCTATTTGCAGACATTATTGCAGGAAAAATATAATGTGCTGGTGACTCCGGAGAGTTTTAATACTCCTATGGGAGTGGTGCGGACCATCCGAGGCTCCTTAAAGCCCACCACGGAGATCTTCGTCTGTGAGATGGGTGCCCGCCATGTGGGCGACATCAAGGAGATCTGTGATATGGTGCATCCCGATCACGGTGTGATCACATCCATCGGACCGCAGCATTTAGAGACCTTTTTTAACATGGAGAATATTCAGAAGACGAAGTTCGAGCTGGCGGATGCCCTGCCGGAAGGCGGCATGTTGTTCTTAAACGGCGACAACGATTATATTAAGCAGCAGGCAGCTTCTTCCGCTTATGATCAGACCCCGGAGAAGATATTCTATTATTCCGAGACGGTAGGGACAGGATACTGTGCCAAAGATGTGAAGGTATCCCAGTTAGGTACGGAGTTCACCGTAGTGACCCCGGACGGCGAGAGCGAGAGATTCCAGATGCGTCTCATTGGTGCCCACAATGTCATCAATGTGGTGGGGGCTATCGCAGTCGCTCATAAAATGGGTATGACGCTGCAGGAACTGCGGATCCCGGTACGCCGGATCGAGCCGGTGCCACATCGTATGCAGATGCGGGAGCACGGTCTGGTGACTATTATTGACGATGCTTATAATTCCAACCCCGTAGGTTCTAAGGCTGCGGTCGAGACGCTGGCTATGTTTGACGGTATCCGGATCCTGATCACGCCGGGCATGGTGGAGCTGGGTGACAAGGAAGCGGAGTACAATCATAAATTCGGCAACTATGCAGCGGATTGTTGTGATTACATCCTGTTAGTGGGCAGACGACATACCGAGCCCATCAGGGAGGGCGTGCTGGAGAAGGGATTCCCGGAAGAGAAATGTCTTGTATTTGACAAGCTGGAGGAAGCCGTATCTTACGCCTATGCCATCAAAGGGCAGGGACATAAGTATATTTTATTAGAGAATGATCTTACGGATAACTATTAGACGATTCAGGTGCGATTTTGCAAAAGTGATTCCGGATAGTTGATAGAGAGTAGGAAAATCCAGGAGGAAAAATAGATGAAGACAAGAGTAGCAATGCTGTTTGGCGGCAAGAGTGTAGAGCACGAAGTATCCGTGATCTCCGGCATCCAGGCTGTCATGAATATGGACACAGACAAATACGAAGTGATCCCGGTCTATATGACCAAGCGCAATGAAATGTACATCGGTGAGGAGATCGGCAAGATCGAATCCTATAAAAATATCGATGAACTGTTGAAAAAGTCCCAGAGAGTCATTATGACCAACGAGGACGGCAGGGTATTCCTGACTCCTTTCCCGGTGAAGCTGTTCGGTGGGAAGAAACCGGTAGAGATCGATGTGGCTTTCCCCGTAGTTCACGGTACCAACGTAGAGGACGGTGCTTTCCAGGGTTATCTGAAGACCATGGGAATCCCCTTCGTGGGCTGTGATGTGACCGCATCCGCCATCGGCATGGACAAATACATTATGAAAGCTGTATTAAAAGAGTGTGATGTTCCGGTACTGGATGCACAGCTGTATACGCTGTCGGATTATGCACAGATAGAGACTCTCCTTGACAAAGTGGAAAAAGGACTGGGATATCCCGTGATCGTAAAACCGGTCAACTTAGGTTCCAGCGTAGGTATCAGTGTGGCTAAAAATCGTGTGGAGCTGACTCACTCCGTCGACGATGCGTTCAAGTATGCGACCAAAGTGCTGGTGGAGCACGCCATCACCAATTTACGTGAGATCAACTGCTCGGTACTGGGAGATGAGAATGACGCTATTGCTTCCGAGTGCGAAGAACCCCTGCACACCAAAGACATCTTAAGCTATGAAGATAAATACGTCAGCAATGCCAAGGGCAGCGGCTCCAAGGGTATGGCGAGCGTATCCCGCAAGATCCCCGCAGAGTTATCTCCCGAGAAGAGAGAAGAGGTGCGGGAACTGGCAGTCAGATCTTTCAAGGCGCTGGGCTGTAACGGTGTGTCCCGTATCGACTTTATGATCGATGAAGACAACGGCAAGCTGTATTTCAATGAGATCAATACGATCCCCGGATCGTTGGCATTCTATCTGTGGGATCCGGTGGGTGTTCCTTACAAGGAGCTTCTGGACCGGATGATCCAGCTGTCTTTGAAGAGAGCCCGTACTGAGGAGAGACTGACCTTTACCTTTGACACCAATATCCTGAATTCCGCAAGCTTTGGCGGTTCTAAGGGTGGCAAATTGTAATAGCCGGTTTATGGATTTTATGATTATTTAATATATTTTTTAGCACTCGCCTCTTGCGAGTGCTAAACTGTAGTGATAATATAATCTCTGTAAGAGGAACAAGCGACTGCAGCAGCAGACAATTGTTTGAAAAGAGATGTGAAGTGGTCAGCCGCGCAGGAAACTGTGTGGCTGATTTTTACATGGAGAACGTCTTGGTTGTGTGGCTCACCGGTTGGGCAGAATGGAGGGAATATGACGAAGACAACAAAAAGAGATTATTATGAAGTACTGGGTGTCAGCAAGACAGCGGACGCCGCAGCGATAAAAAAAGCATACCGGAAACTGGCGAAAAAATACCATCCGGATACTAATGCAGGAGACCCTGTGGCAGAGGAGAAGCTGAAGGAAGTCAACGAAGCTTACGATGTGCTGGGGGATGAAAAAAAGAAGAAACTATACGATACTTACGGTTTTGCTGCTTTCCAGGAGGGATTTAATGAGGAGGCAGCCAGACAGTATCAGGAGCAGTTTAAGAACGGAGGCGGCTTCCACTACAATGGAGGTACCGGCGGATTTGGTACCGATGGTTTCGGTGGCTTCGGCAACGGCACGTTCCATTACAGCACAGGAGGAAGCGGTTTCGGTACCGGTGATTTCGGCGGCTTCGGCGGGGATGAGGATATTTTCGACAATCTGTTCGGACAGTATTTCAAGGGACAGAAAGGATCCGGACGGGGCAGCCGGGCGAACTACCGCAGCAAAGGTCAGGATGTGGAATCCGGCATTACTATCAGCTTTGACGAAGCAATGCATGGCTGCGACAAGACCTTTACCTTAAGAGATCCGGCTACCGGCAAGTCCGAATCCGTGCAGGTGCACATTCCGGCAGGTATTGACACCGGTAAAAGTATCCGTCTGAAAGGTAAGGGTGGTGAAGGTTACTCCGGCGGTGAGAGTGGTGACCTGTATCTGAAAGTGACGGTACAGGAGAAGCCGGGCTGGGAGCGTAGAGGACAGGATCTCTATACCACAGTCAATATCCCCTATACCACAGCAGCCTTGGGCGGCGAAATCCGTGTGCCCACATTGTACGGCGATGTCATGTGCAAAGTGAAGGAAGGTACGCAGTCCGGCAGCAAGATCCGTCTGAAAGGCAAGGGCGTGGTATCCATGAAGGATAAAAATGCCCACGGCGATCAGTATGTCGTGATCCAGATTCAGGTGCCTAAGAATCTGACCCCGGCAGCAAAAGAAAAATTACAGGAATACAAGAAGGTCAGTGGATTTTGATCCACTGGCCTTTTGTGTTTTTTGATAAATGATAAAATTTTTCATTAAACGAAAAAAACTGGAAATAGGAAAAACAGGTGCTTATAATATTCATTCATAAATAGAATAAACAAAAGACTTCATACAGGAGGAAATGAATTATGTTGAAATGTTTAAAAAAGATTGATAAAGCAAAAACCGGTATCTTCGCAGCAGGCGTTTTGTTCGGAACCGCAGGTATCAAAGTACTGTCCAGCAAGGATGCGAAGAAGCTGTACACCAACTGCACCGCAGCAGTTCTGCGCGCAAAAGAGTGTGTTATGAAGACTGCGACCACTATCCAGGAGAACGCAGAGGATATCTACGCAGAAGCTCAGCAGATCAACGAGGACAGAGCAGCACAGGCCGCGCAGGAATATGACGCAGAAGCAGCAGAGACTAAGATCACAGCAGCAGAATGATCCCTTTCATGAAAGCAGGCATAAATTATGAGATTTGTGATCAAACATGAGATAAAGGGGAGACTCAGGGTTCACATTTTACAGAGCCGCATGAGCTTTGCGCAGGCAGATACACTGCAATACTATCTGGACGGACAGAGTAATATTGTCAGTGCCAAAATTCAGGAGCGCACCCTGGATGTTACGGTAGTCTATACCGGTTCCAGGGAGGAAGCACTGAAGACACTGGAGAATTTTACGTATCAGGGTACGGAAGTGCCGGAGAACTATCTTGCTAATTCCGGCAGGGAGATGAACCGGGAATATAAGGATCAGCTGATCAATAAAGTGGTAATGCACTATGGAATCAGGCTGTTTTTGCCCATGGATATCCGTTCCGTGATCACCACGGTAAAATCTTTCAAATATCTCTGGCATGGAATCAAGACCCTGGCAAAGGGGAAGATCGAAGTGCCGGTACTGGATGCCACCGCTATCGGCGTATCCGTGCTGCGCGGTGATTACAACACAGCAGGTTCCGTAATGTTCCTACTTGGCATCGGCGAGATCCTGGAAGAGTGGACGCACAAAAAGTCTGTCGGTGATCTGGCGAGAAGCATGTCCTTAAACATTGACAAGGTATGGGTTGTGAGCGGCGGACAGGAGATCCTGGTGCCGTCCACGTCCATTAAGTCAGGAGACCTGGTAAGGATCCACATGGGCAATGTGATTCCTTTCGACGGTACGGTGACGGACGGAGAAGGTATGGTGAACCAGGCGTCTCTCACCGGCGAATCCGTTCCCGTGAGAAAAATCCCCGGTGGAACCGTCTATGCCGGAACCGTGGTAGAAGAAGGCGAGCTGACTATCTGTGTCAAGGAGACCGGCGGCTCCAGCAAATACGAGAAGATCATGACCATGATCGAGGAATCCGAGAAGCTGAAATCCTCTCTGGAGGGTAAGGCAGAGCACCTGGCGGATAAGCTGGTACCCTATACGTTCTTAGGCACCGGCCTGGTATGGCTGTTCACACGGAATGTGACCAAGGCATTATCCGTGCTGATGGTGGATTTCTCCTGCGCACTGAAGCTGTCCATGCCGTTAGCAGTATTGTCCGCGATCCGCGAGGCAAGTACCTACGAGATCACGGTGAAGGGTGGCAAATACTTAGAGGCTATGGCAGATGCCACTACCATCGTATTTGATAAGACCGGAACACTGACCAAGGCACAGCCCACCGTGGCGGATGTGATATCCTTTAACGGACAGTCCACAGATGAACTTCTTCGGATCGCCGCCTGCCTGGAGGAGCATTTCCCTCATTCCATGGCGAAGGCAGTGGTGCGGGAAGCAGCCCGCAAGGAGCTGATACATGAAGAACTGCATACCAAAGTGGAATATATTGTAGCTCATGGAATCTCTTCCACTCTGGAAGGCAAGAAGATCATCATCGGCAGCTATCATTTCGTATTTGAGGATGAGCAGGCACAGATTCCGAAGGGCAGACAGGAGCTGTTCGATCAGCTGTCTGAGGAATACTCCCGCTTATATATGGCAATAGACGGCAAGCTGGCTGCGGTGATCTATATCGAGGATCCTCTCAGAGAAGAGGCCGCTGAGGTAATAAAGCAATTAAAAGGTCTGGGGATTGGCAAGGTCGTTATGATGACAGGTGACAGTGATCGTATCGCAAGATCCATTGCCGGAATCGTCGGTGTGGACGAGTATTATTCCGAGGTATTGCCGGAAGACAAAGCGAAGTTCGTGGAGCAGGAGAAGCAGGCAGGCCATAAGGTCATTATGATCGGTGATGGCATCAATGATTCCCCGGCATTGTCTGCGGCGGATGTAGGGATTGCCATCAGCGAGGGCGCACAGATCGCCAGAGAGATCGCAGATGTGACCATCGGTGCGGATAATTTACAGGAAGTAGCGACACTGAAGGAGCTGAGCAATGCCCTGATGGCGCGGATCCGTAAAAATTATCGCATGATCGTAGGCATCAACACCGGACTTATTGTCTTGGGGGTGGCAGGTATCATTCCTCCCACCACTTCCGCTCTTCTGCATAATACATCTACCCTGTGGATCAGCACCAAGAGCATGAAGAATCTTTTGGACAGAGAAGAAATATAAAATCAAAGATAAGCCGCTGCATAGCAGGATATACTTGCAGCGGCTTATCTTTTTTTGATCTCAATATCCACGGATTCACTTTTATAACTTTTGCCCGTGATATTGATAGAATGTACGGCACTTTTGTAGGAATTACATGTTGCATATTTGCAGATGCTTGTATATAATGATATAGTAATTCCTAGTTGGACGCTAGAGATAGGAGGAAGTATATGTCAGAACAATTATTACAGGTGCGTAACTTGTCCGTAAGTGTAGAGGACAAGCCCATCCTTCATGGAATAGATTTAGAGGTTCGTCCCGGAGAGACCCATGTCCTCATGGGACCCAACGGTGCGGGCAAATCCACATTGGGTTACACCATCATGGGAAGTCCCCGTTATGAGGTGACCGGTGGTGAGATCCTGTTCAAAGGAAAACAATTATTGGAGGAGACCGCAGACCAGAGGGCCAAGGATGGTATTTTCCTGTCCTTCCAGAATCCCCTGGAGGTACCCGGAGTATCGCTTCGGAATTTCATTCGTAATGCCGTGGAACAGAGAAGTGGTTCCCGCATCAAACTGTGGACCTTCAAAAAGGAGCTGGAGCAGGCTATGGAGGTATTACAGATGGATCCTTCTTACGGTGACCGTGATCTGAACGTGGGATTCTCCGGCGGTGAGAAGAAAAAGGCGGAGATCTTACAGTTACTTATGTTAAAGCCCTCTCTGGCAATCTTGGATGAGACCGATTCCGGACTGGATGTGGATGCGGTACGTACGGTATCCAAGGGTGTGGAAGAGTACCAGAAGGACAAAAAGGGTGCGCTGTTGATCATCACCCACAGCACCAGAATTTTAGAGTCTCTCCATGTGGACAAGACCCATGTACTGGTGAACGGTAAGATCGTGGCATCCGGCGACGCTTCCCTGGTAGACGAGATCAACGAGCATGGTTTCGAACGTTTTCTGGAAGCATAAGGAGGTTGACGATCTGAATGAGTGAACGTGAAAAGACATACGTGGAAGACGTCAACAGAAGCATTTATGATATCCGTAATGAGGAGAAGGACGTCTATCGTATTAAAAAGGGACTGACTCCCGATATTGTGGCGGAGATTTCCGAGAAAAAGAAGGATCCCGCATGGATGGCAAATTTCAGATTACAGTCTCTGCAGATCTATAATGAGATGGAAGTTCCCGACTGGGGTCCCTCTATTGAGGGTCTGAACATGGAAGACATCGTAACCTATGTAAAACCTAATACCCATATGAGCGCCAAATGGTCCGAAGTGCCGGAGGACATCAAGGATACCTTCGAAAAATTGGGGATCCCACAGGCGGAGCGGAAGTCCCTCGCCGGTGTGGGGGCACAATATGATTCCGAACTGGTATATCACAATGTCAGAGAAGAAGTGGCAGCCCAGGGCGTAGTCTATACCGATATGGAGAGTGCCCTGAACGGGGAATATGCGGATATGGTGCGGAAACATTTCATGAAGCTGGTAACACCCAGAGATCACAAATTTGCAGCGCTGCACGGTGCTGTGTGGTCCGGCGGTTCCTTCGTATATGTTCCCCCCGGAGTGTCCGTGACGATCCCTTTGCAGTCCTATTTTCGACTGAACGCACCGGGAGCCGGACAGTTCGAGCATACCCTGATCATTGTGGACGAGGGTGCATACCTGCATTTTATCGAGGGCTGTTCCGCCCCGAAGTACAACGTGGCGAACCTCCATGCCGGCTGTGTGGAGCTGTTCGTGGGGAAAAATGCAAAACTGCGTTACTCCACCATCGAGAACTGGTCCAAGAATATGTATAACCTGAACACCAAGCGGGCGCTGGTGGAAGAAGGCGGTACCATAGAATGGGTATCCGGTTCCTTCGGATCCCACGTATCCTATCTGTACCCCATGAGCGTGTTGAACGGTAAGGGAGCGAGAGCGGAATTTACCGGTATTACTTTCGCCGGAGCCGGTCAGAATCTGGATACCGGTACGAAAGTGGTTCACAATGCACCGGAGACCACTTCTTATATCAACACGAAGTCTATCTCCAAGGATGGCGGGATCAGTACGTTCCGAAGCTCCGTGGTAGTGAAGAACAGTGCGGCAAAGAGTAAATCTGCGGTATCCTGTCAGTCCCTGATGCTGGATGATAAGTCCCGCTCCGATACCATCCCGGCGATGGATATCCGTACCCAGGATGCCGATATCGGGCATGAGGCGAAGATCGGCAGGATCAGCGACGAGGCAGTGTTCTATCTGATGTCCCGCGGCATCTCCGAGGAGGATGCCAGAGCCATGATCGTCAGCGGCTTCGCGGACAATGTATCGAAGGAGCTGCCGTTGGAATATGCGGTAGAGATGAACAACCTGATCCGCCTGGAGATGAAAGGCAGCATCGGGTAAAGGGAGGACAGAATATGGAAAAAGAATATAATATGACCATCAACCGACTGCCCTCTAAGACATGGAACTGGCTTCGTATGAATGAGACGCAGTTGGAGAGAATAGAGATCCCCGCGGCCGGAGAGGCAAAAGTCACTCTGCCGGAGAAGATAACGACCGCTGAAAACGAAGGCTCTAAGCCCTGGAATGCGGATTTTGCAGGGATTGCCTCCGGTATGGGGGAAGATATGGACGGTCTGCTTGCCGCAGCGGGAGTAAAAGCAAAACATTATGAGGTGCCCGCGGATGTGACAGAGGTGCAGCTGTTACTGCTTGATTATGCCTATGCACAGAACAGCTTACAGGCGGGAGCTGTAGCGGTAAAAGCAGGTAAAAACAGTGAGATCACCGTGATCGAGGACTTTGCTTCCGACAGGGAGGCGTCAGGTCAGGCAGCGGTATCCACCAGACTGTATCTGGAAGAAGGCGCGAAGCTCCGGCTGATCCAGGTGCAGAGACTGGGCAGTGATTTTACTTTTATGAATGATATTGGTGCCCTGTGTGAGGAGAAGGCTTCCCTGGAAGTGATCCAGCTGATCCTGGGCGGGAAGAATACCTACCTTGGATGTAAGACCACTCTGCAGGGCAGAGAGAGCAGCATGAATGCCGATACCGCTTATATTGTAGACGGCGAAGGCAGACTGGATATGAATTATGTGGCTCTGCATGAGGGGAAAAAGACCCAGAGTAATATGCAGGCCGGAGGCGTATTAAGAGATCATGCCTTCAAATTATACCGCGGCACCATTGACTTCAAATGGGGTGCCAAGGGTGCGGTAGGCAATGAAAAAGAGGACGTACTGTTATTGTCCAATGATGTGGTGAACCAGACCATTCCCCTGATCCTCTGTGCGGAGGAAGATGTGGAAGGCAATCACGGCGCCACCATCGGTAAGCTGGATGATGAACTGCTGTTCTACTTAGAGAGCCGCGGCATGAACAGAGAGCAGATCTATGAGATGATGGCGATGGCGAAGGTGGATGCGGTCTGCCGTAAGATCCCTGACGCTTCCACACAGGCAAAGGTACAAAAGTTCCTGGGCAGAGCCGTGGAAGAAGAGGAAGCGTAAAGAGTAAGATAACAGGAGGAAGTATGAGTATTTCAGTCAACGAGATCCGCAAGGATTTTCCTCTGCTGGAGAATCAGAAAGTGATCTATCTGGATACCGCAGCGACTTCGCAGAAGCCGGTCTGTGTCCTGGAAGCAGAGCGGGAATTTTATGAAAAATACAATGCCAATCCCCTGCGCGGATTATACGAGCTGGGGGAGGCGGCAACCGAAAAATACGAAGAAGCCAGAGAGACGGTCCGGGGATTTATCAACGCAAAAGAAGCAGCGGAGATCATCTTTGTCCGCAATGCTACGGAAGGCTTAAACCTGGTGGCGTACAGCTTCGGATCCCTGATACTGAAACCGGGAGATGAGATCCTGGTAAGCATTATGGAGCATCACAGCAATCTTCTGCCCTGGCAGCAGGCGGCAGCCAGGACCGGAGCGGTGGTGAAGTATCTGGAGTGCACCGAAGACGGAAAATATACTGAGGAAGCTTTTCAGGAGGCACTGAGCGACCGAACGAAGATCGTTGCCATGACCCAGGTATCCAATGTGCTGGGCTGCAAAAACAATATCAAGCGTTTTGCACAGCTGGCACATGAAGCAGGCGCTTATTTCGTGGCAGACGGAGCCCAGAGCGTGCCCCATATGGCAGTGGACGTACAGGATCTGGATGTGGATTTCCTGGCATTTTCCGGACATAAAATGTATGCTCCCATGGGAATCGGTGTGTTATATGCGAAGAGAGAGCTGTTAGAGCAGATGCCCCCGTTTTTATGCGGTGGAGAAATGATCGATTCCGTCAGCCGTACGGGAGCCGTGTGGGCAGAGGTGCCCCATAAGTTCGAGGCAGGTACAGTGAACGGCGCCGGAGCTTATGCGCTGGCAGAAGCCATCCGCTACGTGCAGAAGATCGGTTTTGATTTCATCGAAGAGAGAGAAGCGAAGCTGACGAAGCTTTTGATGGATGGCATGAAGGAGATCCCTGCGGTACACATTCTGGGTTCTCAGAAGGCGGAGGATCATCACGGCATTGTGACATTTAAGCTGGAGGGCGTGCATCCTCATGATGTGGCATCTGTTTTAGATGCAGATCACATCGCAGTCCGGGCGGGACATCACTGCGCCCAGCCGTTATTACAGCATTTGAAAGTATTGTCCACCACCAGAGTGAGCCTGGGCGTCTACAATACGGAAGAAGAGATACAGGCATTTTTAAAAAGTCTTGCCGGGATAAGGAGACAGATGGGCTATGGAGAATAAGACGTTTTATAATGAGATTTTGACGGAGCACAATCTGCATCCGTATCATAAGCATAAGCTGGAGGATGCCAACCTGGTGTTAGAGGGTGTCAATCCCAGCTGCGGCGATGATATTTTCCTGGAACTGAAGGTGGAGGACGGTGTAGTCGTGGACGGAGCTTTTGAAGGAGACGGTTGTGCCATCTCCCAGGCTTCCGCGGACATGATGCTGGAGTTAGTCATCGGCAGAAGTAAGGAAGAGGCACTGCATCTGGCAGATCTGTTCCTGAAAATGATCAAGGGAAGTATCACCGACGAAGAGAAGGACGAGCTGGAAGAAGCCTCCGTATTGCAGGATATTGCCCACATGCCCGCCAGAGTAAAATGTGCGGTGCTTGGCTGGCATACCATGCAGGAATTATTGAAAACAGAAGAAAAATAGCTGATAAAAAGATAAAGATACATCTTGCACGCCCTTTTTGGATACGCTACAATGAAAAAAGAAGTGTAAGAAAAGCGGGGGGCTGTGCATGTTCCACATAGAGCTTATCATTGAATTCCTGGAAAACGTGATGAACAATATTGTCCAGGTGGCAATACTGTTCTTTGAATTTGTCGGAGTGATCGTTATTATTCTCTCCGGTCTGAAAGGGTTTTATAATTATGTGCGGCGGGTGCCGGATATGAAGATCACCCTGGCGCAGGGGCTTGCTGTAGGGCTGGAATTCAAGTTGTGCAGTGAGATCCTTAAGACCGTTATTGTCAGAGACTGGAAGGAGATCGTTACCGTAGCCGGTATCATCGGACTTCGTGCGGCACTGACTTTCCTGATCCATTGGGAGATCAAGGAAGAGAAGAATCATTCCTAAAAATCGGCAGCTGATGAAAATCGGCTGCTTTTTTAGAATGATTTCCGGTTACCCAACAAAAGTCAATAAGTTTATCCAGATAAAGAGATTAAATTTGCAATGGTATATAGGTTAAATTTGCACCTTGGAAAAAAGCTGTCAGAGGACTAACATATAACGATAAAGTATGTATTTATAAAAAAGTGTAAAGAAATGTTAAAAAATCCGTTGCATTTGACACTTCGACGTGCTAAAGTCATCAATAGCATGAACGTAAATGTAATCGATTACGCATGCTTAAAAGGAAAGCAGAATGGAATTACAAAAGACACTTACTCCCGGGGAAGCGCTGGAACGCGTCCTGCGATCTTATCAGACCTACTACAATATTAAAACAGAAGCTGTAGAACCGCCATTCGCAGCAGAGGCGATCTTCGGATCCCATAATGAGCAGTACTTTCTGATCAAGAAAGCCAAGGTGGCAGATATTGACACCAACGAGACCGTGTATTTTGCCACAGAAGAATCTTTATCTAAGGAACGTCTTTTGGAACTGGACGCTATCGCCTGGGAGCGGGGAACTGCAAATGTGCAGCCGTCTTCCAAGCACAGGAACAGTGATGTCGTCCTGATCATTCTGACCGCTCATGCCGGGGAGGATGCTCTCGCACAGGTGAAAAAGTGCAGGCATTATCAGAGTTACCTCTGGGGATTCCATGGTTGGAGCAATTATCGTCTGATTGTCGCCGAGCTGTCTTCGGGTCGGATCGTCCACAACCGCCACGGACAGATTTTGAAGAAGCTCGTAAAAAAGGCAATAAATTAAATCTGTGTATTAAGAAAAGGAGAAACACAAATGACAGCATTATTAATCGTTGTAGCCGCTATTGTACTGTTGTTTATCGGCTATGTGTTCTATGGCTCCTGGCTAGCAAAACAGTGGGGCATCGATCCTACCAAGAAGACTCCTGCAATTGAGAAGGAAGATGGTGTGGATTACGTCGCAGCTAAGCCTGCCGTACTTATGGGTCATCATTTTTCATCTATCGCCGGAGCAGGCCCGATCAACGGACCGATTCAGGCTTCCATCTTCGGATGGGTTCCCGTATTCCTGTGGTGTATCATCGGTGGTATTTTCTTCGGCGGTCTGCAGGACTTCGGATCTTTATTCGCATCTATCAGACATGACGGTAAATCTGTAGGTGAGATCATCGAGGATTCCATGGGATCCAGAGCTAAGAAGCTTTTCATCATCTTCGCACTTCTGGTGCTGATCCTGGTAATCGCTTCCTTCGTTAACATTGTGGCAGGTACTTTCCTGACCCTGGCGGATGATGCCGGCAAGACCGCTTTCGGTTTTGTGACCAATCCTACCGGTAATCAGTCCACCGCAATGATCTCTCTGCTGTTCATCGTTCTGGCTGTTATTTATGGTTATGTGACCAACAGAATGGGCGTTAAGACTCTGCCTGCTACCATCGGTGGTATCATCGGTATCGTAGCTATTACTGTTTTAGGTCTGAACGTTGGTTTTGCCATGAACCGTATCGCATGGATCGTATTTGTAGGTGTTTACATCGCAGTGGCTTCCCTGGTTCCCGTATGGATCCTGTTACAGCCCCGTGACTACCTGTCCAGCTTCCTGCTGTATGCTATGATCGGTCTGGCATTCATCGGTGTCGTTGCCGGTGCTTTCACCGGTACTGTCGCATTCGATATCCCCGCGTTTAATGGCTGGGAGCCCAAGGCAGGACAGACATTGTTCCCTATGCTGTTCATCACCGTAGCTTGTGGTGCATGTTCCGGCTTCCACAGCCTGATCGCTACCGGTACTTCTTCCAAGCAGTTAGCGAACGAGAAGGATGCCAAGGCTATCGGTTACGGCTCCATGCTGATCGAGTCTGCTCTGGGTATCATCTCTCTGGTAGCAGTCGGCGCAGTATATCAGAAGTATTTAAACGGTGAGTTCGGATCTCCCGCAGCTGCATTCGCTGCAGGTATTGCATCCATGTTCGGTACCGAGACCTCCAAGGCATACGGTACGATCTACGCACTGCTCACGCTGTCTGTATCCGTATTCGCACTGACCAGTCTGGATACCGGTACCCGTCTGAGCCGTTTCATGTTCTCCGAGCTGTTCCTGAAGGAGGGCGAAGCTACTTACAAGGATGCCAAGGGCGCACGTAAGGTGCTGGCTCATCCTCTGTTCGGTACAGTATCCATGGTAGTGATCGGTTGTATCCTCGGCGGTCTGTCCTTAAGCCAGATCTGGGGTCTGTTTGGTGCAGCGAACCAGCTGCTCGCAGGTATCGCTCTGATGGCAGTAGCTGCATGGCTGGGTGAAGTTGGCAAGAACAACAAGATGTTCTTCTTCCCTATGGTATTCATGCTTGCTGCAACCCTGACCAGCCTGGTGATCACCGTGATCAACAAGTGCAAGGCGATCGGTGCCGGCACTGCTGCATGGGGTGACTGGTTCCAACTGTTCTTCGCAGCTGCAATGGCAGTTCTGGCAATCTTCCTGGTAGTGGAAGGTGCACAGACCTTCGTTAAGCAGATGAAAGAAAAGAAAGCGAAAAAGGCTGCTTAATCAGAGACGCAAAAGACAAATAATAAAAAAATCCCGGAGACTGTGAAAGCCTTCGGGATTTTTTATTCTATCTTTTAGTGTTCAAAAAAGGCAACCGCTACGGCACCGGGGCCTACATGGGTTCCGATGGTGGCGCCCAGAGTGCTGATGGGAAGTTCCTTTGCGTAATCCTTCCACAGGTGTTCACTGTCGTGAATGTATTTTTGTAACAGCTCATCACTCAGACCGGTATAACCCAGACAGAAAGGGCGGGAGAAATCCACACCGTCAGCTTTTTCTATCTCCCGGATCAGGAAGTTGCTGCCGTTTTTGGAGCCGCGGGCTTTCCCGAGCATAATGATCTCACCGTCTGAGACAGCAACCACAGGCTTGATGGCCAGTGCACCGCCGATGAATGCCACGGTAGAGGAGATACGTCCGCCTTTTTTCAGGTATTCCAAAGTGTCCAGAAGTCCCATGGTGTGGATCTTGGATTTCTCCTTTTCGAGAATGCTGACAATTTCTTCTGCGGACTTTCCCTGATCCTTTAATTGCAGACCATACTCTACCAGAATGCGTTCTCCAATGGTGGCATTCATGCTGTCTACAACGAATACCTTACCCTCATAATCTTCAGCAGCGATCCGGGCACTCTGGCAGGTGCCGGACAATTTACCGGAGATGGTGATTACGATAACGGTCTCACCCGCGGAGACTGCCTGCTCATAAGCGTCTTCAAAGACAGCAGGAGATACCAGGCTGGTGGTGGGGAGAGTGTCACATTCGATCAGCTTTTCGTAGAATTCTCTGTGACTGATGGTGACTCCGTCCGCATATTCGTCGTCGCCGAAGCGGATGTGCAGCGGCAGGATGGTGACATCCTCCCTGGGGTGGTTCATATCAGATGCGGAGTCTGTGATAAAACGTATTTTTTCCATGATAATATTCCTATTCTTTTTATTATAGTTTGGCAGCTGAATGTTTCTTCCTGCTCATTTTTTGGGTGGATGCTCGGAAGGGAACTCAGCAAGGTACTGTTCCAGATTATGGGAGATCCTCTCCAGGGAATCGTAGAGATTCACCCGCTGTTCCTCTGTCATGCCGTCTCCGCCGTGAGCCAGTGCAGAGTAGATCCGGGAACCGATTTTTTTGACTACTGTGCTGCCTTCCTCGGTCAGATAGTATAAAGTGCGGTAGGAACGCTTGTTTTCCGGCAGTTCACAGGATACCAGCCCTTTGGCACTTAACTGGCTTAATGTTCGGGAAATGGCAGCTTTATCTTCCTTGCAAAGCTCTGTCAGCTGTGTGGCGGTCAGCCCCTCCGGATGTTTTCCCAGGTGATACAGACACATAGTGTAACCTGCTTTTAAGTCTAATTGCCCCATTTCCAGTTCTTTTAATTTCTGCAGATAACGGTGCAATTCCGTGATCGATACAACGAATCTTTCAAAACGATCCTGCATGGACAATCCTCCTGTAAAATGTTGATACAGCAACTTTATGAAGTGTAGCATAAGGATGTTGACAAGTCAACAAAAATAGGAATAAAAAAATACCCCATCTGCTAAGATGAGGTAATGATAGAAATAGACTATGCAATCTCGAGCCGTTGTTTTATTTTGCGGACATCATTTTCTAATACGTTGAGACGGATACGTATCAATTCGTCATCTTCTTTGACTTTTAATGCCTGATCGAATTTGCGGGATAAATCTAAATGAGCCTCTGCGATCGTACATATATTACGGCAAACTTCATTTTCAAGTGTCAATTCTATATTAGTGATGCGGCGTTCCATGGAAATCTGACCGGATTCTAAATTGGAAACCCGTTGTTCCAGTGAATCGAATCGTTGCTCCAGCGTGTCAAGCCGCTGCTCTAATTTGTCAAGCCGCTGTTCTACTTTGTCAAGCCGCTGCTCTACTTTGACAAGTCGTTGATCTATGTGGTCTAATTTGATTACGATAGCTTCTAATAATTCCCGGTTGGTCATATACATCCCTCCTGTACCAGTAGACTAGCATAGTTCGAAAGCGTTGGCAATTGTGCAATACAGAGAAAAGAGTCGTTGTGCATTATCACAAAAAAAGTTTGATAAATAGTTGACAATCTCCAAAAATCGCGATATATCTAATGAAAAGGGACGGGGAATAATAAACAATACATATCAGAAAGGAAGATTTTTATGGTTAAGAAACTGATCCTGGTAACATCACCGCCGGCCTGCGGAAAGACATACATTTCCAAAGCATTGGCAAAAAGACTGCAGCACGTTGTATATTTGGATAAGGATACATTAATCACTTTGTCAAAACAGATCTTTGTGGTAGCGGGACAGCCTTATGACAGAAGCAGTGATTTTTTTGAAAAAAATATCCGTGACTACGAGTATGAGTGCGTCGTGGATCTGGCCATGGAGGCGTTGGACTATGACGATATTGTACTGATCAATGCCCCCTTCACACAGGAGATCAGGGATATGGATTATATTCATAACCTGAAAGCTAAACTGGCAGAGAAAAATGCCACCCTGGTAGTCGTATGGGTAGAAACATCTCCTGAGATCGTGCATGAGCGTATGATTGCCAGAAATTCCGACCGAGATACCTGGAAGCTGGCACACTGGGATGAGTATATTGCATCCTGCGATTTCTCTATCCCGAAGAATCTGGATGATCCTAAGGCGAAGGACGATCTGATTTTGTTTAAAAATAACAATGAGGAAGAATTTGAAACATCCATGCAGAATTGTCTGCATATTCTGGAAGAGACCATGAAGGGTTAGGAATATCTGATCCGGTATGGATTGTGCTGTGTGGCGGTTTATGCTATGCTAGATACAGATTGTACATGACAGCAGGAATGTATACGTAAAAGCGTAAAAGTGAGGAAACACAGCATGCTCAGACCTAGCATTGGTATCGATTGGGACGATGTCACCGCCCCGTTTAACAGTATTGCCATTCGTATGGCAAATGAAAAATATCACCCGGCGGAACCTTACCGCCTGGAAGAGATCACTTCCTGGGCCAATGAGGGTCGGACTTCAGTGATCAAAGAATTCTATAACGATCCCGAGCTGTACAGCCGGCAGATTCCTACGGAGGAGACAAAACGTGGGATCCGCCGGCTGATGCAGATTGCGGATGTTTTTTTTATTACGGCGGTGTCGCCGCGGTTTATGGGAGTGCGGGCGGAGCAGATCATGACCCAGTTCCCGGAATTCCCACCGGAAAATATCATTTTGGGAAGCGCCAAGGACCGAGTCCATTTTGACATTGTACTGGATGATGCCATTCACAATATTTTGGACAGCAAGGCAGAGTATCCGGTGTTGATGCGGAAGCCATGGAATGCCAAAATGACAGGTCTCCTGTCTGTGAATACCATGGCGGAATTCGTGTCACTGGTGCGGCAGATCATGAAAGCTTCTACTTCGAAGCCGGAGAAGATCACCGCGCCGGCGGTACTGGCACTGGTGGGACCTTCCGGTTCCGGCAAACGGGAGATCACGGAAGCACTGTGCGGCAGCAAAGGCGGAAATACGACAGATAGTATCGGCACGGAGCAGTTGTTTGTGCGCCCGGTGAATTATTGCACGGAGCCCGAACGTTACGGACACCGGTATGTGTCGGAAGAAGCCTTCGATCAGATGAATTTTTTTGAAAAAACAGCTTATGCCGGTGTGCGGTACGGCACGAGGAAGGAAGATATTCAGGAACTGTTAGATCAGGGAAGATTTGCCGTGATCCCGGTGGATATGTGTGGTGCCATTGCCATGAAACGTTCTTTCCCCACCCATATCATCTATGTGGCAAGAGATAAGGAAAAACTGATCGCGGATATTATTGACTCCGATTACGACACCGAGGAAAAAACCCTGCGGATCCTGTCCATCGACGCGGAGAAGCGGAACCGCAAGATCTGCGATCATGTTATTCATAATGATATCATAGAAGGAAATTACGTCAGCGGTGCGGAGGAACTCAGACGCCTGATTGCGACTGCGGAGGGAAAAAACGCAGGAGCAGATCCGGTGCAGGATGCTTACTTGTCGACAGGAAAGTAATATGCTATACTTTGGAATGATAAAGTAATGAATTCTACGATGAGGGAGAAGACAAAATTGAACGCTACCAAAGATGTTTCCAAACAGAAGTCACTGTTCAGAATATGGATCGGTTTTTTTGTAAAATATATTGGAATTTTGATCGCAGCGGGAGTGGTTGGGATCCTGCTCCTGACTTTTGCCTATCATATTCCGGTCAATCAGGAATCGAAGGATTCTACGTTTGAGTACAGCGAGCAGATGGGTTGGGCACCCCTGGTCAATAACCGCTATACCCAGTACATTCCATTCTTCACTTCCTATGAGATCGGAACCCTGGATGATGCCACAGACCGGACAATCCTGAACAATTGCTATAATGAAGGAGAGGAATCCGCCATCAAACGTGCGGCGGATATGAATGATTACGGAAGATACTGGCACGGTTATGTTGCTATTTTGCGTCCCATCTTCTATTTTATGGACTACTGGGACTATCTGTTGGTCAACAGCTTTGCCCAGCTGTTTGTCATGGGATGTGTAGGCTATGCCATCTATAAGGCGACGGGACAGAAAAGATATCTACTGGCATTTTTCTGCTCCTGTGCGTTCCTGACACCGGCAGCCACTGCCATGTCACTGCAGAATTCGCCGGTATTTTATGTTGCTATGCTGGGAAGTTTGTTTGTTCTGCTGAAGACGGACTGGATCCTGGAGAAAAACAGAAGATATTATCTGTTTTTGTTTCTGGGAATTGTGACCTGCTATTTTGATTTCCTGACCTATCCGTTACTTAGCTTCGCATTCCCGTTCTGCTGGCTGTTGGTGGCGGCAGGAGAGAAGGTGAATCTGAAGGAGCGGATCACACTGTTATTTGGCGGCGGTATTTCCTATGTGATCGGCTGGGGTGGATTCTTTGGTGTAAAATGGGTCGTAGAGACGATTGTATGTGGTCCTTCGATCCTTGACAACGGTATCGGCGCGGTATTCAATCATCTGTTCAGTGGAATGCCCGATGAGAACAGACTGCTGCACCAGACCTATTGCAGGATCGATACACTGTATAACAATTTCAGACATTATCTGTTTCCTCTGTTTATTCTGATATTACTCGCATGGATCGTAGTGCTCATCTGCGGATTCCTGCGGGGAGGATTCCGGATAAAAACAGAACAACTGATATTTGCGGCAGTGACTTTAACCTCTCCGGCATGGTATTTTATTATGAATACACATACCAGCTATCACCATCTGTTTACTTACAGAGTCTATGGGGCATCATTGCTTGGGTTTATGTTGTTCGTCTGCGGCTGCCTGGATAAAAGCAGTGAAGAAAGCATTGAAGGTAAGGCGAAGATCGCTGTGGCTGACCTGGTGAAAAGAGTCGCAGTGCTTATATGCTGCCTGGCAGTGGGACTGGGAGCTTCCAGACTTGCCATGGAAGACAGGATGGATATCAACGGAGGAGATAATGAAGAGTTTCCCCTGGCACAGGGAGATACACTGGAATTCGAATTTACTCCTGTAGTGAATAATGTGAAGGGATTTACGTTCTGTGTGAAACCGAATGGGTCCACGGACGGAGACCTGGTGATCGGAGTATATGACGGAGAGACCCTCTGTGGGGAGGAGATAACTCCCATAGAGACTTATGAAGATACAGTATTTGAAATGCAGCTGACAGACTGGAAGCTGACCGCAGGTAAAACCTATCAGATGAAGGTGGCGGTGCGGGATAATGCTGCCGGAGTCATTCTGCTGGTAACTCCGGAGGGTGAAAAGCCCCAGGCGGAATACGGCAGAGCTTATTTAAACGGTGAACAGCTGCCGGATATCGCACCGCTGTCCGGAATCACGTATCGCGGACATTTCCAGTCAGTGCAGATTAAATTGTATCTGTCTCTGTGTGTGGCAGCATTTTTATTGATGTGGTTTATGGTGGCAGATACCTTATTAAAGAATAAATATGCAGGTTGCATCAAAGAGAGCAAACCTTTATAATAAGAAAAGTACAGTCTGAAAGGATGCAGAGATTGTAGACGTAAATTCGGACGCGAACAGGAGGACGAGCATGATTCAGTTAACACAGGGTGGCGCTTATCTGGTAAATGGTACAGACATTGTAGCAGATACTCCGGAAGCAGCAAGAGAGATACAGGCAAAGACCGGCATTACGATCTCTAAGGAAGAAGCAGCGAAAAACACGATGGCTTACGGTATTTTGCGGGAGCATAATACTTCCGGCAATATGGACAAGCTGAAGATCCGTTTTGATAAGCTGACCAGCCATGACATTACATTTGTAGGTATCATTCAGACCGCGAGAGCATCCGGACTGCAGAAGTTCCCTATGCCCTATGTGCTGACCAACTGTCATAACTCTCTGTGTGCCGTAGGCGGCACCATCAACGAGGATGACCACATGTTTGGTCTGACCTGTGCGAAAAAGTACGGCGGAGTCTATGTACCCCCTCATCAGGCTGTTATCCACCAGTTTGCCAGAGAGATGTTAGCCGGCGGCGGCAGGATGATCCTGGGTTCCGATTCTCATACCCGTTACGGTGCTCTGGGTACCATGGCTATGGGCGAAGGCGGTCCCGAGCTGGTGAAGCAGCTGCTGAATCAGACTTATGATATCAATATGCCCGGCGTGGTAGCCGTATACTTAAAGGGTGCTCCCGTAAAGGGAGTAGGTCCTCAGGACGTGGCACTGGCCATTATCGGTGCTGTATTCAAGAACGGTTATGTGAAGAATAAAGTAATGGAGTTCGTAGGTCCCGGCGTGGCTTCCTTAAGCGCGGATTTCCGTATTGGTATTGATGTCATGACCACAGAGACCACCTGTCTGTCCTCTATCTGGAAGACCGACGACCAGATCCGTGAGTTCTATGAGATCCACGGACGTACCGAAGATTACAAGGAACTGAATCCCGGTCAGGTAACTTATTATGATGGATTGATCGAGGTAGATCTGGACAAGATCCGTCCCATGATCGCCATGCCGTTCCATCCCAGCAATACCTACACCATCGAGGAGCTGAATGCGAACCTCATGGATATTCTGGATGAGACCGAGAAGCGTGCGAAGGTAAGCTTAGACGGAGCAGTGGACTTCACCCTGAAGAATAAAGTTAAAAATGGGAAATTTATCGTAGATCAGGGTATCATCGCAGGTTGTGCCGGCGGTGGATTTGAGAATATCTGTGCGGCGGCGGATATCCTGAAGGGCAGATACATCGGTGCGGATGAATTTACCTTAAGCGTATATCCCGCATCCATGCCCGTATATATGGAACTGATCCGTAACGGCTGTGCAGCGACCATCTTAGAGACCGGTGCAGTCATGAAGACAGCATTCTGCGGTCCCTGCTTCGGTGCCGGAGATACCCCTGCCAATAACGCATTCAGTATCCGTCACTCTACCAGAAACTTCCCGAACCGTGAAGGCTCCAAGCTGCAGAACGGTCAGATCGCTTCCGTAGCTCTGATGGATGCAAGATCTATCGCTGCTACCGCAGCCAACAAAGGCGTGCTGACTCCCGCAACGGAGTTCGACGGCGACTTCGGAAAATACAAATATCATTTCGACAGCAATATTTACAAGAACCGTGTATTCGATTCCCACGGTGTGGCAGACGAGAGCGTAGAGATCCAGTTTGGTCCCAATATTAAGGACTGGCCCGCTATGGGTGCTTTGCCTGATAACCTGGTACTACAGGTAGTATCCGAGATCCACGATCCCGTAACCACCACCGATGAGCTGATTCCTTCCGGTGAGACCTCTTCCTACCGTTCCAACCCTTTAGGACTGGCAGAGTTCACCTTAAGCCGTAAGGATCCCCAGTATGTAGGACGTGCCAAAGAGATCCAGAAGGCAGAGAAAGAGCGTATGAACGGCGGACATCCCTGCCAGGCAGTTCCGGTACTGAAGGATGTCATGGGAGAAGTGAAGAAGCAGTATCCGGAGGCTGACCGTGAGAACACCGGATTCGGTTCCACAATCTTCGCAGTGAAGCCCGGAGACGGTTCTGCCCGTGAGCAGGCTGCTTCCTGTCAGAAGGTACTGGGCGGCTGGGCGAACATCGCCAACGAGTATGCTACCAAGCGTTATCGTTCCAACCTGATCAACTGGGGTATGCTTCCTTTCCTGATCCAGCCCGGGGATCTGCCGTTTAAGAATCTGGATTATCTGTTCGTTCCCGACATCAGGAAAGCCGTGGAAGACAAGGCAGAAGAGATCAAAGCTTATGTGGTAACACCCGGAGAGGGCATGAAGGAATTCTCCCTGAAGTTAGGTGAACTGACCGATGAAGAACGCCAGATCATCTTAAAGGGCTGCTTAATTAACTATAACCGGGTGTAACTGAATAGTTACAACGAGAAGTAAGGAGCAAAAATATGGAATTTAACAAACCGGTATCTAACCCCATGATGGTGGGATCCATTGAATTATTAAAAGCAGAGGACACTCCGGAACACAGACAGCTGTTCTTAGACGAGCTGCAGAAGGCAAAGTTTTTGTCACCGGTCGTGATCGATCCGGTACCTCAACCCGATGAGAAGGGGCAGGTGAAGATTGCCAGAGATTCCAAGGTACAGTTTCCTATGCTGTCCACAGAGGACGGACGGAAGTTCTTTATGGCTTTCACGGACTGGATAGAGTTAAAAAAGTGGAAGGACGAAGAGAATCAGCAGACCTTCGCCATGAATTTTGACGATTATGCGGGGATGCTGCTTCGTAAGGATGCGCAGGGTAATATCAGCCCGGCATTGGGATTCGTAATCAATCCTTTTGGCGGAAACATCGTGGTTACCAGAGAGATGGTAGCCGGCATGATCGCAGCGAAGCTGAAAGCAGCCGGAAAACCGGTGCCTCCCGCTCCCGGTGCACCTGCTGCACCCACACAACAATAAATTCGGACTAAACAAAACGCCCGATACGGACGATATAAGTAGCAGAGAGGTGACAAGGCCAGTCGCTTCCCTGCTATTTTTTTACAGATTAATAACGACACCATGGATGGTAACGGAACAGAATCGTATTCTGTTTTGTTATCATTTTTTACTTAACAGTTCAGCCGTGCAATATCGCATGTGGTCGTGAACTGTTAAGCTTTACAGGAAGCGCGCCCTGTATATGGTGAGGTCGGGGAAAGGAGAAAATTACAGATTTGAGAATTGATTCCGCAAGCATAGGAATGGATTCCGCCAGAAGCTATCATGCTTCCAAGACCAGCGTCAGACGATTTGAGATAACGGATTATCAGGCAGCTCTGACAGATGTATCCACCAAGGAGCAGAAGACACCGGAAGAAGGGGATACGGCACAGAATACCGGGGAACAGGAGAATTCCGCAGAGAACACCGCAATGACTGCCAAAGACTGGCAGAGTCGTTTTCTGGTATCTTCTGCCAGATGGGATATGCGAAGCAGTGCCAGTGAACAGACACTGTCCACCATCCGGGAATATACGGTACGTTATATTTTTGATTTATTATTCCCCTCCAGGAACAGCACATTGCGTGACTGGATGCAGGAAAACGGGTGGAATGTGGGCAATAGCGTTGATAACGCCCGGACGAATTCCGGCAGCACTCAGGGAACGGCAGCACCTGCGTCGGATACCTTCTATCCGGTTGCAGCCCGCATGAAAGTATTGAACTACGTGGGTGAGACCTATAATGTGGAGCAGGAAGATACCTGCTTCTCCACCGTGGGAACCGTGCGGACGAAGGATGGCAGAGAGATCAATTTTAATGTCAATGTAAATATGAGCCGCAGATGTGAGGAATACTACAGAGAGGAACTGAATGTGGCGCAGTTTGCCCTATACGATCCATTGGTGATCAATCTGAATACCGATGTGACCGAACTGTCGGATCAGACCTTTTATTTTGATCTGGATGCCGACGGTGAGGAAGAAGAGATCTCCATGTTAAAGGGCAGCGGCTATCTGGCACTGGATAAAAACGGTGACGGTGTCATCAATGACGGCAGCGAGCTGTTCGGAACGAAAAACGGTGACGGCTTTGCAGACCTGGCACGGTATGATGAGGACGGCAACGGATGGATCGATGAGAACGATTCCATCTGGTCAAAATTAAAAATCTGGTGCAAAGATGAAAACGGCAACGACGTACTGTATAAGCTTTCCGACAAAGGTGTTGGAGCGATCTGCCTTGAGAATGTTTCCACAGATTTTACCATGCAGGGAGACAGAAAAGCGCAGGACGGCACCATGAATGCAAATGCAACGAATGCTGTGATCCGCAAGACCGGTATTTTCTTATATGAAAACGGAAATGTAGGCACTGTGCAGCACGTAGATATGGCAGCATATGCCGCAAAAGCATAAACAAAAACATAATACCGCATTCTGAATAAAACCCATGAATCAGGCAAGACTATAGGATAAACCAGGGAAAGTGGTTTGAGTGATGCAACAGCAGGCAGCAGATTCAGGGAACAGGAAGGATGCGGATAGAATATGAGTAGAAACAGAAAGAGCAATATTCACAAAGAACGTATAATAATGTTAGCTTCTTCAGCCTTTGTACTGGCAGCGTTGACCATGACGGGGGTCTATATGAAGGGGCAGAATGTGGAGTCCGAGGATGATGGTTATACCTTGGACTTCACTGCGCTTGAAAACAATGCGGATGATAAATTGCAGGAGATCACGGAGAACAACGATGAGCATCTGTTAAAAGAGGATGAGAACATTCCGGGATTGACCGCGAATAACACGGCTGGGAAGGAGATCGCCGGGGCGCCCGTTACGGAGGATGATCTGGACTATATGCCACAGGAGGTTGGCTCCGGGCATGTGGAGATCCCGGGACTGACGGATCAGGAAACCTTGCTTGAAGAAGCCGAGGCAGCAACTCCCCTGTCCGAAGGTACCGTGGAGAAGACATTGCATTTCGCGGAAAGCGATGGGTTACAGCAGCCGGTGCAGAGTGATATCCTGATGCATTATTCTATGGATCAGAGCACCTATTTTGCAACACTGGATCAGTACAAATACAATCCTGCCACAATTTTCTCCGCGGAGGAGGGCGAGGCAGTGACCGCCTGTGCACAGGGTAAAGTGACTTCGATTTTCGAAAATGAAGAGATCGGCAAGGCAGTAACACTGGATCTGGGCGATGGCTATGAGGCCACCTACGGACAGCTTGCAGAGATCGCTGTGCAGGAGGATTCCTATGTAAATCCCGGGGAGACCATAGGCAAAGTGGCAGCGCCTACCAAATATTACAGTGCCGAGGGAAGCAATGTATATTTTGCCCTGACCCATAACGGGGAACCGGTAAACGGGGAGACATTGTTCCACTGATATATCGTAGAAGGCAGGATTCCCTATGGAAATTTTTACACGAACCCGTTATACTATTATAGATGGGAAAAAAGTGTACCATAATCCCCAAAGAGAATGGGCGGAGGAAGCGCTTGAGATACAGCAGGAAAAATGCAGGGATCCTCTCCCTGCTATTACTATTTAACAGCATAGGAATGATGGCCTGTGGCAGGACTACTGTGGAGACGGGACATGTCAGTTACAGCAGCATCAGCAGTCTCACCGGCATGGAGAGCACACCGGTCATCAACTATACATTGCCTGTACTGACACCCAATGTGCTGGTGGACCAGCAGGGTTATGCATCAGGCAGAGAAAAACTGGCAGTGGTAAAAAGCCGTGAGCCGGTGGAAAATTTTCGCGTGATCGATAAAGAGACCGGGGAGACGGTATACCATGGTAAGGTAGAAAACTCCGATTATAACGAAGATCTGCATTTATATATCGGCAGGGTGGATTTCACCCAAGTTACACAGAACGGTACATTTTATTTGGAATGTGACAGGGTAGGACAGTCATTTGCTTTTACGGTGCAGCAGGATCATTATGAGGAACTGTTTCGTTCCTTATGTGCGAAGCTGCATGAGGCTTGTGAGAACCGGAGGATTAACGAGGAAGAGATCCTGACGGTTCTGACTGCCTGCGAATGGTATCCGGAGACTTTCGCCGATGATAATGCCAATGAGATTCCGGATCTTCTGGAGGATATCGCCGGGTGGCTGGAGAAGACGACCAATGACACCGGGCAGCCGGAGCCGGAGAATATGACCTATGTGGCGGCACTGGCGAAGTTTGGCTATTTGTATCAAAAATACGACGTGCAGTACGCCACACAGTGCTTACAGCATGCTTCCGCCATATATACGAAGCTTACAGCGACTTCCGGAAGAGATGCACAGAAATTCATGGCGCTGACGGAGCTGTACCGGGCGGCGGGATTATATTCCTACCGGACGCAGATACTGGAATATAAGGATTTCTTTGAAGATAATACCAGCTACCTCGAAGAGACGGACTATCTCTATGGCGCTATGACATATCTGGCGACCAGACAAGCGGTGGATGTAGATCTGTGTACCGTGTTTATGGAGGATATCCGTAACCGGGGGGAGGAACTGGCGAAAAGATCGGATAAGATGATCGATGCGGTGACTTCGGTCAATAACGGCACGGAAGATCTGCTGAAGAGAGCGGAGGAACTGTCCTGTGCCAACTACATCTTATACAGTTATCAGTACACGGAGATTCTGGAAGATTTTTTACATTATCTGATGGGAAGAAATAAAGATTCGGTATGTTATTATCCCGAAGAGGGAGACACTGCGGATTATCTTCTTTTGATCGCCCAGCAGGTCTCCCTCGGTGGGAAACACGAACAGATTAAATGAGTTCTTTGTTTTTAAAATAGGTCTCGGAGATAATATTCTGTACATAGGTACCCATGCTCTTGCGGGTTTCCTTGTCCAGATCCTTCATATAAATAGGCTTACCGTATTCAATGACTACGGTGGCCTTTTTTATTTTCGGAAAATGGTCTTCGAATATCGCAGCAGAGTTCACGATCGTCATGGGAATGATGGGAACGCCTGCTTTCTCCGCAATCTTAAAGCTGCCTTCATGGAAGGGGAGGAAGGTATCCTTTGTCTTATTTCGTGTGCCCTCTGGAAAGATGCAGATGGAGATGCCGTTTTTGGCTTTTTCGATGGCCTGCAGAATGGTCTTAAGACCTGCTTTGATATCCTGGCGGTCCAGGAAGAGACAGTGCAGATCCTTCATCCAGATATTCAACAGGGGCCATTTCAGCATTTCTTTTTTGGCAACGTAGCCGGTAGGTCTGGGCACGCGGACGTAGGTCAGGACCACATCGAAAAAGCTGCGGTGATTGCCCACGTACAGTACAGCAGTATCGGTTGGAATATTTTCTTCACCGATGGCGATCACTTTGGTGCCCGCCAGGCGGATCACCTGACGGAATGCCCAGTTGACAATGGCCAGGGAGCTTCGGTCCTTCAGTCCCGGATTGAACTTGCCAATGATCCATTCCACCAGCATAAGCGGAGTGGACAGGATCAGGAATAATACAACAAATAATACAACGAATATAAAACGGATCATAAAAAACCTCTTTCTGATTTATTTGCTCTATCAATGTCATTTCTCGATAAATAATACGCCCAGTGTACCGGGGCCGCAGTGGCTGGATACGACACCGCCGGCTCTGGTCTCGAGTATTTCATTGAAAATGCCGAGGCTCTCCAGATAAGAACGAACGGATTCCACGATCTCCCGGTCACAGCCGGAGTGGGTGATGAAGACTCTGTCGGGAACCGCATTTTTCAGGGCTTCTTCCATATCTTTTGTATAGGACAGGATGACAGAAGCCAGCTTACCACGGTATTTTTTGGAGGCATCCATGGCACCGTCTTCGACTACGATCCTGGGGTGAAGCTTTAACATACCGCCGGCTAGAGCAGCTACGGCATTGCATCTGCCACCTCGATAGAGATAGGTCAGGGTATCTACGACGAAGCTGGCGCGGACTCTGGGGCGGATCTCTTCGATGGCAGCAGTGATCTGGGCTCTGGTTTTCCCTTCTGCGGATAAAATGGCAGCCTGTATTACCTGCAGACCGATACCGGTAGACAGGTTGGCGGAATTGATCACGGTTACTCTATCCGAAGCCTCCAGGTCTTCCGCGGCCAGCCGCATGACGTTGCCGGATGTGGACATGCTGTCGGAAATAGAGAAACAGATGATCTCACGGCCTTCATCCAGGAAGGGCTTCATCACTTCCATGGCCTCGGTCATGGAAGGCGCAGAGGTCTTCGGTGTGGTCTTATTTTCATCAGACCAGCGGAAGATCTCTTCCGGGGTAATGTCTATACCATCACGATACTCTGTCTCCCCTAACAGGATGTGCAGGGGCAGGATGGTAATGTCATATTTTTCCAATAAATCTTTTGACAGATCGCAGGTGCTGTCAGAGATGATCTTAACTGTCTGTGCCATAGAATATACCTTCTTTTTTAGTTTTTAGTGTTTCATCTTTCCTTATTCATTGCCTTTGACGATCTGTCTGGCTACATAGACGCCGCTGGCAGATGCATGGGACAGGGAATGGGTCACGCCGCTGCCGTCACCGATGATATATAATCCCTTATGACAGCTTTCCAGGTGCTCGTCCAGTTCCACTTCCATGTTGTAGAACTTCACCTCCACGCCGTAGAGTAAGGTGTCGTCATTGGCAGTACCGGGTGCGATCTTGTCCAAAGCGTAGATCATTTCAATGATGCCGTCTAAGATACGCTTGGGCAGTACCAGGCTTAAGTCACCGGGGGTTGCAGCCAGGGTAGGCTCCACCATGCCCTCGGCAATACGCTTTGCATTACTGCGGCGTCCTCTTACCAGATCACCGAAACGCTGCACGATGACACCGCCGCCCAGCATATTGGAGAGACGGGCAATGCTTTCGCCGTAGCCGTTACTGTCCTTGAAGGGTTCGGAGAAATGCTTGGCGACTAACAGTGCAAAGTTGGTATTCTCGGTCTGTTTGTCGGCACCTTCGTAGCTGTGGCCGTTGACGGTGACGATGCCGTTAGTATTCTCATTTACTACGATACCGTGGGGGTTCATACAGAAGGTACGCACGGCATCTTCGAATTTCTCGGTTCGGTATACGATCTTGCTCTCATACAGCTCATCGGTCAGATGAGAGAAGATGACAGCGGGAAGCTCCACGCGGACACCGATATCCACACGGTTGGACTTGGTGTTGATATCCAGATCCTTACAAATGCGTTCCATCCATTTGCTGCCGCTACGACCCACGGAGATGATGCATTGGTCACACTCGTAGGAGGCGTCCTCACAGCTGATACGATACCCCGGCTCCAGTGCTTCCACGGTTTTTACAGGAGTATCGAAATAGAAGGTCACTTTATCTTTGAGCTCCGCGTACAGGTTTTCCAGCACGATAAAGTTGATATCGGTACCTAAGTGACGCACGGAAGCATCTAACAGAGTCAGCTTGTTCTGCATGCAGAGCTTCTTAAATGAGGTACCTGCGGTGGAATACAGCTTGGTACCCTCTCCACCGAATTTCATATTGATGTCATCCACGTATTTCATGAGATCGATGGCCTGATTTTTGCCGATGTATTCATACAACGTGCCGCCGAAGGCGTTGGTGATGTTGTATTTTCCGTCGGAAAAAGCACCTGCACCGCCGAAACCGCTCATAATAGAACAGCTCTTGCAGTTGATGCAGTTCTTGATCTTATCTCCGTCGATGGGGCAGTGACGCTTCTCCAGGGGATGACCGGCTTCGAAGACGGCGATCTTCAGATCGGGATTCTGCTGTACCAGCTCGTAAGCGGAGAAGATACCGCCGGGGCCGGCACCGATAATAATGATGTCATATTTCATAGGGAATGGTTCCTTTCATAGTGTTCTCTTTTCGCTTCTGTAAATATCAAAAACATCCAAAATATAGTATACCATAATTTTAGCAAAAAAGGGGAATGGAAATATAGTAAAATATGTGATAGAATCATAATTCATAGGCTTGTCCGGAAATGGATGGAAAGGTATCTGAAATGGAAGCGGTACAGAAGAAAAATAAATATGAGATAGATATGTGCAACGGCACGATCATGGATAAATTAATATCCTTTGCCCTGCCGCTGATGGTGTCGAGTATTTTACAACTGCTATTTAATGCAGTGGATATTATTGTGGTCGGGAGATTCACCGGAAGTCAGGCACTGGCGGCGGTGGGATCCACCACGGCATTGATCAATATGTTTGTGAATCTGTTCATCGGGGTCTCGCTGGGAGCCAACGTATTGTCTGCCAGATTCTATGCGGCAGGCAAAGAGCGGGAGATGAGCGAGACGGTACATACGGCGATGACTTTTGCCCTGATCAGCGGCATCGTCATGGTATTCGTGGGACTGTTCTGTGCCCGTGGGACACTGGAGCTGATGGATACGCCGGCAGATGTGATCGACCAGGCAGCTTTATATATGAAAATCTATTTTTGCGGAATGCCCTTTTTTATGCTGTACAATTACGGAGCTGCCATTTTGCGTGCGGTGGGCGATACAAAGAGACCGCTTCTGTTCCTGATCATTTCAGGAGCTGTTAACGCAGCACTGAATCTGTTTCTGGTCATTGTCTTTTCCATGGGAGTGGCAGGTGTGGCCATCGCTACGGTGTTCTCGCAGATCATCTCCTGTGTGTTGGTACTGGAATGTCTGCTTGGCACGGACAGCTGCTATCGTCTGCAGATCACAAAGCTGGGAATCAAATGGGAGTATCTGGTGCAGATCTTCCAGGTGGGAGTGCCTGCCGGAATTCAGAGCGTGGTGATTAATTTTTCCAACGTATTGCTGCAGTCTTCGGTGAATTCCTTCGGATCCATTGCCATGGCGGGATACACGGCGGCGAACAACATCTTCGGATTCCTGTTCGTATCGGTCAATTCCATCACGCAGGCGTGCATGAGCTTCACCAGCCAGAACTACGGAGCCGGGAAGAAAAAGCGTATGGACCGGGTGCTTGTCGACTGCATGATCCTGTCGGTGATCGTGGCGGTGACGCTGGGTGGCAGCGCCAATCTCTTTGGCCCCCAGCTGCTTCATATCTATACTACGGAGGCGGATGTGATCGCCTGTGGTACGGAAATCTTATTGTATACGACACTGACTTACTTTTTATGCGGAATCATGGATCTGATCCCGGGAGCTCTGCGTGGAATGGGGCATTCGGCGGTCCCCATGATCTTATCTATTATCGGAACGGTAGGTACGAGGATTTTCTGGATCTATGGGGTGTTCCCGATGCACCGGTCACTGATGGTACTGTTTTTATCCTATCCGGCATCCTGGACCGTGACGATATTGCTGCAGGCAGTGTGCTTCTATTTTGTAAGGAAAAAAGTACACAGTACCATGCCGCAGGAAGAAACATAAGAACATAAGACAAGCGGCTGCAGAGTGTGGAAGACTCGTGACCGCAAAGCACAGACAGTAAAAGAATTGAGGGATAATATGTTAACTAATTTCAAGAAAAAATATATCGGAGACTGGGATTTCTACCGCAGATATCTGCTGCTTGCAATTCCCATGATCCTGCAGAATGCCATTACAAATCTGGTAAGCTTTTTAGATAATATTATGGTAGGACAGCTGGGTACGGAGCAGATGTCCGGTGTCGCTATCGTGAACCAGCTGATCTTTGTATACAACCTGGCAATCTTCGGAGCCGTATCCGCAGCCAGCATCTTCGGTGCCCAGTATTTTGGCAAGGGCAATCATAAGGGGCATATGTATTCGTTCCGTTTTAAATTATATGCGACCCTGTTTGTGACCGGAGGAGCAATATTACTGTTTCTGACCAAAGGTTCCGCGCTGATCTCCCTGTATCTGACGGATACGGTGGGGAACGGAGCTACGGATGTGGCACTCAAATACGGCCAGGAATATCTGGCGATCATGATGGTAGGTCTGATCCCGTTTGCGGTGAACCAGTCCTATGCTACGAATATCAAAGAGACCGGGCAGACTTTTATTCCCATGTTAGCCAGCTTCGTGGCGGTAGGAACCAACGCGCTGTTAGATTATCTGATGATCTTCGGCATTGGACCTTTTCCCAAGATGGGGGTAGCGGGTGCGGCACTGGCGACGGTGATCGCCCGTTACATTGAGGCATTGATCGTGATCATCTGGGCACACATGCACAGAGCGAAGAACCGCTATCTGGAAGGAGCCTACACCGGCTTCGGCATTCCTTTTGCGGAACTAAAAGCAATTCTCGTCAAGGGCTTCCCCCTGATGATGAATGAAGTAATGTGGGCAGCAGGTATGACCACCGTGACCCAGTGTTATTCCGTCAGAGGACTGGATGTAGTGGCAGGACTGAATATCGCATCCACCATTACGAATCTGTTCAATATTGTATATTTGCAGTTAGGCTCCTGTATCAGCATTGTGGTAGGACAGTATCTGGGCGCCGGCAAGCTGGAAGAGGCGAAGGATGCAGACAATAAGATGATCGTATTCAGTGTCTTCTGCTGTGTGATCATGGCAGCATTGATGTTCGTGGTGGGAGGATTTTTCCCCGGTATTTATAATACTTCGGATGAGATCAAGGGACTGGCTACGCAGTTCATCGCAGTCTCCGCGATCATCATGCCGTTCTGTGCATTCAGCCATGCGTCCTATTTTACCCTGCGCTCCGGCGGTAAGACGGTGGTAACGTTTTTGTTTGATTCCGTATTTACCTGGGTGATCGTGGTACCTGCGGCTTATCTGCTGGCGCACTTTACCGGGCTGGGGATCGTAAGCATCTATTTCCTGGTGCAGGGGACAGAAATGATCAAGGTCATCATTGGCTACTACATGGTGAAGAGCAATGTTTGGGTGGTACAGATGGTATAGGTACGTGCAGATACCGTTTTTTTTCAGCAGACTCTAAAGTAATTGCAAATCTATCCGATAACTATTGTGAAACATCAAAGACATTCGGGAAGGAGGAGTCGATATGCGTATTGAAGCGTATACACAGGTACAGCAGCTGTATCAGTCTCAGAAGGTAAGCAGAACACAGAAGACACAGAACACAGCACACACGGACAGACTGCAGATCAGCAGCCAGGGAAAGGATTTCCAGACCGCTAAGGCAGCAGTGGCAGCCGCACCTGATATCAGGGAAGAGTTAACGGCTCCCATTAAGGCAAGGATCCAAAACGGTACTTATGGAGTGGACAATGCAAGCTTTGCGGAGAAGCTGCTTCAAAAACAGGAAGAAATGAGGTAGTTCCTTGGCTAGTTTAATGGAAAACCTGATAGATGTACTGGACAGAGAGAGTACAGAGTACGAGGCTCTGCTTCAGTTATCACAACGCAAGACACCGATCATTGCAAGCGGTAATCTTGCAGAATTACAGAAGATCACGGACGAGGAGCAGGAGCTTGTCAGCAGGATCCACAATCTGGACAAACAGAGAGCGGGAGTGACTGCGGACATAGCCGATGTATTGAACAGGGATGTTAATGATTTAAAGCTGTCCAATCTGATCACCATGTTATCCACACGCCCTGCGGAGCAGCAGGCGCTGGCAGATGCACATGACAGATTGCAGGCAGCAGTCCGGGGCCTGAAGCGCGCCAATGAGCAGAACAGTGAACTGTTAAACAGTGCACTGGAGATGGTGGAGTTCGAGATGAATCTCCTCCAGGCGGCGAAGGCAGCACCCGAGACAGCCAATTACAATCGTGGAGCTTACAATGCGGGTGATACCATGGGCGTTATGAATCATGGCTTCGATGCCAAGCAGTAAGAGCAGATCCCGGGGATCCACGCAGATCCCCTGATACAGAGGTGAGAGTTCATGCCATTAATGGGTAGTTTATATATAGGTTCGTCCGGATTACAGACAAGTCAGAATGCGCTGAATACCACAGCGCATAATCTTTCTAATGTGGACACCACCGGCTATACCAGACAACAGGTACAGCAGTCTAACAGAGCGTATGTCACGTTATCTACGGACCCGAAGTCAATTGCCAATAAGCAGACAGGTCTGGGTGTCACTTATTCCCGTGTAAAACAGGTCAGAGATTATTTCCTGGACAAAACATACCGCAAGGAATCTGGACGCAGTATGTTCTATGAAGTGTCCACGGAAGTCATGGAAGAAGTAGAGAGCCAGCTGGGAGAGTTGAACGGCGAGGCTTTTCAGACGACCATGACCGATTTCTGGACTGCAGTACAGGAGCTTTCCAAGGATCCCAGCAGCTCCGTCACGCAGGGACTGATCGTACAGAGAGCATCCGAATTCGTGCAGAGAGCAAGTGCGGTATATGATGGCTTAAGCTCCTATCAGGATAACCTGAACACACAGATCAAACAGAATGTGGATAAGATCAATAAATACGGAGAACAGCTGCTAACCTTAAACGATCAGATCCGTGCCATTGAGAGCGGCGGTATTGAGCATGCCAATGACCTGCGGGATGCGAGGAATCAGATCCTGGATGAACTGGCAGAGCTGACCAATATGAGCTTTTCCGAGGACAGATACGGCAGTGTATCCGTACAGATCGAGGGTGTAGATTTCGTCAAGGACGGAACCTGCTATGAGATCGCCATGAAGACGGACGAAGCTACCGGCTTCGTGACACCGTTCTGGCCCATGAATGCTTCTTATACTACAAGGGATGACGGCACCAGAGTCTATAATATCGACGGCGCGGAAGTGTTTGATCTCTCCATCGAGATCTCATCGGATTTAGGAACCGATATCGGCGGACTGAAGGCAATGCTTCTGGCAAGAGGAGATCACAGAGCGAATTATACCGATCTGGCAGAGGGAAAATACGACAGCGTATCCCAGTCGGTCGTTATGAACATACAGGGTGAATTTGACCAGATGATCCACAATGTGGTGACGAAGATCAATGATATCCTGGCAGATGCAGCCGGGGTACAGAGCGGAGATCTGGAACTGGCAGACGGTACAAAGCTTACAAATGTAAAGTATTGTGCGGTGGAGTCCGACGGCTATATGCGCATGGATGACGGTACCCCGATCCAGTTATTTACCAAGGTGACGACAGACGGCTATCGCAAGGTGACAGGGAAAGACGGCAAGGACTACTGGGTCATGAACGAGGAAACGGCGGAAAAGCCTGAGAGCCTCTACACCATCGGCAATCTGCAGGTGAATCCCACATTACTTCAGGAACCCTCCAAGCTGGGATTCCGACTGGCGGACGGTTCGGAGGATAAGGCGACAGCGGATGCACTGAAGGCAGCGTTTACCGAAGAATCCTATACGCTGAATCCCAACGTACAGAAAAAGACTACCTTTGTAGATTATTATACGGATCTGGTATCCCAGGTAGCAAACTCCGGATATGTGTTCCGGAGCATTTATGAGAACCAGGTCAACACCGTGGAAGCAACACAGAGTGCCAGAGAGCAGGTGGTCGGTGTCTCCACGGACGAGGAACTGTCCAATATGATCAAGTTCCAGAATGCATACAACGCATCCAGTCGATATATCAATGTGATCAGCGAGATGCTGGAGCATATTATTTCCACATTAGGAGTATAGGAGGCGATATAGAATGCCCTCACAATTTTTTGGATTAAATATTGCATATACAGGACTGCTGGCCAGCAATGCTGCCATGAACACCACGTCCAACAATATCGCCAATGTACAGACGGAAGGCTACAGCAGACAGCAGGTAACCCAGCAGGCGTCCAATGCACTGCGGGTATTTCAGACCTACGGCTGTGCCGGAGCCGGTGTAGAGACGTTAGCCATCGAGCGCGTCCGCGATGAGTTCTATGACGGAAGATTCTGGGATAACAATGCGAAGCTGGGCGAATACGATATGAAGCAGTACTACATGCAGCAGCTGGAGACCTATTTTGATGATGACGGCAAGAGCACCGGATTCAAGACCATCTTCGATCAGCTGATGGTGACCGGTATGCAGGCTCTGTTAAAAGATCCTAACAGCGCTACCGCCAAGTCCCAGTTTGTAGGATATGCCGGAGCACTGACCGAGTATTTCAACGGCATGGCGGGCAACCTGGAAAAGGTTCAGAAAGACATCAACCAGGAGATCAAGCTGAAGGTAGATGAGATCAACTCCATCGCCGGCGAAGTCGCTACTTTAAATAAACAGATCAATACCATCGAACTGACCGGAGTGAAAGCAAACGAGCTCCGTGACCGCAGAACCCTGCTGATCGATGAGTTATCCAAGATCGTGGACGTGCAAGTCAAAGAGACACCGATCATCGATGCCAACAATGAGAACCGTGAGACCGGTGCCAACAGATACATGGTCAAGATCGCCGGAGGCCAGATGCTGGTAGACGGCAGTGATTACAACGGTCTCGAATGTGTGGCAAGAACCTCCTATGAGAAAGTAAACCAGACCGATATCGACGGTCTCTATGAAGTCTACTGGGCGGACGGGCAGAAGTTCAACCTGTACAATGCATCCATGGGCGGTGATCTGGCAGGACTGATCCAGATGCGTGACGGTAACAACGGCGAGAATTTCACCGGACAGGTGACCGCCACCGGAACGACCACCACAGCAGACGGCAAGACCCATGATACCGTAACCGTAAAAGTAACCAAGGCTTATCTGCAGGATCTGAATAAATGTAATCTGTCGGATCAGGGAGGCATCCTGGATCTGGGCAATCAGGAATTCTACTATGATTCCTGGGAATATACCTGCGAATATGATGCGAACGGCAACGCCACTTACTCCTATACATTTACTTTATCGGACAGTGAGAAGAATCCCCGGGGAATTACCAATGACCGTGTAGGGAAAAAGGCAGAGATCGGTACCGACCTGTTCTATCAGGGAATCCCTTATTACATGAACCAGATGAATGAGTGGATCCGTACTTTTTCTCAGAAATTCAACGATATCCTGACTTCCGGTTACAGCGGAAACGGAGATCCCGGCGTGAAGATGTTCACCGGTAATAAAGCTACCGGTGGTGAGCAGTTCCTGCTGGATGATGCGGCGAAGCGATATGACAAGCAGGAAAAAAAAGCCAGCAAAATGACGGTAAAGGTCAACGATGACAGCTACTATCGTCTGACCGCGAAGAATTTCGACATCCTGGAGGCTATCGAACAGGATCCCGGCCTGATGGCGAACCGCAAGGATGCCGCCGACGGTGTGGAACAGAACGACCTGCTGAACGATCTGAAGAATCTTGCCACAGATAAGACGAAGATGAGCTTCCGAGGATGTAATGCTTCCGAATTTTTACAGTGTATTCTGTCGGATGTGGCATTGAATGCATCCAGAGCAAATACATTTTATGCAAGCTTTAAGGATGTCTCCGCTACCATTGATAATCAGAGAATCTCCATCTCCGGTGTCGATGAGGATGAAGAAGCGGTGAACCTGGTGAAATACCAGAACGGATACAATCTGGCTTCCAAGATGATCCAGACCTTAACGGAAATATATGACAGACTGATCCTGGAGACCGGAGTCTAGTATGAAAATGGTATGGAATTCTATAGAGAGAAAGGACAAGGACTAAAATGAGAATTACGAACAAGATCATGCAGCGTAATAATCTGTCCAATATCAATACGAACAAAGTATATCAGGATAAGTTGAGCACACAGATGTCCACGCAGAAGAAGGTGAACCGCCCTTCCGATGACCCGGTGGTATCCATCCGTGCCCTGCGCCTGCGCAGTAATGTTACGGAAGTGACCCAGTATTACAGCAAGAATATCCCCGATGCGGAGAGCTGGCTGAACGTGACGGAAGATGCACTGAAGAATCTGACAGAGATCATCACAAGCATGATCAAACAGTCTACGAAGGGCTCCAACGGAGACCTGAAGGCAGAAGACCGCCAGATCATCTTAGAACAGCTGAAAGCCTTAGGAGAAGAAGTCTACAGCACCGGCGATGCGGATTATGCCGGACGTTATGTCTTTACCGGATATCGTACCGATACTTCTTTAAGCTTTGATAAGGAATACAACACGGAATACAATATCACCGAGCAGCTGGACAACAGCTCCATCACTAAGCTGACCAAGGTAAATACCGGTAAGCTGCTGGATATCACCGCAGCGAATTATAAAGATGCGGGCTTTGATAAGATATCAGAACAGGATGTCAAGGCCACGGAGGTATATCGGATTCGACTGGCGTATGATAATTGTAAAAGCACAGATGCGGCACCGTCCATCTCTTTCTATGAGAAAAATGCGCAAGGTGAATTGGAAATGGGAAATCCGTCATGGGATTCCAAAATGTTTCAGGTAGTTTCATCTACCGCGGATCCATATTCTATGGCGGCAAAGGATGATGATGCATTGATCTATGTACCGGATACCGGTGAGATCCTGCTTGGCAAGAATCGTTATCAGAAACTGATGGAACGTAAAGATGATCCTTCTTCTCCCGACAAAAATGAGGGTGAGATCCGAATCACTTATCAGAAAGATCACTGGGTGAAGGGAGATCTGCGGCCGGAACATTACTTCAAGTGTGATGCCACCGTGGATGGCAAGACAATAAAATATAACGAGAAATATACACAGGATGATGAAGACAGACAGGTGATCGAATATGATGTGGGCTTCAACCAGACCATCCGTGTGAACTCCACTGCGGATGAGTGCTTCCAGCATGGTATCGGGCGTACTGTGGATGACCTGGTACAGGCGATGCAGGATGTGCTGAATCTGGAGACAGTGAAGACCAAGATCGAAGGACTGCAGGAAAATGCGACCGGCGGTGATGCGGATATTCTGAAAAAGCAGATGGAAGCCGTGGAAAAAGCACTGACTCTGTCCAAAGATAAGTGCCAGAAGCTGTTCGAGAGCAGCATTACCACCTTCCAGGGATATCTCGATGATGCCAACCTGTGCATCACCAACTGCGGTACCAGAAGCAGTAAGCTGGAGCTCATTGAGAACCGTATGAAGAGCCAGAAGACCACCTTTGAGACATTAAAGAGTGAAAACGAAGATATTGATGTGACAGAGACCGCCATTAACTTAAAGAGTGCGGGGATGACCTACGAAGCGGCTCTGATGGCTACCGGTAAAGTCATGCAGACCACGCTTTTGAACTTTATCTAAGAGGATAGTGTAAAAATACGGAAGTACCTGAAAGCTTGCAGGTACGGAAAGGCATAGGTGTTCTATGAAGATTCAGACAAAAAATTTTGGGGAAGTAGAGATCGCGGATGACAAGATCATCACTTTCGACAAAGGAATCATCGGATTCCCGGAGCTGAAGCGTTTTACCATGCTGCATGATGAGGAGAAGGGCAGCAGTGCCGGTATCCGTTATCTGCAGTCCATCGAAGAACCCAGCTTTGCCATGCCGGTCATGGATCCTTTGCTGGTCAACCCGGACTATGATCCCGAGGTGGATGATGAGCTGCTCACCGGTGTGGGAACACTCACCCCGGAGAACCTTCTGGTCATGGTGACCGTGACCGTACCCTCCGATCTTACGAAGATGACCGTGAACCTCCAGGGCCCCTTTGTCATTAACGTGGAAGAGCGTAAGGCATGCCAGATCATCCTCGAAGGCAACCAGTATCCCGTAAAGTTCCCCATCTACGATATCCTGAAGTCCGGAAAGGCGGGTGAGTAAGATGCTGGCATTATCCCGTAAAAAAAATGAGGCCATCGTCATCAACAATGACATCGAGATCACTGTCTTAGAGGTCAAGGGTGACCAGGTCAAGATCGGTATCTCCGCTCCCAAGGAAGTGCCCATTTACCGCAAGGAAGTATACATCCAGATCCAGGAGGCTAATAAAGCTTCTGTGGATGCGGACGGTATGGAAGCACTGAAGAACCTGTTTGGGTAGAATAAGAAAATAGAATAAGAAAATAAGTAAAAAAAAGACTCCGGATCATGCAATTCGGAGCCTTTTTGTTAGGCTGTTGAAAAATAAGGGCACATTTGCCTGAACTGTAAATATACGCGTTGCCGGAACTAAAAAAGAACTTGCAAAGAGTATAGGGACATGTTATAGTTACGGTAGTTGAAGAATTCTTTATGACAATTTCTGATAATATCTTTTTGTGTGTATTTCGGGCTTTTCGCCAAAAATTCAAACAAAATGACAAAACAACATAAGCGGGCGAAAAGAGAAATGGCATGAGGATCTGTTTACATTTTTCCTGCTTAGATGAATTTAGTGGGCTTAAGGGAGGATAAATGACAGATAAGAGAGAAAAGAATGACCTTGTTACAAAGAACTTTGAGGCATTTCCTGATGTGGCAGCAGACATTATTAATGCATTGCTGCATAATGGAGAAAATGTTGTGACGAAAGAAAATCTAATGCCTGCGCCGACGGAAAGCATTTATGAGGATAAGACCAAGATGTTGAGGAATCAGTTGGAAGATGTGGCAAAATATGAAATGGCAGATGGACAGATCAGAGCACAATATATGATTGCAAATCAGACAACAATGGATACCAAAATCGTATTGCGCAAGGCAGGTTATACAGGTGCAGGATATCGAGAACAATATGAAGGAAAGGCAACAGGTACCTACCCTATTATAGAAATGATACTTTACTGGGGAAAAGAACACTGGGAAAAAAGAGCGGGAATTCACGAATTATGTTGTGAAAAAATACCGGAAGAACTCCGAAAGTATGTGGATGATATAAAAGTACATATTTGGGAAATGCGTTACCTTCCCAGGAAAGTTCGAGAAAGATTTCATAGTGATATGAGAATCGTGCTGGATTATCTGGCGGAGGGGAATACTTTTCAATCGAATCAGAAAGTTATACACAAAGCAGCTTTGATTAAAATGATTAATGTTTTATCCGGAGAAGATGATTCCATAGCAGAATCGGTTATTTTGGAGGAAATGAATATCCGAGAGGAGGATGAAATTACGGTGTGTGAATTATTTGAGCAATATGTTAGAAAAGGGAGACAAGAAGGAAAACAGGAGGAAAGGCAGAGCAGCATTAAGGCATTGATTCTAACCTGTATGGAGTTAGGAGCTGATTATGGAACCACGGCAGAGAAAGTCAGAGTAAGGTTTCAATTATCAGAGGAAGGTGTTACTGAAAATATGAAATTATACTGGAATTGAGGTGCAATTTTTTGCATCTCCTATTAATTTTTTCTAAGGGTTTACCGATACAATCCATAGAGAGCAAAGGTCGTGCGCCTACGGAAGGCGCTTTTATCACACGGAGGTGACCATTATGACCATAGAACCGATTTCCAGTATCATGACAGTGCAGGCACAGAATACGGCCGCTGCCAAGAATGCAACTACAAAAGTGACCACAGAGGAAAACGCCTCTGAATACAATCCTGCCAATGTAAAGCCAATAGACAAGATTGATCAGACGACAGCAGTCGTTGAGAATGCTCAGGGCAAGGAGCAGAGCAATACCTCTGCCGATCCCAAAGGGGAGCAGCAACAGCATGTGACCAATGAGCAGATCAAGAAAGCGGTAGAGAAGCTGAACAAGAACATGATGTCTCATTCCGAAGCGGTCTTCGGCATTCATGAGGCAACCAACCGCGTAACCATCAAGATCATAGATAAGGATACCAAGAAAGTGATCAAGGAACTTCCTCCCGAGAAGACCCTGGACATGATCGCCAAAGTGTGGGAGTTGGCCGGTATCCTGGTAGATGAGAAGAGATAAGATAGGAGGATACCAATATGGCATCATCAACAATGAGATTATCCGGACTGATCTCCGGTATGGACACAGAGAGCATTATAAAGCAGCTGGTGTCTGCGAAGCAGACCAAAGTAGACGATGCGAAAAAGGCACAGACCAAGCTGGAGTGGAAGACTACGGCATGGAAGGATCTGAACACCAAGCTGAAGAATCTGCAGTCCAAATACGTCAACAATATGCGTTTTACCAGTGCTTATATGAAGAAGACCACATCCGTCTCCGACAGCACCGCAGCCAGCATCATCACCGGTGAGAATGCCATGAACGGCGTGCAGAACCTGAAGATCACACAGCTGGCCAAGACTGCTTACATGACCGGTGGCAAGGTATCCCTGCGGGATAAGACCGACGCGGACGGGGAAGAAGATCTGAAGCTGAACACACTGACGAAACTGTCTGACTTAAGCGTGACAGGCAGCGACGGCAGTAAGAAGGCTTTTGCTGCCGGAACCAACACCAAGTTGAACATCTCAAGCGGCGATAAAAATGTGGAATTGGAGATCACGGACACAACCACAATCTCCGATGTGATATCTAAATTAAAAGAAGCCGGATTAAATGCCAACTTCGATGAGACGCAACAGAGATTCTATATCAGTGCAAAAGAATCCGGCGCAGGCAACGATTTCAGCATCACGGCCACCGGTGACAGTGAGGATACCGCGAACGAACTGTTGAAAGCTTTGGGAGTGGACAGTGCGAGCGCCAACAAAATCGACGGACAGAATGCACAGATCACACTGAATGGTACAGATTATGAGAGCAATACCAACGTATTTTCCATCAACGGTCTGACCATTACCGCTATGAAAGAAACTTCCGAGGATATCGTAGTTACGACCAAGGATGACGTAGACGGCATCTACGATATGATCAAGAGCTTCCTGAAGGATTATAATTCCATCATCAATGAGATGGATAAGCTGTATAATGCAGATTCTGCCAAAGGCTATGAGCCGCTGACCGATGACGAGAAGGATGCTATGTCCGACTCCGAGGTAGAGAAATACGAGCAGAAGATCAAGGATGCACTGTTACGCAGAGACAGCAATCTGTCTACCGTAAGCTCTACTCTGAAGGAGGTAATGTCTTCCGGACTGGAGGTCAACGGCAAGAAGATGTACCTCAGTGATTTCGGTATTGAGACCCTCAGCTACTTTACCGCTGCGGAGAATGAGAAAAATGCCTACCATATCGATGGTGATGCAGATGATTCCAGTACTTCCGGCAATGCCGATAAGCTGAAGAGCATGATCAGCAGCGATCCGGATACCGTAGTCAGCTTTTTCTCCGGAATGTTCAAGAATCTGTATACGAAAATGAGTGATCTGTCCAAATCGGTAGAAGGTTATCGCTCCTACGGTAATTTTTATGATGACAAAAAGATGAAATCGGATTATGATGATTATACATCTAAGATCAGAGACCTGGAAGATAAACTCAACGATTACGAGGACAAATGGTATTCTAAATTCTCCAAGATGGAGACAGCTCTGGCAAAGCTGCAGAGCAATTCCAGTGCGGTGACCAGCTTATTAGGAGGATCATGATATGGCATTACCCAGTGCGTATGCACAGTATAATAACAGCAAGGTTCTGACCGCATCTCCGGCAGAACTGACGCTTATGCTTTACGACGGAGCCATTAAGTTCTGTAACATCGCAGAGCTTTCCGTAGAGAAAAATGACATTCCCAGAGCGCATGAGAATATCCGCAAGGTGCAGAATATCATCGGATATCTGCATTCCACACTGGATATGAAATACGAAGTTTCCAAGGATTTCGATAATATTTACAGCTATCTGGAGAGACGGCTGGTGGAAGCCAATGTCAAAAAGGATAAGGAGATTCTCGAAGAGATCAACACACATCTCCACTCAATCCGTGACAACTGGAAAGAAGTCATGAAGGCCGGTGCCAAGAAAGGAAATGACTGATGGAGAATCAGCTGACCATTTTATCTGAAAGTCTGGATAAGAAGCTGGAAGTACTGCAGAAGATCCGGGAATATAATAAGCGTCAGGAAGAGATCTTCTCTGCGGAGAAAGTGGACATGAGCCTGTTCGATGATGCCGTGGAGGAGAAGCAGCGTCTGATCGATGAGGTCGTCCGGCTGGATGAAGGCTTCGAGATCCTGTATGAGAAGCTGGCGAAGGAGCTGGAGGGCAACAGAGAACGCTATGCATCCCAGATTAAGGAACTCCAGGCAAAGGTAGCCAAGGTGACGGAACTCAGCGTGTCTGTCCAGGCACAGGAAGCACGGAATAAAAAACTCATCGAGAACTACTTTGCAAAGGAACGTGCCAACATCGGACAGCGGCGCAAAAATGCCAAAAGCGCATTTGACTACTACAAGAGCATGAGCGGCGCCGGATACGTACCGCCCCAGATGTACGATAATAAACAATAAATACAACAGACGAAGGGAAGCAGATCACTGCTTCTCTTTTTTATGACAGAATCAATGTGAAAGAATAAAAATGTGAGCCGGCTAAAATATAATCAAAGTATAGATTAGCCGAAAAATGCTTGATATTTTAAAAAAATCCGGCTAAAATATAATCAAAGTATAGATTAGCCGAAAGAGGGACTTTTATGAATTATATCAAAAGAAATCTGGAGAATGTAGTAAGACAGGTAACCAGGGAATATCCGGTACTCCTGGTAATGGGACCTAGACAGGTAGGAAAGACGACAATGCTCCAAAAACTGATGGAGGGAACGGAGCGGGGATATGTAACCCTGGATGATTTGAACGAAAGAAATATTGCAAAGACCGATCCGGAACTGTTTCTGCAACTGCATAAACCGCCTGTATTGATTGATGAGGTTCAATATGCACCGGAACTGTTTACTTATATCAAGATATATGTAGATAAAAACCATGAGCCGGGAGCATTTTGGCTTACGGGATCACAGGTGTTAAAATTGATGCAGGGAGTACAGGAGTCACTGGCAGGAAGAGTGGCAGTACTTTCACTTACATCCCTGTCACAGGCAGAGATATCCGGCGGGACGATGAAACCGTTTACGGTAGATTTGGAGGATTTAAGCGAGAGGCAGAAAGAGAGAGAGCAAGCTGATACAAGAGAGATCTTTGAGCGGATTTATCAGGGCTCCATGCCGGCGATTGTAAGCGGTATTAACAGTAACAGTCAGCTTTTTTACAGCAGTTATCTGTCTACTTATATTGAGCGGGATGTAAGAGAATTATCGGATGCCATAGATTCGCTTAAGTTCCTCCGGTTTATTACTGCGGTGGCAGCAAGATGTGGGCAGATGGTTAACGCGGCAGAGATTGCCAGAGATGCAGATATCAATCAGACGCAGGCGAAGGATTGGCTGACAATTCTGGAAACGCTGGGAATTATTTTTTATCTTCATCCGTATTCTAATAATTTGTTGAAGCGCCTTGTGAAAACGCCCAAACTGTATTTCTACGATACGGGTCTGGTGTGTTACCTGACGAAATGGAGCAGTGCGGAAACGTTAGAATGCGGTGCTATGAACGGGGCCATTTTGGAAAATTACGTGGTCGCAGAAATTCGGAAAACCTACCTGAATTGTGGAAAAGAGCCGTATTTGTACTATTATCGTGATAAAGATGCCAGGGAGATTGATATTGTCCTGGAACATGATGGAATATTGAATCCGATTGAGATTAAGAAAACTGCAAATCCCGGAACAGAGCTGGTAAAGGTATTTGAATTACTCGACAAGGCATCAACGCCTCGTGCGAAGGGCGCAGTTATCTGCATGAAACCGGGACTTAGTGCGATTGACAGAGACAATTATATCGTACCGGTCTGGATGATCTAAAATACAGTCCCTGCCTGAATATCAGACAGGTATCTGTAATTTCAAAAATGTTTTTGCGTATACGTCTTTATCCCTGTCTCTTATACACATCTCCGAGCCCACGAGACAAGAGGCAATCT
>ENA-OXZZ01000018-OXZZ01000018.1-human-gut-metagenome-genome-assembly--contig:-NODE-18-length-70342-cov-10.082348_pt1 | contig 70342 bp, 51 predicted proteins | sample MGYA00244515_ERZ652815 | MGnify/ENA primary metagenome ERZ652815 (study PRJEB26926, sample SAMN06164594) | human gut metagenome | biome: ENVO:00009003; feature: ENVO:2100002; material: ENVO:00002003...
CATATCGGGGCGGGTCCTAAGGTCTTTCACCCACTTATGAGCAAGCTCATGTGGGTTTAGACCTTTTGACCCTGGCATCATTCATATATTCAAAGTAAGCTGTACTTCCTGTTCCGCCTGCTGTTTGAATTCCTCCACCTGCACCGGATTCAATTCCGGCAGTTCTTCCAGACTCTTTACGCCAAAGCAGCGTAAAAACTGCTCCGTGGTACCAAACAGTAAGGGTCTTCCGGGCGCATCCAGACGTCCCAGTTCCGTGATCAGATCGTATTCTAACAATTTGTTAATGGCATGGTCACAGCTGACGCCTCTGACTCTCTCGATCTCCAGTCTCGTTACCGGCTGCTTATAAGCGATGATGGACAATGTCTCCAGTACGGTATCCGTCAGAGTCATTTTTCTCGGAGTCTTCGCAATCTTGATCAGATATTCGTACATATCTGCCTTGGTGCACAGCTGTACGGAATCGTCGAACTGCGTCAGACCGATGCCTCTGTTCTCTTCCTCATACCGTGCCGCCATGTCTTTTAATATAGACTTTGTCGTCTTCACATCCTCCCCGATCACTTCCGCAAGCCTGCTGATCTCCACGGAATCTCCCATGGTAAAAAGGATGGCCTCTATCACTGCTTCTGCTTTACTGCGTTCCATGCTAAAACCTCACTATATCCTAAACATTAGATGTGATCATAATATCATCAAATATATTTTCCTGGCTGATGTTGATCTTACCGGTCTTCATCAGTTCCAGAATGATCAGGAATGTAACGATCACTTCCATTTTGCTGTTCTGCTTCTCCAAAAGCTTCCGGAAGCTGAAGGTCTTATGTTCTCTGGCATAAGCCTCCACGTACAGCATCTTGATGTCCATATCTACCTCGTCCTTCTCGATATTGCCGTACTGGCTGCGGACGGGATCGATCTTGTCCTCCTGCTTCTTCACGATGGATCTGAAGATCTCATGAAGCTTGTTCAAATTCATATCACCGATGAGTTCTTCGTAATCTATGGGCTGTCTGTAAGCTTCCACTTCCTTCGGAAGTCTCTGCTCTCTGTACATATTCCTGGCAGCATCCACCTGGCGGTCTCTGAGTTCAAAGGACATGTATTTGTACATCTTGTATTCCAGCAGCTTCTGGACCAGTTCCGCTCTGGGATCTTCTTCCTCGCCGTCTTCGTTGACTTCCTTGGGCAGCAGCATCTTGCACTTGATGTCGATCAGTGTCGCCGCCATTACCAGAAATTCGCTCATGACATTCATATCTTCCCGCTGCATCTGTTTAATGTAATCCAGATACTGTGCCGTGATATCTACGATAGGAATATCATAGATGTCTATTTTATTTTTCTCGATCAAATGAAGCAATAGATCCAGTGGACCTTCAAACGCTTCCAGTTTTACAGATATTGCCATGTGATAAAACTCCTATTTCCCCTCGTCAGGCATAAGCTCCACTTCTAAGATCTCTCCCGGATTGAACAGCCGGATCGGGATCGTGTGCATTCCCAGTCCTCTGCTTAAGAGCATTCTGCTCTTCCCTATTGTAAACTCTCCACCATCGTATTTTGGAAAAAGTCTGATATTGGGAGACACCACACCTTTGCCCCAAAAAGGAACTCTCACCATGCCGCCGTGGACATGCCCGGCTAACACCAGGTCTGCACCCCAGTCTGCATATTTCGGAAAATAATCCGGATCGTGGGCGATCAATATATTGAAATATGCTTCGGAGGGCTGTCCTAAAAGCCCCGGCAGATATTCCGGATTCATGGGCTGTATCCCAAAACGTTTGTAGTACAGCCTGTCTATCTCAGAACCATAGATGCAGATCCCGTATTCCGGAAGAAGCTTATGCTCGTTGACAAGCCTGTGAATACCGATCTTCGTAAGAGCTTCTTCATACCGCTCCGCCATATCTCCATAATTTTCGGGATATAGCTTCAGGCGGTGTTCATGATTGCCGTTGCCGTAATAGACAGGATACTTCTTCGCAAGCTCCGTAAGGAATCCCACCGCCACATCCAATGTTGCCTTTGGCTTCGCCGTCAGCAGATCCCCGGCGATCAGGACCATGTCCGGTCCGATCTCATCGATTGCCTGCAGCAGCCTCTCATTTTCTTTTCCGTATCTCTTATTGTGCAGATCCGCCAGAACCACTGCCTTCACAGACTTTTTGATTCTCTGATCCCGCAGGGAATAATGCCGCACTACAAAACGGTTACTGTCGTACAGCATTATCCACAGCATTATCACAAGGATTACTGCGATCACGGTAATCACTACATCCAACTCTTTTGCCCCCATGGTATGTTGCCAGATTATTGCCAATATGTTCTTTAGTATAACATATTTTTCTGCCTTACAAAAGATAAAATTCCATTATTTTTCGCAGGTAATCCTTATAAAACGCCTTCGCCACCGCATTTTCATACAGAATCGGTACGCTGCCGATCTCCACGCCGTTCAGCAGATAGACCGCCCTGCCTGCCATATCTCCTTCCGCAAACGGTGCCATGGCAATCTCCGGCAGTTCAATTCTCTTCTCCACGCCATCTAACGAATTCCCCTCTGTATCCAGATACCGGAATTCGCTTTGGTATTTCACTGGCACCGTATCCTCTACACCGCCCTGCACCCGCATATTCGGCAAGATATCTGTATTCTCATCCAGATACAGATCGCTTATATTAAAACCGTAGCTAAGCAATGTCCTGGCATCCTTAAAACGTGCCTTATAGTCCGGTGCCCCCATGATCACCGCGATCAGATCAATGCCATCCTTCGTTGCAGTGGCGGACAGACAGAATTTTGCTTTGGAGGTGGATCCGGTTTTCAAGCCCGTAGTAAACGGATACTGTTTCAGCAATTTATTGGTACTGTTTAACGTGAACTTTGAGCTTCCCTGTCTGGTCTCATGGGTGATGTCCTCCATCCAGATTCCGGTATATTCAAATATTTTCGGATATTTTACCGTAAGCTCCCTGGACATGACTGCCACATCCATTGCTGTCGTATAATGGCCGTCGGAATCCGTCAGTCCGCAGCAGTCTTCGAAATGGGTATCCGTCATGCCAAGCTCCGCAGCTTTCGCATTCATCTGTTCCACGAAAGCTTCTTCGCTTCCCGCTATGTATTCCGCCACCGCCACGCTGGCATCATTGCCCGAAGCAACCGCGATACATTTGATCATGGTCTCTAAGGTCTGCACTTCATTCTCTGCCAAAAATACCTGGGAGCCTCCCATGGAACTGGCATAGGCACTCACCGTCACCGGATCCTCCAATTTGATCTTTCCCTGATCCAGAGCTTCAAAAGTCAAAAGCAATGTCATGATCTTGGTAATACTGGCAGGGCTTCGGCGTTCTCTTGCATTCAGCTCAAAGATCACCTTCCCGGTGGAGCTCTCCAGAAGCACCGCGCTGGGAGCTTCGATCGCTGCCGGTTCCGCACATACATCGATTTCGCTCCACCAGAATACCTGCATACTGACACTGAAAAGTAAAATCCATGTACAGATATATTTTCTGATTTTTTGCATAAAAAAGCCACACTCCCCTATCCTTTTCTAAAAGATATGGTCGTGTGGTCCTGTATATACCTGCAAACCTGATGTTTTACGTCTTACCATCTGGCGATCAATGCCTGGCAGCGTTCCTTCAGTGCTTCTCCCTTACTGCGGACGTCAATGTCGAATACCTTGATCAGTTGTACCGTATAATCGATCGCTACAGCAACCAAAATCACCTGGATCATACGGGTCCCTATCTGTAGCTGTACCCTGTCAATGATATGATACATGGCATCATGGACAAACTGCACGATGCCTATCGCATAAAATCCCCAGGCGACGGTACTCTCCAGGCAGATGATCCCACGATAATTGAAGGGCTTATTGTTATAATCCCACCATAGCTCTCCCAGGAAACGGATCATACCGACCCCCACCAGATATTCAAAGACTGTTGCCAGGATAGCTCCCAAAAAATATAATTCCACAAGCTTATCACGCAGAGGACTTAAGATCAGATATCCCAGCACTCCGCCAAAACCATAGATCGGACAGAACGGTCCCTTGCCGAATCCCCGGTTGGTAAGCTTACGATTACATAATGACATATATGCAGACTCCAGTGCCCATCCGAGAACACTGTACAGTACAAATGCTGCTAACAGATGATAGATATCTGTTCCCAGTATTTCATAACTCCACATTTGATTTCCCTCACAAGTACAAAGTCCCCGGTGATCACGCCGAGGACTGTTGTTTAACATTAGTTATATTTACGTTTTCTTGCTGCTTCAGACTTCTTCTTACGTTTTACGCTAGGCTTCTCGTAATGCTCTCTCTTACGAATCTCCTGCTGGATACCAGCCTTAGCGCAGCTTCTCTTGAAACGACGTAAAGCGCTATCTAAAGTCTCGTTCTCTTTTACGATTACGTTTGACATCTTACACCCGACCTCCCTTCAGTCCCTTCAAGTAACATGACTGACTGGGTTATTCTAATGCGCAGTTGTTCTACACACATTTGATATTATAGCATAAAAAATACATTCGTCAACTACTTTTTTGGGGATTTTCAAAATCTTATTTAAAAAACTTATCATAAATTCCAAACAGGAAAATAAAGATCACGATCAGGGGCAGTCCGTAGGTCAGATAACCGCGCATCCAGTCGTGGACTTTTAAGCCCTTGCCGGTATTTACTTCTGCCTTATAGTTCTCCCATCCCCAGCCGTATCTGGTCACGCAGAACAGCAGGTATACCAGGGATCCTAAGGGCAGGAACAGATTACTTACCAGGAAATCTTCAAAATCCAGTACTGCTCCGCCGAAAATGGAGAAACCATCCCAGCTCCATACATTATATCCCAGTACGCAGGGTACGGACAATGCAATGATCAGGAACAGGTTCACTAGAGAAGATTTTTTGCGGCTGGCACCGGTCAGTTCCATACCACAGCAGATGATATTCTCGAACACAGCCAGCACCGTGGACAGTGCTGCAAACGCCATAAACAGGAAGAATAAGCTTCCCCACAGGCGGCCGTAAGGCATGTTGGCAAAAATATTCGGCAGGGTTATGAAGATCAGGCTGGGTCCTGAGGTCTGATCCACGCCGTAGGTAAAGCAGGCGGGGAAAATGATCAGTCCTGCGGTAATTGCCACAAAAGTATCCAGTACCACAACTCTGACGGACTCTCCCATCAGAGAATGCTCCTTGCCGATGTAGCTTCCGAAGATCGCCATGGCACCAATGCCAAGGCTTAAGGTAAAGAATGCCTGGTTCATGGCACCTACCAGTGTAGCGACCACACCAACTTCCTGCATACGTCCAAAGTCAGGTACCAGATAGAACCTAAGACCTTCCTTTGCTCCCGCCATGAAGAAGCTATTGATGGCAAGTACTACCATGATGGCAAGCAATGCGATCATCATGACTTTCGTCACGCGCTCCAGACCGTTCTGCAGTCCACCGGCACACACAACGATACCGATGATCACCACCAGTACCATCCAGAACATCATGACCCCCGGATCTGCAAGCATCCGGGTAAACTGTTCCGCCACCGCATCCGCGGAAAGTCCGGAAAGTCTGCCGGTAGCCGTCATATAAAAATAGTGTAACATCCAGCCTGCTACCGTAGTATAGAACATCATCAGCAGATAGCAGCCTGCCAGTGTAAAATATCCGTGGATATGCCACTTCTGTCCAGGCTTCTCCAGTGCCTGGTAAGCCTTTACGGGACTTTTCTTACTTGCTCTTCCCACAGCGAATTCCATGGTCATAATAGGAAGACCAAGAATCACCAGGAAGATCAGATAAAACAATACAAATGCGCCACCGCCGCCCTGGCCGGCCATGTACGGGAACTTCCATACATTGCCGATACCAATGGCACAGCCGGCAGACAACAGGATAAAGCCTAAACGGGATTTCAGATTCTCTCGTTCCATTATGCGAGCTGACCCTCCAGTACTTTAGGCGCTTCCGCGATCGCTGCGGGAATGCCTGCGGGATTCTTACCGCCGGCCTGCGCCATATTAGGGCGTCCACCGCCGCCACCGCCTACCAGTGCGGCAATTCCCTTGATCAGGTTACCTGCATGGGCACCTGCCTTTACAGCACCGTCAGTTGCCATAGCGATCATATTTACCTTACCATCCTGTGCAGACAGCAGTACGACAACGCCTTCGCCAAGCTTATCCTTGAGCTGGTCGCCCAGGTCTCTCAAGCCATTCATATCCACACCGTCTACACTGGTTGCTAAAAGCTTTGTGCCCTTCACTTCCACCACCTGATCGAGTACATCGCCCAGTGCAGACTGCGCCATCTTTGCCTTCAGGGATTCATTCTCTGCGGTCAGAGTCTTCAGATCTGCCTGCATATGCTGGATCTTCTCAATCAGGGCTGCAGGAGCTGCCTTGGCTGCTGCGGCTGCCTTATTGAAGCTCTCTTCCATTGCCTGATAGTATGCCATAACATTGGCACCGGTCAGTGCTTCGATTCTTCTGACACCGGCTGCGACACCGCTCTCGGACAGGATCTTGAAATAGCCGATCTCTCCGGTGTGCTTTACATGGGTACCACCGCACAGTTCCCTGGAGAAATCTCCCATGGATACCACGCGGACGGTCTCACCGTATTTTTCACCAAACAGAGCCATAGCTCCGCTCTTCTTCGCATCTTCGATATTCATGACATCGGTAACGACTGCAATATCCTCTGCGATCTTCTCATTGACCAGAGCCTCTACCTTAGCGAGCTCTTCCGCAGTCATAGCCTGTCCGTGGCTGAAGTCGAAACGGGTTCTTGCACCGTCCTGGTAGGAGCCCTGCTGTTCTACATGGTCGCCCAGCACGATCTGCAATGCCTTCTGTAACAGATGGGTTGCGGAATGGTTCTTACATACGCTCTTTCTGTTGTCGGTATCCACTGCCAGCTCTGCCTTGTCTCCCACAGTAACTGTTCCGGATACAACCTTACCCACATGTCCGATGCGTCCGCCTGCGATCTTCACGGTCTCAGTCACTTCAAAAGTACCGTTTTCGGTGCGGATCACACCAAAGTCACCCTTCTGTCCGCCCATGGTAGCATAGAACGGAGTAACATCGGTGATCAGGGTACCGGTCTCTCCCTCATTTAAAGACTTCACCAGTTCGGTCTCGGAAGCCAGTCCCACTACTTTGCCCTCCGCGGTCAGAGCATCATAACCTACAAATTCGCTGGTGATCTTGTCATCCAGTCCATCGAATACGCCTGCGGCGGTAGTAAGCTTCTGGGAGAAGTTCTGTCCTTCTCTTGCCTTCTGCTTCTGCTCTTCCATGGCAGCAGCGAAGCCTTCCTCATCTACGGTCAGGTTCTCTTCCTGTGCCAGCTCTACGGTCAGCTCCAGAGGGAATCCAAAGGTATCGTATAAGTAGAATGCAGATTTACCGTCGATCTCCTTTTTACCTTCGCTTCTCTTCTGCTCCAGGATCTTCTGCAGTTCCTTCATACCGTTCTCCAGAGTGCTCTCGAAACGAGCGATCTCCTTCTGTAACTCGGTCAGGATGAACTCTCTGTTCTTCTTCATCAGAGGATAGCTCTCTGCGTAGATCTCATCGATATACATAGCAGCAATGTGCAGCAGCTGCTCTGTGGTCATATTTAAAGTACGGCCGTGTCTTACCGCACGACGGATCAGACGACGGAGGATATAACCGGCACCGGTATTGGAGGGAAGCAGCTTCGCCTCATCACCGATCAGCATAACACCGGTACGAAGATGGTCTGCCAGGATACGCATGGATCTGGTCAGCTTCTCATCTGCATTGTATTTCACACCGGAAACCTCTTCAATGTAAGCGATCACCGGGGCAAACAGGTCTGTCTGGTATACATCTCTGGTACCGTTTAAGAATGCCAGGATACGCTCCAGTCCCCAACCGGTATCTACGTTCTTCTGCTTCAGGGGGGTCAGATGACCGTCATGATGCTTCTCGTACTGCATGAATACATCATTGCCCAGCTCGGTATATTTGCCACAGTCACAGCCGGGTCCGCAGTTCGGTCCGCAATCCGGTCTGTCAGCGATATAGAACATCTCACTGTCGGGACCGCAGGGACCATACTCCAGTCCCCACCAGTTATCGTCTGCGGGCAGATAATATACGTTCTCCTTCTTGAATCCGGAAGCGATACGATACTGTGCGCCCTCCTCATCTCTGGGGGCATTCTCATCACCGGCAAATACAGTGGCAGCCAGATGGTCAGCATCAAATCCGAACACCTGGGTCAGCAGTTCAAAACTCCACTGACAACGTTCCTTTTTAAAATAATCACCAAGGCTCCAGCTTCCCATCATTTCGAAGAAGGTTACATGGCTCTTGTCGCCTACGGAATCGATATCATTGGTACGTACACAGCCCTGTACGTTACAGAGTCTGGTACCCAGAGGGTGCTTCTGTCCCAGCAGATAGGGCATCAGAGGCTGCATACCCGCCACGTTGAACATAACACCGGTGGATCCGTCAGATACCAGGGATACTGCTCCCACATCTACGTGACCACGGTCTATATAAAATTGTTTCCAAGCTTTTCTCAGCTCATCAGAAGTGAATTGTCTCATTCTCTCGGTCTCCTTGTCTAAAAATTACACCTTTCGGAAAATAAACCTACATTTCTACATTATAATGTTATCGTTTCGCCGCGTCAAGGATAAAACATCACTCATCCTCGTCTTCCAGGATCTCGTTCAATGCCTCTCTGGCCTCCTCGATCTCCTCTTTTTTGCCCTTTTTCAATGCAGCCTCGAAAACAGTGATATAACGATCCAGTTCTTTTCTCCGATCTCCCAGTGCTTCCTCATACATCCGCTCCGCTCTGAGAAGCACCAGCCGGTTCTCCTCCAGGTCTCTGGGCTGGATCTTCAGGTAGGACAATTCTTCCATTCGCTTCTGGATCTCATCATCCGTCATCTGGTTGTCCTGTCCCTTGATGATCATTTTCTGGGTCAGTCCGGTGGATACCACCTTGACTTCCACTTCCAGTAGGGAATTGATGTCATAGGTGTAAGTCACATCCACGGCTTCACTGCCTCTGGGCCCCTTGGGAACATCAATGTTCAGTTCTCCCAGAAACAGATTATTTCTGGCGAAACGGCTCTCTCCCTGCAGTACCCGGACGCGCACCTTGTCCTGATTGTCTCTGACAGTGTACAACTGCTCCGTATGACTGGCAGGGATCACGGTGTTGCGCTCAATGATGGGACAGAAACGGCCGTCTTCAAATTTGCCTTCCTCGTATTCCACCACGACTTCCGTTCCCAATGTAAAGGAGCATACATCCGTCAGAATGACTTCCTTTACCTCCGCCCGGCGTTCCTTCATGGCCGCCTGGATCGCCGCGCCCAGTGCCACGGCTTCGTCCGGGTTCAGTCTTGTATCCGGGAATTTGCGGAACAGCCTGATCAGGAAATCCCTGACCACCGACAGTCTGGTGGCTCCGCCGATCAGCAATACCTCATCGATGTCCGACAGCTTCAGTCCTGCATCCGCCAGACTCTTCTTCACCGGTTCCCTGATCTTCATTAGCAGTTCTTCGCACTCTTCCTCATATTCTTTTAAGGTGATCTCTGCCGTTTTGTTCTCTTCACCCAGCATAAGTTCCATGGTCACCGCAGTCTGATCACTGATTCCCCGCTTGGCTTCTTCTGCCTTTTTATAGAGACGCACCTGTTCTTTCTCCGACAGATGCTTATAATGCAGTCCTGTCTTTTGCAGAAAAAGTTTCGACATCACTTCCGTGAAATCTTCACCGCCAAGATAATTGTCTCCAGCTACCGCCCGCACCTCCAGAATATTGTGATACAGCTCCAGAATTGAGACATCAAAAGTTCCGCCGCCCAGGTCAAATACCAGAAATCTGGTGTCTTTTTCTTTTTCGTACAGGCCGTAGGCCACCGCCGCTGCGGTAGGCTCCGAGATCATACGCTCCACCTTCAGCCCGGCCAGTTCTCCGGCCCGCTTGGTGGCTTTTCTTCTCTTGTCGTCAAAATAGGCCGGTACACTGATCACGGCCTCTGTGACTTCTTCCCCCAGATAGACTTCCGCATCTTCTTTCAGATAACGCAGGATCATGCTGGACAATTCTTCTGGGCGGAACTTTTTGCCGGACAGGTCATAAGTGCGATCCGTTCCCATGCTGCGCTTAAATGCCTGCGCCACACTGTCGGGATAGAGGTTTCTGCGTTCCTGTGCCGTCTCCCCCACATAGACATTGCCGTTCTCATCCACGCTGACCACAGAGGGGGTCAGATGTTTTCCCAGACGGTTGGGGATGATCACAGGTCCTTCCTCCGTAAATACTGCCACCAGACTGTTGGTGGTTCCCAAATCGATTCCGACTATCATATGTTTTCTTCTCTCTTCATTTTAGTTTTTTACTTCTTCCCGAACAGCCTCTGCCAGAATCCCCGTTTCTCCGGCTGTGGCTTTTCCTTGTGAAAAGCGGCTACGGCAGGATCCGTATCCTTCGTCACCTGTTCCGAATGATACCAGTGCCAGATGGCCTGCAATCCCATTCCGGGATGTTCCTGCATCTGCTCTTTCAGCCGCTCCAGCGCTTCTTTCTCCCGACCCTTTTTCAGCATCTGCAGTATCCGTACCATCTCCAGTTCCTCGCAGACGGGATGTACACAGCCATGGCAGAAGGAACAGTCTTTGTCCAGTTGCAGGAGCGTATCCTGTTCCTCATCGGTGGCCGTATAATATCCCGACAGATATTCGTGTACGATCCGAAGCTTCGGATATTTCAGATACACATCCTTGCCGCTTTTATCTTCTCTTTCCATGCAGGCTTTCAGCGCCTGTGCATAGTCAGCACCTTTCTTCTTATCTCCGTACAGGATGCATGCCAGGATCAGGTCCGCAATGTCATCCTTTTTGCTGAGATCCTCCTTATGGAAGATCAGTGCCTTATCCATATTCTTGATGGCCACTTTTCCGGAACCACAGATCAGCCCATACCATCCCAGATGGAAAAAATAATCTTCGAAATACTCCTGAGTATTCCCGGTATTTTTCCCAAGCAGTTCGATCTTCTCCGGCCACGATGTCAGAATATTTCCGGCGATCGTCTTTTCCCCGCACCAGACACACAGATCCAGCTTTTCTCCTGCCGCATCCAGTACATTGACGAATGCCTTCTCCAGAACTTTTAATCCCTCCGTAGTCTTGTCATTGCAGACCAGACATCTGGCGAAATCCCTCATACGGTTCCGGTCCCGTTCTCCGGCACTTCCCGTCATCTCACGGTATCTCCGGTAAAACTGTTCCGCCATTTCCGTATTGCCCAGTAAAAAATAAATTTCTGCCTGTTCCACAATCAGTTCCGGCCAGGCATGATTCTGTGTTCCGCTCTTTTCATAGAAAAATACACATTTTCTCAGGCAGATCATGGCTTCATCGTATTTGCCGCGGCATCTGTGGATCCGTGCCAGTCCCTTCCAGGCAAAAGGATTGGCCGGGTTCGTGGAAAGTGCCTTTTCATAATCCGCTTTTGCCGCCTCCAGACAGCCTGCCGCATTATGAAAATCTCCCCGCTCCACCAGTAAAAATTCACAAGGGTAGGCATACAGATATTCCGTAATGATCGGAAGTCCTCTCCGATAAAATATGGTCTTGCCCGCTTCCAGTTTGCTCAGATATTTCTTCCGGAATTTATCTATGGCGTCGTTCATCTGTTCCTGGGGAAGCCCCGTATTGGTCAGCTGCCATTCATAGGCATCCAGGATCACACTTTTGACATTATTATCCTTCGCCTGTTGTAACAGTTCCTTCAGTTCCTCCGGATGTGTCAGATCCATGTACACCTTTGCCATCATTTCATAGGCCTTGACATAGGTTGGAAAATAATTTAGACAGGCTCTGCCGTTCTGGATCACCCCTGCTGCATTCCACTGCCTCTTCGCCGCTTCCAGTTCGTTGGCATATGCAGCGTAAACCTGATAATCCCCGATCAGTTTCTGGGATATCTCCGCACAGCGTTCATACTCTTCCATCTCCACATAGATCTGTGCCTTTTCGATCAGCATACCGATATCCTTCGGTGTTCCGGTCTCGGCTTTTTCCGCTTCCGCAATGGCTTCGGCGAATTTTTCCGGCTGTACATAGCCATAAGCCCGATAGCACTGCATCCGGATCATATGTGACTGTCGGATCCGGTCTCTGTCTTTTTCCTCCTCTTCGGCATCCGTATCCCGGAGGATCTTTTTCTCCAGGCTTTCTTCCCATTTGGCTGCCGTGGAAATTGCCTTCTCATATTCTGCCGCTTCTGCCAGCAGTTTTGTCATAAGTCCCAGATATTCCTCACGCCTGTCCGCAGTAACTTTTGCTTCCAGCTCCCTGACCGTGCGGATTCCCAGATCGGTCCTGCCATCCTGCAGATAACACCAGCCCAGATCCAGTCCCAGACCGGGATCATGGTTCTGCGCATATTCCCGTTTCATTTCCCGTTCCAGTTTGGTGTTGATCTTCTGCAGTGTCTCCAGAAATGTGTTGTCTCCGCCTACGGAAAGAATCTCTTCCGCACATTTTTTTGCCTCTTTATAGTTCCCCTGCTCATAATACCAGTCCGTCAGGCGCAGGTTCGCCATGTAGTGTTTCGGCAGCTTCTCCCGAAGACTCTCATAAATAGCAGACGCTTCTACGCGCCCTTCATTTCTCCACAGTATTTCCGCCGTATTGTAAGCGATCAGATCATCCTCCGGATATCTTGCAGACAGTTTCTTTAACAAAGTAATGGCTTCTGCGGTCTGTCCCTTTCCTTCATAGAGGGACGCACGGCAGATCTCCATAACAGGGTGGGTAATCCCCAGAGCATCCCCACATCCGATCATCTGCTCCGCTTCCTGTAATTTTTTCTCCTGCAGCGCCTGATAAGCTCTGTCATAATATTGCAGAAACTGATCGTAATCCGCATCTTCCGCACCACGGAACTCGGAAAAATCCACTTCTTCCCCGGATTCGCACTTATGTACCATATAGCTTACAAACTGTGCCGGAAAGCGCTCTCTGAAGGCCCCCGCATTCTGTACAATGTGGATTTTCTCATCCAGAAGCTTCCAGATTGCGGTCGGCAGCTTATAATGTTCCATCAGAAAACGAAGCAGATAAGTGGTGCAGTTTTCCTCTTCCTCCAGAGAAAGAAAGTCATCCGCCTCAAAAAGCGCTTTCCATTTTTCCACATCACAGCGGTCCGTAATATTCTCATAGACCTTCCGAACACCACGTACCCACTGTCCAGCCGGAGTATCGTCCTCCAGCGTCGGTTCCGCCTCCTCGTTCTCTTCTGCATCCGGCGTTCCGGCATAGCGGCAGGCCTCCTCATAAGCCATCCGCAGTCGCTTGAAGCCTTCCGGATCATCCTCCGGATTCGTTACCGTCAGCTTGTCACGATAGGCATTCTTCAGTGCCCTTTCGTCTTTTGTCTGTTCGATTCCCAGAATCTGAAACACTTCGATCGGTTCCACGCTGTCCCCTCCACTGTAAGTATCAAAGTTTTCATACCAATAGAAAAAGATATTGAAAAGGAGCAGAAAAATCTTTCTGCTCCTGAATAGTGATCTTAGAATGTAAACTTATCTGCAAAGTAAGCATCCAGATCTTTGATAGCAACACGCTCCTGCTCCATGGAATCACGGAAACGTACGGTAACGCAGCCATCTGTCTCGGAATCAAAATCGTAAGTTACGCAGAAAGGAGTTCCAATCTCGTCCTGACGACGATATCTCTTACCAATGTTTCCTCTGTCATCAAATTCACAGTTGTATTTTTTGGAAAGCTCTGCGTAGATCTTCTCCGCACCCTCGTTCAGTTTCTTGGACAGAGGCAGCACACCGATCTTTACCGGTGCCAGTGCAGGATGGAAATGAAGCACAGTACGAACATCGCCGCCCTCTAACTCTTCCTCATCGTAAGCAGCGCACAGGAAAGCCAGAACAACTCTGTCCGCACCCAGGGAAGGCTCGATAACGTAAGGAATATACTTCTCCTTCCTCTCATCATCAAAGTAAGACATATCCTCACCGGAGGTATTGGCATGCTGGGTCAGATCGTAATCGGTTCTGTCCGCAATACCCCACAGCTCGCCCCAGCCGAAGGGGAACAGGAACTCGATATCGGTAGTTCCCTTACTGTAGAAGCACAGCTCCTCGGGAGAATGATCACGAAGTCTCATCTCGTCTTCCTTGATACCTAAGGACAGCAGCCAGTCACGGCAGAAGCCTCTCCAATACTGGAACCACTCCATATCGGTACCCGGCTCACAGAAGAACTCCAGCTCCATCTGCTCGAACTCTCTGGTACGGAAAGTGAAGTTACCGGGAGTGATCTCATTACGGAAGGACTTACCGATCTGTCCGATACCGAAAGGAATCTTCTTACGGGAAGTTCTCTGTACATTTTTAAAGTTAACGAAAATACCCTGTGCGGTCTCGGGTCTTAAGTAAACTGTATTCTTAGCATCCTCGGTAACACCCTGGAAGGTCTTGAACATCAGGTTGAACTGACGGATATCGGTAAAGTTATGCTTGCCGCAGGTAGGGCAGGGAACCTTATGCTCCTCGATGAAATTCTTCATCTCTTCCTGACTCCAGCCGTCTACACTGCCTTCGATGGCAATACCGTTCTCCTCACAGAAGTCCTCGATCAGCTTATCCGCACGGAAACGCTCATGACACTCCTTACAATCCATCAGAGGATCGGAGAAACCGCCAAGATGTCCGCTGGCTACCCAGGTCTGGGGATTCATCAGGATCGCGCAGTCCACACCTACATTGTAAGGGCTCTCCTGAACAAACTTCTGCCACCATGCCTTTTTCACATTATTCTTCAGCTCTACGCCAAGATTACCGTAATCCCAGGTATTAGCCAGTCCGCCGTAGATCTCGGAACCGGGATATACAAAACCTCTTGCCTTTGCCAGAGCTACGATCTTCTCCATTGTCTTTTCCATGTCAGTACCAAACCTTTCTTACTCTATATATTTGTATTGCTGTATAACTTACTTTTTCATCAGTATCGTAACGACACCATCAGACTGGGAGGCATCCACATAGCCATCCTCACCCATGACCACGCCCTCACTGATATACAGTACGGGGTATGGACAATAAATGTATGCACTGGCATTCGTGATGATCAGATGTCCCTTCTCCAGTGCTTTCTCCAGCTTGTCCGGATCTGCCGGAGTGCCATCCGCTGCATTCACCAGCTCCTTGTTCACCGGACTTCCCTGTGCCAGCGCTTCCACCCTGGTTCCATAGAACAGATCCTGGTCGTTATATTCGGCATAGCTGTCTGCGCTGTCGAATTCCTGCACGACCTGCACCATGGCTCCGTCGTCTAAAGCCTGCACTGTCTTCACAGTCAGCGCTTCTTCCGGTGTATCCGTATGTGCGGCATTGAACTCTTCTGCCTCGTTCTTCACCATCTCTTCCAGTCCGTCTAAGCTGTAGAAATCTTTATCAAAGGTATTGACCAGGTAAGAGATCACCTTCCCGTCCTTCTCCACCACCAGAGACGTATTCACGACCTCCTCGGGAAGCTTCGCGGTCTGACCGCAGCCGCTTAAGGACAGTACCAGAATTCCCGACAATACTGTCGTAAGACACTTCTTCATTCTATTCTGCCTCATAAATGAGTCTCCTTTTTTGGCATCAGCCATAACCGATTTTAACATAGAGTTTTCAGTATTTCAAGACTTTTGAACGACCTGCCCATGAAACGCCTGCGATATTCCGATGCGATCTGTGAAAGTTCTGACAGAACTTTGTCCGATACAGTAAAAGTATACAGTTTCTCCACGGGGCTCTCCGCTATGTAATTCATCGCATACAACGTAGATTCTTCCAGTCTCCGGCCTTCGGGCGCTCCCGGATATTCCCCGTTCACTGCGATGGATTTCAGTTCAAAAATACTGCGGATCAGTTCATTGGGAAGAGACGGTGCACACAAAGCTCTCAGCGACTGATACAAAAGCTTCAGCATTTCTCTCTCATCATTGTTCTCCTGGCAGTAATAATCCGCCACCTCTGCAAAATACATGCCATAGCAGGCTCCCACATAGTCCGTCATCAGTTCTTCAAAATAGTTCTTAATATCTGCTTCCGATACGGTATAGGAAGTCCTTCCCTCATACAGACGAAAGGTTCCAAAAGCAAAAGGGTTGGTCGCTGCCGCCAGCCGGTTGCCCGGTTTTCTCGCCCCTCTGGCAAAAGCAGTGATCTTCCCCTTTTCTCTGGTAAGCAGGCTCACAAGCCTGTCATATTCACCGAACGGTGTCTGTTTTAATACAATTCCTGTTACATACAGGGATTCCTGCATGATCTGCCCTCCCCGGCGTCAGGCTTTCACATCCTTCCGCCCTGCAGTCCGGCAGGCAGGTGTCCGGCGTATCGGAAGAACTCCTATTCTCCGCATTCTGCAGATAATTCAGGTAATCCTCCACTCTGCCGGTATGTTCAAATTGCTGCCAGTAATTTATGAACTGCATCTTACGCATCCCCCTCTTTTTATCAGTTTATCGGTGTATCATCCTCTGTAAAAATAGGGTCTGCAAATTTTGTTTTTCTATTCGCCCATCTCGATGTCTTTCGGATTATATCCGAAGTTTTTGAGTAAGATGTCGCTGTCTCTCCAGTCCTTCTTCACCTTCACCCAAAGCTGTAAATTGACTTTCATTTCCAGCATATCTTCGATCTCCGGGCGCGCCTGGGAGCCGATCTTTTTCAACATCTGGCCACCTTTACCGATGATGATGCCCTTGTGGGAATCTCTCTCACAGATAATAGTAGCCTCAATGTCGCAGATCTTACCTCTCTCCTTCATACTTTCCACGGTTACGGCAATACCGTGAGGAATTTCTTCGGATAAAAGTCTGAGTGCCTTCTCTCTGATCAGTTCTGCCACGATCTGGCGCATGGGCTGGTCGGTGATGGTATCCTCATCATAAAATGCAGGACCATACGGCAGATACTTCAAAATACACTGGATCAGTACATCTGTGTTGTCACCCTTTAATGCGGACACCGGGACGATCTCGCAGAAATCCAGTTCCTTGCGATAAGTATCAATAAATGCCAGAATATCATCCTTTTTCACGGTGTCCGTCTTATTAATGACCAGGATCACAGGAGTCTTGGTCTTCTTCAGCTGCTCGATGATATGACGTTCTCCGGCACCGATGAAATTCGTGGGCTCCACCAGCCATAGGATCACATCCACGTCATTTAACGTATGCTCCGCAACATTCACCATATAATCGCCCAGTTTGTTTTTCGCCTTGTGAATACCGGGGGTATCCAGGAATACGATCTGTCCCTCTTCCAGGGTCAGTACCGTCTGGATACGGTTACGGGTGGTCTGCGGTTTGTTGGATGTGATGGCGATCTTCTGTCCGATCAGTCGGTTCATCAGAGTGGACTTACCTACGTTGGGACGTCCGATCAGTGTGGCAAAGCCGGATTTATATGCCGGATTTTCGTTCATTTTCTATTTCTCCTGTTCTTGTATTTTTCCCTGACACTTTTATGTTTCCTTACTCATTACTTTTTTGGTGCTTCCGATGCGCTACTCTCTTCTGTACCTGCCGCATTTAGCTGAGTCTTCTGCTTTTTCGCATCCTCTTCAGCTTTTCTCTTCTGTTCCTCAGCGCGGATGCGCTTCGTGCGCTTTTTGATCTTCTTCAGGATCAGGATGATAATAGCGATCACGATCGCCCAGATTACCAGATAAGGAATATGGATCACGAACCAGATCGCTGCTTCCTTTAGTCCCTCGCCGATATTTTTCAGGCTGTCTACAAATCCGGTGGAAATGCGCTCCCAGACGGTCTCTTCTTCCACAGGTGTATAGACTTCTACTTCATCAATATAAAGGTATACGGTACTGTAGTCAACCCGGTTATCATAGCTGCGGAGCTGGGATTCCATGCTTTCTAACTGGTATCTGACATCGGACAGACGCTGTTCGATGGTAATAATATCTTCCACACTCTCAGCCTGCTCTAAAAGCTGTAATAATCTCTCCTGTTCCGTCCGCAGGGCATCCCGGTGACTTTGCAGATCCACATAGGTCAGCGTCACATCCTGCACATTCTCCGAACGACTGGTCACATTGCCCAGCTCTGAGACCGTATTCTGGAACTCCTCCAGTCTGTCCTTCGGGATGCGGATAGTCAGATTGACATTCCTTGTAGAACGATAACTATAATATGTACTGCCGTTATAGGCATCCAGACTTTCGATATAGCCGCCGAGCTCTGTTACTTTATTCTCTACCGCACTTAACAGCTTATCATACTCCCTGGTCTCGACATCCATATTCACGGTCTTGATCAGCTTCCGGTCTGTTGTGGCTGCAGTCTCCTCAGGCACTGTATTACCTGTGTTCTGAGCATTTTTTTCGGAATCGTACCCCTCTGTCATGCCGAATCCATCTTCATAAGCGGGCGCCTCCGATGCAGCTGCCTCATTGGAAGCAACAGAATAATCCGCATCCATGAGATCACTGATGCCGTAACTGCCATTCGATGAGCTGCCGCAGGCAGTCAGCGATAATATCATGCCGGCAGTGAGTAATCCTGTAATGATCTTTGTTTCAAAATTTCGTTTTTTCATAACCCTCTCCGTTCTGCGGACGGCATCCGGACACCCTGCCGGATCCGCCTGCTGTTGACTTTTTATTGTTCACCCCTATAAACGAAATAATAATATAAAAGTTCTTTATTTTTCTTTATTTTTAATATTTAATATTCAGAACCTTAATATTCAGAACTACATTTGCAAGACCGCGGCTACGCGCTATTCGTATTAAAACAGATTTTCCACCTTCAGGAATCTGTCCTGTTCTTCCTTTACCTTAGAAGCCGTGCCTACGACGCAGAGCAGATCCTCCTGCATAAATGCCCGGATATGCGCGGACAGTGCCCGGATATCCTCTACAGTAGCAGACAGCAGTTCCTCTCGTTCTCTCTGTAATGCTGCATCGTCCAGTCCCGTCATATAGGCACTCAGGGAATACAGTCCCTTCGCTGCCGGATTCATAGGCACATCCAGATCGCTGACTGCACCGATGATATACTGGGTCATGGTGCGTTCATCCGCGGTAAATTCTGCGATGGCATCCGCTGCCTTTTCATATATATCGATCGTTCTGCCCAGGTTCGGATCTCTGTAGGAGACAAAATAGCTGTCACCGGATCTGCCGAAGCTGCACATACAGCCGTAGGCGCCACCCTTTACGCGGACATTGACCCACAGATATTCATAGCCCAACATGACCTTCAGCACTCTTAAAGCTCCGGTATAGTTCAGTCCGCTCTTGCGGAAATTACCGGCACGACATACATAATTGACCTGGCCGGAGGTTAAGAACCCTTCGTTCTTCCGGGAGACTTCCGGAATATAATGTGCCATTTCCACAGCTTCGGTATAGAGTGCTGCCTTGAAGGCTTCCACCGGGGCATCCAAAAGTCCCACTGCCTTCTCTTCACCGACGAAATCCACCATAAGATTCTCCGGACGGAAGATCATTTTTAATAACGTCTGTAAGATCTCCACCAGTTCTTCTTTTTTCTCGTCAAAATGTGCTTCCAGGTCGGTGATCCGGCGGTAGAACGGGATGCCGGAGATCTCCTCACTGACAGCTCCGGGAATACTGCCGTAGGACATGGCTCTTCCGGCTGCCACGCTGTGTCCACCGGAGGTCATCTGTGTCTGCATGCGGGACTTGCCCTCCGCCAGGATCTCATAGAGACGCTTGGTGTCCGTGAAATCACTGGTCATGACGATCTCACGCATCAGATCGATGGCATCGGCAATACGATCATAGAACACCTTCGTCTTCAGCTCCAGGGTCAACGTAAATTCATCCGTATCCTGCAATCTGCCATAGACATTGTTCACCGCAGCCATGCCGCCGGTGACCAGGTTCATCTCATTATAGAGATCTCCATACGCATAATGCTCGGTATTCAGCAGTCCAAGACAACCTTTCAAGATGCCGATATACGGGAAATATTTTCCGGGGATCTGATCCAGTTTGAAGATCAGTCGTAAGTAACCGATACCGTTGGTAAACAGATCATGATACAAAAGTGTGGTATCCCCAATACTCCGTACCTCGTTCACCGGGAGATTTGCCTCTTTTTTCATATCTTCCCGCTTCAGCAGAGGGATCTTCTCCAGATCTTCCTTCGCATCCTCGCTCTCCTGGAACTCGGTCAGCTTGCGGAAGGTCTCTTTTACAGCTTCCAGTTCATCCGGACTCATAGCTGCTTTCACCTGTGCCATTTTCCCTCGCTGCTTCTGTTCCTGCTCTTCTAAGAGTCCTGACTTCGGCTGCAGGATCACCACGCTGCGGTGCGTATTATCCAGCAGGTATTTTTGTACCAGTCCCTCAAAATATCCGCTCTTAACTTCTTTTCTAAGCTCCGCAAAGGTATCGTTCGCCTCGATATGAATGAACGGAAGTCTGTCGTCATACAGCCAGCTGTCCAACACCTGTAAGCCATACATCAGTCCCTTGGGATAGGAGCCGAAATCTGCCTCTCTGTATTTGAATTCGTAGTAATTGATACCGGCAAGCAATGCCTTCTCGTCGAAGCCTTCCGCTGCCAGCTTCCCTAGCACTTCTTCCGTTACCTGTAAAAATTCCTGTTCTTTTTCTACGGAAGTGTCCTTCGCCACGACACTGAAATATGGCTGACGGATACCGTTCTCGTAAATGCTGTAAACATCCTTGCCTATGCCGCGGTCTACCAGCGCCTGCTTTAAGGGTGCACCCGGTGCGGAGCACAGCGCATAATCCAGGATCTGAAATGCAATGTAGAGCTTCGGATCCAGGCTGTCACCGACGCAGAAATTCTGGGACAGATAGGTATTCTCTTCTTCGTCCTCTCCCTCACCGATGGGACAGTCTCTGACGATGCGGCCGGGCTTATCGAAAGCCGGCTCTTCGGTCACTTCGGAATCCACCTTAAGAGCATCGTAAGCAGACAGATAATGTTCGTCGATAAAGGTCAGCTTCTCCGCCATATCCATGTTACCATAGAGGTAGATATAGCTGTTGGAGGGATGATAGAACTTCCAGTGGAAATCCAGGAACTCTTCATACGTCAGCTCCGGGATCACCTCCGGGTCACCTCCGGACTCACAGCCATAGGTGGTATGAGGATACAGAGAGTTCATGATCTCCCTCTCCAGCACATCATCCGGAGAAGAAAATGCTCCCTTCATCTCGTTGTAGACCACGCCGTTGACCTTCAGTTCTTCCTCGTCACCTTCCAGCTCATAATGCCAGCCTTCCTGCCGGAAAATGGATTCATTTTTATAAATATTCGGGTAAAATACGGCATCCAGATAGACATGCATCAGGTTCTGGAAATCCTTGTCATTACAGCTTGCCACAGGGTATACAGTCTTATCCGGATAGGTCATGGCATTTAAAAAAGTGTTCAAAGAACCTTTTACCAGTTCCACAAAAGGATCCTTCACCGGGAATTCCTTCGAGCCGCATAATACGGAGTGCTCCAGGATATGTGCCACGCCGGTGGAGTCCTTCGGGGTGGTACGGAAACCGATGTAAAATACTTTGTTTTCGTCGTCATTGGATACCAGTGCCACTCTTGCTCCGGTCTTCTTATGACGGCACAGATAAGTCACGCTGTTGATGTCCGGGATCTGCCGTTTCTCTATGATCTCGTATGTGGATAAATCTTCTACTCTCATTTTTGTTTCCTCTATTATTCTATCTCAGTTTAATTCTGGCTTAAACGATTTCTTCGTGCTGCGCTCTCTCGAAATCGTAACGCCCATTCGCAATTCGGACTATCGTCCTTCTTGCTCATGTTCGTTTGCTCCCCTCATAGAAAGCCTTCGCTGCCTGCAAGAAGTCGCGTATGCTTTCTATGGGTGAGCTTAATCTATCAGAAGCCTGCCAGTGCCAGCTTGCTCATGGAGATTTCCTGGATCACGACGCCTTTTGCCTCTTTTTCTTCCGGGGTCATAGCGGTCAGTTCCCGGATGTTCAGCTCCTTCGTCACATACCGTTTCTTCCCTCTGCCAAAGATCCCCTTTTTCTCCTCGATGATATTGATCTTCACTCTTGCCTTGATCCGGTCGTAGATCTTGACCAGAAAGCTGTCCGGCTTCAGATAATACAGATGGGTCTCCAGCGTATCCTCGGGATCCACTTCCTTTTCCGCTAAAATATAGCGTTCCACGATCAGGCGGAATTTAAACGCCACCTCATCCTGCTCCAAAAGCTCTGCAAAAGTATATTTTGCACCTATGTAGACTTTTGCCGTGTCCTGCAGGCTGTATTTATAATTCTCATAAACTGTCTTTTGCATTGTTGTCGATATCCTCAATCTTGAAACCGCTCATCCGCACCGCATCCTCGATCATTTTGCGGGACATGCCGGTCTCCTCCATCAGTTCCTCTATGGTCACCTTGCGGTTCAGCTCTTCCGCCAGTTCTCTTGCTTTGTCCGCCACCTTGTTGACCTTGTCTTCCACGCGCTTGTCGATCTTAGAATTCTCTGTGTGCTCGGAAATGTACTCTTCCATGGCATCCATGATCATCTTGCCAAGCATTCCCTCGACTTCCTCAGGCTTCTCCAGACTGCCTAACATAGTCACTCCGAAGGAAAGCGCAAGATTCCCTTCACCTACCAGATCCTCTAACATGACACCCTGTCCAGCGTAAAGCTTCGCGATCTCCGCCACATCCGCCAGATAGATCTCGATCAGACGCTGCTGGGCGTCGGTCTCCCCCGCCATGGCAGCGATGGAAAATGCCTGTTTCTCTCCATCCGTGTAGACAGGCAGAGCTGCCACTTCATCCAGATATTCCTGTAAATAATCCTTTTCCTCATCCGTAAGGAATTCGTCAGGATCCATGGGCTGTCCGATACCTATTTTATGTTTTAACAGATAGTCAAATACCATCTGCAATTGTTCACCGCTTAAGTCAAGTTCCGCGAAGGCTTCCTTTACCTGTTCTTCGCTGATGCAGTTTCCCTGCTCTTTGGCAGTCTTGCGGACCTCCTCTAAGGTCTTGGCAAATAATACTTCTTTGTTCATATAGGGTCTCCTTTATAATAACATCACTATCTCCACACTTCGCGCATTGCCTGCGAGTGGTCATACGTCTGCCTCTTGCAATAACACACTTTCTCCGTGCTTCGCACTCTCGAAAGTGTACATCCATTCGTGGTCCGGACGATTCGTCCTTCTTGCTCATGTCTGTTCGATTTGCTAATATCCGCTCGGCATTGCAAATCTTTATTTCACGTGTTCGTGCGTAAACAAATGATACTGACAATATTCGTAGTTACCGTTACATTTGGAGCAAAAACGGAACTCCAGGCTCGGATCGTCCTCTTCCGTCCTGCCACAGATCGCGCATTTATGCCTCGTGACTTTTGCCCGTCCGGCATTTGATTTTTTCTCGAACTGGGCCTTACGGTGCATCTGCTTCGGCGAGATGCGGCTTCTGTGCATTCTGTAAAAGTATAACACAAAATTAAGTAAAGATGCTATGATCGCAAATTTGGTGAACACACCACCTTTGATCACGTAGTACAGCATTAAGACTGCATCCAGAATTCCCATCCATTTTACCTTCACAGGGATCACGAACATCAAAAGCACCTGCATATCCGGATACGTTGCCGCAAATGCAAGGAAGATCGACAAGTTAATATAATATGTGCTGAAAGCATAAGATCCACTGTAAAAATATGCGGATGCAATTTCCGTAGGCAGACTGCCATACATCAGATACACCACGCCCATACACAGGAAGCTGCCGACTACTGTAAACAGGATTCCCGAGAAAATATAGACATTATACCGGTAGGTTCCCCATGTGCGCTCCAGGGTGGTACCCAGACTATAATAAAAGTATAGCATAATTACAGTAAAAATATCTAAGCTGTCAGGAGGCACGATCACCCAGGTCACAAGGCGCCAGATCTGCCCATGCAGGATCCGGTAAGGATCCAGTGTCAGATACCCTAGCAGATTCACACCTGCCGCACTTCCCAGCAGTTCTATTACATATCCCGCCACATAACTTAAGATAAGGATCAGTGTCAGATTCGGGATCGCATATCTGCCGAATTTTTTTTCAAATTTACTCATAAAGTCATTTCTCCGTTTCTATCTAATTACCCATTCGTTTTTTCTCTATCGAGATTGTAACATCCACAGGACAATAAGTAAACCGCACGTTCAAAAGTTTATAGAATTCCTATTTATTTCATTTTTTCTTTACACAATTTTAACAACAGCGTTTTGTCTTTGTTCGTTGCATTATGATTTTTTTTGTCGTATAATGAAAAAAGTTTTTTGAAAGAAAAGTCGCATAAATTAAGAAGTAATTCTGTAACTCATCATTGACCTTCTGAATGGTTACAGCATTTTATCAGGAAGGATGTATCACATGAATTCACAGGAAAAATACGCAACACTCGGCATAGATATCGGTTCTACCACTGTCAAGATTGCGATTTTAGATGAACACCACAATATTTTATTTTCCGATTATGAGCGTCACTTCGCCAATATTCGGGAGACTCTGTCCGGTCTCCTTAAGAAGGCATATGACCAGCTGGGCGAATTGCAGCTGCACCCCATGATCACAGGCTCCGGCGGACTGACGTTAGCCAATCACTTAGGCGTTCCTTTTACCCAGGAGGTCGTAGCTGTGGCTACTTCCCTGCAGGAGCTGGCACCCAAGACCGACGTAGCCATTGAGCTTGGCGGTGAGGATGCGAAGATCATCTATTTCGAAGGCGGTAACGTTGAGCAGCGTATGAACGGCATCTGCGCCGGCGGTACCGGTTCCTTCATCGACCAGATGGCGAGTCTGATCCAGACGGATGCTTCGGGCTTAAACGAATATGCGAAAAATTATAAATCCCTCTACACCATCGCGGCCCGCTGCGGTGTATTTGCGAAAACCGATATCCAGCCGCTGATCAACGAGGGTGCTACCAAGGAAGACCTGTCCGCTTCTATTTTCCAGGCTGTGGTGAACCAGACCATTTCCGGCCTGGCATGCGGTAAGCCGATCCGCGGTCATGTAGCATTCTTAGGCGGACCGCTTCATTTCCTGTCTGAGTTAAAGGCCGCATTTATCCGTACCCTGAATCTGGATGACGAGCACATCATTGATGTGGACAACTCTCATCTGTTCGCAGCCATCGGCTCCGCACTGAATGCGAAGGAAGATGTCTGCATCAGCCTGTCCGATATGGTGAAAAAGCTGTCCTCCGATATCAAGATGGAATTTGAAGTGGAGCGCATGGAGCCCCTGTTCGCAGATAAGGCTGCATATCAGGAGTTCGTAGAGCGTCACAGTAAGCATCATGTAACCACCGGTGATCTGCAGTCCTATCAGGGCAAGGCATTCCTTGGTATCGATGCCGGTTCCACCACCACGAAGATTGCACTGGTGGGTGAGGACGGATCTCTGTTATATTCCTTCTACTCCGGCAACGACGGAAGTCCGTTGAAGACGGCGATCCGTTCCCTGAAGGAGATCTACTCTCTCCTGCCCGAGGGTGTGGAGATCGTGCGCTCCTGTTCCACCGGTTACGGCGAGGCGCTGATGAAGGCTGCTTTCCTGTTAGATGACGGCGAAGTAGAGACCGTGGCACATTACTATGCCGCTGCTTTCTTCGATCCCAGCGTCGACTGTATCTTAGACATCGGCGGTCAGGACATGAAGTGCATCAAGATCAAGAATCAGACCGTAGACAGCGTGCAGTTAAATGAGGCTTGTTCCTCCGGCTGCGGTTCCTTTATCGAGACCTTTGCGAAATCTCTGAACTATACCGTGCAGGATTTTGCTCAGGCTGCCCTGTTCGCAGAGCATCCCATCGACCTGGGTACCCGTTGTACCGTATTCATGAACTCCAAAGTAAAGCAGGCACAGAAGGAAGGCGCTTCCGTAGCGGATATCTCCGCAGGACTTGCTTACTCCGTTATCAAGAATGCTTTATTTAAGGTGATCAAAGTCTCCGATGCATCAGAGCTTGGTAAAAATATCGTGGTACAGGGCGGTACCTTCTACAACGATGCCGTTCTGAGAAGCTTTGAAAAAATTGCCAATTGTCAGGCGATCCGTCCCGACATCGCCGGTATCATGGGTGCTTTCGGTGCAGCGCTGATCGCCAGAGAGCATTACGAGGACGGTTACGTAACCACCATGCTGGATTATCAGAAGATCTGCGACCTGCAGTTCGAGACCAGTATGGCAAAATGTAAGGGTTGTACCAACAACTGCCGTCTGACCATCAACAAGTTCTCCGGTGGCCGTCAGTTCATCTCCGGCAACCGTTGCGAACGCGGTATCGGTGGACAGAAGAATGCCCACAATGTACCGAATTTATACGAATATAAATTACATAGATTATTCTCCTATGAATCCCTGGATGTCGACAAGGCTCCCAGAGGTGTGGTAGGTATCCCCAGAGTACTGAATATGTACGAGGACTATCCGTTCTGGTTCACATTTTTCACTGAACTGGGATACCGCGTGGTACTCTCTCCCAGCTCCAACCGCAAGATCTACGAGCTCGGTATTGAGTCTATCCCGAGTGAATCCGAGTGTTACCCGGCCAAGCTGGCGCACGGGCATGTGACCTGGCTGATCCGACAGGGTATTAAGTTCATCTTCTATCCTGCGCTGTTCTATGAGCGTAATGAGTTCGAAGATGCGAACAACCATTACAACTGCCCCATCGTTACTTCTTATTCCGAGAATATCAAGAATAACGTGGAGGAAATTGCCGGCGGTGAGATCACGTTCCGGAATCCGTTCATGTCCTTTAGAGATCTGGGAACGGTAACGGATGCCCTGACGAAGGAATTCACCGAGATTCCCGCTGCTGAGATTGCTGCCGCCTGCGTAAAAGGCTGGCAGGAGTTGGCGAATGTGCGCCATGATATGGAGAAAAAAGGCGAAGAAACGCTGGAATACTTACGTCAGACCGGCAAACGCGGTATCGTGCTGGCAGGCCGTCCTTATCATGTGGACCCGGAAATCAACCACGGTATTCCCGAGCTGATCACCTCCTACGATATGGCAGTGCTTACCGAGGATTCCATCTCCCATCTGGCGAAACCGGAGCGTCCTCTGATCGTATCTGACCAGTGGATGTACCACTCCAGGTTATATGCAGCTGCAAGCTATGTGAAGACGGTAGAAAATCTGGATCTGATCCAGCTGAATTCCTTCGGCTGCGGTCTGGATGCCGTTACCACCGATCAGGTGAACGACATTCTCTCCGGCTCCGACAAGATCTACACCTGTTTAAAGATCGATGAAGTCAACAATCTGGGTGCGGCGCGTATCCGTATCCGTTCCCTGTTGTCCGCGATCCGTGTCCGTGAGAAACTGGGCAAGCACCGCACCATCCGTTCTTCCGCTATTGAGAAGGTACCGTTCACCGAAGAGATGCGTAAGGACTACACCATCATCTGTCCGCAGATGTCCCCGATCCACTTTGAGATCTTACAGCCTGCGTTCAATGCCTGCGGTTACAATTTCGTCGTATTGGACAATGACAACAAGCACTCCGTGGATGTAGGTCTGAAATACGTTAACAACGATGCCTGCTATCCTTCCCTGCTGGTAGTCGGACAGATCATGGAAGCTCTGCTGTCCGGGAAATATGACCTGAACAAGACCGCCATTATCATGAGCCAGACCGGTGGCGGATGCCGTGCGACGAACTATATCGGCTTCATCCGCCGTGCCCTGAAGAAGGCAGACATGGAGCAGATCCCTGTCATCTCCCTGAACCTGGCGGGTATCGAGAGCAATCCCGGCTTCCATCTGAATGCGGATCTGCTGCTACGTGCAGCAGTAGGTGCTGAGTTCGGTGATATCTTCATGCGTTGTGTCTACCGGATGCGTCCTTATGAAGCAACTCCTGGTTCCGTGGATGCCCTGCACAGAGAATGGCTTAAGAAGGTACAGGATTTCGTATCTGCGAAGCATATCAGCATAGGCAAGTTCCGCAGAATGTGTACCGAGATCATCCGTGATTTCGATGCGATTCCGGTACTGGATATCAAGAAGCCCCGCGTCGGCGTAGTCGGCGAGATCCTGGTGAAGTTCTCTCCTGCCGGCAACAATCACCTGGTGGAGCTGTTAGAGAGTGAGGGTGCGGAAGCTGTGGTTCCCGACCTGATCGACTTCATGCTGTACTGCTTCTACAACCAGATCTACAAGGCAGAGCACTTAGGCACCAGCAAAAAGACCGCGAATATCTCTGCACTTGGCATCTGGGCGATCGAGCATATCCTCCGCGGTTCTGCCGTGAAGGCATTTGCGCAAAGTAAGCATTTCGATGCGCCCACCAGCATCTACAAGATCGTCTCCTATGCGGAGCCCATAGTATCCATCGGCAACCAGACCGGTGAAGGATGGTTCTTAACCGGTGAGATGGTGGAACTGATCAAGGAAGGCGTACCAAACATCGTATGTACCCAGCCCTTCGGCTGCCTGCCGAACCACGTTGTAGGCAAGGGCGTTATCAAAGCCCTGCGGAAGGCTTATCCTTCCTCCAACATCGTGGCCATCGACTACGATCCCGGCGCCAGCGAAGTCAACCAGCTCAACCGCATCAAGCTCATGCTCTCCACCGCCCAGAAGAATCTGAAAAAGGGCGAGGGTGTGAAATAAAGAAACTATTTTTGATATGTGGCGGTGGCTACACCCGCAGCAGGGATTCGCAGGATCCCTGCTGCGGGTGTTTTTGACATCCCAATTATTTTCACCGATTATTTTTTCTTAACAAATCTCTTTTCAAGCTTCCGTATATCATGCTATAATGTGTTTTAGCATTAAGTAGCCGCCGTCTTGATTTTCTGCATGGTTTCATGCCGCACAAATCATAACACTAATTGCTCGTGCGCAGCGCCTGTGACATCGTCATTTCCGCCTGCATGTAGTAACATCTACGGCACAATACAATATGTGCAGTTCCTTGTTGGTCATTTTCGCTATAAGCTGTTTTTGGGCTGTTTTAGTACAAAATTTCTTATATTTCTTCTTTTTTTGTATCAAATTTGCCTTTTTTATTCAATCTGATACAATCCCCCCTTTTTTCACTTGAAAATCCGTTGTTTTTGTATTTTTTTCCGCTATTTCGCCCTATTTACACCAAAACATTTCGAAAGGAGTTTGCATGATTCAAAATTTAGACGCCCACCTTAACAAATTACAGACACAATGTGACTACCTGCGTCACAAGCTTTCTACTTTTCCGGAAGGAGAATTATCTATTCAAAAAAATGGTTCTTACCACCGCTGGGTTATTAGAAATAAGGAGCAGTCTGTATATTGCTCAAAGTCAAATCGTTCTCTTGCGGAAGTTATGGCTTTAAAGAAATATTACTCTCTTCTACTGTTTGAAACCGAAGAAGAACTTTCACTGCTGAAATCCTATAAGAAAAAGCTTTCTTCCTCTAGCCTCTCTAAGCCACTATCCACTGACTTGTTGGCCGACTCCTCCCCTTATTACCCATTACTGCAAAGCTATTTTGCGAAGGACAAACTTCCTGTGTCTGCGCAGAAATGGTGCGCGGAAAGCTATGAAACCAATTCTTCTCATCCGGAGCATTTGATCCATACTACGCTGGCCGGGCATAAAGTCCGTTCAAAATCAGAAGTCATCATTGCGAATCTGCTCTATACCAACCATATTCCCTATCGATATGAAGCGGCGCTGCCGTTAAAAGAATTCACGGCTTATCCGGATTTTACGATTATGCATCCGGTTACGAATAAAATCTTCTACTGGGAGCATTTCGGTATGATGGATAATGCGCCTTATTGTGATACTGCTTGTAATAAGCTGAAAACCTACTGTTATAACGGAATCTTCCCATCCATGCAACTGATCACCACTTATGAGACAAGCAAATGCCCCATTTCCACAGATCAGGTGCAGCAGATCATTACACAATATTTCCTCTAAATCCATAATTCCCTACATGAAAATTCTCTTGACATTGACTAAAGGTAATCAAGAATATTCAAAAAGCCTCACAAGATGTTGCTCCATAGTGAGATGGGCTCCGCGGTGTGATTACTCCGCAACATGATCACTCGCAGCATGATCACTCGCAGCATGATCACTCGCAGCATGATCACTCGCAACGTAGTCCATACGGGACGTTTTTACGTATGGGAACACATTTTCTATACAGAAAAAAGGACCGGTTCGTCCGGTCCTTCCGATGAAACCACAATATGTTATTATGATACGTTTGCTCTGCGGCTCTCAATATACTGTTGTAAGACTTCCGTGACTTCCTCCGGTGCCAGACCGGCATCTTCGATGATGTCACTCACCGCTTCCAGTTCCTTGCGCCTCTTCTGTTCAAACATTTCCTCTAATTCACGCTGTTCTGATTCTATGCGAATGTTTAACGCATTGATCAACTCCTGCTTCGCCTGGATCTTTTCCTCCAGGGATTTTCTCTGTCCTCTTGGCATATACTGTGTGCTCCTTTCCTGATGGCAATCCTATGGATCTGCGGATCAAGATTCCTGCCGCGTGATCCGAAAAAGCATGACCATTCATCAGGGATCACAGGTTCCGTAGGAACTATTATAATCTATCATGAATGGCCTGATATGTTACAGTATATGGACAAGAATGTAAAAATATACCATGTATCCGGCAATATTATCCTGTTCCGGAATGGTCTCGTGAATCTGTCAGCAAATATCATGCTCCGGAACGGTCTCGCGAATCTGTCAATATATTTACTCTCCGGAACAGTCTTGTAAATCTATCTGAATATTCCGGCTTGGATGTTCCTGATGTCTAGTGCTCAAGTAACCGATTAGCAAGTATATAGGATACAAAAAATCTCACCAAGGTAATCCGGTTAACGCTCTGCAAAGCGGTTCTGGACTTGACTCTGGTGCTATTCTTGTAAAAGATAATCAAGCAAAGGTGGTTTCCGTGTCCAGAATGCAGGTTTCCACCACAACGGAATCACGGTTTCTTGACGCAAGAATATTCATCTGTCAATATATATCATTCTTCGGAATGGTCTTACGAGTCTGTCAGCAGATATCATGCTCCGGAACGGTCTCGCGAAATCGCTCGAATCCTCATTTCAAATTATCCACCGCTGCTTTTAACTTATTCAAGGCAAGTTCCAGCGTAGCTTGGGGGCAGGCGATGTTCACGCGCTGAAAAGCGGCTCCTCTGGGTCCGAACATGGATCCTCCGTCCAGCCAAAGTCCTGCTTTGTCCACAATGAACTGATCCAGCTCCTTACCGGTGATTCCCAGTTCACTGCAATCTAGCCATACGAGATAAGTGCCTTCCGGCTCCACCAGATGAATCTGTGGAATCTTCTCCTGCAAAAAATCCCGTAAGAAATTCAGATTCTTAAGCAAATAAGCTCTTAACTGCTCCAGCCAGTCTTCTCCCGCACGGTAAGCTGCCTCACATGCCACCACACCTAAGGCATTGGGCTCATCATAGCCGGTTTTGTCAATTTCTGCTTTGAATGCCTTACGCAGATTTTCATTTGGGATAAAAATATTGGAGATCTGTAAGCCAGCCAGGTTAAATGTCTTGCTGGGTGCCGTACATGTCACAGTAAACTCCGAAAAACGGGGATCTACGTTGGCGAACACTGTATGCTCGTAACCGGGATAGACAAAATCGTTGTGAATCTCATCGCTGACTACGATCACTTGATGTCGCAGACAGATTTCTCCCAGCTTCTGAAGTTCCTCTACCGTCCACACTCTGCCCACCGGGTTGTGAGGATTGCACAGAATAAACAGTTTTACATGTTCCTGCTCAAGCTTCCGCTCAAAATCTTCAAAATCAATCCGGTATCCATTCGCTCCGCTCTGTCCGGTCGTTTTCTCATAAATCAATGTATTGTCTACTACTCTCCGGTCATTGTCACGGATAATATTGGTAAAAGGATAATACACCGGATTCTGAATCAATATAGCATCTCCCGGATCAGTAAATGCCTTAACCGCTGCGCCGAGAGCAAATACTACACCCGGAGTCTTCACGATCCATTCCCGCTCCGTCTTCCAATTATGATTCCTCTCCATCCAGTTCATCACAACATTGTAATAAGCATCCTTCGGCTGGGTATAGCCATAGATTCCATGTTCTACCGCAGCATGAAGACTTTTCGAGATCTCTTCGGATACCGGGAAATCCATATCCGCCACCCACAGGGGCAGCACATCCGCCGGCTTTCCTCTCTCCACCGCAAAATCATATTTCAGACAATTCGTTCCCTTCCGGTTCGTAATCTTATCAAAATTGTATGTAGTCATACTTAATCCTCTATCTTTCATAACTGAATATTCCCATAGCAAGAAACCAAAACAGAACCACTGTCAAGCCCGAAGCCACCTTAAGAGGCTTTAGCCGGCTTTATAGATTCTTCCAGACCTTCTGCACGCCCTGACACGTTGCATCGTTGCTGGCCCTCTGTGAAGCTCTCCGCGGAGCTGGCTGAACTACTATGTATACCAGGTTACACCCACACTAAGCAAAGGCCTGCTCTAAATCTGCCAGCAAATCATCGATGTTCTCAATTCCCACTGACATTCTCAGAAGCTTCTCATCCACTCCCAAAGCTTCACGAACCTCTACCGGTACATCTGCATGGGTCTGCTTCATCGGATAGGTCAGAAGACTTTCCACACCTCCCAGACTCTCCGCAAAGCGGATCAGCTTAACGCTCTCCAAGATTTTAACAGCTTTCTCCGGGGAATTCAACCGGAATGAGATCATTCCGCCGTATCCGCTGCACTGTCTGTCGATCAGCGCCTTATCCGGTCTCGAATCCAGACCGATATAATATACCTTCTCCACCTCCGGTCTCTGTTCCAGCCAGTGTGCAATCGTCAGGGCATTTTTCTGATGCTGCTCCATACGGACTGCCAGTGTCTTGATACCTCTGAGTAACAACCAACTGTCAAACGGAGAGAGACAGGCACCTGTCGTCTTATAAATATTGTTCAGCTGCTGGTACAGGGCATCATCCTTTACTACCATGAATCCGGATAAAGTATCGTTATGGCCTTCCAGATATTTCGTACCGCTGTGCACTACAATATCTGCTCCTAAGGTAAGCGGCTTCTGAAAATACGGGGATAAAAAAGTATTGTCAACGATCAGAAGACAACCATGCGTATGCGCCAGCTCTGCGATTGCCTGAATATCTGCGACCTTCATCATAGGGTTGGACGGAGTCTCCAGATAAATCACCCTCGTCTCAGGACGGATCGCCGCCTTCACGGTCTCCACATTTGAAGTATCCACACAATCTACCGATATTCCGTTCTTATGGCTGATCGTGTTCCAAAGTCTCAGCGTACCGCCATACAGATCATCCGTAGCAATCAGATGATCCCCGGGAGAAAAAATTTCCATCAGTGCAGTGATCGCTGCCATACCGGTAGAAAATGCAAGAGCCTCCGTTCCCTGCTCTAATAAAGCAACCGTCTTCTGCACTTCATCTCTGGTAGGATTACCGCAACGGGAATAATCATATCCTGTGCTCTGCCCCAGTCCCGGATGAGCATACGCCGCATTCTGATAGATGGGCATGCTGATGGCTCCAAACGGATCCCTTCTCTCATTACTTCCCTGGACACATATGGTCTCTGCTGCAAATGCCATCTTTTTCTCCTCCTATGCCTATGTATGATGTCTGGGTCAAAAGCCCCACGGCTTTGATACCATATTTTATATTCCTACTGTTCCAGTAGGTATAGTATATATTTAGCATAGTAAGAAATAAAAGTCAATATCTTTTTACCAATAAAGCTTCATCTGTTCTTCTGCTTCCTTTTCTGAAATATTGAGTTTATTCTTTAATTTCTGCAGCGTATCTTCGGTATCATCCACATTTTTATCCCCGGACAATACCCGTAGCATTTTGATAGTAGCCTCTTTATGAACTTTTTTTGGTCTGAACGATATGCGTTACCTTCTGCAAGATAATCTTCCATGGTATTTTGCGACATCTTCCAGTTAATAGTGCAATGTATTCGTACTGTCTGCATATAGGCTCTCCGTTGCAGCTGTAAATTTGAATATTTCCCTTATCAAATTCCACACTGAACAAACGGATATTTTTCTACCAATTCAGTGTCCATTTCCATCATATTCAAAATTCTGCTGGCTGCACCGGAAGGATGATTTGTCCCCGCTTCCCAAGCTTCCACTGTCTTCTTGGTCACACCAAGATAGCCTGCAAAAGTACTCTGTGACATTCCTACAGAATTTCTAATATTTCTAACCTGCTCCGCTCCATATTCCTTAACAGGGATAATCGTCACTGTTCTCCTGTTTAATTTCTTGCCTTCTGATTGTGCATCTTCTATAGCTTCATTTAAGCCAGTCATGATACTCTCATATACACTCTTCATAGTCTTAACTCCTCTTTATATATTGTCACGAAGTCTGTCAATATATATTTTAATGTTATTTCGTTCCTGTTTTGACAAATTATCCTTCTGATTTTTTGAATATACCGTAATTAAGTATATGGTTTCTTCTATGACAAAATCGACATAGCACACTCTCACACCTCCACTTTTCCCATGGTGTTTAAATGCAAATCTTGCCTTTCTGAGCCCACCTGTACCCTGCATAACTGGATATTTGTGAGGGTTCATCATAATATCAAATTCCAATCTTCTCAAATCATCATCTGTAAATCCAAATCCATCCCAATTTCGAGAAAATTCATCTGTTTGTATAAATGTTCTAGTCATTTTCCTCCTTTATATTACCCTATATAATAGGGTGCGTCAATAATTTGTCCTATTAACATTGTAAAAAATGAATTTCACGGCGATATGCCTTGAACTGCACACAAGGTGCGATAAAATGATGCCCATATATGATGAAATCCTAATATATGGTATCTTCGAAATCTTATCTATACAGACTTTCTATAGATGAGCTTACTATATCACAGAAGTATCCATTCTGCAAGGGAACCCGGCAAAACAAGTGCTGAAAAACTACACAAAAACAGAGCTGTGGAAATTGGCTATTTCTCACAGCTCTGCTTTTTGTGCAATATTACTTTTTAAAATACTAATCCAAAAGTTTAATCCAGTTCGAACAGCTCCTGGGCGCTGATAGTGATGCCGTCGGTATTAGCGGGAGTGGTTTTTGAACCGTTTTCAAACATAGTGTAGACCCGAACGTATACTTTCATTGCCTCGGCGTCGGATTTGATAACACCGGAATCCTCATTGAACAATCCCATCTCCGACAACGGATAAGTCACGGTATAGGTCAGGTTGTTGCCAACCACATAGTGACCGTTTTGAACCGTTACGGCATTACCCGAAGTATCTTTTACAGAAGACACATTCAGCGGAACTACCTTTTCAGTGATTCCTTCCACTGTCTTTGCGTCGGCAGCCGTACCGGCGGATCGGTAGAATTCTACGCAGATCTGCGGGTTACCGCTTAAGATATTATCATCTTCCGCTATGAACTTCACACTGACCACATCTCCTGCCTCGGTAGATCTGATGTTACCCTGATCTGCCGCCTTCAGGATCGTGTTGTTCGCAGGATCGCTGATCACATAGATGGATTCCATGTCATAGCCATTATCATCCCTGAACGATATGCGAGGTGCTGATACACCGGCATTATATGCTGCAATGATCGTATTGACGAAAAGTTTCATCTCCGCACCATTATCCGGTCTGGAATGACCTGCTCCGGAATAGGTAACATTACCCATGGTATAAATGTAATAATTATTTACGACATCATTGGGACAAATGCTGTAAATATTGGTAGATTGAACATTTGAGTCATAAATATCCGACAGACAATACCATACTACAATATCACTTCTTCCATCACCATCACGATCCAATTCCATATTGGGCTGCAGCCACTGATAATGCGTTGAACTTACCTTCAGACTCTTCCGCTGATTGATTTCTTTTATTTCGTCTTTAGAGATCAAATAAGGATACTGTGTAATCTGTCCTTCATTCACCTGTGTCGCTTTCAGAGCCGGTGGGGAAGCACCTTCCAAACAGTAATCTCCTTTCAGCATGTAGCTGGCCTTATTCCATCCAGCATCCCAATACTTTCCCCTAAATCCGGCATCATATAATAACTCATTATTTACAGGGAAAAGACTGCCCTTATAGGACTTATTGCCTTGTAAACTATCCAACTGTTTCCTCAGGAATCGAGTTACCGTGTATTTCGTAAGCCCTTCCTTCTGATTCAGGTTAATGTCTGTATTTGGTATCTTGAGAGTATCATACTGATACGTATTCAAAGTATCCAGATATTTCTGGTAGTGTTGTCTCTCGGTATCGTTTGGAGCCCAGGCCACCATCTGCTTATAGTATTCCTTCAGTTCTCCGTATCTGTCCAAACCTACGGAAGCCCGGATGGTCTTATTGAATTCATATCCCCAGTACCATCCGTTATCGTTACTCTCAGCGGTTCCGTTATCGTTATATTGCCGCCTGCTATACATATCATTGATATATGACGTGGTATCATGCGTAAACAATACACTTCTTCCGGACTCTATATAGTCACGTACTGCCCGGCCTACCGCCAGATTTTTTCTGGCACCACTTAGTTTGTCCGTATACAAATTGGTATGACCATCCTTCTGACTTTCTGACACATCATACCACCGATAATCATAACCGAACCGGTAACTATCTGCAAATCCTAAGATCAGCATATCATAGGTCTGAAAATATTCATAAGACTTCACATAACAATTCTCTATATCTGTATCACTGATATTATAATCATAAATATGCAATCTATCTCTTAACAGCCCAATTACCGATACACTGTCTACCTGAACATCCCAGTCCTTAAGATTACTTATATAAGTTTTAAAATTACCATCGTTTGCCAGATCCCAATTATTACCATTATCCGATTTTAACTGTAAAATCCTGATCTTTTTGCGTTCTCCCTGCACTTGCACAGCAGTATATCCGGATTTTGCAGTTCTGACCAACGGATCAGCATTATCATAAAATACAATTTTCCATGGTATGACACCCACATAATCATCCGGCAGCTGCCGCATTACTTTATATACATTTCCGGTACGCAATTCATAATGCGCAGAACCATTGTTATTTATCGGCTCTACTTTATTCCATGCATCACCGTTCCTAATATATACATTGATTCCGGTCAGTTCCTCTGAATTGCTGCTATTATTGCCAATAGCATCTGATCCGAGGAACCGTCCATCAGAGTTCTTATCAACAAACAGCTTACAGTCATAAGAAGCTGTTACCGATGAAGCGACTCTATTGTCCAAGGTAAATATATACTGTAGCTGATACTTACCATCAATCGCAGACAGATACGTCTGGTTTGGATCATTCTGGTTGTCACCATAGGACAGTTCCTCCGGATAAGGGCGTTCGCCGGAGATATTTGTTACCCAATCCACGGATAGCTTAGACAAATTCAAATAATTACAGAATCTACGTTGACGTTCCTCAAGATTGGAAGACTCCGCCAATAACTGACTCTCTGCAAATACATTCTTCTGCCAATAGAGATACTCGCCGGTTGTTGCATCCTTAGCTGACACAATCTGCTGTACAAACTGATAAAAATAGGAATTTTTATCCATAGTGTTTGTAGATGCAACATCCTTGGCATCATTCAAAAATGCATCCGCAATTACCACAGGATACCCGGCCTGTACATACTGTAATAATTCCTTATATTTCGTGGAATTCATGTCATTACCGGGACCACGATATGTTGTTGACTTGTTGTTTTTATCCTCACTATTATCATTGATCTTATGATTCAATGACGCATCCTGCAATCTGTGCTGATCATTGTAGCTTTCACCGGAATAGTCATAATAATCTCCCACATGAGAATAAATCAGACCATCCATTGTAGTATCATTATATTTCGTTTTCCCATTTTCTGTATTCATCGTCCCGGTCTTTGCACCAAGATAAATCATATCATACTGTTCATTTAGATCCTCTATTTTACCGATAAACTCTGCGGACGCCATTTTACGGATATTGATCTTGCCGGTATAGGTATCTCCCATTCCCATAAATTGTTTAATGGTTTTGTCCAGATTCGCATCAAAATCATAACATGGTTCCAAATCCAATACCGTAATCTCAGATTTCACTGTCACTCTGTGCATATACCAGTTCAGAATGTATCTTGTAATGGATGCTTTCGTGATTTTTTCTTCCAATTTAGTGGAAGTGTTCCCATTCTTTTCCGCCAGGAAATTCTCATACTGAATCTCTTTCAGGACGGCACTGTAGATCCAAGCGCTTGTAGCCGTTCCCGAAATATCTGTCAGATAATCCGAAGCCACATACGCTGTATTACCAGTGCTGTTATTATACAAATAAACATTTTCTGTCAGGAATTCTTTCAGTTTATCAAGAGTCAGATTATCGGAATTTTTCTGACCTGCCGCTGTTCCTGCCGCCTGGATAATCTTATTTACTTCTTTAATATAATCGTCTTTGTCTAACCCCTTTGTCCAAAAGCTGTCTTTGTTTGCAATAGACTCCGCAAGCTTTGTATTTGTATCGGATACTCTCAGCAATGTCAGTGCCAAATTGGCAAGTTCCTTATTTTTTACAGTTACATTATCGGTATAAAAACTATAGTCCATGATGACAGGAACTCTGGCAGAATCCGAACGTGTTCCCTCAGCATCAATGATACCAAAAGCTTTTTTCGCAATATATCTTGCAACCGCAGCTCTGGACTTTTTGTTTACCGTAGAATCATCTATCTTCGTATAGGTGCCCTTCCCTGACAGATAGATCAGATCCACGCTGTCCAGATCCACGCCATAATAAGCCTGTTCCTCCGGATTCACCAGTTTCGCCAGTTCCTCCACTGTCAAAGTTGTCACTTCAATCTTCAGTTTATCAATATTTCCACCGGTACCGGAAGCGCTGCCGCTCTCATACCGGCTGGTGCCGGACAGATTCAGAACCTGTTTCTTGAACCATTCTTTATTGTAGAAACCACCGTCATATGCTACAGTATCCAACGCATCCTTCGCATTATCACCTATAAAATCATAGCTGTTTAATGCATCGTAGCCTGATTCTCCTTGACGATAAACCTTCATAGTACCGCTGCTTTTCAGCACATATTTACCGTTATCATTTCTCTGATAAGAATCGATCAGTTTGTAGTCCCCATTACCACTGGATAATGTCACCTTAGACACATAATAATCACCTGAGGTGTTTTCCGTGAAATGAACAAAATAGCCATCCGCAAGATCAGACAGTGTATAACTTCCCCCCGTTCCATCCGAATTTGCCGTCCATTTTGCCCATAGAGTAGGTGTGGTGTTGGCCATATTCAAAATATAGAGATTGTTGTCCTGTTCGGATGATGGAACAGAAGCAGTCATTATCTTCTGTTCTGATGAAGGTTCAGAAGCTGTCATTATCTTCTGCTCTGAAGTCACAATATCATTTCCGGATGTGCTTTGTACGCTGATGGTCTGCATCTCATTACCGGACTCCGCTGCTGCGTCATTCCCGGATGCAGATGCTGCCGTTATCAGTCCCGAGTTCTCCGCTGTTGTCGACTCTCCCTGATTTTCTGACGCTCCGGAAGTATCTTCGGAAGTATCTTCAGAAGTTATTGCAGTGCTCTGGATAGCATATCCTGCTGGCAGTTTGCTGCCGTATACCACCTTACCAAAGTAAGTGTATACATCACCAGTCCTTCTATACACTTCCCTATTGACATAATCACCTGCATTAAAAGCCGTATTATTAATATCGTTCATACTGCCGTCGGAATTTTTATCGTACGGAGTCAGTGCATATTTCGTCGCTGCAAGAGCCGTCTCCGCTGGATCTCCGATGGTCATTTCCAGATTTTCTCCGGCAGCATCGGACACTTTAGAAAATACAGGAGATACACTCTTTTTGTTCTCGTTAGAAGCTCCGGAAGCCTCGATCGTACTATACCGGTCATAACGTTCATTGCTGTCTCCCGCTGCAAACAACCTATACACCGCTTCCGTCTGTGTATAGGTATACTGACCGCTATTCTTCGTATTTTTCACAAAAGAGCCTCGGATCTCTTCGGTCCGGCTTCCGCCCTCACTATAAGGGGAAAAGCTTACCGGACCATTGTTTCCTGCGAGATCCCCCAGTCTGTTATTGTTGATCGCAGCCATGGCGGTTTGTCTCTCTGATGCTGCCGGAAGTTCCGAAAGCTTACGTCCATCAGATACCGGTTCCTCGCCACCGATCAGATATCCGATGGAAGCGTCCTTTTTAGAAGGCACGATCTCTAAAATGTGAAAGGTACCGTCCGAAGATGCTACCGTATCCTGTACCAGCTTCTCAATGCCGGGCAGTGTCATCTCCTGTGCACTTACTTCCATAGAGCCATAGCTCTGGCAGACTCCGGCTGCCAAAGCTATGGTAAGGATTCCTGCTATGTACTTTTTTGTGTTGTGCTTCTTATTGTGTCTCATTTATTTTCCTTTTGTAATACCATTAAGAAATTACGTTTAAACATATAATTCTTTCGCTCTTTATTTGCATCTACATTTATGCTGTCCATGAGGAACTTCAACTCTGTCTTTTTACTATCCCCGCCACGCTTCAGGTCATCAATCTCGCTCTGATGTTCCCGGGTATATTGTTCTGTATACTGTTTTACAATTGCCTTGTCAGCTTCCTTATCAGCTGTCGTTTTGTATGCATATACAGTAACAATAAGGTATTTATTGTTCTCATTTCCGGTTACTCTATAACCGATCCAGCTTCCGTTTGTCTCCCAGGGTGAAATCGTTCCGAGCTCCGTGTCATCTGCCAGAGCTTCATCCCCCTGAATAATGGCATCCATATCTACAACAAACGGTGCAATCAGTTTATTGGCATCATTTTCAATACCATACATATCCAATCTCAGAGGCGGATCGTAATAATGAGGCACCTTTACTTTGTACACATGCTCATTGTTATCAAACAAGAATTCCACCTTAGGTACCAGAATGATGGTCTCCGCGATCAGCTCCTTGCCATCCACAGACCAAGCCTGAAGTTTCAAATGGTAGTCCTTGTTCCAGTCTACGTTCTTCAGCGCCCACACTTCTGTAGAGGTTCCCGTATTTTCTGCCAACAGGAAATTCTGATTATTGTCGCTGTCATGGGATCCATGATATGCGCCAAGACCAACCAAATAGGATTCTGTCACTTTTCCGTCCTGATTTACGAAAGTATTATCTAACTCAGCGGGCATATCCGCAAATCTCCACAGCACATCCTTAGGCTTGTTATTATCATCTGTATAATTCACAATCGAAACTTTAATTCTACCGTTTCGATTCAGCACGAAACCATTCTGACCCAGTTTGTTCTTGTCTGTATCATTTTCATCGATATCTGCAGAAATATAAGGTTTATCAGCGCTCTGTATCGTGTTCAGCGGAGGAATCACGATATTAATTCCCAAAATTACAGTCACATCTGCGGAAAGCTTTACCTTTGCCTCTACATAGACTACTGTATCATTGTTATTGCCACATTCCAACTCTGCCTTAAACTGTCTGCCGTCAGCATCCGTAATTCCCGTGATCTTATAAGAATGATTATAATCTTTCGGCACCGACCATTCAATCTGCGGAAAACCGTTCAGATAGTCCGCCCAGGAAGGAAGACATTCAATAATACCCTTGTATCCTACCTTCTGTGTACTGCCTTCTGTGAACTCATACATAAATAAGTCACTTGCAATCAGGGTTGCATCATACTTGTCAATAATATTCGATTTCTCAATTACAGTAACCAATGCTGTTGCCGTTACCGTTTGTCTCTTGTTTACAGTACATGTAACTGTAAGTACAGCAGTACCAGGCGTCTCATTCTCACTGACATGAAGTTCCCCTGTCGTTGGATTGATCCAGGTGTCATTTGACGTAGCACCATCTAGTTTCCATTTTACGCCGCCGTTCTTCACTTCATTAGAAGAAGCCTCCAGTTCATAGCTGAATGTAAAGACACTGTTCTGCTCTACAGTAGCTGTTGTCGGATCAATCTTCAAAGAGATATACTCTATTACAGATACTGTTGCCGTTGCTTTCAGTGTCGGATCAGCTACTGCCGTACAGGTTACAAGGAGTTCATTTTCTCCCAGATCCTCGTCCTCTTTTACGATTAAAGTGCCGTCCGCTTTAATGGTACTCTTACATGCGGTGCCGTCTGCTTTCGTAACTTTCCATTCCACACCCTGTGCTACTGCCTCTTCATCACCTGAAAGTGAATATTCAAACTGCTTGCTGCCGCCAAGTGCAACCTCTGCATGCTCCGGCTTAATCACTAAACCGGAAATCCAACTGTAATTAGTTCCGGTCTTCTCCAGGTCATTTCTAAGCTTAATAGTCTCTGCAATGTCATAGCTTCTGTCCTGGTAAGTGAAGGTCATATTCAGGATAACTTTCCGCTTGTCCTTCACCTGGCTTAAGTCTACGCTGAAGCTTGTGACATGCTCTGCCATAAGTGCCGGGGTTGCGGTGGCAGGATCTCCTACGACGAGATTGCCGTCCGCATCCGTTGTATTTTTCACTTCATAGAGGTATACCTGATTCGCAGTCGCATAATCCCCTGACGCGGTTCCCTGCCAGCGGATCATATAGGTATTCTCGTTATTGACCAGACGCAGTTCGCTGACATGGGCTGTGGTGATCTCATTACCGGCTGCATCCTTGGCGGTACTGCCATCCAGATCTACTGCTGTGCCGGTATGATCCGGTGTGAAATTAATATCCTTCTCCACATCAATGATCAGGTCGATCATCTGATTCGCTGCAAGCTGTGCTTCTTCCTGCAGGGTCAGTTCCTTATTCCCCCGCAGGTAGGAATTGTTGCCTGCGACGATAAAGGCGCCCACAGATCCTGCCACAATGGTCATGATTGCCAGGGACACTATCACTTCTACGAGAGTGAATCCTTTTTTTCCGATACGCATAGTCAACCTCCTTATTTCTTCAGGATTTTGCCGGTTCTGCCGACTGTTGTGATTGTTATCGTTCTTGTTCCGTTGCTGATCACAATTTTCTTACAATAGTCCTTGACCACATCTGCAGCAGCGCAGGTCTTCTCTTCAAAAGCTCCCGATGCTCTGTTGAATACCAGATGCAGTCCATCGGTTGCGGACGCATAAGGTAATGTTCCTTTTAATTGTGACAGATTGTAGAGAGTGGAATCGTCATCAAAATATACTTGTATTGTGATGGGCTCCTTCCCAACGATTCTATCCGAAACGATGTTTCCACCCTGATAGACCCGTGCCCGGTACTCGCCGGTGCTGCTATCTTGCAGCAGCACAAACTCCACCTGGTTCTGTTCTTTCCCAAGGGTCAGCACTCTTGCTCTCTCCAGTGTCGAAACGATCTCATCCGCACATTTTGCAGTTTTTCTTCCGGTGAGTGTTCCCACAGACAATCCGATGACTCCCACCACGATCGCCATGATGGCGACGACGATGATGAGCTCCACCAGGGAGAAGCCACCGTTTTTATTGTTTCTGCCAGTTCTCATATACGATCAGATCTCCTAAATTAATATCGCTGTTCAAGTAAGTCTTATTGTTATTCTGCAGGTAACCTTCGCCGCCGATCAGGAAATCCACCACATGATATTCCTTCTGACCGCCGCCGGAGCCTGTAACCTCCTTGGAATAGGTCAGCGCACGAAGCACTGCTTCCTTGTCCGGTGTCACTTTCACATTCTGTCCTAACAGGATATCGCCGCCTGCCAGGATCACACCGTTAAATTCCTTACCATCCTGTATCTTCACATCGCCTGTAGCGATGATGATACCATTCTTGAAATCCGCATGTCCCGCTTCGGGATAGGTATAATCACCATATACGATGACTGCCTTGCACTCCGGATATGCAGTACTTTCAAAATACTTCTCTGTATCAACGACCAGTCCCGCGCCACGGACCACACCTGTAAAGCTTGTGATCGCGTCCGTATTTACCAGATTGCTATATACATTGGCAGCATTCGCTTTTTCGGAAGGCGTAAGCTGCTCATATCCATCGATCAGCTTCTTGCAGAGTGCCTTGAATTTGGAATCATCCGCTGCCAGCTGCTGCTTGTAGCCGATGTTGCTCTGATCACTGCCTAATGTGGCATTCTGCAGGTTGCTGCTGTAACTGCCTGTGGTCTGATCCTTGTCGGCCATCACCACATTACCTGCCAGGTGCATGATATAGGCACCGGCACTCTGGTTCCGGATCTTGATGCCATCGGTGTAGATGCTGGCATAGGCATTCATGGTACTCTTATTTACCTTATAATAATCCTGAAAATACCGGTTGGCAGCTTCTCTCCCCGCCTGGGTGGAGCTGTCAAAGGACACGTAATAATACACAATGGTGATCTTGCTGTTTAATCTCTTATAAAAAGTACGGACACCCTGACTGTCGCTGCTACCGTTCGTAATAAACTTCGTAATACCATAGGAAGCAAGGCTGTTACCGCCAAGCATCCTGCTGGCAGCATTAAAATCAACTGCCGTATTCCCCATGGTATCTGCCTGCTCCTTGGTCACAGGATTGGTACCCTGTTTTACCAGATCTGCCGGTACCAGATATGCCAGCTGATCACTTTTGACTGCAATAGACTGCCCCATCAGGATATCCTTGCGGTCAGAGGCGTTGCCATTGAGATTTCCATCCGCCTCGGTGAGATTATCCTTAGCTGTTTTCGTGGCAATATAGGTATTGCCTGCCAGAGTCAGATTGATCAGGCCGCTCAAGTCAATATCCGTTCCGGTACCGTTGACTACGATGGCACTGCTGTCACCGTTCTCCCCGGTGCCGAAGCCTATATACTGTCCGGAGTAATTCTCATCCACCAGACTGCCTGCGGTAAAATTATTATTTGCGCCGTCTATGCGCAAATCTCCCGCTACATAGACATCATTTCCCTTGAAATTCATATTCGCGCTGCCGGTGGATGTCGCTGCGCCGTGCATGGTGATCTTGCCTGCCCACAGTTCTCCATAGCTGTCGGATTCCAGTGTTGCACCCTTGCCCAGATACAGTTCCGTAGCCGCTACCATACGCTTATCATCATTTTCCTTACCTGTCGGCTCTGCCAGGGTTAAGGTCACGTTTGCACTGTTTGTATCATCCTCATTACCCACCAGTACCTTGTCCGCATAGAAGCTTCCGGCGATCTTCGCGTCGCTTAATTTGCCGCTCTCCGCTACCACCTGAATATTTTTCTGTGCCACCAGTGACATGCCGGTCAGTGAAGGCAGGCTTACGGCCTGCGCAAAGCTCATATCCGGCATTTTCACGCGGATATCCGTCTGGATCACAGAGACATAATCATTATCATTGGTATAAGTCACCTTTAATTTCTGAAAAGATAATCCGTCCGTGAACAGGGTAAGCTGCCCCTTAGGCAGATCACTCACTGCATCTCCGGATCCATTCGTGCCCGTCATCTGCACGGCGCCGTCCACCATCCGGATCGTATAGGAATTGACTCCGTCACTGGTCTGTAATACTGTATTTTTCTGTACCTCCGGTGACAGACTGTCAAACAATTTCTTTAAATCATAGTAATTTAAGCTGGCGGTATCGCTGCACTGATACGCCTTCTGCATACTGCTCAAGAACGCATAGCGGAGCTTACTCTCCTTCTCGGATACGGAAGTGTCATCATAGTTCACCAGAATCTGCGTGTAGGCATCTCCCAGGGACGCGGACACCTGCTCTTCCATATGGACACGGATCTCATCCAGCACTGTCTCTGCCGAATAGAAGTTGTCCTTTGTCTGCTGGTTATTCGCCTTCATCTGATAGTTCAATAAGGACATATACATCAAAACACTGGCTAAAATGCCAATAAAGGCCATAGCTATGATCACAACGACCATTGCCGAGCCCTTATCGTCTGTCTGTTTATGTAATTTGAAGTCTCTGCCACGTATCTTCATGGTTCTTACGCTTCCTTCCGGATTCTCCTGTTATTCCGTTACCGTTCCTGTCATAGTAATGATCGGGCTGCCGTCTGCTATCTTATCCTCTGCATAGACCTTCACTTCCATGTCGTAAATACGGTCCTGCGCCCTGGCCGGTGTCAGATTCGTCACTGACATGATGTTCTTCGCCAGTTCATAATTAAGTCCCGTTCCGGCTCCCGCGCCGGTCATGCTGGAATTCTCAAATACATATGCCGTAAGTCCGTCACTCTCGTCCTGCAGATTCGTGCGAATGGTTCCCGCAGAAGTCTGTGTCGTGCCGGAGGTTGGCATCCAGCCGGGCCATGCTTCCCGCAGCTCCAAAGATATCCCATACTTACTGCGCATGGTATCATAATCTGTCGCTAAGACATCCCTCAGCATATCTATTCGGTCCTGTCTCTCGGTCTGCTCCACTACCAGCAGATTCGTCTCCACATTGTCCGGGTTGTTGAACACTATCCGGTCTATAATGGCAGGTCTTCCGGCATCGTAATGAGCACTTTCCACACGAGGCTGTACACAGACAATGATATTCGCCAATTGATTGCCAAGCTCGCTGACATCATTCACCTGTGCTGCACGGCTGCGCACACTGTCTTCGTTGGAAAAAATCACATAATCCGCTCCCGTCTGCGGATAGTCCGGAGATCTGCCCGTTGCAAGGATCGTGGGATCACAATGATACGTTGTGGAAGCTGTGACAAGATAGACTTCTGTCTCCACCGTAGCTCCCGTTGCCAGCGTTACGTTGATCTTACTGCTGTCAATATTGATCTCAGTCTTTCGTGTAGTATGCTGAATGATATCTGCTGTATAGAGTCCTCCGCCGAAATAAGAATAAGCTTCCGTGGCGCCATCAGCCGCTTCACTGTAAACAGCATTCAGATTACCCGCCAGGTTCTTGATATCTACCCGTGCCACACTGTTCACCGCACTGTATGCTGTGGGATCCACCTTCACCACTACATCATAAGTGCCGGAAGTGGTGGAATCGTCCCGGATCGTGTAGGTCCAGATGCCGGTCGTGTCGTCTTTTACTGCGGTATTGGTAAATCCCGCCGGTGAAGCACCCGTGTAAATATCCGACATTTCCTCCAGGGTATGTGCCTCGAACATCTCCATGACATCTTCAGCAATGGCTGTGGCATGCATGGTGCTGCGGGACTTGGCGTTCGTTCTGGCAGAGGTCACAAAGCTGTGCAGCAGGGGCACTACAATGATTGAGAGGATCACAATGGCGATCAGAAGCTCCACCAGGGAAAAGCCTTCATTATTCAGTTGTCTTTTCTTCCTATGCTTCAGCATTGCGACAACTCCCGATTAATAAATCTATTAGTTCATGTTTCCGAATATCGTCTGTACACCCATGGGCATATCGGGAATATAAGGTTCACTATATACCTTATCCGTGCCCAGCAGATAATACGTATTCAGGTTCATATTGCCGGACAATTTTCCGCTATCACCGTTATAGCTGATGTTCACGCCCTGGATGCTCTGACGCTCCTGCTGATTGTAAATATATCGAACAAGCCCCTTGAAATCATCATAGGTGCATTCGATGCTGATGCCCAGAGGCACCTCATACATATGAGTATCCCCATACGTAGTTCCTTCTGTAGAAACAGGGGATGTAGTAACCGTGGTCGTATCTGTGCCGGACACTGCGGCATCTGCTTCCGCTGCTGCGGTATCCGCCGGTGCATCTGCAGTTGCAGCTGCCAGGGCAGAATTGTCCGCGGAAGCCTGTGCATCATAGGCCACTTCTGCAATCGTACCGAAAGAAATGTTAGCAACATAGGTTCTGGTCGCTGTTTCCATATTTTTCACCATCATAATGCTGTCTTCCGGTAAAATATCTGCCGGGAAACGGCTCTCGAATCCGGTAATATATGTCTTCATCTTCTCGGTAGCAGCCAGATAATCTGCCTTACGCTGATCCAATACCTCCAGTGTAGACACCTGGGATCTTAATGACATATTCTGACTTTCCATAGAATCCGACAACTCATTGAACTTCGCATATACCAGGAAATAAGTCACCACAGCGAGGAGGATCCCAAGTACTGCGATCAAAAGCTGAATTTCACTCTTTTTTACTTTCATCTCTTATCCGCCTCCTACTGTGCTGTGGTACCGGAGGTCTCTCCGGTCTCTTCTGTTTCTTCGTTCAGATCCGCATACGTACCTGTAATGGAGAAAGTAACCGCCGATTCTCCAATTTCGTTCTGCGTATCTGTAATATTACTGATCTGTACATCGGAAATACTCTTCATATTCCTGATATTCAGAATCGTTCTCGCCGCTGCTTCTTTGCCAACGACAGACACGGACATACTGATTCCTTCCAGATCCGAACTAAAGCTATTGGTCCAGAAGCTACTGGGCAATATCTGCTCCAGCTCATTAATGAACTCTACGAGATTCTCATTGGGATTCTCGGTATACTCATACAGATATTTGTATTTATCATACTGTGCTGCCGCTGAGAGATATTCATTATATACCGTCTGCGCGGGCTGTAATTCCTCAACCCTCGCCTGCAGAGCCACATTCTCTGCCACGGTGCCGAAGTATCTGGTCAGGGAAGTGACTGCCATGGCGATGGACAGGATCACGCCCAGTACCAGGACCGCCACACTGACGAAGGTGTAGTTCGTGCCGCTGACTACGGTCATGCCCTTGCCCTTCTGCTGGCTCTTATCGATCAGTCCTACGGGGGCGAGTACTGCGCCCAGGCAGGAAATATAAGCTGCGGGTCTGGTGGAACGGATGGCCTTACTCATACCGATCTTGTCATCCATATCGGACAGGGTATGTACCTTGCGCTCCAGGCAGTTGGTGAACAGCTTGCTCATGCCGCTGAAGCTGCCGCCGAGGCCGGTGACGTAAGTTCTCTCAATAGGTGTATTACTGTTTCTGGAATCATAGAAATCAATGACACGGCTGACGCCGACGATCAGGGGCTCCAGAGAAGCGGTGATCTTCTGTCTGGCTGCTGTGACTTCCGCATTGCCGGCATCTTCGTCTTCCCAGCGTCCGGCATTTTCCTCCCAGAGCTTATCTCCCTGATGGAGTACTCTGTTCAGGCAAGTCTTCTTCTGGAAGCGCTCTACCGCGCTCATAGGATCGTTCACGGCATAGGCACCGGAAGCGATCATGGTCTCGATGGCATCCTGCACACCGTATGCCACGGTTCTCTGCAGCAGCACCTTGCCGGCGGAAAGCACGGTCACGATGGTGTTGTTCTCATCGATTTTGATCATCATGGTAACTTTTTCGGACTTTTCATCACGAAGGATCTGGTATAAGCTGTTACTGCTGTAATCGAAGCACTCAACCTCCCAGCCGCACATCTGCGCCAGCTGGTAATAGCTGTTTAACAGCGCCTTGGGCACTGCCAGTGCCATGACACGCAGCTTTCCTTCCTCGGTCAGTCCGCCTGCCAGATAATGTCCGATCTCGTACTGGGTCAGATCCACGGGAAAATAATCGTTCGCATTGGTCTTCACCAGTGCCTCGATCTTGTTCGCCTTCACGTTCGGGATCTGTACCTCACGGCTCGCCACTCTGGTAGAAGAAATGGTGAAGATCACTCTCTTCGTGCGGATACCGTTCGTACCCAGTGCGTTCACCAGGTGATCCGCATACTCCTGCGTCGGCTGCAGCATACCGTCCACCACGACGCCTTCCGGGGTCTCGACGGTCAATACCTTGTAGACCTTCGGTTTCTTCACCTTATAGTCGATCTCGCAGATCTTCGTAAAGGAGTTGCCGATCTCAATACTCAATACGCGATTGTTCATTGCCATGCTTCTACCCTTCCTCTTATCGGTTCTTTATCGTATTTGGGACAGAAAAAGTGTCCCAAGAACTTTCTAATCTCATATCAGATGTAAGTACCCGGTCTCAATGATACAGCCCCAGATACCACTGCAAGAATTCATTGCCCCACAGGACAGCGACTGCCACCCCTGCGGAGAGATATGGTCCCATGGCGAGTACATGCCCTTCGCCACTTACTTTCATACGGATCAGATGGATCACGGAACCAATGATACATCCCAGTAAAAATGCGAAAATAATCCATTTCCAACCGAGAAGCAGTCCACAGACCGCCATCAGCTTCACATCACCGCCGCCAATGGCTCTGCCACCGGTAGCGTAGTACAGAATAAGTAAAAATACACTGACACACAGGAAGCCGATCAGGAAATCCAGCCACTGTGTATAGTGGACGGCTCCATGGATCAGCCCCAGTGCCAGTATAAATAAGTTAAATCCCACAGGGATCTCATATGTTCTGAAATCAATCACACTTAAAGCAAGAAGTGCACTAAACAACAAGCAATAGACTAGGGAATCCACGCTCATCCCATACTTCCAGAATACGAGCAGGTACAGCACTCCGTTCAGTGCCTCGATGATGGGGTACTGAGCGGAGATATGTGCCTTGCATTTCCGACATCTGCCTCCCAGCGCCAGGTAGCTGAACAGTGGTACGAGGTCGTACCACCGAAGCTGATAACCGCAGTTCATGCAGTGAGACCTGGTCGTTACAATATTCTCTTTTTTTGGGATACGGTAGATCAACACATTGAGGAAGCTACCGATCACGATTCCATAAAGGAAAATCACTATGTAGAGAAGAATTGTTGGGAGCATATCAGGTGCCTTTCAAAAATTATTTTTTCAATGTATTAATTCCAGGATTTGTGGCATCTGTACTATCTGGATTAGGATAGCATTCATACGTTTTAGAGTCATATGTAAGTAATACTTTGGAAACTCCCGTATCATTATTTCCCTTTACAGTCCAACTAGTAGCATTAGTTGTAAGCTTTGATACAGGTGCTGTAATTCCTGCTGCGCTAAAATCAGGTGTATCAGCTGCTGAAAATGCTTTTTTCTGATCTGCAATAGCCACATTAAGTGCTGTAGCAATTTCCTGACCATTCTGAGCATCAGTTGATACTTTAGAATTATGTACATACTTCAAATACTGAGGTGCCAATACACCAATCAGAACTGCCATAATGGCAATAACGATGATCAGCTCTACCAGGGAGAAACCTTTGTTTGTTAAACTCTTCTGTTTCTTGTTCATAATTACATTCTCCTTTTTATGTGTTTTTTAATTTCAGGGTAGTAAATTTTCCGCCCCATTTATTAATTATCGTTCTGTCCCTACACAGAACGGATAATCCAGTTTGTTTTACATAGCATCCAGTGCTTCGTACATAGACATCATTGGCATCATACATGCTGCAACCAATCCGCCAACGACAATCGCTAAGACAACAATAATCATTGGTTCCAGTGCAGCCATAACAGCCTGAACAGACATCTCTACCTCTTCTTCATAATAATCTGCCAATTTATCCAACATTTCTTCCGTATTACCGGATTCCTCACCGATACGGATCATCTGATATACCATGGGAGGAAATAATCCGCTCTCCTGTAATGGTCTCGACAGTGGCATACCAATGGTAATTTCCTCTTTTGCATCCAACAGTGCTTCTTTAAAGTATACATTGCTCATAACGCCAGACACAATCTCAACCGCTTCAATCAAAGGTACCCCTGCCCCCATCAAGGTGCTTAATGTTCTTGCCATCATAGAAGATGCCGATTTAACAGTCAACTTTCCAAAAAGTGGTATCTTCAATGCTATTTTTCCAAAAAAATGTTTTCCTAAATCCGTTTTTGCAAATGCTCTTATAACGAATACAATTGCAATAAGCACTGGAATAATAATAAACCAGTAATTAATAATACCATGGCTCAAATTCACATAAAACCGTGTAATCCAAGGAAGATCTCCACCAATCTGGCTGAACATGTCCTCATAAGAAGGAATTACTTTAACCAACATTACAATCGTAACAATAATTGCAACCACACACACTGCTATTGGGTAAATCATTGCTTTTTTTACCATTGCCTGTGTCTTATGCGATTTCTCCAACTGCACTGCCACTCTATCCAGTGCGATCTCCAGACTACCGGATGCTTCACCGGCAGCCACCATGTTCACCATGATCGCCGGGAATACTTTCGGGTGCTCTGCCATGGAATCTGCCAGGGTCTCACCCTTTTCCACGCTGATGCGGACTTCCTTCAGTGCATCCTGTAATCTCTTGTTCTCTGTCTGTTCGCAGAGCATTTTCAGGGATTCAAGGATGCTGACGCCTGCTTTGGTCATGCTGACGAACTGGCGGCACATGACGCTTAGATCCCTGGCCTTGGGCCATCCGCCGATCTGGATATCGATGTCTTTTGTCAGGAAGCTCTGTTCTCCCAGATCGATAACGGTCAGCTCCTGCCTTCTCAGTTCTGCCATTGCCAGATCTTTGTTATCCGCTTCCAAACTTCCCTTTACTTCTTTTCCAGCCTTTGTGATGGCCTTGTAACCATAGGTCGCCATGTGCCTTCCCTCCAATTACGTCTCTATCTTTAACTGTCTCCCCAACTATGTAAGACGGGCCCCGGTCCTAAAAAGGTCCAGGATTTTGAAAAATTTTTATAAATTTTGAGAAATTTCTATAAAATATTGCGGTTTTTATAGAATTATACGTCAAATGATACCTTTACCATCTCGGAGAAGGAGGTGGTGCCGTCCAGTACGTAGTCCGTGGCACTCATACGCAGGGTATGCATTCCTTCTTTTAATGCTTCTTCCTTTAAGATATCGGCACCTTCCCGCTTGCTGATAATGGTCTTCAGCTTCGGAGTGATCTGCATGATCTCGTAGACACCGATACGGCCCTTAAATCCGGTATTGTCGCATTTGCTGCAGCCGCAGGGTTCGTAGATGGTTACGTTTTCCTCTTCCTTCAGGCCCATGAACTCTTTTTCATCCTTGGTGGCCTGCTTCGGCTTTTTACAGAAGGGACAGAGTCTGCGGACCAGTCGCTGTGCGATAACGCCGATGACGGAATCTGCGATCAGGTAGGATTCGATACCCATGTCCTCCAGTCGGGTGATGGTGCTAGCGGAGGAGTTGGTATGCAGGGTACTTACGACCAGGTGTCCGGTGATGGATGCCTGTACGGCGATGCTGGCGGTCTCCTGGTCACGGATCTCACCGATCATGATGATATCCGGGTCCTGTCGCAGGATGGAACGCAGTGCCGTCGCGAAGGTGAGGTCTGCCTTGGTGTTGACCTGTACCTGGTTGATACCGTCGATATTCGCCTCGACAGGATCTTCGACGGTGATGATGTTCACGTCTTCTTTGTTCAGCTCGCTCAGTGCGGTATACAGGGTGGTGGACTTACCACTTCCGGTAGGTCCGGTTACCAGGATGATACCGTGAGGATTTTTCAGAATGTAGTCAAACTGTTTTAATTCGTAGGGTTTGAAGCCTAGCTGGCTCTTGTCGCGGTTCAGTGCACTCTTCGCTGCAAGACGCATTACGACTTTTTCCCCGTATACGGTAGGCAGGACGGATACACGGATATCGTATTCCACGCGGTCTACTACCTGAGTGATACGTCCGTCCTGGGGTTTTCTCTTCTCGGAGATATCCATGCCGCCGATGATCTTGATACGGGCGATGATGGCAGACAATACGTTGACACCGTATCTCGCTCTCTCATAGAGGGCACCATCGATACGGTAACGGACACGGATGATATTTTCCATAGGTTCGATATGGATATCGGATGCACGCTGGCGGACGGCCTTTTCGATCATGTCCTTGACCAGCATTACGATCGGGGAGCTGTTGATGTTCTCCTCCGTGGCGATATCTTCCACCACATCCAGCTTTTTCTCTTTGGCGTAGGCAGCCAGTGCCTCGGTTACTTCTTCCTGACCGAAATATTTATCGATCGCCAGCATGATGCTGCGGGTGGTGGCTACTACGGGCTCCACCTGGAAGTTGGTGATGATATTGATGTCATCGATGGCGTTGTAATCCAGGGGATCTGCCATGGCGACCATGAGAACGTTGAAGTTATTCTCCTTGTAGGCGAAGGGGAGGACCTTGTTCTTCTTCAGGACGTTGACCGGTACCAGATTCAGCACTTCCTTGTCCACAGTGGCGCTCTGGAGATCGATCATATCCAGATCCAGCTGTTTGCTCAGTGCTCTCGCCAGGTCATCCTCCGATACAATGCCTTCATCTACCAGGAATTCTCCCAGCTTCTTACCCTGACGGGCGGGATTGTCCAACGCCTGCTGCAGCTGTTCATTCGTGAGAACACCGCTGTTTACCAGTAATTCGCCTAAACGGACCTTTTTTCTGCCTAATTCCATGATCATTCACCTGTTACTTTTACATATTTGGGATATCTGCATAATTGTAGCATTTTTCGTTACAACTTACAATTTTTTTGGCTCAACACTAAAATATTATAGCATATTTTAGATTTATGTAAATTGTTTTTAGTACTTTTGTTACAATTTTTCTAAAAGCAAAAAACGAGAGGCTATCACGCCTCTCGCAAAATTCTTCATCGCTCGGTCAATTTTTATTTTACCGTCCTGTCAGAACCGTCACAGGGAGAAAAAAACAATCTGTTTTTAACTTTTGAAGCAATTTCAGTAAAATAATTTTTCTATTGTTTTCTTCCATATTTCATCGTACAATAGATTTGTCTTATTTATAGTTTTTTCACATGCCGATTCTAAGGCAAAATTCCCACCATTTATTGACATTACGTACTATACGTGTTATTTTAGAAAGGAGAAGTAATCTATGCGCTTTCGCGAATTAGAGCGAATCGTTCTTGACGATGGATGGTTTCTGAATGATGTCAGAGGATCTCATCACCAGTATAAGCATCCCACAAAATCAGGAAAAGTAACGATTCCCAATCACAGAGGTGATATTCCTCTGCGAGTTGTGAATTCTATTTTAAAGCAAGCAGGGTTAAAATAGTAAAAGGTAACCCTTGAAAGGAGAATGTTTATGAATTATGTATATCCTGCTATATTTTATCCGGAAACCGATGGCAAATACTCCGTTATTTTTCCGGATCTTAACGATCTTGCTACTTACGGCAACAATCTTGCTGATGCATTTGTCATGGCACAGGAAGCCTGTGGTCAATACTTATTCACCTCTCTAAAAGACGGTGAATCACTTCCCAACCCTACAACAATTAATGCAGTGAAATCGGATGATCCCACTGCATTCATAAATCTTATCTGTGTAAATTTAGATAATTATGCCCGCGCCTATGATGACAGGGCTGTTAAAAAGACCTTAACTATTCCGGCGTGGTTAAATACTGCCTGTGAAAACTACGGCATCAATTATTCTAAAGTTCTCAAAGACGCCTTAATTGCTAAATTGCAGCAAGTACAAATGTAATCTTACAACAGTGTCACCGCGTATTCACTGTCGTACATTTTCTTCAGTTTTTCTACGCTGTTATATTTTTCACCAATGCAGAATTCCTTGGACCAGGTCATGTAGTAGGCCCAGGGGATTCTGCTTTTTTGCAGAAGATCCACATCGGGAAGGTAGCATAATAATCGAACATCAATCGGTATAAGTCTCTTGCGACTTTCGCGCCCTTTGCTCCCCACCAGAACCAGGTGCCGTAGGATTCGTGGAAGGGGCGCCAGAGGATGGGGATGTTCTCGTCCTGGAAACGTCGCAGGATGTCTGCCATCACATCCATGTCTGCGTAAAACGCTGCGCGCTCCGGGGTGCCTTCCTGTAATACTTTCGTCGCATCGAAATCGGTATGCTCGGTGTAGAAGCTTTTGTCTCTGCCGTGCCTTAATTCTCTTCCACTTCCGTCAGGCATTCTGGGGAAGCGTCTGCATAATTGATATTCGGAGAATACCCCAGCAGCTCGAAGCCACGCAGCTTGGGCTCTTTTCCGGTGGTCTGCCGGATATAGGTAATCTCCTCACAGGGGATTGTCTGGGTGTGCTGACCGGTGATGATCTGCTGTCCCGCTGTATTTTTGAGGTATTCCAATAATTCTTTTGCTTCTTGTGTAGCTTTTGCATCTGCTGTTGTCATATATTTGCATTCCTTTCATTTTCTGTAGGCATTATATCTGCTTATCCGGAGCTAATAGCAATTTATCTATTACCGGATGAATCATACTTGTTTCTATTATTATATTTATCGCACAAAGCTTTTTGCCTGCGTCCTTACTGGATGCGCCACAATGGTATGCCTGTTCGGTAGGTTCACCATAATCCAAAACTATCAATCTATCATGGCAATCTGCATTCGGTTTTATTCTGAGCGGAGGATATTCTTGTAAAAAGTCATTTACTACCGCCGTTGACAAAAAACCTTTTTTACCATGACCATTTTCTGTAAATAAAACAATTTCTACACCCTCTTGTTTCTGTGATAAAAGTTGTAAAGTCTTTGTATTCACATAATTATCTACCACATAAATGCTCTTTTTAGCCTGCTGATATATATCTATGTACGCAGCATCTGCCTCAAACTTTTGTCCTTTGTAAATAACAAAATTTTTAAAATCCTTCTCTAAAACAAAGTTTTCACTGAGAGCGTCTATACTTCTTTGAATATTATCAAACCTGTCTTCAGATTTGTTTTTCCAATCTACAATACCTGCAACCTGCACGGATATTTCCGAAACTTTTGCCGTAACAAGTCGCAACTCCGATGGTGTAACAAATTGTTGATTTTGCTTTATATAATGACGCATCTCACGAAATGCACGCATAATAAAAATACTCTGCTGTTCTGCCAGTTGTCCTTTCAAAACAGTTGCGAGCATGTATATTCCCTGCTCAGTAAAAGCATACGGCATTTTCTTGATATTAGTGCCCCTTTTATCTCCCTTTTCATTCAAAGTCACAATTTGTGACTTTGAAAACTCTTTTGGCACTTCTTCTTTTTTTAGTTGAAACATAAAATCTTCTGGAAATCTGTCAATATTTCTTTTTACCTGCTGATTTAGTGCCTTGACTTCATAGCCATAGAATTCAGCCAAATCATAATCCAACATCACTTGCTGACCTCTTATGACATAAACTCGATTACATATATCATCTATTGTCATTAATTCTGTATTATCTGCCATAGCATTCCTCCTACAAATTGTACAATAACCTGTGGCACAATTATCAACAAATCATCTATCACTTACGTTGTCTTCCTTATCATCCTTATTTCTTTTATCGGCCAGCTTCTCTATTTTAATCTTATATGCCATCAACCGCAGAAGATACTGTGGAACCCTTCTGTTCCCCAATTCCCAATCTGTTTCCGTCATATATGGAATTTCAAAATACTCGCAAAATTCTTTTCGGTTCATTCCAGTGCTTTCTCTTAATTTTCTTAATTCTTCTCTTGCTTCCATAAGTTCTCCTTTTTATGCATTGCATAAATTTATTTTATATTCTTTAATTCATATGGTCAACAATTTATTACAAAAAAGAAGGTATAGAGACTAATTTTCCGTCTCTATACCCTCAGTTTATAACAAATTGTCAATCATTATAAGCCACGCGCCGGCTCTATACTTCCTGATAATCGTTACCGGTGTCGTTCTTCTCTACATTCTCTACTGGCTTTGCATCGTCTGCCTTTTCCTTGGCGAAGCCCTTTGCCAGCATCTCGTTGATATCGAGTCCGGTGGACTCTTTGATACCGTCGGTGACCTGGGTCACGGTGGTCATGATATCGCCTGCCAGCTTGCTGGAATCGCCGCCGAACATCTTGATGGAATCTACGTTCATGTAGCCCTTAGCCACAGCCTCTGCGATCTTAGGCAGCTGCTCGAAGTATACCTTCAGAGTATCTAACTCCATCTGCTGTCTTGCTGCGTCGCCGTACTGTTTCATAGCTTCTGCTTTTTTCAGGATACCGGCTGCCTCCGCCTCTGCCTTCGCCTGGATGGCTTCTGCTTCCGCTTTACCTTTGGCAGCTACCGCAGCTGCCTCTGCCAGGCCGGCTGCCTTGACTGCCTCTGCCGCCTGCTCCTTGGCGAATCTCTCTGCCTCGGACTTTGCTTTCTCAGCTTCTGCCTGTCTCTGGATCTCGAAGAGTTCTGCCTCCGCTCTCTTCTGTCTCTCGTACTGCTCGGCATCTGCCTTCTGCTGTGCTGCGTATTTATTCGCTTCTGCGGTCTTCTTGACCTCAGCTTCCAGAGCTTTCTCCTTGATGGATACTTCTCTCTCCTTTAATTCCAGTTCCTTCTCCTGACGGGCCAGGTTCGCGTTCGCTGTGGTGATCTCCACGGTCTTACGCTGTTCCTCTTCCTGAATCTTATATGCTGCGTCGGCTTCTGCCTTCTTGATATCGGACTCTTTCTTCAGTTCTGCCTTCTTGATAGCCAGTTCGGTCTGCTTCTGGGCGATCTCGGTCTCTGCGATGACCTGTGCATCATTGGCATCCTTCTGTGCCTGTGCTCTGGCGATGGCCACATCTCTGTCTGCCTGTGCCTTTGCTACGGAAGCATCCTTCTGGATCTGGGACATGTTATCCTGTCCCAAAGCAGTGATCAGGTTGTTCTCATCCTCGATCTTCTGGATGTTGCAGGACTCGATCCAGATACCCAGGGCATTCATATCCTTCTGCGCCTTCGCCTGAACCTCGTCACCGAAGGTCTTACGATCATTACACAGCTCCTTCAGGCACTGGGTACCGATGATCTCACGCATGTTACCCTGCAAGGAATCGGTCAGCGCATCGCGGATCTGATCTTCGTTCATGTTCAGGAAGTTCTTCATGGCTGCGTTAGCCATCTCGGTGGTGATCCTCTTATTAGAATCGGCACCTGCCACTACTTCCCCTTTGGCATTCACGGTGACATCTCTCTGGGTCAGGACTCTGACCTTAGCCACGGCGTCAATATCTACACCGATGAAATCCTTGGTGGGGATATAGCCGTTGGTCTTGATGTCGATACTGATCTGCTTCAGAATCAGTTCATCCTTTTTCTCCAGGAAGGGGATCTTGATGCCGGCACGTCCGATCAGGACCTTGGGCTCTCTCTTGATACCGGAGATGATGTAGGCTTTGTTCGGTGATGCCTTCACATAACCGGATGCCAGGATGGCCAGAATGGCAATGGCCAATACGACGATTGCGATAATACCAATGTTAATTTCCATATGTACTCCCTCATTCTTTCTGCTTTTGTAATATATGAAAAGCTGCTTGTATGATATGTATTTTACCATACAGGCAGCTTGACGAACAGTGATATCTATTATTTTTTCATTATTGTATTATAGCAAAATGTGCACGATAACTTTCCTCCGGCGCCTTACCGGATCTGAGCCAGGTCGTAAGGTGTGGTCTGGTATACGTAATAGTTCAGCCAGTTGCTGTAAAGGTTATTGCAATGAGATCTCCACTGTAACAGTGGTCTCTGCTCCGGGTCATCATTTGGATAATAATTATAGGGAATCTGTATCGGCAATCCCTTGTCCAGGTCTCTGTGATACTCATTGTTCAACGTATAACGGTCATATTCCGGGTGCCCTGCCACGAAGATCTTCCTGCCTTCCTCTGCGATAGCCAGGAATACGCCGGCTTTCTCGGATTCCGCCAGGATCGTCAGATCCTTACAGGCATGAATGGCTTCGGAAGGAGTCTCCGTATGGCGGCTGTGCGGTGCCAGGAAAATATCATCAAAGCCACGCACCAACGGTATTTTCCGGTTGGATACTTTGTGCTCGTAGACACCGAACAGCTTCTGTGTCAGCTGTCTCTTGTTAATACCATAATAATGGTAGAATCCGGCCTGCGCCGCCCAGCAGATATGCAGGGTGGATGTCACATGGGTCTCCGCCCAGTCCAAGATCTTACAGGTCTCCTCCCAGTAATCCACCTCTTCAAAGGTGATATCTTCCACTGGTGCTCCGGTGACGATCAGTCCATCGAAGGTGCGGTCTTTGATCTCATCGAAGGTGGTGTAGAATTTATTCAGATGGCTTGCAGGGGTGTTCAGTGACACATGGGTCTTGGTGTTCATGAAGGTCACATCCACCTGCAAAGGGGTATTTGACAAGGCTCGCAGCAGCTGCAGCTCCGTGTCCTGCTTTACCGGCATATTGTTAAGGATCAATACCTGCAGGGGACGCATGTCCTGATGCAGAGCACGGAATTCGTCCATGACGAATATATTTTCGTTCTCCAGTATCTCTTTGGCAGGCAGATCGTTTTGTGTCTTAATAGGCATTTCATTTTCCTCCAGGTCTACTTATTCCTCGTAAGGAATATTATAAGTCTTCAGGAAATCCTCCTCTGTCAGGATCGGGACCTGAAGCTCTTTCGCTTTTTTATTCTTGGAAGAAGTCGAGGTAATGTCATTGTTGATCAGGCAGGTGGTCTTCCCCGTCACACTGCCGGTGACTTTACCACCTCTCTCCTCGATGACTTCTTTCAGATCATTACGGCTGGCGTAATGGTTCAGACTTCCGGTTACGACGAAGCTCATACCGGATAATGTCTGTGCATTTTCATCCACCTGAGGCACCTCAATGGTCAGGAACTGTTTCAGATGTTCGATCTGTTCCAGGTTCTCCGCATCGGACATATACTCCGTAAATGCCCTCGCAAGTACCTCTCCCACACCGGGAACTGCGCTTAACGTCGCTGCATCCGCTTTCTGCATTTTCTCCAGATCATAATCAAAATATCTGCAAAGCACCTTGGCATTGGCAACACCGATCCCGGCAATTCCCAGTCCATAGATCAGCCGGGGCAGCGTCGTATGGCGCGCAGCTTCAATACTGTCCATCATATTCTGATAGGACTTCTCGCCGAAGCCCTCCATCTGTGTGATAACTTCCTTATAGCGATCGAGCCGGAACAGATCCGCATATTCATGGATAAATCCCTGATCGATCATTTTCTCCAAGGTTGCTTCGGAGAGTCCGTCGATATTCAGGGCATCACGGCTCACAAACAGGGTGTATGCCTTAATCTCCTTCGCCGGGCATTTCTCGTTGGTGCAATACAGTGTCTGTACTTCATTCATCTGACGGATCTCGGTGGGTTGTCCGCAGACAGGACAGACCTTCGGGATCTCCACGTTGTCACTGCCGGTCAGATTCTCCGCGATCTGCGGGATGATCATATTCGCCTTATAGACCGTAATGTGGTCTCCAATTCCCAGCCGAAGGGAACGTAATATGCTGATATTGTGCACCGAGGCACGGCTGACTGTGGTGCCCTCGAGTTCTACCGGTTCGAAGATCGCCACGGGATTGATCAATCCGGTGCGGCTGGCGCTCCATTCGATCTCTTTTAAAGTGGTCTCGCGAAGTTCATCCGCCCATTTAAAAGCAATGGAATCTCTGGGGAATTTCGCAGTTCTGCCCAGGGACTGTCCATAGCTGATGCTTTCATAAGTAAGTACCAGTCCGTCGGAGGGAATATCGTAGTGTTCGATTTTGTGTTCAAAATCTTCAATGGCTGACAGAATATTTTCTTCAGTCACCGCCACATGTTCCACCACTGCAAATCCCTGCTCCTGTAAAAAGGCAAACTGTGCTTCCTTGGAATCGTGGAAGTCCACATCGTCCGCTTTTACCAGGGTAAACGCATAAAATCTCACGTTACGTTTTGCCGTGATCTCGTTATTTAACTGTCGTACCGAACCGCTGCACAGGTTTCTCGGATTCTTATATTTTGCCTCTGCATCTGCGATCTCACCGTTGATCCTCTCGAAATCACTGTAAGTGATAACCGCCTCGCCTCTTAAGATCAATTCTCCCGGATAGGAAATATTTAACGGCAGATTCTTAAAAGTACGTGCGTTATTCGTGATGACCTCACCAATCTCGCCGTTTCCTCGGGTTACCGCTTTTGCAAGTTTTCCATCACGATATGTGAGTACAATGGTGAGTCCGTCCAGTTTCCAGCTTAAAATTGCAGGATTCCCCTGCAGCCACTCCCGCAGTTCTTCGCGGCTTTTCGTCTTGCCCAGAGACAGCATGGGGCTAGCGTGACGCTCCTTGGGAAGCTCATCCACCGCTTCGTAGCCCACATTCACCGTGGGACTGTTCGCCAGGGTAACACCTGTCTCTTTTTCCAGCTCCACCAGTTCATCATAGAGCTTATCATATTCATAATTGCTCATGATCTCCCGGTCTTTGGCATAATAGCTCTCCGAAGCCGCATTCAGTTGTTCTACCAGATATTTGATCCGGTCTATCTTGGAAGACTGCATATTGTGTTCCTGCCTTTAATAGATTTATTTACGATTTAACATTCCGGTGTCTGTCAGAAGCGTTTCCAGCTCTTCCCCTGTGACCTTGCGCCACTCTCCGGGCTTCAGATCTCCCAGGCGGATATTCATGACGCGGATTCTTTTTAAGGATCTCACTTTCGCTCCGCAGGCTTCGCACATCCGGCGGATCTGCCTGTTGACTCCCTGAGTCAGTATGATCCGGAATGTATATTTTCCTATTTTTTCTATCTTACATTCTCTGGTAGTGATATCCAGATCCTTCAGATAGATGCCTTTTCTCATCATCTCCAAAAAATCGGGTGTTATTTCCCGGTCGATCTTTACAATGTACTCTTTTTCATGGCGGTTAGCTCCCCGCATCATGGCATTGATGAGTTCCCCGTCGTTGGTCAGAAGGATCAGTCCTTCGGAATCTTTGTCCAGGCGTCCGGCGTAAGTCAATCTCTCCGGGCAGCGGATCATGTCCATGATCTTTTTCTCCGCATGTGGATCCCGCTCCGTGCAGACGACGCCTACCGGCTTGTAGAAAGCGAGGACTTTGCAGGTCTGTTTCCCCTGCAAAACCTTCTTCCCCACCTGTACGGTATCCGTCTCTTCCACCTGCTGTCCCATTCCCGCGACCTGACCGTTGACCAGGACTTTTCCCTGTTCGATGAGTTTGTCCGCATCTCTCCTGGAGCATACACCGCACTGTGCCAGATATTTATTCAGCCGCATCCTGCATCCTCTCTGCGGCATCCGCCGCCTCGAAATCGCTAAGACTCTTCACCTTGGGAATTCCGTTACCGTTCGCCACGCCGAGTTTTGCTGTCTCGTCCGCGAGTTCATTGTATTTTACCTTGGAATGTGCCGGCACCTTCGTGAAGCAGATCTGTATCTTCTGTCCCCAGCCTCTCATGGTCTGTGCGTATTTCTGTGTCAGTTCATTTTTGCTCTTCCACGCACCGGTGACCCATTTCTCGATCCCTTCGTAATCGTAGCGGATCTCAATGGCTCGAAATCCACTGTTTAAGGCAAACCGTACCGCATACATGGCTCCCAGCATCTCTCCGGAGACATTTCGTTGTTTCAGGGAGTCCGGATTATCGCCGTTACCATATTCTGTATAGATCCGTCCATCGGGAAGGATGAAAATACAGCCAAAACCGTATTTTTTCAGTGCATCCTGATAGCTTCCGTCCACGTAAGCCAACAGTTCTCCCGTTGCGGGGCAGTCCTTTGGATCTGCATTTTCCGGATATCTTCCCAATCCCTGCCACTGTGCCATAGTTTCGTCTGTCTCCTTTTTTGTCCGGTCTGTCGTATTTATCGGATAAAGTTGGTCTTCTGCGCCGGTTCTCTCTCCGGGAAGCTCACACCGGCAGCTTTTCCTGCTTCTATACATTTTAACAGCCACGCCATATTATTTCCCAGGGTACGCATGGTCTGCATGCCTTCCAGATCCTGTTTTACCTCTTCGGGGGTATTGCCGTGTACCTGGTTCCAGTACTGGCTGGATACCACCGGCATACAGTTAATGGTAAAGTATTTGTTCAACTGATCGAAAGCTGCGGAGGCTCCGCCACGTCTGCAGCTGACAACGCAGGCGCCGGGCTTGCCCTGGAAAAGTGCGCTCTTACCGTAAAAAGCCCGATCTAAGAAAGAAGTGATCATACCGGATGCCGATGCATAATGCACGGGAGATCCGAACACGAATCCATCTGCGGTCTTCGCTTTTTCTACGAATTCATTGACGCCGTCCTCACGGAAGCATTTTCCGGTCTTTAAGCAGGCACCGCAGCCGATGCATCCGGCGATGGGCTCTACGCCTACCTGAATGATCTCTGTCTCGATACCGTTCTTCTCCAATGCACCCGCTACTTCTTCCAGTGCGGTATAGGTGCATCCCTTCGCATGTCCGCTTCCGTTCACCAGTAATACTTTCATATCATATCCCTCTTTTTCATCATTTATAATATGTTCTGTTCTTGCATGATCTGTTTTAGCATGCTACTATATCCGTAAATTAAGCGGTTTTAAGAAAGGAGCCCTCATGCCGTCTAAAATCTCTCACTATTTACTGTCTATACTGTGTATCGGATGCCTTATTTTTCTGATCAGCCACTACGGAGTACAGCTTTATCAGGTCTCCGGTAGATCCATGGAGCCTACCTGCCATTCCGGATCTTTTTTACTGGTACAAAAATTTGGCATTCCCGAACAGATTTCCCGTTTTGATATTATTACCATCCGTTCAGAAGCTCTTGACAACCGAATGATTCTAAAACGTGTGATCGGTCTTCCCGGTGAGACTGTTCAGATCATGGACGGAACTGTCTATATCAACGGTTCTTCTCTCTACGAGCCCTATTTTTCAGATGCTCCGGCTATAACCGATCCGGGAAACGCCTCTGTTCCCATAGTTTTGGGCAGCAATGAATATTTCGTATTAGGAGACAATCGTCCGGAAAGTATAGACAGCCGTTCTGATAAAATAGGACTCATTCCTGCCGATTCCATCACCGGAAAAGTAATTAATTTAACTTCTTTTTAAGAGCCGCTACCAGTTTTTCATTGTCCTTTTCATCTCTGATCGCGATCCGGATATAATTTCTGCCTTCAAATCCTTTTTTGGTGGACAAATCTTTAATTAAAATATTATCTTCATCCAGGAGATCTTCTGCCAGCTTTGTTGCAGATTCTCCATTTGTTAATTCACAGAGCAGATAATTAGCCTGAGAAGGAATCACGCGTAATCCCCGCACTTCTGCCAATGCATTTACGAAAGCTCTTCTTTCCTGTCGGAACTTATCCATAGCTGCTTTATAATCTTTGGCATATTTTTCGTAGATCTGAAGATAGAATTCTCCAAAGGAATTAATATTCCATATAGAGACATCCTTTTTCAATTTTGCAATCATTTCTTTATTATCTCCTGCTAAAATTCCCAGACGGATGCCCGGTACTCCATAGCTCTTGGAGATACTCTTCATTACGAACAGATGAGGATATTGTGTCAGAACTGCCTGTTCCAGAAGAGAACTGTCAGCTTCATCCGCAAAGTCCACAAAAGATTCATCCACAATGAGGCAGATCTCTCTTTCTTCTGCCCACGCTGCCAACAACAGCACATCTTTTTTCGGTATATAATTACCGGAAGGATTATCGGGATTGATCAACAGCAATGTTTTAATATCTTTATCTGCATAGTAGTTCATCAGATCCTCTGCCGAATAAGAATAGTCTTCATTCGATGGCAGAAAAGCAATGACATCCTCTGCATTTTTGCGATTCGGATATTCTTCAAAGGTAGGCTTTACCACACCTATTTTCCCCGGCAGCTGCTCCATAAGAGACTTGATCAGTTCGCTTGCTCCGTTTCCAACAACAATCTGATCCTTATGTAATCCGAAATCCTTCGCAGCAATCAGGCTGTTTACACCCATTCCGGAAGGATACTCCGTCAAAAGTGTCTCAAAATTGCTCTTCATTTCATCAACAAGCTTACGGCAGGGGAAGTACGGATTCACAAGATAACAGTAGTCCAACAATTTAGGATATCTCCAATATCCGCCATAGCGGCTCTGCATTCTCTTCAGACGTTCTTCCTTCGTGGCAAACAAGGTCTCTGCGATGTCCAGATCCTGCACATCATCTATTTCATACCATTTTTCTCCATTCAGCTTAACAGCCTTGATCTGGGGATCATCCAGGAATGTAATGACCTTCAGCACCTGTTCGTAATATTCATTTGTTCCAAGTGCCTTACAATATGCTTCCAAAAACGGAACATAATGCTTCTGAGAGAATTCTTTACTGAACTTATATAAATTTACCGTTTTATAGTATTCATCTGTCTTGCTGAAATCAAATTCTCTCTTACTCAAAAAAGCTGTAATATTGTCATCTTCATCCAGCGTAACACAGGTTCCGTCCATCCAGCTCTCAAACTTATCCACCAGTGTCAGAGACGGATACGGATGATCTACCAGTTTACGGATCACGGCTTCTTCATAGACAAGATCAGATTCCAGCAACAGGGTGTCATCCTCTGTAAGTTTTTCCTTTGCAAGATATAAGGAATAGATATTGTTGGTCTTATAATAGACATCATTATCAATAAACTCTAACGGGGTTTTGATATTTAAGCTTTCGACATAACTTTTCAGTTTCTGCCCTTCATAGCCGATGACAAACACAATGCGCTTAAGCCCAAGTTTTTCTAAATGTCCCAGTGTCTTTTCTATCATGGTGACACCGTTTACTTCGACCATACATTTGGTGGCATTGCTTGTTAATTCCTTTAACCGTTTTCCCATTCCCGCTGCTAAAATAATCGCCTGCATACTCATTCTTCCCTTCTTTTCATTTGCTTGTTTTATTTATCAAAAACTTTTCCTGTCGGTACCATGGTTGACATATCCTGCGCATGCCCTGTCTGCAAATATTCAACCATGTAATACTCATTGCCAAACGAATAATATAAAAAGCGCCTGTTCCTGCTATCTCCTTCCTTCCAGTCAAAAATAGCATCCGACTGCTCTCCATCCATCAATCTTTCATAGGCTTGTGAAAGATCCTCATAGCTGACCGGAGCTTGTGATACCTGCATAGTATCATGATTCTCTCCTCTTCCCTTTGCCATAAAAAGTGCTGCCTGTCTCATAAATTGATCTTCATGAGTATAATCACCATTATACCCATGATCAGCCATAATGATCAAAGCTGTATTATCAAATGTTCCGCTTTTTTTCAATTCATCGATATACATTGCTGCTAAAGTAAGTGCTGCTTCCGTATTCTGGCGGTATGTTCCGTCCTTTTCATCAATCACATTACAATCTTTATCAAACATAAACGGTGTATGTGCTCCGTCCAGATGAATAAATTTAAAACGTTTCTCTACCGCATCTGCTGTTATCCCGGATTCTTCCAGGTTATTTTTAAACTGAAGATTCAATTCCGTAAATCCTCTATACCCACACTCAACAACGATTTCTTCATCAAAGCCCGCCTTTTTCGTTACGCAGAAGCGCTTCAGATCAAAAGGCGCATAGCGGAAACCGATCAGTTTGAGTTCTTGTTTTGCCAGACGTATCCAGGAATTCACTTTATATTTTGCAATGATTATATTATCAAAATCCGAAAGAACACTTTCGTCCTGCGTATGAAGCTCGTCTTCATACAGATCGATCAGATAGCCTCGCTCCTTAAGACCCTCAAATAACGGAGAATCCAAATACACTTTATTTACATACTCTGTAAAGGGTTCTTCATTTTCATACCAGTCGCCTCCCAGAATAAAGGGGATCGATCTCTTGGTGCAGGAATACGCACCTGTCATATTTTCAAAATAAGTAAAATCCGAAAAAATGTCTCTGTATTCCGGATGTTCTGTAAGCAGATCCGAAAATTCTCTGGAATCAACACTGTCTAACAACAGTATTACAAAATTCTCCTTCTCTGACATCACAAATTCGTCTTTTTCTGTTACATATAGCTGCGTTGATTGTTTGATCGGAGGGTTAGTAATCACAACCCCGATTCCCGTTACCAGCAGCATGAGTGTCAAAAAACCACTTACAAAAATAACGAATTTCTCCAGCCACTTGTTTTTTAACAGAATAAACAAAAGTACAATGACCGCACCGGTCACTCCCCATAAAATAACCGATTCCCGGCGAAGTGCCAAATAATCATTCCAATTGATATTGGTGCCATCAAGGGGTGGCAGATCTGCTATCAGGAAATTCCCCTGTATATACGTGCAGACCAACAGTAGTAAACCTCCTGCCAATCCGATTCTATACAGCATAGGATGTATCAACAACAGAACAACATAGAAACATACCATAAGAAGCAGACCGGAAATAAACATTCCGAATATAAGAAGCAATAATTTTCCAAAATCAAACCAGAATTCATCCAGATTCGTACAATATAATTCTATCGGTGCATATAAAAATAAAATAAAACTAATAGCCAGGGATAAAATCATCCCCGGCATTATGTTCTCTTTTGACAGTTTTTTCTCAGTAGTGGTTTTATGCACAGTCTGTCTCCCCCTGTATTCTTATCGATTAAATTCTCTTCCGGTAAGAACCATTGTGTCTCTGTTGAACGCATGTCCTGTCTGCAGGTATTCCGTTATATGATCTTCGTCCAGGAAAGAATACTTCAGGAAACGGCGTTCTCTCACATCTCCTTCTTTCCAGTCAAATGCAGCTTCACTCTGCTGTCCGTCCAACAGGCGCAAATATGCCTCCTGCAGATCTGCAAAGCTGACCGGTGCCTGTGATATCTGCATCGTGTCGTGGCTTTCACTGCGACCCTTTATCATTAACAGCGGGCACTGTCTCATCCAGGCTTCGTCTCCGGATTCTTCCAGGCTGCCGTTATATCCATGGTCTGCCATGATAATAAGTACTGTATTATCATAAGCTCCACTTTTGCGCAGCTGTTCCACATAATCCGCTGCCTCCAGCATTACAGCTTCCACGCTCATCTCAAAGGTTCCCTCATGTTCATCAATGATATTCATATTCTTATCATAGATGAAGGGAACATGCGCTCCATCCAGATGGAAAAATTTGAATTTAGGCTTTGAATTCTCAGTTGTAATTCCTACGGTGTCCAGATGCCCCTTGAACTGATAATCCGATGTGGTGAAGCTATAAGTTTCACCTATATTTTCCACTCTGACCAATTCGTCAAAAGCCGCGGATTTGAAAATACACTTTTTCTTCAATTCAAACGGTGCATATCTGAAACCTATCAGTTTTAATAAAGGTTTGGCAAATTTCGTATAAGAGCTTAATTTAAAGTCAACTCTGTACACATTGCTGAACATCTTGGCAATATCGTCATTCATGTACAACTCAGTATCGCAGAGCTCCATGTTGTAGCCCTTCTCCTGTAAGGCATTAAATAACGGTGATACCTCATACATATTGCGCATGTATTCATCGAACGGCTCATCGTTTTCATACCAGTCTCCGGATAGAATAAAGGGAATTGAGCGTTTTGTACAGGAATAAGCTCCAACAGTATTTTCAAAATAAGTAAAGTCCTGAAAGTCTTTGTAGTATTCCGGATGATCTTCAAGCAACTTTGAAAATGTTCTGGCATCTACTGTATCCAATAATAAGATCACAAAATTCTGATCGTCCGACATTACAAACTCTTTGTCCGCGCCGATCTGATAATGCGCTTTTTCCTGCAATACGCCACTGGTAAGTGTAACACTCACCGCTGTCACAAGCAGCATCAGAGTAAGGCATGTGCTAAGATACATGACTGTCTTCGTAAACAATTCCTTCTTCAGGAATATGCACATAGCAGCCGTAATAACCGCCACGACTATCCAAAGGATAATCCCTTCTGTTCTCAAAGCAGTATAGTTACCCCAATCGATCGTAGTTCCATCCAGCGGCGGAAGCTTTTTGACCATAAAGTTACCCTGAACATAGGTACAGATCAATGCAATAAATCCACCTGCCAGTCCTATCCGGTATGCGACAGGATGTATCAGCCATAGCACAATATATACAAGACTCATGACAGCCACGCAGACTGCAAATAACCCCAATGCCGCAGTAAACAATATTCCAAAGTCAAACCAAAATTCATCTGCATTGCTACAATACAAATCTATCGGTGCATATAAAAACATTAAAAAACCAACAGCAACTGACAAAACAATGCCCGGCAGTAATTGTTTCTTATCCCGTTTTTTCATTTCTAAATATTTCTCCTGCTTACTTGTCCTGCTTGTCCTGCGCCTGATCCAGCATAATATCGTCGGACTCTACTTCTTTGTTTCTGTTCTCATCGATACCGAGGCTCTTGTCGATCTTCTTTTTTGCCTTTCTCCAATAAATACCGGCTGCAGCGCCTACTGCGATAACGACTCCCGCTACTGCCTGAATGGCGTAGTTCATAACGGAAGGATCGATATAGGCATCTGCCGTACCGGAGAACAGTACTGCGAATGCTGCTGCGAAAAATGTTACCTGTGCGATTTTGCTTAATTTCTTCATAATTTTACTTACCTCCTGTCTCTTATACACATCTCCGAGCCCA
>ENA-OXZZ01000081-OXZZ01000081.1-human-gut-metagenome-genome-assembly--contig:-NODE-81-length-35065-cov-11.626907_pt1 | contig 35065 bp, 31 predicted proteins | sample MGYA00244515_ERZ652815 | MGnify/ENA primary metagenome ERZ652815 (study PRJEB26926, sample SAMN06164594) | human gut metagenome | biome: ENVO:00009003; feature: ENVO:2100002; material: ENVO:00002003...
CCCTTCACACCGCCTCCCGAAGAGCCGTTTTTGCCTTAGGGGGATTACTCTGATGTCATTTTTGCAAAGGCTGATGCCTCTGCACGTTGAGTAGCACTCAAAAATTATTTAGGACAATATTGCATATAATTCTATTCTTTTTCTGAATTTCAATAAGGTTGGCTTTCTCTATTTCGTGACGTTTTTCTACAAAAAGCAGATCATGCGTAAATATATTCTGATGGATGGAATCCAAAGCAGTGTAAAAATTTGTATACGCCTTCAAAGCATTTGCATAATCTCCCTTCCCTTCTAAAATCTGAGCCGTTATTGATAGGTATTTCAGAGAATGCCTATAATCAGATACTTTAGGCAATGAATTTATAATTTGCAGTGCATTATCTACCTCGCCAATATTATAATAAGCTGAAGCTAAATCAATCTTTCTTTCATCGTCAATATCATCAGATGAATAATAATTGTTAATTACATTTATGACATCGCTTTTAGTTCCAAACTTGACATTATATGTCAGCATATATGGTATAATATCTTCTTGGAGTTTGGGATATTGTTGACTTCTGTTTTGTACGATTTTTAGTATGCTGTCCGCGAGATGTTTGTCTTCTTTTACAAAACTGCCATCCAATACATTGGTTAAACAGAATAGTTCTGAGTCGAAACGACCAATTTTATTGAATAGACTTGCAGCATCAAGATTGTCTTTAATGAAGTCGTTAATCTTATAAATGGTGAAAAATATAGTAGCTTGAGCCACTAAAAGATTTGCCATTGTCAGAGTATCAGTTATATCTTGTCTGTATTCTTTACCATATGCAAAACATTGTAAAGCAGAATCGTTTTCTTGTCGATTTTGGTAAATACGCCCTTGATAATAATAGGTTCTAAGTTTTTCATCAGGAGTGCCGTTCTTTATATAATAATCTATAGCGGGCTGGAGTACGTCAAAAGATGTGGTATCAACATAATTTTTGTCCAATGCCATTGAAAACAGAAGTGCATATCTTGCTTTCGCCCGTCGACAGTTTAAACCTTCAGGATGAATGCTGTCGAGGATGGTCAGAGCGACATCAGGCCTCGAATTAATGATATTTTCCGCTACATCCAAGTGGCTCATAGCTTCACGATCTCTTTCACAGCATGAGAAAGCCATAACAATAATTGTGATGAAAAAAATATATACTGAACGTTTAGGTTGAGTCATAATTACTTGTCTTAGGGTAGATATCAATAAAAAAGCTTTGTTTTCAACGACAAAGTTAATTATAATTATTTGCTCCCAAAAGCCATTGCACAATGATCTGTCAAACTTTTTGATGTCTAAAACCGTATCTAAAAAATTGAGACTCGTATGTACAAGAGTATCAGTATTGTAAAATTTTAATTGTCAAACTTTTTTTGTTGGATGAAAACTTTAATCATTATACATTTGCAGCAGAAAACCAATCATAGTCACATGAAAAAATCAATTCTATTGCTGGGAATGTTGTTAACATTCGTAAGCTTTATGTCGAATGCTTCCCAAGAAAAGGTATACCTTAAGTATCATAGGGATACCCACAGTAAGAACACCACAGTGTTAAGATTACCCCAACGTCTTCCGATAGACGTGGTGTATGATGATGAGTGTCGTCAGATACAGGTATCTGGTGATAAGGAAATGATGGCACAGGTATTCCTCTGTGATGCGAATGGCAACACATTGGATTATTCCTCAACCATTAACGTCACATTCGATGTGCCGGAAGTGTGTACAGAAACTCTAATAATTCGCATAGAAGCAGAGGACTGGATTGCAGAAGGCGAAGTGCCTTTGAATTAACAAATCACTAAACATATCTAACTATACAAGGAGAAATTATGAAAAAGCTAAGTATTATTGCGGCACTGGTTATGGCCGGCTGTTGTCTGACGGGATGTGTCAGCAACCAGGATATGCCGGCTGCACCTGTCACAGAGACGAACACAGACAACGGCACCAATCCCTTCCGGATCTCGGAAGAAGAGGCGCTTGCCAATCTGGATGCGTTCTTTGCCGCCAACAGCGGGGGAAACACAAGGACATCAGCACCCGCTCCGCGCGTAAAGAATCTGATTGGCATCCGAAACCATGACAAGGCCACCCGAGGCGAAGCCGAGGATACGACGATGCTGTTGTATGTGGCGAATTTCGAAAACCAGCAGGGATTCGCGCTACTGGCTGCCGATAAACGAGTCGAAACGCCGGTAATAGGAGTGTCGGAGCAAGGAGAAATAAGCGAAGATGCGATAGCCCGTTATGAAGCAACATACGGCAACCGGCCATTGTATAAAGGATTCCCCCTGGACGGCCCCGGATTCTTTACTGATACCGTTCCGGGCGGAGGTACGGAAACTTTTATCAATCCAAACACTGTCGATTTCTATATTGAGGAAGAAGGAGAGTACCTCATAGGAGATTTCGATACGTCAGGATATGAGCCGCTTGATACAATGAATAGCTCAACGACTCCCAATGATGAACTTGAAACATACATTGTAGGCAGTTCAATAGATTATGCACGGAACAACATCAATGACAACAAGGTCAATGATAATCATATGCGTGATCCGCGGGGCTTGGATGGAGTGGAGATTGGCGGTGGAGGCTCTGGCCCCACACTTCACGAATCGGATGTTGTAATTAAAGGACCTTTACTCTCTAATTTTGTTGATTGGTGGCAATCTCCCTACTTAAATATTTACTTCCCAATGGTTAAGAAGTTCTTATCGAAAAAGGAAAAGCACGCTTCAACCGGCTGTTTCCCCTTGGCTCTTGCTAAGATATTAGCATACAATCGACATCCAGAAACCTTTACATATCATGATCATACTTTCGATTGGGACATTATCAACAATTATAGATCGGGTTCATCAGCCGAAGTCGCTTTATTTCTACGTGCTGTGGCTGATGGATGCAATCCATGGTATTTCTACGAAGGAACGTTTGTATTCCCATATAGGGCAAAAAAATTTCTTTCAAGAAATGGATATCATGGTGTAGCCAATATAGAGAACTCGTTTGATAGGATTAAGGAAATGATTGATAATAATCATCCCTTGGCAATCAGCGGGATGCCCGGTATCAAATTTTATAATGCACATGCCTGGAATATTGATGGCTATAGAACATCAAAATATGGTGCACAAGATATAAAAATGGTTCATTGTGATTTCGGATGGGGTGGAGATTGTAATGGATTCTATATAGATGGCGTATTCAATTTGAAAAGCAAGTATAACATCTATGATAATGAAAATGATAACGGCAAGAAGATAAATTATAACAATTCTGTCCGTATACTGGTATATGATTAAAACTTACGAGTAATGATATGGAAGTATTGTGGAATTTCCACAATACTTCCTGTCAGACTCCGTAGATAATATGATTATTATTAATTCTCGGATTATTAGATAGTTTTATACTAAAAGAATTGATTTATCAGTTTTATATAAAAAAAGTATGAATTCAAAAAATATTGTTAAGCATATAGGACTGTTTATGTCCATTTTATTGTCGGGAATCGTTCTGTCAGGTTGCCACCTGTATGAACGTGATAAAAGATTCCCGCGTAAAATAACGTTTCCAAGCGAGGGCGGTACCATTACTTCGAATTTGGATTTCCGAGGTTACTATGTTGAACCACAGCAATCGACCAAGCATGAAGATATATTCTGTATATATAAATATGACACTATATTCACACATAATTGGCTCAAAGTAGAAGTGTCATCTAAAGACAGGTCCACGCGTTTTATGGTCGAGCCTAATAAGACAGGCCAAAAACGCAAGATAGAACTCCATCATTACGGGCCGGACGACACGTATGTCAACATAATCCAAAATCGATGATTGGGCTATTAGTCAGAACAACAAGTGATTATGAAATGGTAGCGCCGGTTGTCCCGGACATGAATATAGTAGTGTAGGCACTTCGTGCCACGCACAAACAGCTGCTACTGTTCTACTGTTCTCCTGTCAAGATGCGAGCGAGGCACGGAGTGCCTACGCCACTGCCACGCCACGATTCCACTACAATCGGGAGATTATGAATATTTTTTGTCTTAGGGTAGAACCTTCCGGGAATATTTGCGTCATATAGAAAAACAACAAAACACATGAGTATGAACGCATCATTGAAACGTGTCGCAATAACGTTGGTGGCAATACTGTCATTTCTGACTGTATTTGCCCAGACGGAACAAACTCAGACGGCACCAACTCAGCCGGAATCGAACCGTTTCCGGTTTATGGAGAAACCGGAAAGGGTTTGGCCTTTCGAGGCCGAGATATTCTACGGACTCGGAACCGGATTCAAGTATCATGGCGTCTGGGCGGATGGTGCCACGACCTGGGGCCTTGAACTTCGCGGTAATATTAAGAATACTGGCTGGGATGTGGGCGCGTTCCTGCGTTTTGACGGCACGGGCTATGATTTCAAGAATAAGATGCCTCCTATCAACCCGGATATAGCCGACTTATACACAACCGATCAGTCAAATAGCACTTTTACCATTGGTGTTGTATCAGACTATAATTTTCGTCAGGGACACAGACTGAATCCTTTTGCGGGATTAGGCATCGGATATACGGTGTACTCAACGGTAGGATATTGGCATCCGTATGAAACAGACGGTTGTACTCTCAGTTTTATTCCCCGTTTCGGTGTCGAGATTGTCAGCTGGATCCGCCTGACAGGCTACGCATTCATCGTGCGCAAAGGGTACAATACTGTGGGTATATCCTTAGGTCTGACCATCGGCGGCTGGCACCGTAAATCGAAGCAATCTCCGCAGGCACCCGACTGATTGACTGACCATATCCAAAATCGATGTATAAATTTAATTATTTACTTAATCTATGAAAATGAAATCTACACTACGCATGATGCTGACGGGAGTATGCTGCGCTATATGCTGCAACGGTATGATGTCGGCTACAACCGCTGACGCGCGGGCCGTGAGGTCGGATGCAGTCAGGACATTGTCGCAAATGCTGACGCAACACAGACAGGAGAAGAACCGACGCGCCGCTTCGTCAGCCAAGGCGTTACCGGGCAGGATACTGAAATACGATTGGCAGAACGGCTCCTGGGGCCCGGCGACTGTCATAATGCGAGATTACACTCCTGAAGGCAGGCTTAGCCGTGAGTCGGAGGCAGATGCCGCGGGAACGGTGATTCGGGAAACCGTATATACTTATGACACGGATGGAAATATCAAGGCGGAAGAGGAAAGCCTGTGGAATGATAGCCGACAGATGCTGATGCCCGCTATCCGGACCCGTTATGAGTACGACACTGTCGTAAAGGATTTCTGTATCAAGAAAGTGACGGAGACATACAATGGCGCCGGATGGGTTGCCGGCACGTCGGAGGGATGCCGCGTGACGCGTAACGGCCAGGGAAACGTCACGGAAGTGGTATATTCAGAGGACGGCGAGGAATCCGAAAAACTCACCATGGAATATGGCGCGGACGGCAAGGCGAACAGGATTACGGGTTATGAATATGTGGATGGCTGGAAACTTGCAAGCAGGTATTATGACATCACATGGAAGGAAACCAACGGACAGTTGCTTATTCCATACGACGAGCTCGGTTTGTTCGTATGTGACGGCAATCTTATTGAGAAGTGTACGATTGAAACATTTGACACTGATTCAGGCGCTGCGGATGAGTCGATGAGCAAGTTGATATTCGCGTTCGAATATACTGACAACGGTAGTTATAACGGTACGATAAACGGCATGTTGGAGGGCATGAACATCAACGGCAGTTCCATCAGCAACATGGTTCTTGAAAATGGCGGCATGGACATGAAAATCATAGTGAAGGCTAATATGGGATTTATTGTGGATTCCCTGGAAATGCGTCTCAAGACTGAGTATGACGCATGGCATAATTGCCTTACGGATATGGACTATATGATGATGGACGGCTACTATGATTACGAGGTCTATAAGAAGGGAGCGGTGACATATTCATCGCAGGCCGGATTGCCTGAGACATACGTAGTAAAGGAGCTTGACTACGATTCGTATGACGACGAGGAGCCTGTGACCGACGCCGATTTCGTGAACCTGGAGAAGTATGAGTTTCAGGAGTACGCCACATCGGGTATGACGGAAGTTATGTCCGACCGTGGAGATAACGATGTCCTTTACGATCTGTCGGGCCGTCGCATCGCGAGTCCCAACGCCGGTCAACCCTATATCAAGAACGGTCGCAAATACATCGGCAAATGAATCATGCGCAACGCATAAAGCGTAAAGCATGACGGTAAGAGTATGAATTCAAAGCCCCGGCTCGGCGAGTCGGGGCTTTGCTATGAATGGAAACCGGATAATTAACGACCGGATTTAGGCCGAAGAGTTAACGGCCGGAGTTTCGGATCTGTTCTTTGAGGGTGTTGTTGAAGTCGTGCTCGGCGATGAGGCTGCCGACGTTGAGGTGCATGCGGTAGCGCCAGTAGTGGCGCGGGTTGGCCGGCACGTTGATGATTTCGTCCTTGGGATTCTCGCGGCGTAACTCGCCATCGGTCGACAGCCAGTCCTGCAACGGCAGGATGCAGAGCATCGACGGACTCTTCAGCTGCATTTCCACAATCTTTGAACATATCCACGGCTCGGCGAAGTACGGTGCCCCGCCGCCCTCGTGCAGCACGTTGTTGTAGAATCGCTGGGCCATTTCATGGTCGCTTTCCCACCATTCGCGGATGCCGCCCATGTCGTGAGTCGACGTGGTGCAGACGGAATAGTAAGGATAATGCCATGTGTCGCCGAACTGCAGGGCCGGATCCTTGGGCATGCGCTGGATCTCGAGTGACAGAATCTCCATCTTGTGCATCACGGCGGGCACGCAGTCGGGTATCATGCCGAGGTCCTCGCCGCAGGCCAGCATCGAGGTGGAGTCGAGCAGCGGCGGCAGCTTCCACATAGCCTTGCTATACCAGAAGTCGTTGTGACGGTGATAGAAGAAGTCGTTGTACAGACGGTTGAAGTTCCACTTCGCATAGTCGGACAGCACGCGGAACTGATAGGTGTACTGCGCCGCGATGCGCGGATGGTAATGGCCCGGCTGGTAGGGATCCTCGATGAACAGGACGTCGTCGATGATGCCTAACAGCGCGTTCTTGATGCGCTGATGCTTCTCGTCGTCGGGTTTGTCGGCGAAGTATTCCACCACCTTCTTCTGCGTGTTGACGAAGTGGCGCAGGGCGTAACGGTCGCCGCTGACACGATCCAGGAACGTGTCTACAACCTCGCTGCGGTACGGGCCGAAGAAGTCGTCAAGCATCCAGTCCAGGATGAGGGGATGTGTCATGACGTCGGCATCGATCCAGAAGTCGTAACGGTCGCGCAACTCGTCGGCGCTAAAGGGCAACGCAGGGTTGAAGTAACCCAACAGGCCATGCTCGGCATCCAGGGGAATCTGCCATATACGGAAGAAACCTAAGATATGGTCGATACGGAACACGTCGAAATATTCCGACATCTTGCGGAACCTGTCCTTCCACCACTGGAAGCCGTCGCGGGCCATCATCTCCCAGTTGTAGGTGGGGAATCCCCAGTTCTGGCCCAGGACGGAGAAATCATCCGGCGGCGCACCGGCGGAGGTGTCCATGTTGAACAGCTCCGGATTGCACCAAGCGTCGACACTATGGCGCGAGATGCCAATCGGAATGTCGCCCTTCAGCACCACGCCCGCCGAATGGGCGTAGTCGCGCGCTATGTGCAGCTGACGGTCCAGATGATACTGCAGGAAGCAGTAATAGTCCGTCTCCGCCTTGTGCGACATGATGAACTCGTTGACACGCTCAGGGTCATAGACCGAATACATGCCCCACCGGCTGTGGTCGGACGTATGGTTCTCGTCGCGCAGCACGCTCCATGCCGAGTACGGACGCAGCCAGTAGTCGTTGTGGCGCAGGAAGTCCTGATAGTCGCGCGTGGCGGCCGTCTGTGCGAAGTCCTGTGCGAAGATTTCGCGCAGATACTCGTGCTTCACGGCGTTGACCAGTTCATAGTCAATCTGCTCCAGGGCGTTTAGCTCGGCCTGCTTCTCCTCGAAATACTTCATCCGCTTGGTGCTGTTGAGGCGGCCTACCTCCTGCAGACGCAGGAACATGGGATGCAGCGCGAAGATGGAGTTAGCGCGATAGGGGTATGAATCCACCCAGGTGCCGGTGAGCGTGGTGTCGTTGACCGGCAGTAGCTGCAGGACGTTCTGGTCCGTGGCGCGGCACCAGTCCACCATCTGCTTGATGTCGATGAAATCACCCACACCGAAATCCTCGTCCGTGCGGATGGAGAATACGGGGATGGCCGTTCCGGTTCCGCGCCAGCCCGGCTTGGGATTGGCGAAGCGTGTGCCGTCTATCACTATCTGCTGGTCGAAACTTTCAGGCACGATGCCGAAGATGCGGTTGTTGGCCGCCTCCCACTGCACGGAGCCGTCGGTGTCGTTTATAATGATGAACTTATACTCGAACGGCGGACGGAGACGGTCGAACGGCAGGTTCAGCTCCCACACCGGGAAGTGCGCGTCGTTCAGGCGGATGGCCTGCTTGGGGTCCCAGTTGCCCAGCAGGTCGCCCTCGCCGGTTACGGCCAGTACCTCGTGGGGATTGAGCATCGGTGCCTCCACGCGGATGTTGATGGTGCCGGGCAGGGCCTTGAGGGGCTGATCGCGGTGCGAGTGGTGGAATATGCCCTCGGTGAAGGCCGACGAATAGAATGGCTTGTCGTGCGGCTGCTCGTGCCATGAGTCAAAAATCAGGACCGAGCGGATGCCCGAACCGGCCACATATCTGTGAGGCTTGCCCCATTCGAAGCGCCAAGCCTTGTCGGGACTCTTGACCACGAACCAATAGTTGAAGTCCGACGGGTCGGAGTCCAGGTCCAGGGTGAGCTGCCACGTGTCGGGACTGGTGAGCTTCATCTCCAGCGCCTTGTGGGGGTCGCCGTCGCCGAGTTCCGCCAGATCACCGCACAGATAGAGGCTTTCGCCCCAGACTGTATGGTAATTGATGTTGAATACGAGTTCCATACGTATTGATTTTATTTAGATTGTTGAAATAATTCTTTACATTATCCGCATTTGGATGTGCCGCAGGTGGTGCATATCAGGCATCCTTCCTGATATACCAGGGTCTCGGCGCCGCATTTGGGACATTTCTGACCCTTGGCCACGGTGCCGGTGGGCATATACTTCTTCAGCGCGCGCTCCACGCCCATCTTCCAGGTGTTGATGCTGGTGGAGTCGAGTTCCAGACCGCCTACCAGCTTGAGAACCTGCTCGATAGGCATTCCGTAGCGCAGCACGCCCGAAATCAGTTTGGCATAGTTCCAGAACTCGGGGTTGAACTTCTCGCTCAGGCCCTCGATGGTGGTCTTGTAGCCGCGCTTGTTGATGAACTGGAAGTCATAGCGTTTGTTGCCGTTCTCGTCCACGGTCTTGATGATCTTGCCGTGGTTCACGCTCTTGGGACAGAAGATGCCGTCCTCGTCGTCGGCCAGACCGGTGAATATCTCGTAAGGCTTGTTGTCGACCAGGCCGATGAACGCTATCCATTTCTCCTTGTTGTTCTGGAAACGCACCACGTCGGCCTCCAGTTCGGCCGGGCGCTTCTGGATGGCCTCGGGGCTGGCCATATAGTGCGAATGCTTGGATTCCTTTTTGGTTACGGCCGCCAATACGTTGTCGCGGCTTCCGTCGCGGTAGACGGTGCATCCCTTGCAGCCGGCCTTCCATGCCTCGACGTAGAGGTGGTTCACCAGTTCCTCCGACACGTCGGCCGGCAGGTTGATGGTGACGCTGATGCTGTGGTCCACCCATTTCTGGATGGCGCCCTGCATACGCACCTTGGCCATCCAGTCGATGTCGTTGGCCGTGGCCTTGTAGTAAGGAGATTTAGCCACCAGTTCGTCGATTTCCTCGGCGGTCATATTCTTTTTGGCTTCGATGCCGTTGACGCGCATCCATTCCAGGAACTTGTGATGGTAGACAATGTATTCCTCGAACGAATCGCCCGTCTCGTCCACGAAGTCCACGTGCACGTCCACGTCGTTGGGGTTGACCTTGCGGCGGCGCTTGTAGACGGGGAGGAACACCGGCTCGATGCCCGACGAAGTCTGCGTCATGATGGACGTGGTGCCGGTCGGAGCGATGGTGAGGCAGGCGATGTTGCGGCGACCTACGCGCACCATCTTGTCGTACAGTTCGGGATCGGCCTCGCGCAGACGGCCGATGAAGGGGTTGTTCTCCTCGCGCTTGGCATCGTACACCTCGAACGGGCCACGCTCCTCGGCCATGTCGACCGAAGCTCGGTAGTAAGCCAGCATCAGTTCGCGGTGCACCCTGACCGAGAATTCGATGGCCTCGTCCGAGCCGTAGCGCAGGCCCATAGCGGCCAGCATGTCGCCCTCGCCGGTGGTGCCGGCGCCCGTGCGGCGTCCCATCAGGGTCTTGGTGCGTATCTTGCGCCACAGGTTCAGCTCGGCACCCTTCACCTCGGCGGTCTCAGGATCGGTCTCTATCTTGGCGATGATGGCGTCTATCTTCTCCATCTCCAGGTCGATGATGTCGTCCAGCACGCGCTGGGTCTTAGCCACATGCTTGCGGAAAAGGTCGAAATCGAACTCGGCCTGCGGCGTGAAGGGGTTCTTTACGTAGCTGTACAGGTTTATGGCCACCAGTCGGCAGCTGTCGTAGGGACAGAGGGGAATCTCGCCGCAGGGGTTGGTGGAGACGGTCTCGAAACCGAGGTCGGCGTAGCAGTCGGGCACTGACTCGCGCAGCACCGTGTCCCAGAACAATACGCCGGGCTCGGCCGACTTCCAGGCATTGTGCGTTATCTTGTTCCACAGGGCCGTGGCGTCTATCTCGGTCTTGGTCTCGGGGTTGTCGGAGTTGATGGGGAACTGCTGGGTATAGGGGTGTCCTTCGGTGGCGGCGCGCATGAAGTCGTCGTCGATCTTGACCGATACGTTTGCGCCCGTGACCTTGCCGGCCTCCATCTTGGCATCGATGAATTTCTCGGCATCGGGATGCTTGATAGACACTGTCATCATCAGTGCGCCGCGGCGTCCGTCCTGGGCCACCTCACGGGTGGAGTTGGAGTAGCGCTCCATGAACGGCACGAGACCGGTGGAGGTCAGCGCCGAGTTCTTGACAGGCGTGCCCTTGGGGCGGATGTGCGACAGGTCGTGGCCCACACCGCCGCGACGCTTCATGAGCTGCACCTGCTCCTCGTCGATCAGGATGATGCCGCCATAGGAATCGGGGTGACCGTCCAGGCCGATCACGAAGCAGTTGGACAGCGAGCCCACCTGCAGGTTATTGCCTATGCCGGCCATGGGCGAACCCTGAGGCACAACGTAGCGGAAGCGGTCGAGCAGTTCGAACACCTCCTCGTGGCTCATGGGGTTGGGATATTTTGCCTCGATGCGGGCTATCTCGCCGGCGATGCGGTGGTGCATGTCGGCCGGGGTGAGTTCGTAGATATTATGCCCGGAGTCCTTCAGGGCATATTTGCTGACCCATACGCGGGCCGCAAGTTCGTCACCGTTGAAATAGGCAAGCGAAGCCTCGTAGGCCTCGCTATAAGAGTATGTGGGTTTTTCTGTCTCCATTTATGATTTTTATAATTTTATCGCAAATATAAGCAAAAATGGAGATAAATCAAACGCAAAACTTATTATTCTTGCCATTGCTCCTATAAAACCGTGTCGTCAGGATTCGGCGAACAGGTGTCAGTTCTGCGCTATATCCATTCCGGCGGTGCGTGATGAAGCCGGAATTTTCAGGAAATAATTCTTAATATCGTTGATGGCGAGATGTCGGGTGTTTTCCACGGCCTTGTAATATACGATGATGCCGAGGTCGAGCCTTGAGTAGTCTCCGTAGCAGTCCTGGCGCGCCACATATATGCCGGTGATGGATCTGGAGTTTGCCGTGTTGATATACATTTCGGCATCGTCCAGCATAAGGCTCCCGATCTTAAGGCCGCGTGAGTATACGCCGACGCATTCCATGCCTCAGTCGGTGTACCGCGACATCTCCAACGGTTCGCCGGGCAGGACGTGGTGCAGTTCGTCGGCGGCATCCTCATCGGACACGGCCGAGGTAAGGTTTATGCTCAGACAGGCATCGTTGCGGTGCCTGTCCAGGATACGGTCCACCCGGTCAAGCATGGCCACGTATGCCTCGTGGCCTATCAGTTCCTCGGTGTGGCGGTCAAGCACCTCTTTATAATCAGTGACTTTGCCGGGCTTGGTCAGCTTTATGTCGTCTGTGTCCAGCAGTAAGGCAAGCAGTATTACGCTGGCTCATATTCCTATGTATATCAGTGCATCCATGTGGTGTGGCTAAGGTTTCCATTGTTTTCAAAGTATAACGTTTGGAAACTCACGGCTGTTCAGAATATATATGGATTATATAGGATTATGCACAATTATATCCAATTTGGTTATATTGTCCCTTTTTGACCATGAAATGCAATAAAATTTGAGTTGTTATGTTGGAATAAGAGAAAAAGTGAATAATTGCAATCCGTATAATAGAGAATAAGACAGCAATGACAGGATACCACTATAATCTGGATCTACCTGAGGAATTATCGAAAATACTGGAGGAAGATTTCTGGATGCTCGAGGATGTTGACCCGAGCATGTTCAAGTCGCTGACCGAACCCGTGAAGTTCGAGGCCAGCACATGGATTGTGGTGCAGCGTGGCTCGGCCAAGGGCGAAATCAACCTGATATCGCACGACATCAAGGCCCCGAGTCTGGTGATAGTGCGAGGCACGCAGTTCCTTCAGCCCACATATATCAGTCCCGACTTCAAGGCTACGGTGATAGTGATGTCCAAACGGTTCAGGGAGAATGTGTTCCTGTTCATGAACTCCACGCCGCTCTATTCGCTGTCGATGCGCCATTCCGTGGTGCCTATACCTGAGGAGACGTTTCCCGAGTATCTGAAATTCAGCAAGGAGATACGCCGTATCCTGCAGATGCGCGACAACCCGTATGCGTCGCAGGCGTTGCTGTTCAAGGTGGTCAGCTTCATCTTCGAGACGGCATATAAAAGCTATGAGCCATACCATAACGAGATACTGTCGCGTCAGGGCAGGATTTCCGACAAGTTCCTGAACCTGGTGCAGGAAAACTTCAGATCCGAGCGTTTCCTGGACTTCTACGCGCAGAAGATGGAGGTGACTCCGAAGCATCTGTCGCGTACCGTCAAGGCGCAGACCGGATATACGGCCGTGGAATGGATCGAGAGGTTCGTGATATTGGAAGCCAAGGTGCTGCTGAAATCGTCGAACCTGAACATACAGCAGATTGCCGACGAACTTAATTTCCCGTCGCAGTCGTTCTTCGGCAAATACTTCAAGAAATTCACGGGGATGTCGCCCAAGGAATTCCGCAACGCCTGAACATAGCTGTCTCGGCATCGCCGTCAGTGCTTTGACTTGCGCACGTCGGGGAATTTATCGGATATTATCAGGCCTCCGATTATCAGTATGCAACCTAAGTATCCGAGCATATAGATGTCCTCGCCCAGGACGAAGTATCCTGCTATCATCGTCACCACCGGCTGAATGTACAGATAGTTGTTGCAGGTGACGGGGCCGAGGTATTTCATCACTTCGTTCCAGACCAGGTAGGCCCCGATGGAGCAGAGCAGCACCAGGAACAGGAAGTTCATCAGATAGTGAGGATTGTCGAAGTCGAACAGCACCTGCCAGTGCAGCGGACCGTGCTGGATGAACAGCATAGGCAGAGCCGTAATCACTCCGTAAAAGAACAGCTTCCTGGAAATGAACATCGAGGAATAGAACGGCAGCAGGCGCTTGATGGCTATGGCATATATGGCCCAGCACAAGGATGCGGAGAGTGCGAGCAGGTCGCCTGCGGGCCGGATTTCGAACGACGATCCGTGACTGAATATGATGCATCCCACACCCACGAACGCTATGGCCGAACCTATCAGCACAGGGGCCTTGAGACGCTGGCGGAACACGGCGGCGGCCAGGAATGTGGTGAATATCGGCGAGATGGACGCCAACAGCGACACGTTGGCCGTGGTGGTGAGCGTAAGTGCGTAGTTCTCGGTGATGAAGTAAAGCGAGCCGGAACAGATGCCGCACAGAGCCATTGTCAGTTCATCGCGCAGACTGTGACAGAACAGATGCCGGCATGTGAACAGCAGCAGTATGAGATAGGCGGCGAAGAATCGGTAGAAATAGATTTCCACCGGAGTCATCTGGGCCTGGCCCATCAGAATTTTGGTACATAGAAACGAGGTGCCCCAGGCTGTCACGGTCAGTAGCGCTCCGATGTGCGCGAACGCAATGATATATTTGCTTTTGGACTGTGTTTTTAACATTGTGGTAGTATCTAAGGCTTGTTGTTCCATGTATGCGGCTACTGAAGGAGAGATGAATGAGCCGCAATCCGTACCTGCAAAATTATAAAATATCCCCAAGAAAACAAAACTCAAGTCAAGGAATTCGCAGTAAAATTTTTCCTGACGTGATGCAGAACAAATTCCTTGGTTGGATTGTTGATAATGGTGTATAGATTAATTTTGATTTTGGTTTCATTATAATAACTAAGCGAAGAGATGAAGTACGTATGCGATGTATGTGGCTGGATATATGATCCGGCAATCGGCGATCCGGACAACGGAGTGCCCGCAGGAACGAAGTTCGAGGATGTTCCCGACAGCTGGGTATGCCCGCTGTGCGGTGTAGGCAAGGACGAGTTCTCGCCTGTAGACTAAGAAGATACAAGGCTTAAATGTCAAGAACTTAAAAAGCGCATCAGCCTTTGCAGCCGATGCGCTTTCTTTGGTTCGCCCGACATGGGCATAATCTAACGGGTGAAAGTCCCGAGCGCACCTCGATAGCGGGAAGCGCATAGCCGACAGCAAGGGTGTCGGTTGTGAGGCCGAATCTGAAGGAAGCCGTAGGCAAAAGTCTGGCTCCACGCACAGAAACTTGATAGGAGGCTCAAAGTCAGGGGTAAGGCTGCTAAGCAAGTCAAAGCCCAATAGCTATCCGGACTGACGCGAGTAAATCAAGGGAGTATAAGACTGAAAGATTATGTTCTTAATCGGGGATATCTGTGGGGCGAGCCGCAAGGCGAGCAGTAACAACGAACGCACAGAAGTCAGCAGATGCCATAGTAGCCGACGCCTTAAAGCTCGTGGGCGGCGGAGAAGGGCAAAACCTAACCAAACGAGCAGAACTTTATTTACCCGATGAAAGGAGAAAAGCAGAAAACAACGGAAAGCTACCCCCAAAGGAATAGCGCGGAACGCGAAAGGTATGAGGGAGCGCCTACTTTGATTGGGATAGTTGGAGACGAACTCGTAGAAGTGCAACTATCGTCAGACAGGATGTTGGAATACATCCTCACTCCCGACAACCTTAACAGAGCGTACCGACAAGTCAAGGCCAACAAGGGGAGTGGTGGAATCGACAGAATGGATGTGGACCAACTGCTTCCGTACCTGCGAGAACACAAGGATGAACTGATTGAAAGTCTGCTTGGCGGAAGTTGCCGCCCCAATCCCGTAAGGAGGGTAGAGATACCCAAAGATGGAGGGAAGACGCGCCAGCTCGGCATACCTACCGTAGTGGACCGCGTCATTCAGCAATCCATATCCCAGGTGCTGAGCCTGGTGTACGAGCCGAAGTTCTCGGGGACAAGCTACGGCTTCCGACCGAGACGGAGCGCACAGCAGGCCGTGCAGAAAGCGCAGGAAATCATCAATGACGGCTATAAATACTGCGTGGACCTTGACCTTGAAAAGTTCTTCGACACGGTCAGTCACAGCAAGCTGATACAGCTGTTGGGCGAGACCATCAGGGACGGGAGGGTCATATCACTGATACACAAGTATCTTAACGCAGGAGTGCTGGTCGGTCACAAGTATGAGGACACCACAGAGGGAGTGCCGCAGGGCGGACCCCTGAGCCCGATACTGAGCAACATAATGCTGACGGAGCTTGACCGCGAGCTTGAAAGTCGCGGGCTTCCGTTCGTGCGCTATGCCGATGACTGCGTCATCTTCTGCAAAAGTCCGAGAGCCGCCGAAAGGGTGTGCGAAAGTATCACAAAGTTCATAGAAGGGAAGCTATTCCTAAAAGTGAACCGCGAGAAAACGCACGTCGGCAGTGTTCATGGCCAAAAGTTCCTCGGCTACTCATTCAACATGTGAAGGGGAAAGGCTCGCTTGTGCGTTCATCCGAAAACCAAAGCCAAGCTCAGAGCGAAGCTGAAAGAGCTGACCTCACGGAGTAACGGCTGGGGCTACGAGAAGCGCAAGGAGAAACTGACCTATGCAATCCGAGGGTGGGTAAACTACTTTCGGCTTGCCGAGATGCGCAAATTTCTGAAGGAAACAGACGAATGGCTGCGCAGCCGCATACGCATGTGCATATGGAAATGCTGGAAACGGGTGCGGACACGCTACAAGAACCTGCAACGGTGTGGCATAGCCAAATGGCAGGCATGGCAGTGGGCAAATACCCGAAAGGGTTATTGGCGCACCGTCCATAGTCCTATATTGACGCGGGCCATATCAACGGAGAACTTGAAACTGGCGCACTATCCCTCCCTTATGGAATATTACGAGAAACTGCATCCGTGTTAGGAACCGCCGTATGCCGAACGGCACGTACGGTGGTGTGAGAGGTCGGTAAACACGAAAGCAGGAGATAAACACCTGCGATTAGTGTTTACCTCCTACTCGATTGTTCCATGCCGGCAAGATGCGATTAGTTCGCGATGAAGCGGGTGGGTTTGTTGCCTTTGACCATGATGTAGACGGAGCCTTTGCGGGGCGAGTCGACACGGATGCCCTGAAGGTTATAGAAGGTGGCGGGAGTGTCGTCGTCCGGGTCCGTGACGGGTAATAGGATGGAAGATCCGTCTCCCTTGGCATAGTCGGGGAGGGGAGCGGCGGGTGTCGTGTCGCGCGCAGGCTCGGAGGGTTTGGAAACGGAGGTGAAGTCGCCGAACTGCGACTTAAGCCACTCTACCTTCGCGTTGAGGTGATTGACGGCCTTGTCGCGGCGTGAGGCCATATCGCTGTTGTCGGCCACGTCTTGCGCGCCATTGTAATCGGGACGAGGAGCGTCTTTCCAGCGACGGCGGTCGGCTTTGGCGGCTTCGGCTATATGTGTCACGTATGTATCGATGTCCTCGATGATACCTTTATAGCCTGTATTCATGAACCACATCCAGGTGTCGCGCACTTTGTCGTTGAACGTGGCGTTGGCGCGCATCGAGGGAATCCAGGTGTTGCCGAAGGGGTCGCAGTCGTACAGGAACCGGTCGGTGCTGCCGTTGAAGCCGTTGCCGAAATCCCACAGCGGTGAGAAGTGCCATTTCTGACCCTCGCCACGGTCGCGGAACAGGTAAGTGGAGCCGTGATACGACTCGGTATGCGACATGATTTCCTCCACTACGTAATACCTGGCGGCATCGTCAAGGTCCATGTAGCTCCAGAGTTGGTCGGAATTGGCGCCCACGAAGTCGTTCATGGCTGTTAACTGGTCGGTTACGAACCGGCGCTGCAGTTCTGAATATTTCTCGGGCGTGTCCCATGTGACGCGCAGACGGTCGAGCCACTGATTGGCTACACACGACTTCTCGTCCATGCGAATCTGGTTGTCTTCGTCGTAGTTGTCAAGTTCTACCAAATAGCCTCCGGATACCAGTTCCGGGTCCGAGACGTTGTCGTCAAGTTCCGCGATGTCAATGCGGTCCTTTTCAATGCGTATGCTTTCCGTCAGGAAATACAGGCCGCGGTAATCGCCGTTGATCACCACTTCCACAGGCTGCTGGTCCGGAGTCCATGGCAGCCCGATGCGGCGCCCGAGGTTGAAGCCCGTGAAATTGCGCAGATAACCGAAATTATCGTCGGCATGAGCCAGCAATGCGAAATGCTTGCTTTGGGACAGACCCAACAGCTTCTGCTTGGAACCGAGTTTGAGCTTGAACGGCTTCTTGGCGAAGGCCTGTCGGGTATAATTGCCTCGGGCCTTGATTTCAAGAGGCAGCGGCTCGGACTCGCTTCCTATTGACTCGGCTCCAAGGTCGGCAAGCCACTGACAGCCGTTCAGGTCAAGCCAGTACCGGCCCGGGAAATAATTCTTGTGGCCGAGGTTGCGGTCTGTCACTTCGTTGTCCAAAGTGCCGTCGGCTTTGTAGACATTGATGTACAGCACGGGCAACGTGCCGGAAATCTGTTGAGAGGCGGCAGTGTTCATCCGTGTGTTCTCGGAATTGCCGGCGTACATAGGACCTGTTGAGGCAAGGGCCAACAGTAGCCCTGACATAAGGTTGTTGAGTTTAACGTTTTTCATTTTAACAATTGCAGGAATACGGCAATGCAAAAGCATGCTTTGAAATTTAACGGAAATATGGCCCTATAATTATTATTTATTCAAAATATATATGCTGTTATGGCGTTGAGATATTATGGAGGACTCCGTAATGGGTCCGTGAAAATACACTCAATATTACAGAACCTAATACCAACGAAAAAACTGCAAAGCAATGGCAAAAGTAAAACCGTTCAAAGGCGTTCGCCCTCCGCGTGAGCTGGTGGAGCAGGTGGCAAGCCGTCCGTACGACGTGCTGAACAGCGAGGAGGCCCGCGCCGAGGCCGCCGGAAATCCCATGAGCCTGTACCATATCATCAAGCCGGAAATAGACTTCGAGCCGGGCATGGACGAGCATGACGCCCGCGTATACGACAAGGCCGTGGAGAACTTCCGTATGTTCCAGGATAAGGGCTGGCTGCGTCAGGACGAGAAGGAGAACTATTACATATATGCCCAAACCATGGACGGGCGCACTCAGTATGGATTCGTAGTGGCAGCCTGGGTGCCCGACTATATGGAGGGACGCATCAAGAAGCATGAGCTGACTCGCCGTGACAAGGAGGAGGACCGCATGAAGCACGTGCGCTGCAACAACGCCAACGTGGAGCCGGTGTTCTTCGCCTTCCCCGACAACGAGGCATTGGAACAGATAATCCGTGACGTCACGGCAGGCGAGCCTGAGTATGACTTCACGGCCCCCGACGGCTTCGGCCACACACTGTGGGTGATATCCGACCCCAAGATGATAGAAAAGGTGACCGAGGAATTCGGCAAAATCCCCAACATGTACATTGCCGACGGACATCACCGCTCGGCGGCAGCCGCTCTTGTTGGTGCCGAAAAGGCCAGGAACAATCCCGACCACACGGGCGACGAGGAATACAATTACTTCATGGCAGTAGCGTTCCCCGCATCGCATCTGCGCGTGATAGACTATAACCGCGTGGTGCGCGACCTGAACGGCATGACTCCCGCCGAGTTCCTGACACGCCTGGGCGAGAATTTCACCGTAGAGGAAAAGGGCGCCGAGACGTATCATCCTACGGGACTGCACAATTTCGCCCTATATCTCGACGGCAAGTGGTACTCCCTGACCGCCAAGCCCGGCACATACAACGATGACGACCCGATCGGCGTACTGGACGTGACCGTGTCGAGCGACCTGATACTCCGCGACCTGCTGGGCATCACCGACCTCCGTTCCGACAAGCGCATAGATTTCGTGGGCGGCATCCGCGGTCTGGAGGAACTGAAGCGCCGCGTGGATTCGGGCGAGATGGCAATGGCTCTGGCTCTGTATCCCGTGACGATGAAGCAGATAATGGACATTGCCGACACCGGCAACATCATGCCGCCCAAAACCACATGGTTCGAGCCTAAGCTCAGGAGCGGACTGATAATACACAAACTGGATTGAATATACTGAACTCAAAGAAAGCAAAGAGACTGATAATGGCAGGCATACTGCTCGCGGGGCTTATGGCGCCGCGGGCCGTGGCCTGCACGTCGGCCATAATAAGCGCCTCGGCCAATCCGTCGGGTCGCCCCATCCTGTGGAAACACCGCGACACAAGCAACGTTGACAACAAGGTGGAATATGTGGCTCCCAACGGATCCGATTTCGGCTACACGGCCCTGTTCAACGCCCGGGACCGCGGCCTGAAAGAGGCGTGGATGGGGATGAACGACGCCGGATTCGCCGTGATGAACACCGCGTCGTACAACATCAAGGACGATAAGGTGCCTGCCAGGAAGATGGACAAGGAGGGCATACTGATGACCAAGGCCCTCAGGACCTGCCGCACGGTTGACGATTTCGCACGTCTGCTCGACACATACAGGCGGCCTATGGGCGTGGAAGCCAATTTCGGCGTGATAGACGCATCGGGCAACGGAGCATATTTCGAGACGAACAACCATTCATACGTGCGTTACGACCTGAAGGATGCCCCGCAGGGCGTGATGGTGCGCACCAACTACAGCCATTCCGGCCGCCCGAACGAGGGATACGGCCAGATGCGCGAGGCCAACGCCGTGGCACAGCTCGCCCCATACGCTGATGAAGGTGCGGTTACACCCGAAGTACTGACGGAGGTTTTGAGCCGGTCGTTCTACCATGACGGCAGAAAGCAGGATGCACTTTACGCCGGTTCCGAGAAAGTATTTGACGAGGATTTTATTCCCCGTTACAAATCGACGGCGACTGTAGCCATAGAGGGCTGCAAGCCTATGAACCCCGACAGCGTGACTCCCGAGCTGGTACGTAAGCAGTATATAATGTGGACCGGACTTGGTTATCCGCCGGTGTCCGTGATAAAGGCCGTGCGCAACTGCCCGGAGGGTATCGATGCCGGACTGAGAGGCACCGGAGCGGACGGGCACTCGCCATTGGCAGATGAAGCCAAGCGTAAACGCGATGATGTGTTTGACCTGACGGTGGCAAAGGGAAAACCGTACATAGAGATCGGCAAACTTCACAACGCAGAAGGCACCGGTTATATACAGCAGGTGCGCGAGGCCAACCATCAGACGTATGTCCGCGAGTCGGCTGCGAGGGATGCCGAACAATGATATGACCGAAGAAAACGGAAAGATATTCTGCATGGAGCGGGGGCGGTTCGCGCGGGCTCTGCTCCGCCGTTTCTGTCCGTGGTGGCTGTGGGTGGCTGTTGGCGAGGCAGTGCTGTGCATGCTGTGGGGATTTATGGTCGACCTGCGCTGGTTGCTGGCCGGATTCTTCGTGCTGCTCATCGCGGTGCCGCACGCATTGGCCGTAAGCTACTATAACCATGCACTGTGCCGCGAATGCTTCGTGAACGTGTTGCCCCATACCATAGAGGTGGACGGCAATACATTGGTTGTGACGCTGTACGAAAAGAAAAAGCCGGAGGATGGTGCCGCTGAACCGCCGGAATACACGGAATTGAGGCGCGAGCGGTTTGACGGCAGCTGCGTGCGCGACTGGTGGATAAGCGACGGCGACGGCTTCATCGGCATAGCCGACAAGAAGCCGGGATTCATCTGGGTGCCCAAAGATGCCGATAATTTCCCGGAAATTTCTAACTTTGCAAGGAATAACAAGCCGTTGACCATTCAAAAAGGCTGATACAATATCATACAATGAGAATACTCAAGGACGCCAACAAGAAATACTGCTTCATAATGGATATGGAGGTTCGCGATTACGAGCTGGATTGCGAACAGATAGTGAACAATGCCAACTATCTGCATTACATGGAGCATACGCGCCATCGGTTCTGCACGGACGCGGGGCTGTCGTTCATACAGATGCACAACCAGGGCATCGACGCCGTGGTGCGCAAGATAGAGGTGGAATACAAGACCTCGCTGCGGGGCGGCGACACCTTCATCAGCTGTCTGCGGCTTGAGCGCAAGGGACCCCGGTTCATATTCCATCAGGATATAATACGCTCGGACGGCGAGATGTGCGCCGAGGGAGTGGTGACCGTGGTGGTGCTGAAGGACGGAAAGCTGAGCAGAGGCGACGAACTGGCCAAGGTGTTCGGGCGGTACATACAGTAAGACTATGGATTCCGCTGAGCGTCAGGACCTGATTCACAAGGTGGGCATCAGCATGGTGCCGGGCATGAAGGTGGATGTGGTGCGCGCCATGCGCGACGCCGGCTATGACTATGCCGACTTTTTCAAGCCCGGCATGGGCGACCTGACGGCCCGTATCGGAGCCTCGGACAGCCTGCGTTTCGACCCCGTAGAGCGGCAGACCGCTCTGGAGCGAGCGTGCAGGGAGGTTGAGTTTATGGAGCGGCACGGCATCCGCGGCCTGTTCGTGAACGACGATGATTATCCGCCGTTGCTTCAGGAACTGCACGACGCCCCGATAATGCTGTACGTGCTCGGCAACGTCAATCTGAATCCGCGCTTCGCATTGGCGGTGGTGGGTACGCGCAAGGCCACCAAATATGGACTGCAGTTTACCGAACAGCTGATACACGACTTAGCTGTCTATTATCCCGATCTGCTGATAGTCAGCGGGCTGGCATACGGTATAGACGCCGCCGGACATCGCGCGGCGCTGGACTGCAAGCTGCCTACGGTGGCGGTGGTGGCGCATGGTCTCGACATGGTCTATCCGTCGCAGCACCGCGACCTGGCAAGAAAGATAATACAGTCGGGAGGCGGTATGCTGACCGAATATCCGACGGGTACTACGCCATATCAGCGCAATTTCTTAGAGCGCAACCGAATAGTGGCCGGACTGTGTGACGCTACCTTCGTGGCCGAATCCGAGATACGGGGCGGAGCCATGAGCACCGCGAACCAGGCGTTTATCAACAACCGCGACGTCATGGCATTGCCGGGACGGTCCATCGATCCAATCAGTGCGGGATGCAACCATCTGATACGCTCCCACAAGGCGCAGCTGATCACATGCGCCGCCGATGTGGTGCAGACCACGGGATGGCCGCCGGGCGTAATGCAGCATGCCCCGCAGCAACGCAACCTGTTCCCGGAACTGCGTGGCGCTCCGGCCGAGATTTACGCCCACATCAAACACGAGGGGCGTCCCTTGGGCATTGACGAGCTGCGGGCCCTGACCGGCATGAACATGAAGGAACTGATGGCCAACCTGACCGACATGGAATTTGACGGCGTGATAACACGCCTGCCGGGGGCGCGTTTCGAGTTGGGATAGGGGATATGCGGAATCTGAAGATTCCGGGCCGAGACAAAAGAAAAGGGACAAAAGAAAAAGGGACAAAAGAAAAGGGACAAAAGAAAAAGGGACAAAAGAAAAGGGATGACCGGCGGCCATCCCTTTTGCTATATCGGGGCATTTTATAACTCCGCGTAGCGGTCCAGAACGGTCTGGATCAGGCCGTGGAGGCGCGGCTTGTAGTCGGTGTTGGCTTTGTTGGCGCGGCGCTCGGCGATGATGCAGCATACGGTCATGGCGCGGTGGCCCAACAGGCGGGCCATGCCTTGCAGACAGGCCGATTCCATCTCGAAGTTGGTGACGGGGCGTCCGTCGTAACGGAAGGACTCGATTTTGGCGTTCAGGTCGGGATCCTTGAGCGTCAGGCGCACCTGGCGTCCCTGCGGAGCGTAGAAGCCCACAGCCGCTATGGTATAGCCGAGACGCATGTCGTCACGCGCTATCTTCTCTACCAGACAGCGGTCGGCGTCCACTACGTAAGGAGCGGCCCAGGTCGGATCCCAATTGGTGTGGGCGCGGAATTCCTTCTCGAATTCCAGGTCGCATACCTTGTCGCGGTCGGCATAGAAGTTAAGGATGCCGTCGAAGCCGATTCCCTTGTCGGCAACAACGTAATCGCCTATATGCAGGTCTTCCTGCAGGGAGCCGGATGTGCCGATGCGCACTATGTTGAGCGTGCGGTGCTCGGGCTTGACGGTGCGCGTGTCGAAGTCGATGTTGGCCAGGGCGTCAAGCTCGGTCATCACGATCTCGATGTTGTCGGGACCGATGCCGTGGCTGATGCACATTATGGGCTTGCCCTTGTATGTGCCGCCGATGGCATGGAACTCGCGCGACTGCACGTCATAATCCACTGTGTCGAACAGCGAGCCTACCATAGTGACGCGGCCCGGGTCGCCCACGAAGATGATGTTGTCGCGAAGCTGGTCGGGACGAAGATGGATGTGGAACGCGCTTCCGTCCCCGTTGATGATCAATTCCGACGGGGGTATGATTCTTGGTGTGTTCATGGTTTTGGTCATTAGCGATTTCTATAATGGGGCCGGCGGAGGGAGTGAGGCCGATCCTATACAATTAAAACGCTTCAGACGCGATAAATGCGCCGAGCGGAACACAAATTTACGAAAAATTTTGGAAAAACTTGGTAAACTCGGAAAAAATCTCTAATTTTGCAATCGCAAATGAGGGGACACCCCGCTTGAAGTACAATCCGGGCAACGCGCGGAATGATGTCAGACCGGGTGTCAACGACCAAAGGAAAGATGCCGGAGTGGTCGATCGGGACGGTCTCGAAAACCGTTGTACCCTTACGGGTACCCAGGGTTCGAATCCCTGTCTTTCCGCTGATGTGAAGATTGAAACTCGCTGAAGTCAGCGAGTTTCTTCTGTTTTGAGGCTTTGAATCGAATTAACCGGTGGGTAGATAATTCTTATGCAAAGACAGTCTAATATTGAATTGCTGAGGATAGTGAGCATGTTGATGGTGCTTGCGGTGCATGTCGATGGCGCGTCGCTGGGGCTGCCTGAGCCCATGGGCGACATAGCGTCGCTGACGGCTCGCGACGTCTGGCGCATAGTAGTGGAAGCCGTCGCCATAATCGGTGTGAACTGTTTCACTATGATTTCCGGTTATTTCGGCGTCAGACTGCGCCTGCGGGGTGTGCTGTCGTTCCTGTTCCAGTGCGCGTTCTATTCGGTGGGTATCTATACGGCTGTGTCCATCGTCTTCCCGGGGCAGTTCTCGTGGCAGGGATGGCTTGAGAGCTGGATGGTGCTGACACACACGGATCTGTGGTATGTGCCGGCATATTTCGGGCTGATGCTTCTGAGCCCGGTGCTCAACGCCGGACTGGACGCGCTGCCGAAGCGCACTTTCGCTGTGGTGCTCGCTCTGTTCGTCGCTTTCAACCTGTGGTGCGGATGGTGGTGGCACGGTACGTTCAATCCCACCGGATATACGATTGTGCAGCTTGTGATGGTCTATATGATTGCCAGATACATACGTCTGCACGTCAGTATGAAAGGCCTCAGGCGGCATCGTGGAGCGATTGCATGGACTTATCTCGCCTCGCTCGTGGCGATGGCGGCGATGGCGATGTATATGCCGCCGCTGCAGGCATTTGCCTATAACTCTCCGGTCGTGCTGCTGTCCACGGTCTGCTTTTTTCTGCTTTTCCTGTCGTTCGATTTCACCTCGCGGCCGGTCAACTACATAGCACGCTCGGCTTTCGCCGTCTACCTCATCCACAAGGCACCCCTTGTGTGGGGAAATATAATGCGCCCTGCCGTGATATATCTGTGGACCACGCTTTCATTGCCGCTTTTCACGCTCGCCGCCGCAGGGGTCATCACAGGTTTCTATCTTGTGGCGGTTGCCATTGACCCGTTGCGTCGATGGATGTTCGACACCCTATGGCGTACAAGTCAGCGACTTGTGGCCTTTTTGCGTTGAATGTACCGAGTTTTAAGAAAAAATATGTATATTTGTGGGACATAAATTGTTTTAAAGATCTAAATCAGATAATCATGAAGAAGCAGATTGCAAGCGAGAAGGCTCCGGCCGCAATCGGGCCTTACAGCCAGGGAATAGAAGCCAACGGCTTCGTGTATTGTTCGGGTCAGCTGCCCATCGACGTGGCTACGGGCACGATGCCCGAGGGCATCAAGGAGCAGACACGCGTGTCGTTGGCCAACGTGAAGGCCGTGCTGGAAGCCGCCGGCCTGACTCTGGACAATGTGGTGAAGACTACGGTCTACCTGGCCGATATGTCGCTGTTCGGTCCGATGAACGAGGTTTACGGCGAGACGTTTACGGCTCCCTATCCGGCTCGCTCGGCTTACGCCGTTAAGGAGCTGCCGAAGCAGGCGCTGGTGGAAATCGAGGTGATTGCCGCCCGTTAAGAACGCATTCCGTCAGATACATTGTTTTAAGGCCCATCAAGTGTGGGCCTTAATGCGTTATGTTAATATGAATACAGATATTGTCGATATGAAACCTGAGCTTGAGACGGAGGTGCATCCGTTCGGAGCGTGGATTCCCGACGGAGCGAAGGTGTTGATCATGGGCACGTTCCCTCCGCAGCCTAAGCGATGGTCTATGGAGTTCTTTTACCCAAACCGCACCAATGACTTCTGGTATGCGATGGGATTGCTGTTCTATGGAGACCGGAACGCATTGCTGCTGCCCGGCTCCAAGGATTTCAATCTGGATAAGATCAAGACGTTGCTGGATCGCGAGGGCATTGCATTGAGCGACACCGGTTACCGGATAAGACGGCTGGCGGGAAACGCATCCGATAAATTCCTGGAGATAGTCGAGCCGGTAGACCTTGACTCGCTGTTGCGGCGTATGCCTCAGTGCAGGGCCATTGCCACGACGGGACAGAAAGCCGCGGAAGTATTGGCCGAACTCACAGGCACCGAAACTCCGGCGATGGGACACTGTACGGAATGCGCGCCTCGTTCTCTCGGTGACGGCAGGGAAACTTTGCCGTTGGAAATCTGGCGTATGCCGTCCACCAGCCGGGCCTATCCTCTGCCCCTGGCAAAGAAAGCGGAATATTACAGCGCCCTCTTTAAGTCTGTCGGAATCGGAGTCGTTAACTGAGGACGGTGGCGACTACGCGGCGCGGGCCTCCGTAGTCGCGGAATTCGCAGAGGTAAATCCCCTGCCAGGTGCCGAGGTTGAGATGACCGTCCGTTATGGGTAATGTCAGGGCCGAACCGACAATCACCGACTTGGCGTGTGAGGGCATATCGTCCGGACCCTCGTCGGTATGCAGATAGAACGGGGCGTTTTCCGGTACGAGGCGGTCGAAAATCATGTTCAGGTCGTGGCGTACGTCAGGATCCGCGTTCTCGTTGAGCGCCAACGCCGCCGACGTATGCTTGATAAGCAGATTCAGCAGACCCTTTTCTGGCAACGGCGGCAACTGACGCATCACCTCGCCCGTGACGAGATGTATGCCGCGGAGATAAGGCCGGAGTGTAAATTCAACCTGTTCGATCATGACTCAACTTATTTAACCTGTGACTATGACTTCTAAACGGTTATTTAACCTATAACTTATCGTAACTTATCGGCGTCTTTGTGGTATCGTTGGAACACGTCGACACGGCCGAAAAAGTTGCCTTCACGCACCTGCCGGCGATAGCACAGATAGAACTTGGTGCACAATGCCGTAATTAGCCAATATTCAGTTTCTAAGACAAAATTAACTAAAAAAGTTTAGAGAACGCAGATTTGTATAAGAAAATTAGTAAAAAAGAGGAACGGCGGAACAGTGGGGAATTTGTTATTTAGATGTCTTATATCTCGATTAAATTTAGTAATTTTGGGATTTTAAGACAAAGATTATGCAGGAAGACTACGACAGGATAATCCGGGAGAGGGCCGACCATGTGTTCAAGGTCATGGCGGGGCGTGTTTCCGACGAGGATATGGGGCGGATACGCGCCGCCTATGAAATGGCGCGCGAGGCTCATGCGTCTCAGAAGCGCAAGACGGGCGAGCCTTACATACTCCATCCCATAGCGGTGGCCGACATCGCGGCCGAAGAACTGATGCTTGGCGCCAACCCGGTCATAGCCTGCTTCCTGCATGATGTGGTGGAGGACACCGATTATACGATTGATGACATTCAGGCCCGTTTCGGCTATGACGTGGCGTTTCTGGTCAGGGTCGTGACCAAGAAGCCCACGCACGATTACGAACTGTCGAAACAGCTTGACAATTACCGCCAGCTGCTCAACTCGATGCAGTATGACATCCGGGCCATTCTGGTAAAAGTGGCCGACCGGCTCCATAACATGCGGACCCTTGAGTCCATGAAGCCTGAAAAGCAGATGAAGATAGCCGGAGAGACCGACTATTTCTACGCTCCGCTCGCCAACCGTCTGGGTCTCTATAACATCAAGACTGAACTTGAGAATCTGTCGTTCCGTTTCCGTTGCCCGGACGAATACGAGGAGATTTCCGCACTTATAGCCCGTCACGTGGCTGCCAACCGGGATAATCTTGAAAGGTTCCGCAGCCAGATTTCGGCTACGTTGTCGGCGGCCGGTATCAAGGCTCGTGTCCGTGTGGATTACAGGCGACCCTTCAGCCTGTGGCGCAAGATGAAGAAATATGGCGACGATTTCAACCATCTTAAATACCGTCATTTCCTTGAGGTCGTATTTGACGAGACGCAGACTTCGATGAGCCAGAAGGAGATGGCCATGAAGATATACTGCATCCTGACCGACCGGTTCAAGGAGAAGCATTGCAGCATGAGCAATTATATCGACTCGCCGAAGGAGAACGGCTATCAGAGCATCCATGTCAAGCTGCTTCCCGATTTCGGACGATGGCAGGAAGTGCATATCAGCAGCGAGTCCATGATACGCCAGTCGCAGTTGGGATGCGTGGTGGACAGCGACGAGACCAATATCAAGAAGTGGATCGAAAAGTTCCGCACAGTGTTGCAAGACACCATCAGCGGTCCGAAACGCGACGAGAGGTATATGGAGGACGTCATTACGGCCTTTTATAACGACGATATACAGGTGTTTACGCCAAAGGGGAAAAAGATAATACTCCCGCAGAACGCCACGGTGATTGATTTTGCGTACGAGGTGAGTCCCAGGCTCGGCAACCATGCCAAGTATGCCCGTATCAACAGCCGTCTTGAACCTGTGGACGCCACCCTGCGGCGCGGCGATGTGGTGGAGATATTCACGGATCCGGCCTGTCATCCCGGACGGGACTGGGAATCGTTCGCACATACGTTCAAGGCCCGCAGGTCAATCCTGCGTTATATTGAGTCCGTGCCACACAGCGACTATCGCCGATGCCCGGAATGCAATCCGATTCCCGGCGAGGAAGTGATAGGAATCCGCAGCCATTTACATCCGGAACTGATCACCATACACAAGCGCGACTGCCGCCATGCCATAAGCATGGCCTCGTCGTATGGCGACGATGTCGTGTCGGTGGATTTCAACGCCGACCGGTCGTTGTATCCCGTCACCTTGAGGGTACGTGCCGTGGATCGCAGCCATCTGTTCGTGGACCTGGTGGACTGCATCACCAATACGTTCCACCTGTCGATGGAGTCGTTCAACACCAAGACCGACCGCAACATCGTGATCTGTAATATCCGTTTCGGAGTCCACTCATATTCCGAGCTTAAGACCATCATCAACCATATCTCCGCCATAGAAGGCGTGGACGAAGTCCGTCGCCTGGACGACGATGCGGACTGATTCACACCTGTTTGTGGCGTATGAACTGAATGGCTTCGCGCAGGATGGCTGATTTGGCCGACCACATCAGCAGAATGTACAGCGCGGCGGCTATCACGATCTTGGCTATCAGCGAGAGGTATATGTTGGAGATGGGGGAGGTGACCAGTACCGTCACGGCCATTACGGCAGCTGTGGCTAAGAACAGCGGCACGGTGTCGGCAAGTATGCGGCGCGTGCGGATGCCGGCGTAGCGGCGCGCGAACCATTGCCAGATGCCGAGCCACAGGATGTTGATGGCCACATACACGGTCAGCATCGTGGTCAGGCCGTAGGAATAGGTAAGAATCACGGCCAGGGTCTGTGCGGCACCGACAGTAATGGTGTTCCACATATATACGGAGGGGCGATTGATGCTGTTGAACAGGTTGCCGTACAGCGTGGCGATGGGCATGAATGCCCCGCCTACACACAATATCTGCATTACGTGGACCGATGGCAGCCATTTGTCGGTGATGGTGATCACAATCAGCTCCCTTGACACGATGGCCAGGCCCAGCATACACGGGAACGTGACGAAAGCCGTGAAGCGCAGCAGCTTGCGGAACGCGCGTACCAGGCGCTCCGGGTCGTCGACGGTCTGCCGTATCACTGGTTGCCCCACATTGTATATCATGCCGTTGATGGTGGAATAACCCATCGTGGTCCATTTGTTGCCCTGGGTGTAGTATCCCGTGGTCTTCATGCCGTAGAACCGGCTGAGCAGAGCGGCGAAGAAGTTGTTGTTGAAGTTGTTGAACAGCGCCACCGTAAGCTGCTTGAGGCTGAATGGCAGCATCCCCCTGATTGTGGCCCACGAGAATTGCATGGTGGGCCGTATACCGGCGTAATGCCACTGCATCAGGGTCATGGTCAGCGTGTATGTGACGGTCTGTACGGCGATGCCCCAGTAAGCCATGCCGACCAATGCACACGATATTCCGGCAATGCCGGACACGGCCGTGGCTATGATGAGCGACTTGCTGCGCTGCTTCACCATCAGGTTACGCAGCAGAAAGCCCGAGGGCGCGGTGCCGAGGCATCCGAACACGAAGCTGAGGAACAGGAACCGGGCCAACGGCACCATTTCAGGCGTGCGGTAGAACGCGGCTATCGGCACCGACAGGAAGTAGAGGGCCGTGTACATCACCGCACCCATCACCACGTTGAACCAGAACACAGAGCTGTAAGCCAATGTGTCGGCCTTCCTGATGTTGATGATGGCCAGCGTGAAACCGCTTTCGGTAAACGTGCCGGCCACGGCCGAGAAGATGGTGAGGGCGCCTATCATACCGTAGTCGCCCGGCGACAGGATGCGCGACAGCACGATGCCGAACGTCAGGTTCAGCAGCAGCATTCCGCCGTTGCCTATGCCGCCCCATATCAGGCCCTTGGCCGTTTTTTTCTTCAGATCGCTGTCTGCCACAGTTGTTACCGTTCTAATTGCCCTGCAAAGTTACGAAAAAATCCATAACCTGAAAAATGAGTGGATGCGGCCGTGCGCGTCCACTCATTGATGATAGCGTGAATGAAGATGTCCGGATGTCAGTCTGTCAGATAATAACCGTTGTTGTACAGGTAGACCACCTTGGCTTTGGGAAGCGGCTTCGCTTGAGATATTATCAGGTTTAATTGCTCCGTGGTCAGTTTGTTGATGTCAGGAGCATATTCCTCGCCCCATTCAGTGGCGTAACCCGACATCCCTTTCTTGGTGGCCGTATAGGTGTAACCGCCGTATTCATTTTTGGTGAAGGAGGGTGGATTCTGTCCGTTCGCCATATCATAATTATAGTCGCATTCGAACAGGTAAGGGCAAACCAACTTACCGTCGGCAATACGGCCGAGGTAGAAACTTGCCAGGCCATTCATTTCGTCGGTAGTCATATACAGCGCGTATGTGCCGTTAACGTCGGAGCCTGTGTTCAGAATCATGAAATTGACGGCCTTGGGATTCCCGGATTCCCGGATGGGAGCTGTCTGACTCACCTGGCAGTATTTTGCGCTGACCCAGCCGTTGGATTCATATTTCGGACCCTGATTCAACAGCTCGACCCAGCCGGGCTGTTCTGAAACTACGGGTGCCACGCCATCAAATGTGATGGACTGCACGGCACCGCCGGATTTCGTACTCCAGTAGCCGTAATATATCACCGGACAGTCGTAGTCCTCTATGGAGTTTTCGTTGTAGACCATTTTCGGGGCCGTGGTGGAGGGTGCCTTGCGGATGTTTACTCCGCCCTGGGTGGTGCACTGGGCAATCTTGTTCCACGATGGCGCCGTCACGTTGAACGGCAGCGTAGCGGCCTGGCAGCCTATGGCGGTGATGGCAGCCGCCACTGCGATTAGGGTCATTTTCATAATATGGAAATGTAGGTTAGTATTTGTATTCGCCACAAAGGTAATAAAAACTCTTAACAAAAACGCAACATTTTTGTAATATTCTGTCAATACATCTTGCCGTATTTTGCATTATAAAAATATGAGGCCGTCATTGCCGTTTAAGACTTCTGTCACGGAGAGGCCGTAAAATACGATACGTATGGATTTATTGTTTCTTGGAATAATAATCTTCCTGTTTCTGCTGGCAGTGTTCGATCTGTCGGTAGGCGTCAGCAACGACGCCGTCAATTTCCTGTCTTCGGCTGTCGGATCGCGCGCCGCATCGTTCAAGCGCATCATCATCGTGGCCGCCATCGGCGTATTTGTCGGCGCCGCCATGAGCAACGGCATGATGGATGTGGCCCGTCACGGCATATTCCGGCCGGAGAACCTGTCGTTTTACGACGTCATAGCCATCTTTATGGCGGTGATGGTTACGGACGTAATCCTGCTCGACGTGTTCAATTCCCTGGGAATGCCCACTTCCACCACTGTCTCGTTGGTGTTCGAGCTGTTGGGCGCCACGTTCATCGTCGCCCTGTTCAAGATGGCTGACCCCGCCAACACACTCGGCATAGGCGAACTGATGAACACCGAGAAGGCCCTGTCGGTAATCATCGGTATCTTCCTGTCCGTAGGTATCGCCTTCGTGTTCGGAACTGTGGTGCAGTTCCTGGCCCGACTTATCTTCACTTTTGAATATAAGAGCAAGTTGAAATGGAAGGTCGGACTGTTCGGAGGCATCGCCTGTACCGCCATCGTCTACTTCATGCTGCTGAAGGGAATCAAGGACCTGACCATCATGACACCGGAACTAAAGGCCTGGATAAACAGCCACAACGCTCTGATATTGGGATGCTGCTTCGTCGGCTTCACGATTCTGATGCAGCTGCTGCACTGGATGAAGGTCAACGTGTTCAAGGTCGTTGTGCTGTTGGGCACCTTCTCGCTGGCTATGGCCTTCGCCGGCAACGACCTTGTCAACTTCGTAGGCGTGCCGCTCACTTCGCTGGCCGCATACCAGGACTATATGGCCAATGGAGGCGGCGACCTGCACGGATTCATGATGACCAGCCTCAACGGACCCGCGCAGACGCCCTTTTACTTCCTGATAGGAGCCGGCGGCATCATGGTTATAGCATTGAGCACGTCGCGCAAGGCGCGTCAGGTGACGCAGACCACCGTCGGCCTCAGTTCCAAGTCGCAGGGTGACGAGATGTTCGGCAGCTCGCGACTGGGCCGTGCAGTTGTCCGCGGTACCCTCAATGTACACGGCTGGGTGTCCGACCACACCCCGCGCCGAGTCAAGGCCTGGATAGACCGCCGCATGAATTCCGCCGTCACCCAGGAGGAGGACGGCGCGGCATTCGACCTGGTGCGCGGGTCGGTCAATCTGATGCTGGCCGCCATGCTGATAGCTTTCGGTACGTCGCTCAAACTGCCGCTCTCCACCACCTTCGTCACCTTCATGGTGGCCATGGGTACGTCGCTGGCCGACCGCGCATGGGGCCGCGAGAGCGCCGTGTTCCGCGTCACCGGAGTGATTTCAGTGATAGGCGGATGGTTCATCACCGCAGGCGTGGCCTTCGTGGGCGCCGGAATGGTGGTGTGCCTGATGCATCTGGGCGGTGTGCCCGTCATGATAGCCGGCGGTGTCATCGCCATCATCGTGCTGGTGCGCAGCAATATGCGTTTCCGTAAGAAAAGAGAGGAAGAACAGAATGATTCGCTGTTCCAGACCATCCTCACCACCGAAGACCCGGCCGAGGTGTGGAATCTGCTGGTGGTGTATATCAACGAGAAGCAGAAGATGTTCCTGGAGTTTGCAGTCGGATGTTTCGACGACGTGACCCGCGGCTTCATGGACGACAACGGCAAGCTGCTGTCGCGCTCGGCCAAGGGCCTGGCCAACGAGAAGAACGTGCTGAAGTCCCAGCGCCGCAAGCTGACGCTGTGCCTGCGTCGCGTCACGCCTGCCGTGGCCATGGAGAAACAGACCTGGTTCCACCTCGGCAACAATATGGCCATGTCCATGACATATAGCCTGATGCACATCGACGAAGTGTGCAAGGAGCACGTAGACAACAACTTCCGGCCACTGCCCGGGTCGCTGCGCGATTCGCTGTCCAAGGTCAGCGCCGAGATTGTGGCGGTGTTGCGCGACGCCGACGGAGACATGGACTATAACGACTCGGATGCAATCGACTCCCTGCGCGACCGTTGCAGCGCCATCAAGGATAAACTGTCGTATATGACACGCGACGTCTACGACATGCTGCAGAAGGGCGATGACCGGAACATGACCGTGGCGTACGTTTACCTCAACGTGCTGCAGGAGACGCAGGAATTCGTCACCTCGTTACGTAAGCTGCTGCGCGCGATAGGCAAACTGAACCTTGCGCCACAGTCCTACCGCAGCTTCTCGAAGCACAACGCGTAAGGCATTGTGTCAGATGTCCAGCTGGCTGGAGAGGGTAAGTTTCTTTGAGGGTAGAACCCGGCTTATCTGCTCCAGCATGGGCAGAAGGTTGGAGTAGGAGTGCGTCAGCACTACGAAGTTTATTTCGGTGGTCTGCTGGTCGTAGTTGTATTCCAGAAAATAAGTGGACAGGTGCACGTTGTGCTTGTTGAACACTTCCTTGTACGGCTTGACGTCGGTGATGATACCATTGACGGTCAGGCCGATTACTTTTGATTCCTGGCCCATGCGGCGTCGCTTCTCGTAATGCTCGAAGGTGATGAGCGTCAGCAGGATCATGAGCGTCGCCAGGATGGATATGACATACATGCCGATGCCTACGGCCATGCCGATGATGGCGGTCATCCAGATGCCGGCGGCGGTGGTGAGGCCCTTGACGGCTCCCTTCATGTGTATCATGGCGCCGCCGCCGAGGAAACCGATGCCGGTGATGACCTGCGCGGCGATACGTCCCGGATCGCCGTTCTTAAGGCCGAGGTAAACCTGCGGCACATATATGGAGAGGAGCATGGCGAGGCAGGCTCCCATGGAGATTAGCGCGAAGGTGCGTATACCGGCTATCTGGCCCTTGCGCTTGCGCTCGGCACCCACCGCCATGCCCAATATCATGCTCAGGATGAGCCTGAATATGCTGTTCACCAGGTTAACTTCCAGCGAATTGATTGCCGCGACAATGCTCTCTATGAAATCCAGTACTATCATAACCTTTGCGTTTGAATGCAAAGTTAGTGAAAAAACGGGACATGAGAAAGGAGCGGCGGACCTGAAGGCCCGCGCCGGGACTAACCCGCCTGCAGGGATTGGAGGCGGGGACTGGCGGC
>ENA-OXZZ01000098-OXZZ01000098.1-human-gut-metagenome-genome-assembly--contig:-NODE-98-length-31781-cov-10.660058_pt1 | contig 31781 bp, 16 predicted proteins | sample MGYA00244515_ERZ652815 | MGnify/ENA primary metagenome ERZ652815 (study PRJEB26926, sample SAMN06164594) | human gut metagenome | biome: ENVO:00009003; feature: ENVO:2100002; material: ENVO:00002003...
CAAGAGCAATTAACCTACGCTCATTTCCAATAAATTACACTCTTTTCGTAACTTCATTCAGCAAAGTTACGAAAAAAAGTGAAAAGGGGAGATACCCAAAAATAAGTATCTCCCTCCGAACCGATTCACTATGAAGTGCAAATTATTTCTTCTTGGACCAAAGCTTGGACATCTGCTCCAAGGTCTTGCCTTTGGTCTCGGGCACGAGCTTGGCGACGAACCATGCGGCCAGCACGCAGATCACGCCATACATGGCGTAGACGAAGATGTGGCCGAAGCTGGAACCCATGTCAGGCGTGGACATATTGTACAGGGGCACGAACGTGGAGGAGACTATGAAATTGGAAATCCACTGGAACGCCACCGCGATGGCCACGGCCTGGCTGCGGATGGTGTTGGGGAATATCTCGGAGATGAGCACCCAGCAGATGGGACCCCACGAGAACATGAAGCTTGCGGAGTAGATCATGATGGATACGGCGGGGAAATACGTGCCGAGCGACACCACATTGGCCAGCGCAACGCCGAAGGCACCGATAGCCATACCTATCGAACCCCATATCAGCAGAGGCTTGCGGCCCAATTTCTCTACCGTGAACACGGCCACGAGGGTGAACGAGATGTTGACTATACCCATTATTACCGTCTGCACCATCGGGTTGCCCATGCCCATCGACTCGAAAATGCGCGGCGCATAGTACAGCACGGCGTTGATGCCCACGAACTGCTGGAACACCGACAGCATGATGCCCACGAAGATGACCATATATCCGAACGAGAAAAGTTTTTCGCTCTTGGCCTCGACCGTAGACTTGATCTGGTTCAGCACCTCCACGCCCTTGGTGCGTCCGTTGATTCGGCTCAGAATAGCCATAGCCTTGGTGTCCTTGCCTACAAGTGCCAGGTAGCGCGGCGACTCCGGCACGAAGCATACCAGAACGGTGAACGCGGCGGCCACGAAGGCTTCGGAACCGAACATATAGCGCCATCCGGTCTGGATGGTCCAGGGGTCGGACTGCGGGCTGACGGCATAGACCGTCTCGCCTATCTTTTCGATGACGGGGTTGGTGTGTTCGCCAAGTATCAGGAAGTTGACAAAGTAAACCACCAACTGACCGAAGATGATGGCGAACTGGTTCCACGACACGAGCGTGCCGCGCAGGTTGGAAGGCGCCACCTCGGCGATGTACATGGGGCAGATGGCCGACGCGATGCCGACGCCGATGCCGCCGATGATGCGGTAAATGTTGAAAGCCACCAACAGCGAGAAGGTGGGCTTGCCATAGTCGAAGAAGAAGAACTCAGGGTAGTACGAGCCGAGGGCCGATACGAGGAACAGGATGCCGGCCAGCACCAGTGTGGGCTTGCGTCCGTAACGCGAGGCTATGAGTCCCGATATGGCCGAGCCGATGATACATCCCAGCAGGGCGCTGGAGGATGTGATGCCGTGTATCACGTCGGTATAGACGAAGTCCTTGGCTCCTAAGAAGAACGCCTGCAGACCCTTCTCGGCTCCCGAAATCACGGCTGTGTCGTAGCCGAACAGCAGACCGCCCAGGACGGCCACCGCCACGATGGAAAAAAGGTAGGCTTTGCTGCCTTTGTCGTTTGTCATGATGCTAAATTTTTAAATTGAACCTAAGGCCGCCGCAAGGCAGCCTTAGGTTAAATGACTGCAGTTGAAACCTTAACGGTTAAACTTTCAAATTTAGACTATATTCAGGCGTACATGTTTACGATAGCCTCGTAAAGCTCCTGCTTGCCGCTGGTCTGTGCGGGTTCGGGCTGAGTCTTGGCGTAAGCCACAACATCCTCCAGAGTCATCTTTCCTTCCTCGAACTTCTTGCCCTCGCCGTTGTCGAAGGAAGCGTAGCGGTCGGCCAGCATCTTCTTGTAAGGCGACTTCTCGAGCACGTCGGCTGCGCTGAGCAGAGCGCGGGCCATGGCGTCCATACCGGCGATGTGAGCGATGAAGATGTCGTCCAGATCGGTGGAGTTGCGACGTGTCTTGGCGTCGAAGTTGGTACCGCCGTTGCCGAGGCCGCCGTTGCGGATTATCTGCATCATGGCCTGGGTCAGCTCATAGTTGTCGATGGGGAACTGGTCGGTGTCCCAGCCGTTCTGATAGTCGCCGCGGTTGGCATCGATGCTGCCGAGCATACCGTTGTCCACGGCTACTGCCAGCTCATGCTCGAAGGTGTGGCCGGCCAGAGTGGCATGGTTCACCTCGATATTCACCTTGAAGTCCTTGTCCAGATTGTGGGCCTTAAGGAAGCCGATTACGGTCTCGGTATCCACGTCATACTGATGCTTGCTGGGCTCCATGGGCTTCGGCTCGATCAGGAATGTGCCGGTGAAGCCATTGGCGCGTGCATAGTCGCGTGCCATGGTCAGCATGGTGGCTAAGTGCTCTTTCTCACGCTTCTGGTCGGTGTTCAGAAGGCTCATGTAGCCCTCGCGGCCGCCCCAGAACACATAATTCGTACCGCCAAGAGCGATGGTGGCGTCGATGGCGTTTTTGATCTGCACACATGCGCGTGCCACAACGTCGAAGTCGGGGTTGGTGGCGGCGCCGTTCATATAGCGCGCGTGACCGAACACGTTGGCCGTACCCCACAGGTTCTTGATGCCCGTAGCGGCCATCTTCTCCTTCAGGTATGCGGTGATTTCGTGCATACGGTTCTCATAGTCCTCGATGTCATCGCCCAGGTCGCCGATCAGGTCGATGTCGTGGAAGCAGAAATACTCGATGCCGAGCTTCTGCATGATCTCGAAGCCTGCGTCAGCCTTCTGCTTGGCGATGGTCATGGTGTCCTCGCCCTCGTTCCAGGGGAACTTCTTCGTTCCGCCGCCGAACTGGTCGCCGCCCTCGGCGCACAGTGTGTGCCACCATGCCATGGCGAATTTCAGCCATTCCTTCATGGGCTTGCCCAGAACTACGCGCTCGGCGTCATAGTAACGATACGACATCGGATCGTACGATTCCGTGCCTTTGAACTGAATCTTCCCGATGTGGGGGAAATATTCCTTTGTTGCCATTTCTTTGTGTGATTTATAGGTTATAATGATTTTACGAGTATGTTTTTCCAGCGGGCGAATGCGTCTACGTATGGCTGACGGTCGGCCGAGGGATGGATTACGTCAATCTGCTTGAGGGTGGCGAACGCCTGGTCGCGGTTGTCGTAGATACCGGCTCCGATTCCCGCGCCTCGGGCAGCTCCGGCCGAGCCGTCGGTGTCGAACAGCACGATGTCGGCACCCGAAACGGATGCAAGCGTGTCGCGGAACACGGGGCTGAGGAACATATTGGCGTGGCCGGCGTGTATCTTGTTGATCTGCATTCCGATGCCCTCCATCACCTCCATGCCGTACATCAGGGCGAACACGATGCCCTCCTGTGCGGCACGCAGCAGGTCGTTGCGGTCGTTGATGTTGAAGCGGATGCCATGGAACGAAGCTCCCGGATCCTGATTCTTCAGCACGCGCTCGGCGCCGTTGCCGAAGGGGAGGATAGAGACGCCGCGGGAGCCTACCGGTGACTTGGCCGCCAGTTCGTTCATCATGTCGTACGAGCAGTCCGGTGCGGCCACGTTGCGTTTCATCCACGAATTGAGGATGCCGGTGCCGCTGATGCAGGTCATGACGCCGATGCGCGGATCCTCGGCGGTGTGGTTCACGTGCGCGAAGTTGTTGACGCGGCTCTGCGGGTCATAGTCCACGCGGTTGTTGATTCCGAACACCACGCCCGACGTGCCGGCTGTTGCGGCTACCTCGCCCGGTTCGAACACATTAAGCGACAGGGCGTTGTTGGGCTGGTCGCCGGCGCGGTAGGTGATGGGCGTGCCGGGAGCGAGACCAAGTTCGGCGGCAGCCTCGGCGGTGAGTCCGCCCTGGTTGCTGAAAGTGGGCACCACCTCGGGCAGAATGTCGGCCGGGTAGCCGAAATAGTCCATCAGAATCCTGGCGGGACCGTTCTCGCGGAAGTCCCACAGCATATACTCGGACAGGCCCTCGGGGTTGGTGAGGCAGTTGCCGGTCATGCGCCAGGCCACATAGTCGCCGGGCAGCATTATCTTCCAGATGCGGTCGAATTTCTCAGGCTCGTTCTCTTTGACCCACGCCAGTTTGGTGGCGGTGAAGTTGCCGGGACGGTTCAGGATATGCGGCATGATGTTCTCGTCGCCGAGGTCGGCCGAAGCCTTCTCGCCGTATGGGACGCCACGGCTGTCGCACCAGATGATGGAATCGCGTATCACCTTGCCGGCCTTGTCCACCATGACCAGACCGTGCATCTGGTACGAGATGCCGATGGCCTTGATGTCCTTGGGGTCGATTCTGGCCATGGCCATAACCGACTTGGTGGCTTCGACCACGCGGGTCCACCAGTCTTCGGGAGCCTGCTCTGCCCATCCTGGCTGAAGGCTCTTGATGGGAGCCTCCTGATGCGGGTAAAAGTCTGTGGCCAGCACTTTGCCGGTGGCCGCATCCATCAGACACGCCTTGACCGACGATGTCCCGAGATCATATCCTAACAGTATCATGCTATTTGTCCTGATTCGTGTGTATGTTTTTAATTTCAGTATTAATTACGCTCGCGGGTGTGGAAATACACAAGCGCGGCGGAATTTTTTTTGGGGCTAAAGCCAAAAGCCCGGTACTAACCCGCCTGACGGGCGAGAGGCGGAGCGGGAGGAAGAGAGGGCTTTAGAAGGGGTAGGAGGCGGCGGTGGCTGCCTGCTGCATGGCAGCGAGGTTGTCGGGGTCGATGACGTCGCCGGTCTGGCGGTTGAACAGCTCGTTGGGGGTGTCCCACAGGAAGGGCACGGCGCCGTTGGTCTTGGCCGACTTCACTATATATGAGTGATAATAGCAGCGCGATGCGCGGTGCTTGGCCTCGTCGATGGTGGCCTCGAACGAGCGGCGACGGCCGCAGCCGAACTCACCTATGATTACCGGTATGCCGTTGTCTACAAAATTGGTTTTAAGTTTTTGCATCTGGGTGTCTATGTGGTTCTCCTCTCCCCATGTGCAGTCGCGGTCGGTGCCGGTGTGATAATCCTGGCCCCAGAAGTATCTCACCTTGGAGTTGGCGCCCCATTCGCCGTCATTCTGCAGTATGGTGAAGTCGGAGGGGTCGTAGCAGTGCACTTCGAGCATCATGCGGTCGGCCACCTTGTCCTTGGGCAGATTGCCGACGCAATATTTTACGGCGCGGTCTATATCGGTGCCGGGAGCCTGTACCACCAATACGCGGTTGGCATTGTTGGAGCCGGATGCGCGCACCACGTCGATAAATGTCTGCATGTAAGCCCTGAGGGCATCGGCCGATGCCTGGGTGTCCTGTCCGGCCTCGTTGGCACCGCAGAACACCAGATGCTTGTCATAATCCTTGAAACGGTCGGCTATCTGTGTCCATAGCTCGCGCTGAATGCGGTCTACGTCCGAGGAGTAGGAATCGATGTTCAGTTCCATCCATCCCTCGTCCCAATGTATGTTCATGAACACATAGAGGCCGTTGGCGATGCAGAGCTGCACCACTTCATCCACACGCTTCATCCAGTTCTCGTCGATCTTCAGCGTATTCTTGTCGGAATGGTTATACCATGCCACCGGGAGGCGCACGGCATCGAAACCTGATTCGCGGATGCTATTTACATAAGCCTCGTTTATCTTAGCGGCACCCCATGCCGTCTCGCCGCCGATTGCTTCAAGAGTGTTGCCGATGTTTATGGCCATAGAGATGTTGGCGGCGGTCCGGAAGGCCGTCTCGTCGCACCGTCCTGTGGATGTGGTTGCGGCCTGCCTTACGGCTACGGTCACGCTTTTGGTGTTGTCGGAATCAAGGGCGATTGTAACCGAGCCTTCACGAGCCTCGTTGCGGTAGTTGGCCCCAATCTTGACATATACCTTCGATTCGGAGAGAGACCGCACCGGGGCGGGTACTATTTCCATCCATCCGTCGGACACGGAGGCAGTATACTCGCCGGTGGCAAGCACGGGAATCCCGATTGTCTCGCCCTCGGCCTTGACTTCGGGCGCGGTGAATCCATCGGCAAGCAGTACGCCGTCGGCATTGCGCTGAGTCACGCTGACTGTCGCTTCGCCGGAGCCGCAGGTAATCTTCAGATTGGCTGTGCGGTCGTCGTATCCGTCATTGTCTGTGACGCTGACATTGACGGCATAGACGGATCTGGACGCGCCGTTCAACGCGATGTCGCCTACGGTGAGCCACAAGGCGTCGGAAACGACGCTCGGTTTGGAAGGAGCGGTGACATAGAATGTCTGAGACGCTGCGGTCTTGAGAAATGTCAGTTCGGTTACACCAACCTTGAAGCCGGATGTAACCGGATTGTCGGGAGTGTTGTCGTCATTGCTCTTGCAGGAGCCGGGCAGAAGCATAGTGCAGAGGAGTAAGGTCAGGTAGAGAAGTTTTTTCATGTGTCGGTATAAAGGAGGACAGGCTTCCGCCGGTCCTGCGGAAAAAAGATAAAAGTCGAGGCAGGAAGTCATCGCTCCGTAACTAACCCACGGGCGCGAAGGAAACCGGACCCCGGCTGACAGGTAGCCGGTAAGCCCCAAACCTTCCGGCTTGACTTGGATTAATAAGGATACTTGCCGTTAGTGGCTCCGGTCATGATGCCGTTCACGATGTGGGTGGCCACCACGTTGCCGTTGCTGCGGTTGAACAGGCCGAACATGCCTACGCGTGACTCGCCGTTGTCCCAGTATATAGGCACGATGCCGTTGTCTTTGGCGGATTTGGTGATGTACTCGACGTAGTACTGCTCGGAATCCATGATAGTCCGGTCTGTGCCGGAGTGGCGCGTAGTGCCATACTCTCCCAGGATGACGGGAATGCCCTGGTCGGCGAATTTGGCCTTGAGGCGTCCGAACACGTCGTCGACGTGGTCTTCCTGATCAGTGTTGTTATTGACGTATCCCTTGCGGTAACCCCAGTACTGGTCCTGGTCGGCCGCATGGGTATAGTTGAAGGAATCGTAGAAGTGCACCTCCATCATGAGGTGGTTCTGAGCGGGATCGGATGGCATGGCCGTTTTGTTGAGGGCGTACCAGGGGTTGCAGCAGTAGGACTGCACCACCAGATTGCGCTGAGCGTTGTTGCCGCCGGTGGCGCGGACGGCATCGACGAATGTCTGGTTGAACAGGTCCACGGCCTCGCACTCGTCGGCGTTGGGCTCGCCCCACCATTCGTTGCCGTTGCGGGTGTTGCGTATCTCGTTATTGCCCGCGAATATCAGACGCTGGCCGTAATCCTTGAACTTGTAGGCTATCTGGGTCCAGATCGCAGCCTCCTTCCTGGCCACTGCGGGACCGTCGGTCATATTGGCGTGCAATTCCAGCCAGCCTCCGTCCCAGTGACAGTTGATGATGACATATAGGCCACGGCTGTAGCAATAGTCCACAACCTCCTTGACGCGGTTCAGCCAGTCCTCCTTGATGGTCCAGGGTTCCGCGTCGGCCACGAGCTTCTGTGCCGCGCCCCACGACAGCGGAATACGCACGGCGTTGAATCCGGCCTTCGCCACGCCGTCTATCAGAGCCTGATTCACCATCGGGTTGCCCCATCCGGTCTCGCCCGCCGGCACCTCCATGGTGTTGCCGATGTTCCATCCGGCATATATATGGCCGGCAGCCTCGGTGGCCGTCTCGCCGATCTCGTCGCCCTTGGGATAATCGGGCCAGTCGGAGTTGGCTGCACCACCTCCCGCCTGGGTCAGCGTGACGGTCAGCGTGGCGTTCTTGTCGGCGTTCAGGGTCAGCGCGACGTCGAGCTTAGAGCCGGTCACCTTGATCTCGCGGCTGTTCATTCCGACATAGCTGAACCGCAATGTCTGGCCCATTTCGGCACTGATGGTGTAGTTGCCGTCAATGTCGGTCGAGGCACCTGTGGTGGTACCAACTACAAACACGGATGCGCCGATCAGCGGTTCGCCGTCCTGTGCCGACGTAACCGTACCGGTCACCTTGATAGGCGCTGCACTCATAATGCCCGCGCCAACCAACAGTGCGACGCCTGCCAGCAATTGCCGGCCAAGTGTCTGTATCCAAGATTTTCTCTTGTTTGATTTTTCCATTGGTATACTTGTTGTAGTTTTTCAGTATTATTGATGTATGGCTTTTTAGTTTTTACAGTGTGTCACTAAAGGTCGGTTTTGTGTGTCATGGTAATAATCAAACGGCCGGGAATTGTGCGAAGGTCAGACGCACGGACCGGCTTCGGCGTTATTTCCGTTGCAAAATTAGTATTTGTTCACATTTGTTCAGGGGGTTTGATGATTATAAGGCGTGACTGAAATGTTCCATCTTAACATTTACTGTAAATAAGGGGGGTATGGAATGTTAACACTACGTTATAACATGTTATAAAACATATTCAATAAGTCGGCTGAAATAGCAGGAATAAGATAGGTTTTGTTAATTTTGCAATGAAATATACACAGAATCTGTCAGGGGGTCGTTAACCCTGACACTTCTGCAGGGAAAGCACAGAATCGCATGAAAAGGATTACATATATCTTGACATTGATACTGACGTGTGTCGCAGCCATGTCATTGCGGGCCGGGGATTTCAGGTTCCGGACCATACAGGAGAGTGGAGGACTTGCCAGCAACCACGTCTTGTCGATGCTGCGCGACAGTAACGGTTTCATGTGGTTCGGCACGGCCTCGGGACTGAACCGGTTTGACGGCGTGGGCATGAAGGTGTTTATGAACGATCCCGACGACCCTGCCTCTCTCCATGACAATTACGTGCAGGACATCCAGGAGGACCCGCAGGGCAACCTGTGGATATGCGCCGGCGATGTCTATGCCATATTCGACCCGCGCACCGAGACATTCCGCAGGCTCGGACCGGACCATTACAAGGGACTCGGCATGAAGCAGGAGGCCCAGATAGTATATATCGACAAAAACGATATGTGGCTGTGGGCCCGTGGCGACGGACTGTACGCGCGTACAGGAGGCGTCACGCATAAGGTGGAGGCATACGATCCGCAGGCGGAGGTGACGGATATAGTGTCGAATCCGCGCACCGGCCGCATATATGTGGCGCGCAGCGACGGCAGTATCGGCGAATATGACAAGGCAGGCCGCAAACCGGTCAAAAAACTGCATGTAGATGTCGGGGATGTGGACAGGGCAATCTTTTCCCTGTTTGTCGACCGCATGGAACGTCTGTGGGTTTACAGCGAATATGGCGCGTGGGTCTACGACACAGGTTCCGGACATTGGCTCGGCGACGAGGCGCGTCCGCGTCTCGCCGGCAATTCCGTAACCGCTATCGATCAGGATGCCGTCGGCAATATATGGATCGGATACGACAACGAGGGCCTGGAGGTGCGCGGCGCCGACGGCTCCGTCACTATCCTGAAAAACCGACCGGGCGATATAACGTCGCTGGGCAACAACTCGGTGGAGTCGATATACCGGGACTCTGACGGCGGATTATGGATAGCCACAATGAAAAACGGTGTATCGGTATATTACCCGAACGAATACAAGTTCAGCCATTATGATGTGGGCGACATCAATTGCATGGCGTCGGCCGGCAAGGGAACGGTGTATGCCGGCACTGATCACGGGGAGCTGATAGCCATAGATACCGACAGCCACAGCTGGCACAACATCCCGGTGCCTGCCGAATACGGCGACCGGGCCATTACCGACCTCGGAATCACACCCGACGGAGCGGTATGGATCGGCACATATAAAGGGGGGATGTATAGCTACAGGAACGGCCGGTTCACCAGATATGCCGAACAGAATGGACTCAATTCACCCAATATATGGGCTGTGATTCCCATGGCCGACGGCACAGTGTGGATAGGCACCTTAGGGTCGGGCATCCAGAAATTCGATCCAGCTTCGGGCAAATTCACCGACTATAATGCCAGCAACTCCGGACTGAAGTCCAACTATATAAATACCATGACCTTGGGCCGCGACGGACGAATCTACATAGGCACCACCGAGGGCGTATCGGTACTTGAGCCATCCACTGGCAGCATCGCCGCGGTGGAGGGGTATTCAAAGCAGGTGAAACGCCCCGGCGCCCGCAACGTGAACCAGCTGATGTACGATTCGCGGGGGCTGCTGTGGATAGCCACTCGCGAGGGTCTGTATGTCTACGATCCGGCCAAGGACAGGCTGGTGAATGTGTCGCTCGACGGCAAGTCTTCGTCCATGTTTATCAGCGGAGTGGCGGAAGGAGAGGATAAAACCGTATGGGTGACATCGGGAAGCAGCATATATAATGTATCGGTAGAAAGTAATGTTAAGAGCGATGACTACAGGTTTGTCAGCTACGGATTCGGCGTGGAGGACGGCCTTAGCGGCCAGAGCTTCAACCAGCGGTCGCTGTGTGTCACTGCCGACGGACTTGTGTTGGCGGGTGATCTGAGCGGTATCCTGGTGATAGACCCTCAGAAGCTGCGTTTCGGATCGAAAGTGCCGAGACTGCGGTTCACGTCGCTGCAGATAGGTAACGACATAATCGAGCCGGGACGTAAATATGGCGGCAGGGTGGTGCTCCCCGAAAACTTGGCTTATGTAAAGGAACTCAATCTCGGAGCGAAACAGAATGAAATCACCATATCGTTCAGCACGGATTCGTACCAGCATACCAGCTTCGGACAGTATGAATACAGACTGGAAGGATACGACGACAACTGGCGCCGCTGTCCGCGTGGCGTCAACGAGGTGCATTACGTGCAGTTGCCTCCGGGACATTACACGCTGAAGGTCAGACTGCTGTATCCCGGCATTCCCGCAGACGAGATAACGGGCGAACTGGAAATCAACGTGGCCCGTCCCTGGTACGCCACATGGTGGATGATATGCGTCTATGTATTGCTCGGACTGGCCGTTGTAGGCGGAGTGATGTGGTGGACCAAGCGACGTGAACGCATCCGTTATCTGGCTGCCCGTCGCAAGGAGGCAAGGCGTAAGGAGATAGAACTCAACGAAATGAAATTCAGATTCTTCACCAACGTCAGCCACGATCTGCGCACGCCGCTCACGCTGATACTGTCGCCGGTGGAATCGCTGCTGAACGAAAAGACCGAGGAGCGTGACGTGAGCCGCCTCAACACCATCAAGCGTAATGCGGACCGCCTGCTGTATCTGGTGAATCAGTTGCTCGATTTTCGCAAGAACGAGATGTCGGGACTGCATCTCAACCTGTCGCGCAGCAATCTGACGGACACCGTGCGCAAGGCTATGGACGATTTTCTGGACATGGCCGACAGACGCAACATCGATATGCGGTTTGAGTCGGAGCCGCCGGCCATTACGATGGTGTACGACGCCGACAAGATCACCAAGTGCGTCATGAACCTGCTGTCAAACGCCATGAAGTACACGCCCGACGACGGGAGCATACAGTTGCGCGTGGAACAGAAAGGTGACCATGTGGAGATTGCCGTGACGGATAGTGGCAGTGGCATAGATGATAAGGATAAAAAACATATTTTCGAGCGTTTCTATATGGCCGGCAACGAATCCGGGGCAAAGACCGGTACGGGAATCGGGTTGAGCCTGGTGTTTGAGTATGTAAAGCTGCACGGCGGCGAGGTTACGGTGGAGGATAACAAACCCACCGGAGCCGTATTCAAGCTGACGATTCCCATGGACCTCAAGGTGGATGAGGCTGACGAAGGCGGTGATGAAAGCGAGACGACGGTGAATGCTCCGGCAGGCACAGAGGCAGAACCGGACGCAAAGGTGTCCGCGGCAGAGAAGTCGAACCATCCCTCCGTGCTGTTTGTGGACGACAACAAGGATCTGACCACCTTCCTGAAGGATGAATTCTCGGGCACGTACGATGTCGATACCGCGTCGGATGGCATGGAGGCCCTGGAAATGACGAAACGTAAGGATTACGACCTGATAGTGACCGACATAATGATGCCGGTGATGGATGGCATAAAACTGACGCGCAAATTGAAATCGAAAAAGGCCACCCAGGACATTCCGGTGATAATGCTGACGGCCAAGCAGGATGTGTCGTCCGTCCTGGAGGGGCTGAGCCTCGGAGCCGACGACTATGTCACCAAGCCGTTCAACAACAGGGTGCTGGCATTGAAGATAAAGCGTATGGTGGGACTGAAGCGCGGAGGCGTGAAACGTACGTACATCGAACCGACTCCATCGGAGATAGAAATCACCTCGCTCGACGAGCAGCTGGTCAGCAAGGCCGTGAAGTATGTGGAGGACAATATGTCGCGCCCGGAACTGACCGTGGAGGAACTGAGCCGCGAATTGGGCATGAGCCGTGTGCATCTTTACAAGAAGTTAGTGGCGCTCACAGGCAAGTCGCCGGTGGAATTCATCCGTGTGCTGCGTCTGAAACGCGCGGCCCAGTATCTGCGCGAATCGCAGATGAACGTATCGGAAATCGCATTCCGGCTCGGCTTCAACAACCCCAAGTTTTTTTCCAAATACTTCAAGGAGGAATACGGCGTCACGCCCAAGGAATATCAGGATAAACTTGGTAAGTGAATATGTTGATTTAACATATTATCCCTTATTGGGAAACATCGTGCGATGTATATTAACATCGTGATAATAACCAGTCAACATATTCGGTTGATTCGGGATGAATATTAAGTTAATTTTGCAGTGTCGGAACCGGTGGTTTCCGGCACTGATTGTTTTGAACTGACAGAGAACCTTAAAAATACTTTTTAAAGGCAACAACACTGCTGACAAAGAACTTTAAAGAGACTAACACAAAACATACCCGATAGATGAGAATAAACAATATCAACTTGCTTGCAGGCGTGCTGGTGATGGGGTCGCTCCTCGCTCCCGTATCGTCATGGGCAAAGAAAGCCGGTTATGAACGGCTTAAGGACGGTGTCGTAGTGAAGGCCCCCGACGTCAAGGTGCGCGTCCGCGTCATCAACGACAAGATAATGCGCGTATCGGCCACTCCCGAACAGGAGTTCAAGGCAGACTCCTCGCTTGTGGTGCTTCCCAAATTCCAGGGCAACGCCAACAACCCTCAGTTCACCGTGACCGAGAAGAAGGGCACAGTGGAAGTATCCACCAGCCAAATCAAGGCCGTAATCAACGAGAAGAACGGTCAGGTGAAGTTCTACGACCACAAAGGTAAGGAACTGCTGGCGGAGAATCAGAACGGCCGCACTTTCACTCCCCGCGTCACCGACGGTGTGAAGGGTTACAGCGTCCGGCAGACATGGGAGTCGCTGAATCCCGACGAGGGTATCTACGGACTCGGCCAGCATCAGGCCAACGAGTTCAACTATAAGGACAAGAACGAGGAACTGTTCCAGTACAACACCAAAGTGTCGGTGCCCTTCGTGGTTTCCACCGACAATTACGGTCTGCTGTGGGACAGCTATTCGCTGTGCCGCTGGGGCAATCCCAACGACTACAGCCAGCTCGGCGAGGTGTTCCGCCTTTTCAATAAAGAGGGAAAGGAAGGCACGCTGACCGGCACATATATCGACAAGGACGGCAAGACCATGGTGCGCCAGGAGCCGAAGATCTATTTCGAGAATCTGATTCGCGGAGACCTGAATCATGTCATCAACCTGCCTCAGGACTTCGACTATGCCGGCTCGAACGTGACTTACGAAGGTTACATTGAGCCGTCGGAGACCGGTCTCTACAAGTTCATCATGTATTATTCCGGCTATCAGACCATATACATAGACGGCAAGAAGGTGGTTGACACCCGCTGGCGCACGGCATGGAACCCGAACAGCTATAAGTTCCAGGTGAACCTGCAGGCCGGCAAGAAGGTGCCCGTCAAGATAGAATGGGAGCCTAACGGATCGGTCGCATACTGCGGACTTCGCGTCTACGCGCCCGTCAAGGACGGCGAGCAGCTGTCGTGGTGGGGCCAGATGCAGGACATGATAGACTATTACTTCATCTATGGCAAGGACATGGACGACATCATCGCCGGCTACCGTACATTGACCGGCAAGGCTCCGATCATGCCCGACTGGGCCATGGGTTACTGGCAGAGCCGGGAGAAGTACAACACCCGCGACGAGGTGCTGGGTACCGTAAGCGAGTTCCGCAAGCGCAACATCCCAATTGACAACGTCGTGATCGACTGGCTGCACTGGAATCAGGATTCATGGGGAAGCCACGAGTTCGACAAGCAGCGTTTCCCCGATCCCAAGGGTATGGTTGACTCCATCCACGACATGAACGCACACGTGATGGTATCGGTATGGCCCAAGTTCTACGTCACCACCGACCATTACAAGGAATTCGACAGGAACGGCTGGATGTACCAGGGTGCCGTACGCGATTCGATCCGCGACTGGGTAGGCCCCGGCTATCTCGGCAGCTTCTATGACGCATACAATCCCGATGCACGCAAGCTGTTCTGGAGCCAGATGAACGACCACTACATGCCCTTAGGCATCGACGCATGGTGGATGGACGCCAGCGAACCCAACGTGCGCGACTGCATCGACATCGAATATCGCAAGGACCTGATGAATCCCACATACGCAGGACCTGCCGACAAATACTTCAACGCATACGCCCTGATGAACGCCGAGGCTATCTACGACGGACAACGCGGCGTGGATCCCGACAAGCGTGTGTTCCTGCTGACACGTTCCGGTTTCTCCGGCCAGCAGCGCTACAGCACCGCCACATGGAGCGGCGACATCGGCACGCGCTGGGAGGACATGGAGGCGCAGATTGCCGCCGGACTTAACTTCGCCATGAGCGGCGTTCCCTACTGGACCATGGACATCGGCGGATTCTGCGTCGAGGACCGTTACGTGAAGGGTGCGGCCAAATACCTTGAGGCCGGCGAGGAGAACGACGACCTGAAGGAATGGCGCGAGCTCAACACACGCTGGTATCAGTTCGGAGCGTTCGCACCCCTGTTCCGCGCACACGGCCAGTGGCCCTTCCGCGAGGTCTACAACATCGCTCCCGAGGATCATCCCGCTTACAACAGCATCGTGAAATATACCAAGCTGCGCTACAACCTGATGCCTTACATCTATTCGCTGGCCGGCAAGACATATTTCGACGACTACACCATCATGCGTCCCATGGTGATGGACTTCACCGCCGACCTGAACACGCGCAACCTGAAGGACCAGTACATGTTCGGTCCCGCTTTTCTGGTGGCTCCCGTCTACAAGTACGGCGCACGCGACCGCGAGGTTTACTTCCCCGCTGGCGAGACCTGGTATGACTTCTATACGGGCAAGGCAGTGAAGGGTGGCCAGACGCTGAAGGTGGACGCTCCCTACGAGACGATGCCTCTGTTCGTACGCGGCGGTTCGATAGTGCCTGCCGGCGGCGACATACAGTATGCCGCACAGAAGAGTGACGAGCCCGTGACCATCGTGGTTTACGGCGGACGTGACGGCGACTTCATCATCTACGAGGACGAGGGTACCAACTACAACTACGAAAAAGGCGCTTACAGCAAGATACGTCTGGAATACAACGACAAGACCAACGAACTTACCATAGCCGACCGCGAGGGCAGCTTCCCCGGAATGCAGTCCGACCGCAAGTTCAACATCGTCAAGGTCGATGCCGCCCATCCCGTGGCGGACGCCATCAAGGCCAAGGGCAAACTCGTGAACTACAATGGTAAGAAAGCGGTAGTAAAACTCTGATAAAACACCCCGGATATAATATAGTAGAATAAGTGTATATTGGATAGAAAGATTTAAAAACACACGTTTATTCATGCAAATCAGAAGAATAATTCTGAGTCTTATTGCGGCCGGATTCCTCGCGACGGGGAGTTCGGCTGCTGAGGCTAACACATATCGCACCAACTTCAACAAGGGTTGGCGGTTTTCGCGCGACTCGGTAACCTGGCGTCAGCTCGACCTGCCGCACGACTGGGCGATAGAAGGGGATTTCAGTGCCGACAATCCATCGGGAGCCGGAGGCGGCGCATTGCCAGGAGGCATCGGATATTATACCAAGACATTTACGGCCGGCAAGAACCGTGGCGACAAGCGTCTGTTCATCGACTTCGACGGAGCGTTCATGAACGCGTCGGTACGGATCAACGGCCATCTGCTCGGTACGCGGCCCTACGGCTACGCCTCGTTCAGCTACGACCTGACGCCATACATCAGGGAAGGCGAGAACGTACTGTCGGTGAAGGTGGACAATTCCAGACAACCCAACTCGCGCTGGTATTCCGGCTGCGGCATCTACCGCAACGTTTGGATGCGCGAGCGCAGCGCCATTCACGTACCCCTGTGGGGCCAGCACGTTGTTCCTTTCGACATATCGAAGCAGAGCGCTAAGGTGAAGCTGACCACCACCGTGACCAACACCGGCAGGAAGCCGGCAGTGTTGAGTGTCATAACCATGCTGATAGGACCCAACGGCCGTATCGTGACCGGGAACCGGTCGCCGCTTATATTGAAGAAAGGGGAGACGCGCGACTGCGAGCAGACACTGGCGTTCGACAATCCGAAACTGTGGAGTGTGGACAATCCCAACCTGTATACGGTTCACACCGAGATTGAGGAGAAAGGCAAGGTGCTGGACCGCGTGGAGACCACCACCGGCTTCCGAAACCTGCGTTATGATGCGGCCAAAGGATTCTTCCTCAACGACTCGGCCATGAAGATAAACGGCGTATGCCTGCACCACGATGCGGGCGCGCTCGGAGCCGTGGTGAACCGCCGCGCCATCGAGCGCCAGCTGCAGATCATGAAGGAGATGGGTGTGAACGCCATCCGAACCACGCACAATCCTCCGGCGCCCGAACTGCTGGCGTTGTGCGACAGCATGGGACTGATGGTGCAGGACGAGTTTTTCGACATGTGGCGCCGCCGCAAGACTCAGTACGACTATTCCAACTACTTCGACGAATGGCACGAGCGCGACCTGACCGACCAGATGAAGCGCGACCGCAACCATCCCTCCGTGATACAGTGGAGCATCGGCAACGAGGTGCTGGAGCAGTGGAGCAGTGCCGACGCCGACACCCTCAGTCTGGAGGAAGCCAACCTGATACTGAACTTCGGCCATAGCAAGGATATGCTTGCGCACGCCGATTCCGGCATGTCGGTCAATTCCATGCTGACCAAAAAATTAGCGGACATGACCCGATCGCTCGACTCCACGCGCTACATAACGGCAGGATGCAACGAGCCTGATCCGGGCAATCATCTGTTCCGCTCCAACGCCCTCGATATAATCGGTTACAACTATCACGACTATTGCTTCCAGGATGTTCCCAAGAACTTCCCCGGCAAGCCGTTCATCGTGACCGAAAGCGTGTCGGGCCTGATGACCCGCGGCGCCTACATCATGCCTTCCGACTCGATGTATATCTGGCCCGAGCGCTGGGACAAGCCCTTCAGCCGCGAGGTGCCGGAATGCTCCAGCTATGACAACAACCATGTACCCTGGGGCTCGACTCACGAGAAATCGATGTACGACGTTCAGAACAACGACTTCATCATGGGCCAGTTCGTGTGGACCGGATTCGACTACATCGGCGAGCCTACTCCCTACGGATTCCCGGCCCGAAGCTCGTACTTCGGCATCGTCGACTTGGCGGGCATCCCCAAGGATGTGTACTATATGTATCAGAGCCAGTGGCGTCCCGACAAGACGGTGCTGCACCTGTTCCCGCACTGGAACTGGAAGGAGGGTCAGGATGTGGATATGTGGGCTTACTATAACAATGCCGGCGAGGCCGAACTGTTCGTAAACGGCGAATCGCAGGGCGTCAGGAAGATGCCTGAGGACAAATATCATGTGATGTGGCGTGTGAAGTATGCGCCCGGAGAGGTGACGGTGGTAAGCCGCAAGGACGGCAGGGAAGTGGCGCGCCGTACTGTGAAGACAGCCGGCGAACCGTATCAGGTACGACTCACTCCCGACCGCAATGCTATAAAGGCAGACGGCACGGACCTGAGCTATGTGCTTGTAGAGATTCTGGATAAGGAAGGCAATCTATGTCCTTGGGCTGACAACGAGGTGACTTTTGAAGTCACCGGTGCCGGACGCAACGTGGGTGTCGACAACGGGTCGCCCACGTCGATGGAGCGTTTCAAGAGCGACAGGCGCAAGGCTTTCTACGGCAAGGCGATGCTCATAGTGCAGAACGACGGCAATCCCGGTCCGATTTCAGTAAAGGCCACGTCTCCGAACCTGCAGACGGCTACCGCAAACATAAAGGCCTGGAAGTGATTTAAAGGCTGGAAAGGAATTCAGTTCCAGCCGGTCTCAACCACACTGATGTCGTTGCTGCGGTCAGTTCCCGAAAGGGGCGACCGTGGCGACGACTTTTTTTGAATCGCGGATTGAGCTGAAGGCAATGTGCCCTGCGTACGGATGGTGACGGTGTAATGATAGCTTACGCCCGTCTGCCAGCGCAGATGACCGGTATTCCTGTTCTGCAGCGGGAAGAAGATGTAGGCATATTTTGAGCCGGTGTGGGGCAGCAGTTGGTAGGGGGTGTTCTTGTCGGGCCACAGCAATGTGCCGTCGGAGGTGCGGGTGAACTGGCACAGCACCCGGATTGCCGAACCGTCGATGTTCCCTTCATGAGTAGACATCGGGTCGAAGATAATCGGCACGTAGAAGAAATTGTTCTTATTGTTCAGCGATACCGGAGTTGAAGTGATCGGTACCTCCTTACCGTCTTCGGCCTGGAAATATGGAATCTGGATGCTTTTCTGTTCCAGAGCCCAGCCGGTCCAGCAATTGTCGAGCGCGCCACGTTCCGCGTCTGGTGCGGTAGTGGTCTTGGGCAGATGAAAGTCTCCTCCGCGGCTCATGCGGTACATGGTTATTTCCTTGACTATGACGGAGGTGTAGGGAATGTCGGCGGCAATGTCCACGGCCACGCGGGCCATGCAGTGTGCGAAGTTGAGTCGCAGCTTGCCGTCGCCCTGCACGGCGTCGCGGCGCACGGATATGCAATAGTCGCGTGTGGCGTCAGGAGTTTCCACGCCGTTTACAATGCTGTATGTCCGCAGACTCACAGACGACGGATAGTCCCAGGCGTTAATCGAGATTCTGACGTCGGTGGGGGTGACGGCCTCGAAGTTCAGGGGCACTTCCGGCCATTTTATCTGGTCGGGATATGTCCATGAATTGCGGCCGGTACGGGTGACGAGCACATTGTTCATCAGGATGGGACGTCCTCCCGTAGCTTCGTAAGCGCAGACCAGGAATTCGGAAATGTTGCGTGTGGTGATTATGCCGGTAGAATCCTGTACTGTCGATCCTGATGCCGGTGTTATGTCGAATTCCACGGCCTCGCCCTCCGGAGTTTCCGGCGTGTCCCGCCGGCCGGAATCGCATCCAGTCAGCGTCAGCAGTAACAGTGGCAATATGGCTCGACATAATTTCATGACGCATTCCGCACCCTTCTTTTGATTAAAGTCAATTGGTTGCCTTCCCGGCATCACTGCGCGGGAAGGCGGTTGTGTGGTCAATAAGTAATCAGAAACCGGGAATCGGTTACTTGTTCTCGGCAGTTTCCTGATATTCGCCGTATTCGTCCACGGTTACGTTCTGGTCGAACTGAATCCATCCCTCATTGTCCGGCTGGCCGATGCTGACGGTGAATACATAGCGGTAGCCCGGTTTGAACTTGCCGTCCTTAGTGTTGATAGGCACGTAGATGTCGGCGGCCGAACCGGTCAGAGGCCATGTCTGAAGCTTGGAAGCCTCGTCAAAGATAGTGCCGTGTACACGCAGGTACATACCGTCGGTGTGAGTGTCGGAGGCCATTGTGATGTCCTGCGGAATCACGAACTGGTTGTTGGCCGACATGAGCTGTACGGGGGTCTCGCCGATGAAGTCGGAAACCGCCGAGTTCAGTGTCATGGAACTCTTGGCGCCCTTTACGGTCCACTTACCCACGGACACCTCGATGTTGTTGTCGGTGGTTGAGGTACGCGGGAACTTGAAGTCGCCGGTGTTGTAGACGTTGACCAGCTCTATCTCGTCGGCAGTGAATACCACCGACTGACCGTCCTTGCGCTTGAACCGGAAGTCCACGCGTGCCAGGGCGTGACGGAAGTTGATCTTGACCTGCGATGAGTTTTCGTCGGTCAGGCCCATGTTCACGCCATACAGCAGGTCGGTCTGGAACTCGTTCTTGAAATTGGGGATGTCAGGATTCGAGGAATCCATTCCGATATTGTCGGCGGCAGCCGGATCGGTCACGATGGCCGGGCTGATGGAGTAGAAGTTCATGGTCTTGCCGACAGGCCAGAACTGCATCGGGCTGTAACCCCAGGTGCCGTCGGTCTTGATTACCTCCACGCCGTTCATGTAGGGTGTCTGTTCTCCATCTACGAAACCATATACACGGAATGTGTTGATGGAGCTTGTAGTGGTCACGGCATCGTCGAGCGAACGGTAGGCCGACTGCGGGACGGCGGCCGTGAACGAGATGGCTTTGTCAGAGAATACCGGCTCGTCTTTAGAGTCGTGGGAACAGGAGGCCAACACCGCAGCCAGTCCTAATCCCAACATCAGGTAGTGTGCTTTCATATCTTACGGTAATTGAATATTGATTTTCCAATATTGAATTTCTTTTACTGTTACAACAACCCGGAGTTGAGAAACGATTGCGATCCTAAATGTTAACGGTATATGTCAATATACGTTAACAATTTTTATTATTGCACATTTATAAACCTTTTATGCAGTAATGATGTCTGAATTATTGATTTCAGGTTAGATTATGAAAAGGTCAATAATGTCAATCATTATGTCTTGTTGTGCCGCGGCATTGTACGGAGCGGAGATAACAGGAACCGTCAAAGATGAAGGAGGAGAGCCGTTGACCGGTGCATCGATATCATTGTCGGCCGGCAACGACAGTATACCACTGGAAGGGGCGACAGCGGATGTTGACGGTAAGTTTCAAATCAAGTCGGTGAAACCGGGACTTTATTCCTTGAAAGTGTCGATGGTGGGAATGGATCCGGTATACAGGACGCTGAAACTTGAAGATTCCGACCAACAATATGATGCCGGCGAAATCAAGCTGACTGAGGCGTCGGTCACTCTGAAGGAAGCGGTCGTAACTGCGACAAAGGCGGCGGTAGTGGCCAAGCAGGACACTCTGGAGTTCAACGCCGGCTCATACCGCACCATGCAGAACGCCACCGTCGAGGACCTGCTGAAGAAACTTCCGGGCGTCGAGGTGGGCAGCGACGGCACCATCACCTCCAACGGCAAGAGCGTGACCAAGGTGCTGGTGGACGGCAAGGAATTCTTCGGCGAGGACACCAAGATGGCCACCAAGAACCTGCCCTCCGAACTGGTGGACAAGGTGCAGGTGGTAGACCGCAAAAGCGACTTCTCGCGACTCACCGGCGTGGACGACGGCGAGGAGGAGACTGTGATCAACCTGACGGTAAAGAAGTCGATGAAAAACGGCTGGTTCGGCACCGTGCAGGCCGGCTACGGCACCGACAACAGGTATAACGGCAGCTTCAATATTTCCACATTCACTGACAACAACCAGATATCTATCGTTGGCGGAGCCAACAATATCAACGACCTCGGTTTCATGGACGGTGGGCGCGGTAGGTTCCGCAGCTTCGGCCCCAAGGGTGGCATCACGGACTCGCAGCGTTTCGGCATCAATTTCAACTTAGGCAAGACCGAGAAGTTCCGCATCGGCGGCAACGTGTTCTACAGCCATTCCGACAGTAAGGTCGATTCCCGCACCGAGACGCAATATCTGTTCCCCGACTCCATCAGCACCAAGTCGCAAGGCTCGAAGTCGCGTGACCGTGGACACAACGTCAATGCCAACTTCCGCATGGAGTGGAAGATAGACGATTACAACACCCTTGACTTCCGGCCCAACTTCTCGCTCAATATACGCAACACCGAGATGACCGACACCTCCACGCTGCGGGCCGGCGACATGCTGAAAAGCCTGGTGAACCGCAACAACAACATCAAGTTCAACAAGGGTACGAGCTGGAACGCCTCGGGCGACCTGATATACAACCATAAGTTCAAGTCGCATCAGGGTCGTTCGTTCAGCCTGCGCGCGCAGTACAACTTCTCGGACACGCGCCAGCGCACCACATCATGGAACGACATCCTGTATTATATGGAGAACGAGGAGTCCGAGACGCTGTATCAGTTTATCCGAGACCACGAATGGAGCAATAACGTGACCGGAACGGCCACATGGACCGAACCACTCGGCGACGTGGCCAAAGGGAACTTCCTGCAGGCCGAATACCGCATACAGATGCGTTTCAACAATTCCGACAAATCGACATACGACATCGGACTTCCCGACGATCCCGAGAATTTCATACCCGAGGCGTTGGGAGGCGTTCCCGCCGACGGTGTGTTCAATCCGGATGTGTCAAACAGTTTCCGCAACCGGTTCATAAACCATCAGCTCAAGTTGGGATACAAGAAGGTGAACAAGAATCTGAATCTTGAGGTAGGTCTGGCAGTGACGCCCTCCAGCAGCAAGAGCACGGACCTGATAAATTCCGACCGCAATATCCCCGAGCGTAATGTCTGGAACTTCGCTCCCTACGCCCGGTTACGGCTCAAGTTCTCAAAGACCGAGTCGATGATGCTGCGTTACAACGCCCGCACGTCACAGCCCTCCATGTCGCAGCTGCAGCCTGTGGCCGATGTGTCCAACCCGCTGAACATCACCATCGGTAACCCCGACCTGAAGCCTACCTTCACCCAATCGCTCAATTTTCATTACAACAACTATAACCAGGATGCCCAGCGGTCGCTGATGTGCATGCTTCATGCTCAGTACGCCACCAACGTAATCGTGGCCAACACCACCACGGACCCCTCCACCGGCGCGCGCACAACCCGATATGCAAATGCCAACGGCAACATGAACATGTTCACCGGTGTCATGATAAACCAACCTTTCACCAACCGCCACTGGCGCTATTCGGTCAACATGATGGCCCGCTATGCATCGAACGCCGGCTATATCAACGGTGATTTCAACCGCACCAGCAATCTCAACCTGGCTCCACGCCTCGGAGTGACATACAGCTGCGACGTGTTCCAGATGTCGGTGAATCCTACCTATTCGTTCGGCATGACCGCCAACACACTGAAGCAGCAGAAGAACCAGTACACGCACACCTACGGCTTCAACGCCGACGCACAGCTGACGCTGCCGTTCGGGCTCTCACTCTCCACCGACCTGAGTTTTGACCGTTCCACCGGATATACGGCTGGATTCGACAACGACTCATGGCTGTGGAACGCCGAGGCGTCGTACAGTATTCTCAGGGACAAGAGTCTGACCTTCAGCGTGCGTGCATACGACCTGTTGGGTATGAAGAAGAACGTGAGCCGTAGCATCAGTGCTAACCAGATTGTAGACTCGCGTTACAACGACCTGACCCGCTATGTCATGTTCAGCGTATCGTACACGTTCAATACGATGAAGAACAAGAAGCGGACACAGGAAATGCCCGCCGATTTCGACGGGCATCCCGGACCGCCTCCCGGTCGCGAAGGACGCGGCGGGGGCAGACCTCCGATGGGACCGCCGCCCGGAGGCGGCAGACCGTTTTAATTCTTTATGACCTTTTTCGATTTGGTGCCCTGCTTCAGGATATAAACCCCTGTCGGCAGGGCATCAAGTTCATTAAGACGTGCTCCTGATATGGAATATACCTCGTAGGGAGTCGACATATCGAACTCCTCGGAAGTCACTTCGTTGATGCCGCTGCCGTCGCCGGCTACCGTGGCTATGGTTACGGAAGTGGCTGACGAAGGGATTGTGTATTCTGCCGACGCGCCGACAAGTTCCACATCCTGCTGCGGGGCACCCGCGGCATGTATGCGCCATTTGGTAACGGCGAGGTTAGGGTCATCGCTGTGGCCGGTCAGTTTCAGCTTGCGGTCGACGAAAAACTTTCCGTCAAACGAACGGCCACTCAGAGGAACGTCGTTCATCGTGATTTTTATATTGTCCGAGCGACCTTTGTCCACGGTCACGGGCACCGCTTTGCCTAACTTCAGATAGTCGGCAAGATGGTTGTAGAAGAATGTGGTGCGGTTGCGCGCCCAGTTCTTGGCTTTGGTCACTTCCTCGTCATAATTGGGCCACCTTTCGTTGAACAGCTTGCGATGGTGTTTGTATTCGGACCTTATCACCGCCGTCATCTCGTCCAGGTCCGATGCGAGTACCGTGCCGTTCAGGAAGTCGCCCATGTATACGGCGCAACGGTCTATGAACATATTCTTGAACCTGTCAATGTCCATCAGACGCCGGAACAGGCGCGTGTGCTCGTATTTGTTGGCCCAGTTGTTGTTCTGATCGAAATTGGGATCGTAAAGCCAGTTGAGGTATTTATAGTTGGATGCCCTGCCGTAAAGCCCCATGCCGAAGTCGGTGTCCTTGATGATCCAGCGCCAGCGGCCTCCGTCGGCTATGGGACGCCACATCTCGATGTTGTTGCCCGGGAAGTCAAGGTTGTTATGGAAAGATTCCACAATCATCAGATTGCAGAACTCGCTCACGTCCATCACGGCGTCGAATTCCTCGTAAGTGTGTCCGTGCGCCTCGTAGAATGCCTTGAATGCGTCCAGCTGCGACTGCTCGCCTTCCTTCAGCTCCCACCAGTTCTCCACTACGGTCACATCCTCCAGACCGTCGTAGAATGTATAGACATAGTCCTCGTTCGACCGCGGACGCAGGTTAAGGATGCCTTTGTATTCGCCGTTGATGAGCACGATGGCCGGCTGCCAGGGCTGCCAGTCCAGGTCGGCGCGGCGTCCCATGTTGCGCTGAATCAGCGCGTCGCGCAGGTAGAGGTAGTCGAAGTCGTTGCCGGCGTTACGAAGCTCGATCGATTTCCAGTCGGTCAGCCCGGCGGCATCCTCGGGGAAGAACTCATATTCGAATCGCTTGGTGCCGAACCGCTTGTTGGCATACATCACCAGCGACTTGAGCGCGTTCCCACGCGAGGCACCCCCCTTGACGCGGGTCTCGCACAGCTGATTTATGACGCTTTCCTGCTCCGGCAGCCAGAATACCTCCATATTGGTCGGTCGTCGCCAGTCGTTGCGGGCATTCTCGCCGTTGTTCTTTTCATTGTATATGCCGAGGTCATCGCTGTAGAAATAATTCCTGTCCGTAACGAGCGACACCACGGGCAGCGTCATGTCGCGTCCTAAGAATATGTAGCTGTTGGTGACGGAACGTGGCGTGATGGCACCATCCCTGAACAGGGCGGCGCGTACCGTCTTGGTATCGTCTATGGCCAGTGGCTTGTCGTAAAGCGAAGAATTTACAGTCGGTTCGGTGCCGTCGAGGGTGTAGCGTATCTGAGTGCCGGCAGGGGCATCCTCCGGCAGCGACAGCTCCAGCGCGAATGTGGTCTTTGCCACACACCCTGCCTTGGAGAACACAGGGTCGCCGAGTACCTCTTGGGTAATCTTGCCGCAGTTGGCTTTGCCCGGCGTAGGGGTGAGCTGGTATCCCCACGTGTCGGAGCCGTCGGTCTCGCGACCGTAGGCCACGTTGGGGGCGGGCATCTTCTTCATTCCGGTATATTGTTCTATAATCGCGCCGTTTTTCCAAAGATACAGCTCGCCGTCCTTGCCCGATTCGAGGCGGAAGGATGCGTGAAGGTCCTTCTCCTCCTTGTCGCAGTATACCACGACATATTGGCCCGGAGCGACAGTACGCGACGGCAGCTTATAGGCTTTTTTCTCCTTGGGAGAGTCCGACAGGGCATAGTCCGAGAGGTTCACGCTCGCGGTGCCTGCATTGTACAGTTCCACCCATGAGTCGGGAAATTCATTGAGATCGTCCATGATGCAGTCGATGTTGCTCTGCATCAGCTCGTTGATAATCAGTTCAGCGTGTGCGGACGCGCCTGTGACCATGATTCCGGCCATAAGCATGCCGCAGGTGAGTTTCTTCATGTCGTTATCATCGTTGATATGATGACATCCCGCGCGGGATGCCGTGTGTCATTTTGTGCAAAGTTACGAATTAAATCCCAATATTTTAAAGATATAATAATACCTTTTTGTCTTTTTTATAACATATTATGAACATCTTTGCCGAAAAATGAATAAATTTGTAAATTCGTTTGAGAAAACAACTTCATTAACTTAATACGAATAGAAAATCAGAGATATGAAACGGATTTCGATGATTCTTGCCGCGCTGCTGTGCGGCATGCCGATGGTGGCTAAGGTTCAGCCGGGTTCGCCCATAAGCGACAATATGGTTCTTCAGCAGAACACGAAGGCGCGACTGTTCGGCAAAGCCAAGGCCGGCGCGAAAGTCACGGCCACGCCGAGCTGGAACAGCAAGACTTACGAGACGAAGGCCGGCAAGGACGGCAAATGGATTGTCGAGGTCGAGACTCCCAAGGGTGGCTATACACCTTACAGCATCGTGCTGAGCGACGGCGAACCCCTGACGCTTGACAACGTGCTGGTGGGCGAGGTATGGCTTGCTTCAGGACAGTCGAACATGCAGATGCCCCTGCGCGGTTACTGGGGATGTCCCATCAAGGGGGGCTACGAGGAAGTGGCCCACTCCGGCAACTGGAAGGACAAGATACGCTTCATGACCCTGCCGCTGGTCCAGAGTTACACGCCGATGGATACGGTGGCCGCACGCTGGACAGTGCCTTCGCCCGCCACGTCGCCCGACTACAGCGCCCTGGCCTGGCATGCCGCCAAGCGAATGACCGACGTGCTGCAGGTGCCCATAGGTATCATGAGCGCGGCTTACGGCGGTGCGCGCGTCGAGAGCTGGACGCCCCGCGAGATTCTGGAGACCTATCCCGACGTAAGCCTCGATCCCAGGGACGTGGAGCCGATGGAGCACTATATGCGTCCGCTGTTGGCCTACAACGCCATGTTCATGCCCATCAAGGACTACACCTATAAGGGTATAATGTGGTATCAGGGTTGCAGCAACGTGGGCCACGACGACGTCTACGCTCAGCGTCTGGCCAATATGGTGAAAGACTGGCGCGAGAAGATCGGGCTGGGCGACATCCCCTTCTATCAGGTGGAGCTTGCGCCCTATGCTTTCGACTGGAGCATGAAGACGGCCGAGGGTCCGAAGCTGCGCAAGGCCCAGTGGGATGCCTGCGAACTGATTCCCAACAGCGGCATAATCTGTACCAACGACGCCGCCGTGGAGTATGAGCGTTTCAACGTGCACCCCAGCGACAAGAAGGTGGTGGGCGACCGCATGGCCGACCTGATACTGAACCGGACCTACGGTCAGACCATGTTCCCATGCGTCAGCCCGAAGTACAGGAGCCACACCGTGAAGGGCAACGAGGTATGGGTGGACATAGAGCTGAACAACGACATCATATCGCCCAACTGCGATATAAAGGGATTTGAGGTGGCCGGCGCCGACAAGGTGTTCCATCCCGCTGACCGTGTGCGTCAGGACGGCCAGAAGAATACATTGATAGTCTCGAGTTCGGAAGTGGCCGAGCCGGTGGCCGTGCGCTACTGCTGGAAGGATTTCCAGCTTGGAAACGTAGTGGGCGACAACTACCTGCCCCTGGTGCCGTTCCGCACCGATAACTGGTGATCCTTGCCATCCTGAGGATGGGCCGGATCGTAAATTGAATATATGGAGAAAGCAAGAGCGCAATTCGGTACGAAATTAGGTGTGCTCGCCGCCACGGTCGGATCGGCCGTGGGACTGGGCAATATTTGGAGATTTCCTTACGAATGCGGCACCGGGGGTGGTGCCGCGTTCCTGATAGTGTATATAGGCTTCGTGTTTCTGTTGGGCGTTCCGACCATCTGTGCCGAGTTCGGTCTGGGCCGGAGCAGCCGCAAGGGGATGCCGGGATCGTTCCGCCGGATAACAGGCAACAAACGCTGGGATTTTTTCGGCTATGCGGCAATTATGGCAGCCTTTATGATTCTTGCCTTTTATGCCGTGGTGGCCGGATGGACGCTGGAATACATCGTTGACTCGGCTACGGGTCTGTTCAAGGACACACCCAATATGGAGCGTCACGCGCAGTTCCAGTCCTTCGTAAGCGGATGGCGTTCGGTGCTGTGGGCCGTGGTGTTCCTGGTCATCAACGCATTGGTGATGATCGGAGGCGTGGTAAAAGGCATAGAGCGCGTCAGCAACATACTGATGCCGTTGCTGTTCGTGATATTGATAGCCTTCTGCGTAAACTCGCTGATGATGCCGGGTGCGGCCGATGGTCTTACATTCCTGTTCAAGCCCGATTTCAGCAAACTTACTGCCGATGTGGTGCTCGGGGCCATGGGCCAGGCTTTCTTCTCGCTATCCATCGGCATGGGCTGTCTGGTGACGTATGCCAGCTATTTCAGCGACAATACCCCTCTGATCAAGACTTCGCTTCAGATAGCGGCCCTTGACACGTTGGTGGCCATTATGGCAGGCATCATCATCTTCCCGGCGGTGTTCAGCTTCGGAATGTCGCCGGCAGAGGGACCGACACTGGTGTTTGAGGTATTGCCCAACATATTCCATAACATGCCGGGCGGCAGCGTGTGGAGTTTCTTCTTCTTCGTATTGCTGGCATTGGCATCGCTTACGTCCATCATATCTGTAAGCGAGATTGTGGTGGCGTTCCTGTGCGACGAGTTCGGCCTGAGCCGGTTGAAGAGCACGATGGCGGTGACCGGCATATCGTTGGTGCTGGCAACTTTGTGCTCACTCTCGTTCGGACCGCTGCAGGGTCTGAATCTGTTCAACCTGTTCGACTTCATATCCAGCAACGTGCTGATGCCGTTGGGTGGCATGGGAGTGTGCGTGTTCACGGGCTGGAAGATGAAGAAAAGCACATACGTGGAGCAGATGCGCGGCAATTCGAATGTATCGAAGTGGCTGTTCGACAGCATCACCTTCTGTATGCGCTACATCGCTCCGGCAGGAATACTGATTGTATTCATAGCCGGCTTGTTGTAGAACCTGTCATTAACGTTAACTTTAGCGTTAAAATTAACTTTAGCTTTAAATTCTCGCGGAGCCGTTTCCGTCAGGAGCTCCGCTCCAAGTTCATAATCTAACCTTCATTTCAACATGAAATCCATAAAAGAACTATACAAGATCGGCAAGGGGCCGTCGTCGTCCCATACGATGGGACCCCAGTCGGCGGCGCAGGAATTCCTGAAGCGTGTGCCTGAATCTGCGGTGCGTTTCGAGGTGACACTTTACGGCAGCCTCGCTGCTACCGGCAAGGGTCACATGACCGACGAGGCCATAATAAACGTATTTAAGGAACACGGACACGGCATAGAGATAGTGTGGCGTCCTGAGACGTTCCTGCCGTATCATCCCAACGCCATGACGTTCAAGGCATACGACCGCGAGGGTAAGCAGGTGTCGGAACTGACCATATATAGTGTCGGCGGCGGTGCCATCAAGATAGAAGGAGACCCCGAATCGGCCGAATCGCCCGAGATATACGGCATCAACAAGATGTCGGAGATAGTTGACTATTGCCAGCGCACCGGCAAGTGCTACTGGGAATACGTTGAGGAATGCGAAGGGTCGGGTATCTGGCCCTACCTGAGCGACGTGTGGGCCGTGATGCGAAAGAGCGTCGAGGACGGACTTGCACAGGAGGGACGCCTGCCCGGCCCGCTGAATCTGCGTCGCAAGGCCGCGCAGTATCAGGTCAAGGCCGAGGGATACCGCGACAACCTGCGCAGCCGTGGACTGACATTCGCCTACGCCCTGGCGGTCAGCGAACAGAACGCCTCTGGCGGCACGATTGTGACGGCGCCCACATGCGGCAGTTCGGGAGTTGTGCCCGGTGTGCTGTATCATTTATGGAAAAGTCGAAACCTGCCTGAAATGAAGGTGCTTCGCGCGCTGGCCACCGCAGGCTTGATAGGCAACATCGTGAAGCAGAACGCATCGATATCGGGTGCGGAGGTAGGATGTCAGGGCGAGGTAGGCGTGGCATGCGCAATGGCCGCGGCGGCAGCCTGCCAGCTGTTCGGCGGCAGCCCGTCGCAGATAGAGTATGCGGCCGAGATGGGTCTGGAGCATCACCTCGGCATGACGTGCGACCCGGTGTGCGGTCTGGTGCAGATACCCTGCATAGAGCGCAACGCATACGCCGCAGCACGTGCGCTTGACGCCAACATATATGCCTCCTTCTCCGACGGCGAACACCGCGTCAGCTTCGACAAGCTCGTGACTGTGATGAAAGAGACCGGCCACGACCTTCCCTCCCTCTACAAGGAAACCGGCGAAGGCGGCTTGGCCAAAGGCAGCCTGCAATGAGAAAGATCCTGGCGGATTAGGATTCCGCCAGGTTTTTTTCTATTTCATCATCACTCAGCGCATAGTTCTGCAGATCGCCCTGGAAGTATTTGTCATAGCTCATCATGTCCATAAGGCCGTGGCCGGAGAGGTTGAACAGTATCACTTTCGCCTCGCCGGTCTCCTTGCATTTCATGGCCTCGCGGATGGTGGCTGCGATGGCGTGGCATGACTCCGGCGCGGGCACGATGCCTTCGGTGCGGGCGAACAGTGTGCCGGCCTCGAACGATTCGAGTTGCGGGATGTCTACGGCTTCCATCAGGCCGTCCTTAAGCAGCTGCGACACGATGACGCCTGCGCCATGATAACGCAGACCTCCTGCATGGATGTTGGCCGGCTTGAAGTTGTGGCCTAACGTGAACATGGGGAGCAGCGGCGTATATCCGGCTTCGTCGCCGAAATCATAGCGGAACACGCCGCGAGTCAGTTTGGGGCATGAGTCCGGTTCGGCGGCGATGAAGCGGGTGTGACGCTCGCCGCTGAAGTTGTGGCGCATGAAGGGAAACGAGATACCGCCGAAGTTGGAACCGCCGCCGAAACAGCCAATCACGATGTCGGGGTATTCGCCGGCCATCTCCATCTGTTTCTCGGCTTCAAGACCGATTACGGTCTGATGTAGCGTGACGTGGCTCAATACGGAGCCTAATGTGTATTTGCAGTTCGGCGTGGTACGTGCGAGTTCTATGGCCTCGGATATGGCCGTTCCGAGCGATCCCTGATGGTTGGGCGTCTTGGTAAGTATGTCCTTGCCGGCGCGCGTGGACATGGAAGGGGACGGCGTGACCTGAGACCCGAACACCCGCATCACACTCTTGCGGTATGGCTTCTGTTCGTAGCTGATCTTAACCTGATATACGGCCGACTCCAGTCCGAACATGCTTGCGGCGTAAGCCAATGAGGCGCCCCACTGGCCTGCGCCGGTCTCGGTGGTGACGTTTTGCACACCCTCCTTCTTGCAATAGTACGCCTGCGGAATTGCCGAGTTCAGTTTGTGTGAACCCATGGGGCTGACGCTTTCGTTCTTGAAGTATATGTGTGCAGGGGTGCCAAGGGCTTTCTCAAGCTCGTATGCGCGCACCAACGGCGTTGAACGGTAGAACTTATATTTCTCGCGCACTTCCTCGGGGATGTCGATCCAGGCATCCTTCTGGTTCAGTTCCTGCCGGCACAGTTCCTCGGCGAAGATGGGGTATAGGTCTTCGGGCTTGAGGGGTGCATGGGTAGCGGGGTTCAGCGGCGGCATAGGCTTGTTGGGCATTTCCGCCTGTATATTGTACCATTGGCGGGGAATCCGGTCCTCGTCCAGGATGTAGCGTTTCTTCTTTTCCATAGTGTTTATAGTATTGAATCGGTTGGTCGGGATGAATCTCGATTTATCAAATCCCGATTATTCGGGATTAATCCGGATAAATCGGGATGTATCAATATGCAATAACGGTGCAAATATAGTAATCTATATTCATAATAACAATAGAAT
>ENA-OXZZ01000103-OXZZ01000103.1-human-gut-metagenome-genome-assembly--contig:-NODE-103-length-31475-cov-12.988001_pt1 | contig 31475 bp, 30 predicted proteins | sample MGYA00244515_ERZ652815 | MGnify/ENA primary metagenome ERZ652815 (study PRJEB26926, sample SAMN06164594) | human gut metagenome | biome: ENVO:00009003; feature: ENVO:2100002; material: ENVO:00002003...
GAGATTGCCTCTTGTCTCGTGGGCTCGGAGATGTGTATAAGAGACAGATATGGAGTTGAAAATTCAATTAGAGCATGGAGTGGTCCTGATATGTATAGTAAAGATTTTGCTATATCTGATCATTGGTATGAAATTAAAACAATTTCTGTAAAATCACCTGGTAAACACTGCGATATAGGGGTAATCTTTCCTCTCCGCCGGCTGAAATTCTTCCATCAGCCAGTGCCAGATAAAGTTATCGCCTTCCTGCCGGATATCACCATAGCTGCTTTCAAACACTACCACATCCGGATAACGTTCCGGATGGAGTTCCCAGTAATCCAACAGCCGCTCATCATAGATCATGGAGCAGATGGTATCGGGAGAAGCCTGGGTATGCTCTCCCAACATGCAATAGAACTGGGAGGGTCCCACATAGAGTACTGTGCTGCCGTCCGGCACCGCCTCCTGCCATATTTCCATATTATTGTTGTAGCGGTATGCCGTCATATAGTCTGTGAGAATACCCGCCCGCAGACCTTTCCTGTTAATCCCCCGCACATTACGAATTACGGACGCATGGTATTCCTGAGATCCCAAAATCAGATACGTATAAGAAAACGCATTGCCCAATACCAGGCACAGGCACAGAACCTGCAGCGCCTTTTTCCCCTGTGCGCTCGTTTTCTGCCAATAGCAGCTTAAGGCTGCCAGTCCTGCCTCCGCTCCCATGATCAGATAAGTATTTAACAACATCGGCTCCCAGTTAGACAGTAAAAGCACTGCAATATAATTCACAAACACAAGCAGTATCCATCGAAAGAAAAGTGTTTCCGACCGGTCCTTCTGAAGATAAATGTATATACCTTCCAAAGATAACGCCATCAGAAGAAGCTGTGGATAGATGGCATTAAAGGAACTGAACAGCCAGAATCCGATCTGAACCACGAATACAATCAGGAAAAACAGCATTCCCGGCTGACGGAGCAATTCCGGGAGCTGCTTTTTCATCTTGTTCTCTATAATCCATCGAATCAGTTCCGCAATAAGCAACGCTGCCAGGAGAATTGCCAGCACCTTTCCCAGGCTTCCGAACCACAACAGCAATTTATCTGCTGTCGATGTCTGGTGTGATCCCTCTCCCAGAATCTCTCCTATCATCTGCATCATGATCTGCGGTGTCATATAGGTCAGCAGATACCCAAGCATCGCCCCCGCACTCAATACACAAGGCAGCGCATACGCTAAAACCTCTCTCACCTTCCGCTTTGACTTACGCAAAAGCAGGAAGCCCATGCAACATAGAAACACCAGCACCATACTGGGATACGCCAGCACGTCACAGGTCATAAAAATTCCCGCAAGTACCAGATAGCTAAGTTTTCCTTTCACCCGGCTGCCCTCAGAATCTTTTGTTCCAAAATATCTCAAAAGACACAGCACCATCAGCGAGAAAAACCAGTTGTGAAGGTTAGAATACTCAGGAATAAAAACAGATTTTGGCGTTGTCACATAATACAACAGCCCCATCAGGGCAGCTACGGACGCATCCACCCACGGTGCAGTCTTTCTGATTGTTTTATATAGGAAGACACTGACCCCTGCCTGAATCGGGAAAAATACCACTCTTAAAAACAGATTCAGGTAATTCACGCCGCCGGTCAGACGTACAAACGGTCCGATAAACAATGCCGTAAAAATAGCAGACGTCTGATGAGGTTCCCACATATCCAATAGCAGCCGGTCGCCCATGGCAAGCCGGTATCCCACCATGATACCGTACCCTTCATCTGTATCTGTTCCGATCAACAGATTTTTTAACGTATATGCAATTATTGCTAGAACGCAAATAGTTTTCCAAAATTTTTTGTTTTTCATCATGCTGTTATCATAACATAGGTTTTTTTTGATAGCAATCAGCAAACGGCCTCCGAACAGCTTTCCTGTCAGATGCGTGCGCCACAAGGCGAACTACAAAAAACGAAGCTTACTGTCAATGCAATAAGCCTCGTTCTGTTCAACACAATGAGAGAAATGTATTATAGTATTTTTTTATACTTCAAAGATCAGATCGCCATAGGTAGGTACCGGCCATACTTTCTTGTCAACCATCATCTCCAGTTCATCCACGGGAGCTCTCAGGTCATCCATTGCGGTATGTACCACATCTTTATAGAAGAAAGCAAGCTTCTTGGGATCTTCGATACCTGCTGCCTCTGCCAGCTTATCTTCCAGTGAAGTCTCTGCTGTCTGTGCCTCTGCCAGTTTCTCGGAGATACTCTTCAGAGCTGTGGTCTGCACAGTAGCATCGACACCTGCACTCTTAACAGCCAGTACGGTATCAGCCAGAGTCTTAGTGTATTCCATAACTGCGGGAATATACTGTTTCTTCGCCATATCTACCATGGTCAGAGCTTCGATATTAATGGTCTTGGAATAGGTTTCGTACAGAATCTCCTCACGGGATCTTAATTCCGCCTCGGTGAAAATACCGAATTTCTCAAACAGCTTGATGGACTTCTCGGTGGTCAGAGTCTCGGAAGCCTCTACCATAGACTTAATGTTGGGAAGCCCTCTCTTGGCTGCCTCTTCCACCCACTCTTCGGAATAACCATTACCATTGAAAATGATTCTCTGATGCTCGGTCAGGTACTTCTTGATCAGATCATGTACTGCGATATCGAAATCGTCTGCCTTCTCCAGAATATCTGCTGCCTCACAGAAAGCTTCCGCAACGATAGCATTCAGAGTGGTGTTGGGACTTGCGATGGAGTCTGCACTACCTACCATACGGAACTCAAACTTATTACCGGTAAAAGCAAACGGTGAAGTTCTGTTACGATCTGTTGCATCCTTATCCAGATCCGGCAGTGTGGATACGCCGGTTAAAAGCTTACCACCCTGGATAGAATGGGTTGCATCACCGGTCTCCACCAGCTGCTTTACTACATCCTCCAGCTGTTCGCCCAGGAATACAGAAATGATTGCGGGAGGCGCCTCGTTAGCTCCCAGTCTGTGATCGTTGCCGACATCGGATGCACTCTGACGAAGCAGATCCGCATGGGTATCTACGGCTTTCAGAATACATGCCAGTACCAGCAGGAACTGGATGTTCTCGTTCGGAGTGTCACCGGGATCTAACAGGTTTACCCCATTATCGGTTCCCAGGGACCAGTTGTTATGTTTACCGGAGCCGTTCACTCCGGCGAAAGGCTTCTCATGCAGCAGACAGGTCATTCCATGACGACCGGCTACTTTTTTCATCGTCTCCATAACCAGCTGGTTATGATCTACTGCGATGTTAGCAGTCTCATAAATGGGTGCCAGTTCATGCTGTGCGGGAGCTACCTCGTTGTGCTGTGTCTTGGCGGTTACGCCCAGCTTCCACAGCTCAATATTCAGATCCTTCATGAAGGAACCGATTCTCTCGCGGATGGTACCGAAGTAATGATCCTCCAGTTCCTGTCCCTTGGGTGCGGGTGCACCGAACAGGGTGCGTCCTGCGAAGATCAGATCTTCACGCTTTAAGTATTTATCTCTGTCTACCAGGAAATATTCCTGCTCCGGTCCTACACTTGCTACGACCTTGGTAGCTTCGGTATTGCCGAACAGTCTTACGATACGCAGTGCCTGGGTGCTGACAGCTTCCATGGAACGAAGCAGGGGTGTCTTCTTATCCAGTGCCTCACCCTTGTAAGAACAAAAAGCAGTGGGAATGCAAAGGATCACACCGGTTGCATCTTCTTTCAGAAATGCAGGAGATGTGATATCCCATGCGGTATAGCCTCTTGCCTCAAAAGTTGCCCGTAAGCCTCCGGAGGGAAAGGAAGATGCATCGGGCTCGCCCTTGATCAGTTCCTTGCCGGAGAACTCCATGATCATCTTACCTGATTCATCGGGATGAGTTACGAATGCGTCATGCTTCTCAGCAGTGATACCGGTCAGAGGCTGGAACCAGTGAGTATAATGTGTTGCACCGTTCTCGATTGCCCAGTCCTTCATTGCTTTTGCCACAACATCTGCGGTAGCTAAAGACAGCTCTCCGCCATGATCAATGATCTTCTTCACTTCTTTGTAGACGCTCTTGGGTAATCTTTCCCTCATCTTACCCAGAGTGAATACCTTACTGCCAAAGATTTCTTCCACATTTAATACTTCACTCATCTTCGTTTCCTCCTTATTTTTGCTATTTTTCATGCTTCCTGCGACTACCTTGGGTTGACTATTCAGAACCTCCATTCGCAAAATCGTCTCTACGATGCTTTCCGGGTGGCTCCAAATAGCAACAAAAAAGGCGCTACACTCCTAGTGTAAACGCCTTCGTTTCGCATTGAAAAATATTAACTTGTGAGGATCGCTCCTCTATGGTTCATTACTATACAACAGTTTTTTTTCGATTGCAATACCCTTTTTGAAAAAATTTTATTATTGCATCCGAAACGACCTTTGAAGCGTTCTATACTTCAAACAGCAGATCTGCATAGGTCGGGAACGGCCAGTATTTTTTATCCACCAGCTTCTCCAGTTCATCCGCAGGTCTTCTCAGAGCGTTCATTGCCACCATGACTTTATCGTGATAGCAGAATGCCTGCTCCTTGCCTCTGGGCATGGCAGAAGCTTTCTTCTCCTCTTCTAACAGTGCCTCGGATGCCTTCTCCATCTCCGTCAGCTTCTGTGTGATCTGCTGCAGCATACGGTTAGGAACATAGGTGTCTCCGCCGGCCTCTGTGATAGCGATCACAGCATCCGCCAAAGACTTGCTGTACTTCATGACTGCGGGGATGATCTGCTTATTCGCCATATCCACCATGGTCAGCGCCTCGATATTGATGGTCTTCGCATAGGTCTCATACAGTACCTCCGCACGGGAACGCAGCTCTGCTTCGGTGAAAATACCGAACTTCTCAAACAGATGGATCGCCTTGGGTGTGGTCAGAGTATCCACTGCTGCCACCATGGAAGGAATGTTGGGCAGTCCTCTTCTGGCTGCTTCTTCTTCCCATTCCTTGGCATAACCGTTGCCGTTGAAGATGATGCGCTGATGCTCGGTCATATATTCCTTGATCAGGTCATGTACTGCCATATCGAAATCTTCCGCACCTTCCAGGCGGTCTGCTGCTTCGCAGAAAGCCTCTGCCACAATAGCATTCAGAGTGGTGTTGGGACTTCCGATGGAATCCTCGCTTCCCACCATACGGAATTCAAATTTATTACCGGTAAACGCGAAGGGTGACGTACGGTTTCTGTCCGTCGCATCCTTTACAAAATCAGGAAGCGTGGATACACCGGTACGGAGCACGCCGCCTTCTTTCAGATTATCCGCTTTACCGGTCTCTACCAGCTGTGACACGACATCCTCCAGCTGCTCACCCAGGAAAATAGAGATGATAGCAGGAGGTGCCTCATAGCCACCCAGTCTGTGATCGTTGCCTACGTTGGACGCACTCTGGCGCAGCAGATCCGCATGGGTATCTACTGCCTTCATGATACATGCCAGCACTAACAAAAACTGAATATTTTCATTCGGGGTCTGTCCCGGCTCTAACAGATTCACACCGTTGTCCGTGGTGATAGACCAGTTGTTATGCTTACCGGAACCGTTCACTCCGGCAAAAGGCTTCTCATGCAGCATACAGCGCAGGCCATGTTTGCCTGCCACACGCTTCAGTGTCTCCATTACCAGCTGGTTATGGTCCACTGCCACATTCGCGGATTCGTAGATGGGAGCCACTTCGTGCTGTGCGGGAGCTGCCTCATTATGCTGGGTCTTGGAAGTCACACCCAATTTCCACAGCTCAATATTCACGTCATGCATAAATCCGCCGATACGCTCACGGATAACACCGAAATAATGGTCATCCATCTCCTGACCCTTAGGTGCAGGGGCACCGAACAGGGTGCGTCCGGAGAAAATAATATCTTCACGCTGCAGCGCCTTGGCAGAATCCACCAGGAAATATTCCTGCTCTGCACCGACGGAGGGCAGTACCTTGGTTGCCTCTGTATTGCCGAACAGACGTACAATGCGGATTGCCTGTTTGCTCAAAGCTTCCATGGAACGAAGTAACGGTGTCTTTTTATCCAGAGCTTCGCCCTTATAAGAACAGAAAGCAGTGGGGATACAAAGCGTCGGACCGGTTGCTGTCTCTTTGATAAATGCAGGAGAGGTAATATCCCATGTGGTATAACCTCTTGCCTCAAAAGTCGCACGCAAGCCCCCGGATGGGAAAGAAGATGCATCAGGCTCGCCCTTGATCAGTTCCTTACCGGAAAATTCCATGATCATACGGCCATCCTCATCGGGATGTGTTACAAAAGCATCGTGTTTTTCAGCGGTGATACCGGTCAACGGCTGGAACCAATGAGTATAATGGGTTGCCCCGTTCTCGATCGCCCAGTCCTTCATTGCTGTTGCCACCACATCGGCAGTCGCCAGGGAAAGTTCTCCTCCCTGATCCATGACTTTCTTGACTTCTTTGTAAGTGCTCTTGGGGAGTCTCTCTTTCATTTTACCCAAAGTAAATACTTTGCTGGCGAAAAGCTCCTCTACATTTAATTCTTCGCGCATGTCCCTGCTTCCCTTCGATATACTATAGAATTACATCGATTACAGTGTACAACATGTGCGTTATAGTGGTCAATTATTATTTTCGGGGTTTTATCGATAAGTTTTTCCAAAAATAATCTATGCTCAGGACTCCTCCCAACAGAATTCCGGGCATCTGATTATACAGCTGCCTGCCGCTGGCTTCCCAGAGCATCAGAAATACCACAATGCCAAAAAAGCCCAACTGGCATATCATCAATAACGACGGCGGATTCTGTCCTCTGATAACATTTCTAAGGCTGAAAAGCATTCCGATCCACAAAAGTACATACACAGACACCAGATAACAATAGCAGAGCTGGCTGGTTCTCCAGTAATAACTGCCCCAGGGAGAAAACATTTCCCAGATCAGGGTTTGGTCGTTCTGCTCCACATTCAGGAAGGCACTGGCACCCAGATTGCCGTTTGCGAAATTATAGCTTGCCTTTTTTCTCAGATGCTCCGCATTGAAAAAATCTGCTTTATTCTCCCGGATATATTCCACGCAGTATTGCTGTTTTTCTTCTTTGGTGGAAAATGTATACATCTGCTCCACCAGTTCCGTGTTATTGGTCCAGGAGCCGTCTTCCTTCATTCCCAGTGCCACCCAGCTCATCACCGGATTTGCTGTAACCGCTGCTTTCCTCGTAACGTCATATGTATTTGCCCACAGCTGCAGTCCCACGCCAAACACAATCGCAGCTGCTGCATACTGCATGAGCACCCGCCGGTCTGCTTTTTCTCTCTGCCACAATAGGATCATGGCACCGGCGATCAGCGGAATGATCGCCGTGATCTTCCAGATAATCGCCAGTACCGTTACCGCTCCGGCAAGCACTGACCACAATGTTTTACCCTTGTTTGTCTTGGTGCTTCCGGCTTTTTTCAGAAGAGCCAAAGCCAGGATTCCCAGCCCGAAGCTCATGGAATCTGTATAAAACACTGAGACCATATCCCACAGTGGAAGCAGGAACGCAAAGGTAAGCAGTATGGGAAATCTCCATCTGCAGTCCCCCTTTTGCTCCGTCAGGTATCCGCATGCCCATACCACCAGCAGTACCAACAGTACATTTCGCAGCAATACGAAATGAAACGGAGATATTCCAAGTAAGACCGCCACCCGGAACCATACCGAGAGCAGAAGCATCGGCTTCAGATTATTGGAATACGTCACAAAATAATCCGTATATTCCAGGGTTCCGCCGGTCGCCAGGTTCATGGCATCCCGGTACACGTAAGTGTAGTCCACCAAAGTGTTCTCATTCCCCTGCCGGCTCAGAGATGTTATGTATAACAGCACACCGAAGATTGCCAGGGCAAGCAGATATAGCGGCGTCCTTTTCCCGATCAGAAAATATATCTTATTCCATAACGCACCTGCCGCCAATAAGACTATGACACATATGCCCACCCCCGGTATCATCTGCCGGGGGATCAGGTGATTCTGCGGATATCGGAATACCACGGCGAGCAGAAGCGTCATTCCTGTCAGCATTACTGTATAGGCAAAAATGGTCAATGCTTTATGAATTTGGGCACTTTTCTTCATAAAGTGTCACCTCCGGTCGGCTTTTCTCATTCGTCGTTTCTCTGGCGCAGCAGATCGAACTTCTCGGGTGTCTCTGACAGCTTTATCCACAACACCTGCTTGGGATGGGGCGCGCTGTCCACACTTTCCCCATCTTCGGTGTACATAGCTTCCACCGTGACCGGTACGTTGGTGCCGTCTGACTTCATGATCTCTATGGAGTCTCCCACACAGAACTTGTTCCGCTGTTCGATCCGGCACAGGGAATCTTTTACCGCTTCTACAATTCCCAGGTAAATGTACTCATTGACATAAGTGTTGTTATCATAGATCTGGGTGTTCTCATCCGGCTTGCCGAAATAGAATCCTGTCGTAAACTGTCTGTAAGTACATTTGGAAATTTCCGCCTTATACCAGTCCATATTTTTCTCATACAGATCCGGATCGGCAAAATAGTCATCAATAGCCTTCCGATAAGTTCTGGCAACGGTAGCCACATACAGTGCCGTCTTCATGCGGCCTTCGATCTTCAGGCTGTCGATCCCCGCTCCCACCAGCTCCGGAATATGCTCGATCATACACAGATCCTTGGAGTTGAAAATATAGGTTCCCCGCTCGTTCTCATAGACCGGCAGGTATTCTCCGGGTCTTGTCTCTTCCACCACCGCATATTTCCAGCGGCAGGGATGGGTGCAGGCACCTCTGTTGGCATCTCTTCCGGTAAAGAAATTGCTCAGCAGGCATCTGCCGGAATAGGAAATGCACATTGCCCCATGGACAAAGCTCTCAATTTCCATCTCCGCAGGGATTTTTTCTCGAATTCCTTTGATCTCTGCCAGGGAAAGTTCTCTGGCAGATACTACTCTTTTAGCTCCCAGTTTCCACCAGAACAGATAGGTTTCGTAATTCGTGTTATTCGCCTGTGTCGAAATATGCACCTCCACCTGGGGCCATACTTCCTTGGCGATCATGAACATTCCGGGATCAGAAATGATCAGTGCGTCCGGCTGTTCCGGTTTCATATCCCGCAGCTCAGCAAAATATTTTCTGGCACCATCGAGATCATAGTTGTGTGCCAGGATGTTTGCCGTTACATAGACTTTCACACCATGGGCATGAGCAAAAGCCACTCCCTCCGCCATCTCTTTACTGCTGAAATTTTTCGCCTTGGCACGCAGTCCGAAAGCCTCTCCGCCAATGTATACAGCGTCTGCTCCGAACATCACCGCGGTCTTTAATACTTCCAGACTGCTGGCAGGAATCAAAAGTTCCGGTTTTTTATAAGTCATTTTCTTTCTCCTTATTTCTTCGTACTCAGCGTCACGCCATCCCCCACCGGCAATATCACGGTCTCCAGTTCCGGATGGTGTTTTAATTCATACAGGTATTCCCGCATTCTCGCGTGGATGGTGCGGTTGCGTCTGGTGACGGCGAAGCGGGATTCTATGATGTCTCCGTCCTGCAATACATTATCGGAGATCAGCAGGCCTCCGGAAGGTAACAGCCGTAAAATATCCGGCAGGAAATTAATATACTGCCCCTTTGCCGCATCCATGAAGATGATGTCATATGTGCCGTCCAGTCCCCTAAGAATCTCTGTGGCATCTCCCTCTAACAATGTGATCCTGTCTTCCCGTCCCGTCTTCCGAAAGTTTTCTTTCGCAATGGGGATCCTTTTCTCATATTTTTCTATGGTGGTGATATGGCAATCTTTAGGCGCATATTCACTCATCAGTAACGCAGAAAAGCCGATCGCAGTCCCGACTTCCAGGATGCTCTTCGGCTTTGTGAATCTCAGCAAAAATTTTAACAGACTCTGCATGGATCTGCGTATGATAGGGACCTGTGTGTCCAGTGCATATTTCTCAATCTCATTCAGCCATGCAGGATTCCCGCTGTCCAGGGAATCAATAAATGCGGACATTCTTTCGTCTATGATCATACTAATCTCCATTCCGCAGACGATTCCTTCCGCCGGAGGAATCGCGAATCAAATTTTAAATTTCATATAATGATGTCGGGGGCACCCCTGCCTTTGATGCTTACGGATTGCTCCGTGCTAAACATGTGCCACTGGCATATAGCACCCTACTGTACAACGGTCTCCTGTTGTGTATCTCCGGTCACCGCACTGCCGTTGTCGATCGTCTCTACGCTCTCCTCCGCGGGGTTTTCCGTTTGTCCTGCCATGACTTCCATCATCTCTTCTGCGGTCATGGCGGTGCTTAGTTCATAGGTACCGGGCTTCCATTCTTTTTTGTATTCTGACAGCAGATACTGTAATGCAAACAATTTCGCATCTCTTACCAGCCCTTTTTCCTGCATAACTGTCCCGATCTCCGTGGCAGACATATCGGAGGTCAGCGTCACCGTAACCTTACGGCCTTCTCCGGAGGAAACTGCCGGCTCTGTGAAAATACGATATCCGTAATCATAACATTTGGATACACCAGTATATACCATATATACTACGATCACCACAAACACCACTTTTAAAATTGCGCCCAAAACGGCGCCTGCTAAATTAGCTGCTTTCATGTTGTTGTCCTTTCCTACTGGAACTACTCGAACCTCATCTGATCGGTAACATAGAGACCGATCTCCTGCATCATACGGCAGAAAGCAAGCTCCGCCGCCAGGAAATCAGAGACCAGCGGATTCTCACGGAACGCTTCGTTCTCTCTGGTGAACTGATCGATCTTGTCAAAATTGGTGTCCTTACTGGTCTGCAGTTCAAAGTTTCTGGTCCGGAAATCATCGATCTGCCGCTTCAGCTCCGGCTGCTCTTTTACACGCGCCAATTGCCTCTGATATTCCAGATAGGCGTCCGTGTTCCGGATCGCTTCGACCAGTTGTTTCACTGCCTCGTTCACATTTTCGTCCGCTGTAATCTTCATCTGCTTACGACCTTTCCAGCAATCGCTAATATTACACTTCCATAATGATTGGAAGGATCATGGGACGTCTCTTCGTCTTCTTCCATACATAATCGCTGAGGACATCCTTGGTAGTAGTCTTCAGTTTGCCCCAATCCGTGATTCCCTTATCCAGGCATGCCTGCAGCGCATCATCCACGGTACGTCTTGCTTCCTCGATCAGTTCATCGGATTCCTTCACATATACAAAACCTCTGGACACGATATCGGGACCGGCTACCAGCTCACCGCTGGCTCTGTCCAGACTCATAACCACGATCATAATACCATCTTCTGCCAGATGTTGTCTATCTCTCAACACTACATTTCCGACATCACCGACACCCAGACCGTCTACGAGGATCGCGCCTACGGGCACTCTGCCACTGACCTTTGCCTGCTCCTCGCTGACTTCCAGTACATCGCCGGAGGACAGGATGAAAATATTGTCCTTGCTGATGCCAAGGCTCTCTGCGATCTTCGCCTGTGCTTTCAGATGCTTGTATTCACCATGGACAGGAACTGCATACTTCGGATGGATCAGGGTATAGATCAGTTTGATCTCTTCCTGGCAGGCATGTCCGGATACATGGGCATCCTGGAAAATAACATCTGCGCCCTTACGTAACAGTTCGTTAATGATCTTCGTTACGGACTTCTCATTGCCCGGGATGGGGTTCGAGGAGAAAATTACGGTATCGCCGGCACCGATGGTGATCTTGCGGTGCATGTTGTTTGCCATACGGGACAGGGCTGCCATACTCTCGCCCTGGCTTCCGGTGGTGATGATGACCTGCTGCTCATCGGGATAATTTTTCATCTGATCCAGATCCACCAGTGTATTTTCCGGAATATTAATGCATTCCAGCTTGATGGCAGTATCCAGAATATTCACCATGCTTCTGCCTTCCACAGCCACTTTACGACCGAACTTATATGCAGTATTGATGATCTGCTGCACACGGTCTACGTTGGATGCAAACGTTGCCACGAAGATCCTGGTATTCTTATGTTCCTCAAACAAAGTATCAAAAGTCTTACCCACAGTCTTCTCGGAAGGAGTAAAACCGGGACGCTCTGCGTTGGTAGAATCACACATCAGTGCCAGTACACCCTTTTTACCGATCTCGGCAAAACGCTGTAAGTCAATGGCATCACCGTATACCGGTGTGTAGTCCACCTTGAAGTCTCCGGTGTGCACCACGATACCGGCAGGGGAATAAATTGCCAGTGCTGCGGCATCTACAATACTGTGGTTGGTCTTGATAAATTCCACGCGGAAATCACCCAGATTGATGGACTGTCCGAACTTCACCACTTTACGTTTGGTCTTCTTCATGAGATTGTGCTCGGTCAGCTTGTTCTCAATAATACCCATGGTCAGGCGGGTTGCGTAGATAGGAACATTAATATCCCGCAGCACATAGGGCAGTGCTCCGATATGGTCCTCATGTCCATGGGTGATGACGAAACCTTTTACCTTATCGATGTTATCTTTCAGATAGGTTACATCCGGAATGACCAGATCGATTCCCAACATATCATCCGCAGGGAAAGACAGACCGCAGTCCACCACAATAATACTGTCCTCATACTGGAAGGCAGTAATGTTCATACCAATCTGTTCCAGACCTCCTAAAGGAATGATCTTCAGACCTGAAACGCTACTATTCTCTTTTTTCTTTTTCAACGAAATTACCTCCAAATTCTATACGTCTATACATCTTGCTTCGTGTATGTATTCCGGCGATAGAACGGACCGGTATGCTCTGCAAACAAAGATCTGTGATTGCCCGCCTGTTCCCCCGGCTCTCTTCTCGAAAACTCCCGTGGGATCAGACCTCCCAGATCTTACGATTCCATCAAAATAACGGCACTTCTCATGCCCATCGTGTATTCCCTGTCACTTTTGGCACAAAACCATTATATGTTGAAACCGGCAAAGCATCCGATATCCCTCTCTGCCAATCATACAAATCATATATAAATATAAGACCGTCCTTCTCGCAGGACCGCCTGTATTTATCATATATCAAGGTCATAAGCCTGAAAACACGACGCGCTTGCACGGGAGTGATTTTATGGCTTAATGACCTGCCCCAATATGATCTAAATCAGATCAATGTCCTCTAACATATCCGCAAATACTCCGGATACTGCTTCCAGTTCTTCATCATCGGAGACTACATCATAAATGCTCTCTTCTTCACCATCCTGAGACATATCCTTCAGGATCAGGGCATCTCCATCGCCCTCTTCCACATCAGTCACCAGGATGTAATTATGTCCACCGATCCTGGTCTGTTCCAGTACATAAAATTCTACAGGTTCTTCGCCCTCGGGGCGAAATGTGATCTTTTCCAATTTACTCATTCCGATTCCTTTTTCTTCTCATTGTTCCTGCGGTCCAGGTATCCCTGTAAGATCAGGGTGGCTGCGATCATGTCCACGTAATCCTTGCGGTTCTCACGGCGGATTCCCGCTTCCATCATTGTCTTGTCCGCTGCTACGGTAGTCAGTCTCTCATCCCAGAAGTATACCGGAAGCCCGGTTCTGCGCTCCAGCTTCTCCTTGAACTCCTTGGTCAGTTCCACGCGGACGCCTTCCGTATCGTTCATGTTCTTGGGAAGTCCCAGTACGATCTCTTCCACTTCATTCTCTACGATCAGTTCCTCGATGCGGGCTAATGTCTGCCGTAATTTATTCTCTTCCTTGCGGCGAATGATCTCTACTCCCTGCGCAGTTAAGAGCAGACTGTCGCTGATCGCCACGCCCACGGTACGTGAGCCGAAATCCAAACCCATGATACGCATGTGGGTCCTCCTGATAGTTGTGATTATTTCCAGTGTTTGGTCCTGATATACTCCGTGAGCAGTTCTTCTACCAATTCATCCCGTTCCACCTTCATGATCAGGCTGCGGGCATTCTTATGGCTGGTAATATAAGTGGGGTCTCCGCTCATAATATAACCAACGATCTGGTTCACCGGATTGTATCCCTTCTCTGTCAGTGCCTCATATACGGTAGCAAGCACCAGCTTTACGCCGGTCTCAGGTTCTGTCTCTACCTTGAAGTATTGTGTATTTCCTAAGTCCTGCATATGATCCTCTTTTTCTGCAATAAAACGTTTTGGTTATGCCTTATATTACCGCATTTACTTTGAAAATTCAAGAGGTGATAGTAATAGGATTTCATCCGTCAAAAAGCCCTGTACCCTGCCGCATATCACGGTATTTGCAACATTTTTTTTATTTTCCTTCACAGAGACAGCCAGCTTGACATAATCTCTCGTGTGTCCCAGCAGATATTCCGTTCCATCAATCTCCTTCGTCTCTTCCAACAGCACTTCCGCCTCCTGCCCCAGGTAATGTGCCCGAAACTGCTTCGACTGTTCCTTCTCCATAGCCAGAAGCTCGGCACTTCTGACTGTCTTTACCTGATCCGGCACCTGGTGAGGCATCACGGCCGCTCTGGTGCCTGCACGTTTGGAATACTTGAAAATATGCATCTCGAAGAATTGAATCCGGTCTAAAAATCCTACCGTCTGCGCAAACTCTTCCTCGGTCTCCCCGGGGAATCCCACGATAACATCCGTAGTAATCGCCGGATGATCGAATACCTTGCGGAGCAGTGCTACGCTTTCCGCATATTCTTCGGAAGTATACTTACGGTTCATACGGCGCAGTGTCGCATCACAGCCGCTCTGTAAGGACAGATGGAAATGGGGACACAGCTTTGGCAGTGCCGCCATTCTTGCTGCGGTCTCCTCTGTGACGATGCGGGGTTCCAGGGAACCGATGCGGATCCGCTCAATACCTTCAATATCATGGATCCGTTCCAGCAGATCGATCAGCTTACTGCTGCCGGAATAATCTCTTCTCTCCTCATCTTCTTTTAATACGGAGATGCTTTCTCCCCGCTTCCAGGCTTCCTCGTCAAAATCAATGCCGTAGGAGCTGATATGGATACCTGTCAGTACGATCTCCCGGTAACCGTTCTTCGCCATGCCGGTGATCTCCCGGATGATATCTTCCGCCCTACGGCTGCGGACTCTGCCTCTGGCATAAGGGATAACGCAGTAAGAGCAGAACTGATTGCATCCGTCCTGAATTTTAATATAGGCACGGGTGTGCTCTGCCGTCTGTTTCAGAGTCATTTCTTCGTATTCTGCGGTATGGTTAATATCAATGACAGTAGTGTCATGCAGAGTCTTGTCCACTCCATGTCCAATATTTTCTGCATTCTCCGCCACCGCATCCTCCTGTTCCAGATCCCGTAAATACTCCTCCAGAATGGATGCCAGATCCTTCTTGCGGTTGTTGCCGATTGCCAGATCAATGCAGGGATCCTGCTCCACATCTTCCCTTCCGGTCTGCACATAGCAGCCCACTGCCACTACCAGTGCTGCCGGATTTTTCTGTTTCGCGCGATGAAGCATCTGTCTGCTTTTCCGGTCTGCAATATTGGTAACCGTGCAGGTATTTACGATGTAAATATCCGCGATTTCATCAAATGGTACAATAGTATAACCTTTTTCTTGTAACATTTGTTGCATTACTTCTATTTCATAGGAATTAACCTTACATCCAAGGTTGTGTAATGCTACACTTTTCATAGGATTCCTCACTTTTTTTGTATTGTTTTCGTCTTGACTTTTGCTCGTTCAGCCATTAATATGAAGTCAGAAGGTATGACACACATTAAGGAGGTAGTCAACATGAAGACAGTTCAGATTTCTTTAAATTCTATTGATAAGGTAAAATCTTTCGTAAACGATATTACTAAGTTCGATTATGATTTCGATCTTGTATCCGGCAGATACGTAATTGATGCAAAGTCCATCATGGGTATCTTCAGCCTGGATCTTTCCAAGCCTATCGACCTGAACATCCATGCAGAGGATGGCGCCGATGAGGTTTTGGAAGTATTAAAGCCTTATCTGGTATAAGTTACCGATTCGGGAATCCGAATACATAGTAAGACAGAGAACACCTTGAGAGACGCAATCCTCTTGAGGTGTTTTTTATATGCCGTTCCAAAAAAGTAACTATTCAGCACCTCTGTTTCTCCGGTTCTGAATAGTTACTCTGCATTCGCACTTATGCTTCCGCAATGATCAGTTCTTTGGTCTCTAATGCGGTCTGCACCAGTTCGTCGATCTTCTCATCCAGATTGTGCTCATGTCTGCGGATCACCTTTACATTCGGCTTCGTCACAGGATGCTTTGCCACGAAGATAGTACAGCAGTCTTCATAGGGCAGAATGGAAGTCTCGTAAGTGCCGATCTTCTCGGATACTTCTACGATCTCCTGCTTATCGAATCCGATCAGCGGACGGTATACCGGCAGCTCACATACTTCATTGGTCGCGATCAGGGAATTCATGGTCTGGGATGCCACCTGTCCGATACTCTCACCGGTGATCAGTCCAAGGCACTCGGTCTCCTTTGCGATCTGTTCCGCAATACGCATCATATAGCGGCGCATGATAATGGTCAGTTCCTCATGAGGACATTTCTCGTAAATATATAACTGAATATCGGTAAAGTTGATCACATGCAGGTAGATCGGTCCGGTGTAACGGGCAACGATCTTCGCCAGATCCACTACTTTCTGTTTTGCGCGCTCGCTGGTGTAAGGCGGTGCATGGAAATATACCGCATCGATCTTGACACCTCTCTTGGCGATCATATAGCCTGCCACAGGGGAATCGATACCACCGGACAGTAATAACATTCCCTTGCCGCCGGTGCCTACGGGCATTCCTCCGGGACCGGGCAGGATCACGGAGTAGATATAGATTTCCTCACGGATCTCGATGTTCAACATGATGTCGGGATGGTGTACATCCACCTTCATATTGGGGTAAGCATTGAGAATGGCTTCGCCCATATCCATGTTGATGGTCATGGAATCCTTGGGGTAATTTTTCCGGGCACGTCTTGCTGCCACCTTGAAAGTCTGGTTACAGTCCGGATATACCTTTGCAATGTAGTCGATCACAGTCTCGCACAGCTTCTCGAAGCCTTCATCCTGTACATGGACTACCGGGCAGATGCCGGAGATACCGAAGACTCTCTGCAGATGTGCCACGACTTCATCATAGTCGAATTCTGACTCTGCATCTACGAAAATACGTCCCTGTGTCTTGTGTACCAGGAATTCTCCCTCACACTTTTTCAGAGCGTATTTAATCTGACGTACCAGAGCATCCTCGAACAGGTAGCGGTTTTTTCCCTTAATGCCGATCTCGGCATACTTTATCAAAAATGATGTAAACACTTTTTTTCCTTTCTTATCTGCGGCTGTATCTGCGTAACATAGGTACTATATTGTACAATGCCTGAAGGCAAACGTCAATCTCTTCTTCCGTGGTAAATACCGAAAAGCTGAAGCGTATGGTGGAATCCAGCAGGGATTTATCCACTCCGATAGCTTTCAGCGTAGCGGAAGGCTGCGGCTTATGCGCGGAGCAGGCACTTCCTGCGGAGACATAGATTCCCTTGTCCTCCAACGCATGCAGGAGTACTTCGCTTCTTACTCCGGCAAATGACACACTGACGATATGGGCTGCTGTTCCCTCTCCGTAAGGGGCATCCGGCAGAAGACCGTTAACTTTCACATGATCCAGTCTCTCCACACCTTCAATAAATCTTCTCTTACAGGCACAAAGTCTCGCATGATCCTCATCAAAACGACTGTACAACATTTCCGCTGCTTTGGCAAGTCCGGCAATTCCCGGGACATTTTCTGTACCGGATCGAAGGTTCTGCTGCTGACCGCCACCGAATACGATAGGCTGGATCTTCACCTTATCTCCTACATATAACAGTCCGACGCCTTTGGGACCGTGGATTTTGTGTCCGCTGACGGACAACAGGTCAATGTGCATCTTTTTCGGATAGATCCTGGACTTACCGAATCCCTGTACCGCATCTACGTGAAATAAAGTGTCTGAGTTCATCTGTTTGATCAGTGCTCCGGCTTCCTCAATGGGCTGCAGGGCTCCGATCTCGTTATTTGTATGCATAATGGATACCAGAATGGTCTCCGGTGTCATGGCTCTGCGCAGGTCTTCCAGGCGAATGCGTCCGCAGGAATCCACCGGCAGATACGTGACACGGTATCCCTGACTCTCCAGGTAACGCATGGTCTGCAGGATTGCAGGATGCTCGATCTGTGTTGTGATCAGATGGTTGCCCCTGCGGCAATTCGCCAGGGCGCAGCCGATCAATGCCATATTATCGGACTCTGTACCGCCGGAGGTGAACAACAGCTCTCTCTCCTCCACCTTCAGGATCCTTGCCAGAGTCTCCTTGGCATAGCGGAGGTACTTCTCCGCCTCCACTCCCTTCATATGCAGGCTGGAGGGATTTCCGTAATCTTCACACATGATCTTCGTCATCAACTCGGCTACTTCCGGAAAGGTTCTGGTGGTAGCGGAATTGTCCAAATAGACTTCCATTCTCTTCTTCTCCTTGCTATCTATCTGTTCAGCAGCTACTCAGGTTCCATTTGCAAGCCCTCTGTTTCAAAGCTTTTTGTTTACTCTGAATAGTTACTATATTCTTCTTATGATTAAAATATGCCACAGGCAGATACTCTGTGCCGCCCACCGGCTAATTTTCCAGCTGATACATCAGCCATGCGATAGTCGTAAATCCGGCAGTCTCTGTCCGCAGGATCCGTTTTCCCAGGGTAACGGGTTGGATTCCGGCCTCTGTGGCGATCCGGATCTCCTCCGGGTCGAAGCCGCCTTCCGGACCGATAAAAATAGCGATCTGCTGCCCCGGCTCCACGCTTTCGATCAGGTGCTTCGTCTGTTCCATTCCCTCTGCCAGTTCGTAGGGCACCAGCTTCAGATCCATTTGTGATGCCATTTTCACTGCCTGAGTGTAACTCATCACCGGAGCTACCGTTGGGATCACGCCCCGCTTGCTCTGTTTCGCTGCTGCCTCCGCAATTCCCTGCCAGCGCTTGATCTTTACATCTGCCTTTTTCTCATCCAGCTTTACCACGCACCGCTTCATGGCTACCGGAATCACCTGAAAAGCTCCCAGTTCCACTGCTTTTTGAATAATGAGTTCCATTTTATCTGCCTTGGGCAGCCCCTGAAACAGATAGATCTTCGCCGGAAGTTCCACGCCGTCCTCTTTGATAAAACGCAGTTCCAGACGGACGCAGTCCTCCTCCAGCGCAAGGATCCCACAGCGATATTCTTTCCCGTCGATTCCGTTGCTGACCGCCACTTCCTCGCCGGGGCGCATACGCAGTACATTTTTGATATGATTGACATCGGTTCCCCGGATAATGACACTTTTTCCTGCCACATCGATCTGATCCGGCTCTACAAAAAACTGATACATTGTTAAAAATCCTCTAATTTTTTCTTGCGGTAACGCTGACCCATTCTCCCTGATAGGTTACTTCCAATACTTCCAGACCCGCTGCCTTCACTGCCTCTACCACGGTCTGTTCCTTGTCATCAATGATACCGGAGGTAATGTAGATACCTCCCTTTTTCAACTGGTGTACGATCACGGGAGTCAGGGGCACCAGTACATCTGCGAGAATATTGGCCACGACGATATCATAGCACTCATAGCCCACCTTGTCCTGCACTTCTTTATCGGTAATGATATTGCCGATCATCATGTCGAACTGTGCGGGATCGATGCCGTTAACCTCGCAGTTCTGTGCTACTGCTTCCACCGCACAGATATCAAGGTCGGTTCCCACGGCATGCTTTGCACCGAACATCAGGGACAGAATCGCCAGAATACCGCTGCCGGTCCCTACATCCAGAAGCTCCGTCTCAGAAGTAATGAACTTGCGAAGCTGACGGATACACAGCTGTGTGGTCTCATGCATACCGGTGCCGAATGCAGTACCAGGATCAATATGAAGCACCATTTTATCGGTGTCTTCCGGTTTGATATTTTCCCAGGAAGGAATGACCAGGATGTCATCAATATAGAACTGATGGAAATACTGCTTCCAGTTGTTGATCCAGTCAATATCCTCGGTCTCGTCCACGACAACGGAACCTTCTCCGATATCCATGAACTGGCGTAAATCTTCCAGTTCCCGCTTCACATCGGCAAGCACCGCCTCGGTAGTGGTCTTCTCACCGGCTACTTCCAGACTACCGTCCTCTTTTTCCTCTACGAAAAAGCTCAAATAAGCAATGCCGTCATCCTCCGGTCCATCCGGCAGGATATCTACGAACATCTGCTCCTTCTCCATGGCAGTCAGCGGCACTTTGTCCTCGATCTGTGCACCTTCCAGTCCCAGATCATACAGGGTGCTGATAATAATATCTTCCGCTTCCGTCACGGTCTTTATTCTGAATTTTACCCACTTCATATTGTGATTCCTTTCTCGCACTCATTATATCATAAGCTCACGAATTCGTGCTTTCGCACTCTACATCCTGCTTCGCAGGATTATTCGTTCGCTAATGAGCCCAGAAAACCAAATGTCTGCTTCGCAGCCGCTTGGTTTTCCTTGAGGCTCATTATATCATCAGTCCTGTTTTTTCCTTGCTCTTCTCGATCGTATGGTTCAATTTACGGAACGGCGGCTCCAGCGCCAGTCCCAGCAACAGCGCAATGATCAGGAATAATGCCATTTTACCCACATTGATCCAATAGTCCACGCCGTACATTCCGGCGATACATTCCTTGAAGGCTTTCATGCCGAACTGGAACGGCAGGAACGGATAGATCCACTGGAACACCTTCGGCAATGCTTCAATAGGAAAAGTTCCGCCGCTTCCCGCTACCTGGATGACCATGACCACGATTGCCAGTGCTTCTCCCACGTTGCCGAATGCAAATGTCACGGAATACATGAAACAGCTGAATGCGGCACTCGCCACCGCTGCCGCCAGCCAGTATAAAAACTTGTGCTGGCACTGGATCTCAATGTAGTAGAGATTGCCCAGGATCGTAAGCAGTGTCTGCGCTTGTCCTATGAGGAAAAACAGCAGATATCTGCCAAAATACCTCTCATGAGCCTTGTAATGATCCCCGGGATCAATCGGTTTCACCCCTACATGAATGATGGCTACCAAAAATAACGCACCTACCCAGATCGCCAGGATCGTATAGAACGGCGATGCTGCCGAGCCGTAGTGATCCACCGGATAAACAGGCACCGTCTTAAGCTGCACCGGAGATGATACAAAGTCCGCAACAGCCGCAGGATCCGTCGCCATGGCACTTAAAATATCTTCATAAGAGTCCGCTCCGGTGATCCGTTTTATATTATCCGCTATTTTATTCACCTTGTCCAGCAGTTCCTGGGCAATTACCAGAGAATCCTGCAAACTTACGTTGCCTTCCTGTAAAGTCTGCTGGTACTCCTTTAAAATATCGGAGATTTCATCCATATTCACATCCGTGCCATTCATCATCGCTGCGGCATTCAAAAATGCCTGCTGCATGGATTTACCGGTATCACGGAAAGAAGGTCTGACGTTGTTATTATAGTCACTTGCGAGGTTATCCAGCTGTTTGCTGCAGATCCGGATCTGTTCCCTCATCTGCGCCCGCAGGGTATTGATGTCGGTATCTACCTGTCCTTTGCTGTTCTGCAGCTGCTTCAGGTCCGCCTCAATATTTTTTAATGACTGGCTGATCTCCTGAATCTGCGCATCCTGCCCGGTTACCAGGCTTCCCAGAACATCCATATTTGCCTGCATACCCTGCACCAGTCCGATTGCCATGCCCAGTCCGGTGTCCGTGGTGCTGCCTACGCTGTTACTGCCCATCTGGGCTAACAGTCCGTCCGCATAGATGGACAGGTACTGCAGTGCTTCCGTCACCATATTCATACTGCTGCTTACCATATCTCCCATGACGTCCACTGCATCCACGCTGGAATTGATCATGGTCTGCATACCGATCATGGTATTCCGCCCATTCTCCAGGATGTTGTCCATATCCGGCAGCATATTCTGGCTGGTGGACATGATCATTTCCGCCGAATTCATGATGCTTTGGAAGGACTGCAGCATGACCACATAATCCTGCAGCTGCTTCTGCACAGTATCCAGAGAGTCTGTCACACTGACCTGACCGTTTGCATTCACCATAGAAAGCGCATTGCCGGCTTTCATGACCGACTCCGCCACAGTACTGATGAACGTAGCATTTACCTGCTCCTGCACGGCATTTTTCGCCTTGCCTGTGATCTTGGGGGCAATGCCGTTCTTTTTCTCATTTTCATAATAATAGATCGTCGGATGATCCACTTCACCGTCTATAAATCCCAACATTTCCTTCGTGAAAGTCTCCGGAATGATCAGTGCTGCATAATAGTCGCTGTTCTTCACGCCCTCCAGGGCTTCTTCCGTGGTCTCCGGGAATACCCAGCCGATGGTAGTATTCGCTTCCAGAGCTTCCAGCACACTGTCTCCCACATTCAGGGACAGACCCATGATCTCCGCTCCGGCATCATCCGAAGCGACTGCAACCTGCAACTGGCTGGTAGCCGCCGGTTCATAAGGATCCCAGTTGGAGAAAATATTGAACCAGGCATACAGTGCCGGCAGGATGCTTAATCCCATGACGATCACTACTGCCACTACATTATTGCTGATCCGACGGATGTCGGTGGTAAATATCTTCCAAATGTTACGCATATTACTCGCCATCCTCCCCGTCTTCTGCCTGTGTCTCCGCCGGGGAGTTCAGTCCCTCACCGATCATTTCACGGGTCTTGCGGATGATCTGTGCCGCTCTGTCGAAATCCGCCGGAGTCACTGCTTCAATCGTTCCCTCTTCTCCCTTCAGTTCCATGATCTTTTCCTGCAAGTTATAATCCATATATTCCACAACGATCAAATAGATCGACAGGGCGAACAGTGACACGATCCACAGGATCAGGAAGATCACCTTGTTACTGCCGGTTAAAAATAACAGCGCCAGAAAAAAAAGGGGCACGATCCAGATGCACTTCAGACCGATCTTAATTCTTTTTCTGTTTTTTTCATGAAGGGTCTGCTCATAGTCCAGCACCTTCTGGAAAATCTCTTCGTAATCTCTTTCCATGAAATTTCCTTTCTGCTTTATTTTCTGCCTATTCGGCATCACATGAGCTCAGTGTCTTCCATTCTCTCTTCCACGAAATGGTTCAGCTTCACAAATGGGATCCGGATCACCAGTCCGATGAGCAGCCCTTCCAGCATGAACAGAATCAACTTCGCCAGGGCTGCCATATAGGCGGTTCCATACATTCCTGCCAGTGCCTCACGCATTGCCGTGATCGCATAGGGGAATGGGAAGAAGATGTATATCTTCTGATAAATATCGGGAAGCAGTTCAATAGGGAACGTTCCGCTGGATCCCGCGATCTGCAGCACCATAACAATTACGCAGACAGCCTTACCCACATCCCCGAATGCCAACGTCAGGGAATAGATCAGCAGGGAAAATGCAGTGGCGGTAAAACTTGCCGCCAGGAAAAACAGTCCCGGTTCCACAATATTTACTTTCAGCAGCCACAGATCTCCCGCCACAATAATAGCAGCCTGGATCTGCGCCAGCAGTAAGAACAGAAGGTATCTGCCGAAATACAGCTGATAACTCTGTACGTTTTTAAGATTTTTCGGTGATGCCTTTACCTTCACCAGTGCCACCAAAATCGTAGATCCTACCCAGATCGCCAACGTGGAATAGAACGGTGTCATGGCAGAACCGTAGGTGGCTACCGGATACATGGCTATGGTCTCCATCGTCACAGGAGATGCGAAATATGCTCCAAGGCTGTCAGGATCTCCTCCCAGGAAACGTACCAGAATATCCATCATTTCCTCTTCGGAGGCACCTTCCAGCTGTTCTGTCAGATCTGTCAGTTTTTGACTGATGCCGTCTACTACGCCCTGGATCTGTCCCAGGCTCTCGCTGGTACCGTCTACCGCATCGCCGACGCCTTCCATAACTACACCTATATTCTGTACGGTACTGCTCAATGTATTTACCAGGTTGGTCACCTGATTCAGCGAATCTGACATATTTGTCAGGACTTTCTGCATCTGGGGCACCAGATTGTTTTTATAGATGCCCTGCATATTTACTGATGTGCGATAAAGAAGTAATAGAAATGTAAAAAATTTTGCCGTTCCTATCCGGCACTTAGGGCTGTGTCGGATAGGTCGGGCGTTAGGCTTCGGGCAAGTCAATCTTGCCGACAAAGCTGTAATAAATCTCAATGTCCTGCCTGCGGGTGCCGTTCTCGTCATAGCTGCACTCATGCACGACGATTTTCTCAATCATCTCCCGCAAGAGGGTGGGGGTAAGTTCCTCAAAGGCAAGGTGCTTTCGGACGATACCCATAAACTTTTCCGCGTTGACGGTGGCGGCCTGCGACTTATCCAGTTCTTCCTGCAAAGCGGCGGCGCGGTCTTTCAGTTCCCGCTGCTCCTGCTCATAGTCTGCCGACAGTTCCATGAAACGCTCGTCGCTGATTTTGCCGTTCACATTATCCTCGTACAGCCGCTTGATAATGCGGCTCACTTCGGCAATGCGTTCCTGCGCCTGTTCAAGCTGTTTGGTGGCTGCGGCGGTCTTTCTCTTGCCGCCGATCTCGTTCTGCTGGATAAGCAGCTTCACAAAGCGGCTCTCATGCTTGGCGGCGTATTCCGTCACTTGCCGGAGATTGGAGAGGACACCGGCGGTCAACAGGTCGGTGCGGATAAAGTGCGCCGTACAGTCGCGGGTGCGCTTCTTGTAGCTGCCGCAAATGTAACAGTCCTGCTTGCGGTTTTTGTTCTGATACCGCTGCTGATACATCACATGGCCGCAGTCGGCGCAGAACAGCATACCGGAGAACAGCCCCACTTCATCATAGCGGTTCGGGCGTTTGCGCTGCTTGCGTAACTCCTGCACGCGCTCCCATGTTTCCCGGTCTATGATAGGCTCATGGTGGTTCTCAAAAACAGCCTGCTTCTCCACGGGGTTCTCTACACTGTGCTTGACCTTGTAAGAGGGCTTCTCCGTCTTGAAGTTTACCAGACAGCCGGTGTACTCCCGGTTTTCGAGGATATGAACGACGGTGTTCGTCGCCCATTTGCACTCATAGCCGGGGTGGTATCGGCGGGTGCTGCCCGTCCTACGGTATTCCAGCGTCCCCGGCGTGGGGATTTGCTGCTCCGTAAGCATACGGGCAATCTTGGTCGGGCCGTTCCCGGCAAGGCAAAGCTGGTATATCTGCTGGACAACCGGCGCGGTTTCCACGTCAACGAGATAGTTCTCGTCCTCGTCCATGAGGTAGCCATAGACCGGCTTGCTGGTAACGGGCTTGCCGCTCATGCCTTTTGCTCTCTTAACTGCCTTGATTTTCTTGCTCGTATCTCTCACCAGCCATTCGTTGAACAGATTTCGCAGAGGGGTAAAATCGTTGTCCATGCCGCCGTTTGCGCTGTCCACATTGTCGTTGACAGCGATAAACCGCACGCCCTTTTGGGGGAACAGCATTTCCGTGTAAAATCCCACCTGCAAGTAGTTTCGCCCTAACCGGCTCATGTCCTTGACGATGACCGTACCCACTTTCCCGGCTTCAATGTCTGCAAGCATGGCTTGAAAACCGGGGCGCTGGAAGTTTGCGCCGGAAAAGCCGTCGTCGGTGTACCAGCGCAGATTGGTAAAGCCATTCTGCTTGGCGTAGGTTTCCAAAATACGCTTTTGGTTGGAAATGGAATTGCTTTCGCCTTGCAACTCGTCCTCATGGGACAATCTCGGATAAAGGGCGGTAATGAGGTTTTGGGTGGCTTGTCTTAACATAAAATCCTCCGTTTCCGACAGCCAGCCCCACTATTCCGTAGCTTTATTGTACCACGGAATAGCGGGGGCTGTATAGCGGCAAAAGTGTAAAATCTGCTTCTTTATGATTTGTCAAATTTCCGGTTTTTGTGTAGCAGCGGCTTCCGCTTCCAGTACCCGCGCCATTTTGTCGGCGGCGGTGGTCGTGGTATCTTTCTTGAAATAGCCGAACACGACAAGGACGGAATTGCCCATGCGGATTTCCGTCACGCAGTCGGGGCGGCGGGCTGTGCGGGTGTCGTGCTGCTTGTTATCTGCCATAGGCAATACTCCTTTCAGTCGGTAATCAGTTTCTTCATGCTCTCCATTTTCCGCTGCGCGGCTTCCTGCCGGAAGTTGTCGCCGGTAAAGCGTACCGGGACGCACATGGAAATCAGGCGGTCATAAATCCGGGAATGTGCGGTGTCCTCTGGGTTCCGCAGGTCGTCCAGCGTGAGGTTGGTCGTGACGATCAGCGGCTTGCCGCTGCGGTAACGGCTGTCAATCACATTGAAAACCTGTTCCAGCCCGTATTCGGTGCCGCGCTCCATGCCGAAGTCGTCAAGGATAAGCAGCGGATAGCGGCAAAGGCGGGAAATGTACTCGTTGCGGTTCTCAAAGCTGGCGGCAAGGTCGTTGAGGATAAGGGCAAAGTTCGTCATGTGAACGGGGATTTCTTTCTCCATGAGGGCGTTTGCGATACAGCCCGCAAGGTAGCTTTTCCCGGTTCCCACGCCGCCCCAGAACAAGCAGCCGATATTGTCGGCTCGCATATCCTCCCAGTGTTCCACATACCGGCGGGCAATCCCGGCCTGCGGGTTCCTGCCGTTGTCGTTCTCAAAAGTCCAGTCCCGCATGGTGGGGTCGGTAAAGCCCCGGCGTTTCAGTTCCTCCACGGTGTCAAGGTGCCTGCGCCGCTTCTCGGCGGCCTCCCGTTCCTCGCGGGCGGCTCTCTGGCAGTCGCACTCTGCCGGGTGGCGGTCACGGCCAAAGATAGCGGCCTTATCCGGCGCAAAATAGGCTTCTTTCGGCTTACGGCACTTGCCGCAGTACAGTAAACCGTCCTCGCCGGTGTAGTCCTCCGGCTCCGGGGTGACAGTCGTCATATTCTCCAAAACAGCGTTGATTTCGTTCTTCATAAACTCTCGCCCTCCTTGCATGAGTAGTCTGGTATGCCCTTTTTCGGGGCTTTCTTGGCTGCGTCCTCCTGCGCCCATTTGTAGATTGTGGCGGCATGGCTGTGGTATCGCTTGCCGCTGGACGCGATATGGCAGGATAGCCGGTCAATGTAGTAGTTCCATTTGTCGGGCAGGTCTGCTTTCAGCCCGTCCAGTTCTGCTTGCGAAAGAAAGACATTTTCATACCGGCCATAGGCAGCGCGGGCGGGTTGTCCCGTATCTAACTCTCGCTCTCTCTCTTTTTCTATCTCTATCTCTTTCTCTATCTCTATCTCTGGTGGACAAATGTCCGCTTGATATGGTGGACATTTGTCCGCCCCGGCCTTTGGCAAGGCTTTTTGTTCCTGCAAAGCCAGCCTTGCCCGCCGTTTTCGCTCCCCCTCGGTAGAGGATTGGCCGATCAGCAGTTCAATATTGCTCATATACAGCGCGCCGCTTGGCAGCGGCTCTACAAGCCCCAGCTTCATAAAAATCTGCAAGGCTCGTTCTACGGTGCCGACTTGCTGGCGGGTAATGGTGGCAATCATCTGCGCGGTGTAGGGGATATTTTCATCAAGCTGCAACTTTCCGCCGTTTTTCAGCGATTTCAGGTACAGTTTCAAGAGAATGTTGGAATAGAGGATACCGTCCTGCATACTTTCCAGCAGCACGATAGCGTCCTCGTCAAAGTAATTCTCTTTCAGCTTGAGGTAGTAGTATTTTCGGTTGTCTGACATGGTTCCTCCTTTGGGTGGATTTGGGGCGTTTGTACGCATTTAGAACGCCGTTTCCGGGGGAAAAGGATAAATGTATCGCGTACCCTTTGACACCCACGAAAAAAGCCTGGATTTATGCGGGTTTGAAAGGCTCTAAAGCGTGACATCTCTGCCTTTGTTTCCGCTTTCTCTCGGCGGCTTTGATTTTCTTCATGCGTCCGGCGCAGTCGGGGCAGTATTTTCCCCGATTGGATTTGGGGACAAATGCCGCGCCGCAGACGGCACACCGTTTCCGGCTCCCCCGGTACAAGAGGGCTGCGGCCAGTTCCCCGTCAAGGGGCAGGACAGCCACACGGAACCAGCGGCACATGAGGGAAAGGGAAATGCTCTGGACGCACACGCAAGGCTCTCCGTCGTCTAACAGCAGGCAATTCCCCTCGTCATAGTTACAGCACTCATGTACCAGCCGCCGCGCCCGCCGGTGCTGGCGGTAGTCCATTCTCGGTAACTTATCGCTCATGGCTCTGCTCCTTTCTGCGGCGGGGTTCCTCCCGGCGCAAAATCTGGTCGATGTTCCGCTTGACGGTCTGCAACTCCTTGAACCGCTGTTTCTGTTCGTGATAGGTGTTATACAGGCCGTCTTTCTCGGAGATAAGCTGCTCGATCTCGGCCTGCAACGCTTTCCGGGCGGGCAGTTTGGTAATGCCATGCGCCTTGAAATACCGGGCGGCTGCGTCGGCTATGATAAAATCACTCTCGTTTGCCTGCCGGTATGCGTCACGGGCTTTCTGCGATTTCTGCGCCCGCAGCCCGTCGCGGGCGGGCTTGGTCTTGGCATAGGCAAGTACCTGTTGCTGCAACTCCTTTTTCCCTTGTAGCTTTGTTTCCAGCGTTTTCAACTTGCCGCTGGTCTGGCGCATTTCCTGATAGGCGGTATCAACGGCGGCTTCTAACTGCTCCGGGGAAGTGAAGCCGTATTCCTGATACACATTCAGCGTCGCGGCCATTTGTTTGAGGTTGTGCATGGTCGCCCAGCGTTCATAGCCCCGGCCTTTGCCCTCGGCCATTTTCTGCTCAATGTCCACAAGCCGCTGCACACCGTCCTGTTTCGGGGCGGTTTGTGGGACTTTTGTGGGCTGTATGCCGGTTTTCCCATGCCGGGGGTATTCGGGTATGGCTGCGGGCTTTTCTGCGGCTCTGGCGGCGTTCTGCTCCAAAACGGCAAAGACAGCGGCGCGGTCAAAGTCGTCACCCAGCTTTCGGGCGGTAATGGGCTTTGTCCTGTCCGGCGTGAGATAGGATAGCCGCCCCCGGCTCTCCTTGACGGCCACGCCCTCCCGCAGCAGCAGAGAGGAAAAGTCCTCGAATGAGGTCGCCGCAGACAGCGCGGCGCGTATGGTCTGCCGCAGCTTCTCCTTGTTCGTTTCAAACTTGGTCTGCCGGGGCGTGATACCGTCTGCAATCATGGGGGCGTTCTGCTTGTCCAGCGCGGCCTGTCCCTTTTTCTGCGCCCAATACTCCCGGTCTGTGACGCGGTTCTTGCTGCCGTTCAAGAGGTCGATTTGGTAAAGCCCCTCCCGGTGGCACATTTCCATGACTTCGGACTTGAAGTAGCGCAAGGCAGCGTCGGTACAGCGGTGCTTGCAACCGGCTTTCGTGTCGGCTGGCCTGTCCATGTAGGGCAGGAACGGGACTTCCTCTATCCGCAGGCTGTTAATGACGATATGCACATGGATATTGCCGCTGTGGTTATGCCCGTCCGGGTGGGTACATACAAGGGCTTGGTGGCCGGGGAAATGCTCGGCGCAAAACTTCTCGCCCAATGCCTGCGCCCGGTCTACGGTCAAGCCGTTGTCCGGGCCGTCCCGTGGGTCAAAGCTGATGATATAGTGGTGGCTTTTCACATCTTCCCGCCGCTGGTTCTTCCCATAGCGGAGATTTGCCCGCATACAGGCAACGGCAAAATCCTCCCCGCCGCAGTTCAGCGTGGACAGCCGGTAGTCCTCGCGGGGGATAAGCCTGCCGGTTTCATCAAGGACGGGCTTCATGGTAAACTCGTCATGCTCGAAAAGCAGGTATTGTTCGGCGGCTCCGTAGTCGGCATTTTTAGAGTTGATATGCTTGAGTGTTGCCAACTGCGTCACCTACTTTCTGTAAGACTTCATACTTGAGGGCGGCAAGGTCGGCTATGGCGGCGCGTACCTCGCCGGAGAGGGCGTTATAGGGTGCGCCGTACTCATTCAGATACCGGGCAATCTGATTGAGGTTGCCGCCGATCCTGCCGTACTCGGCGGTCAGCTTCCCGACAGCGGAGAGCAGTTCGTCATTGACCGCCGACACATGGATAACGGGGCGTATGGTGGTGCGCCGTATCGCCTGCCGGAGAAATTCCGACTGGCTGATACCATAGGGCGCAAGCCGCGCTGTGAAGTCGGCGTATTCATCTTCGGACAGCCGGGTTTTCACAACGCGGCTGCGGTGGGGTGTGTTGTATTTCTTTCGCATGGTCGTAACCTCCTTTCTTGCCGCATGAGCGCGGCGGGGATAAGCGGCGCAAGCCGCAAAGCAGGGTTTGGGGAAGGCACTCCCCAACAAGTTTCCCGCGAGGGGCAAAACCGCAGAATTGCGGATTTTGGCACCGTGGTAGAAACTTGCTCTTAGTAAGCCGCAGACTGCCTCTGTCCGGGCTTTTCCGTACATAGAGCGAACGGGGCGGGGCTTTCAGCCCGCTGTGCGCGGTCTTTTTCCCTTTCGCCAAAGATACATTTGAAAGGCCGCCAGCTACCCGCTGAACGGGGATTTTTCAAATTTTCTTTTGCCTTAGTAATCCGGGAAACAGGATTTTGGCAACCGGCGGGGCAGAGAAATTTTCCTTTCACTCCCTACAACACCGCGTTTTGAAATTTGCCAAACGGGGCAGGCAGCTTTTTCTGGCTTCACCTACCTACTACGGGTGGCTTTGCGATTTTGCCAAACGGACAACAAAAAAAGCAGCAAATCTTTTTCAGACTTACTGCTTTCGCTGGCCGCCGGTGACGGCTGGTATTCAGTTTAGTAAAAGGCTATCAGGCAAATGATGTTGAAAGTGATTTTGCGGTGTCTTAAAGCAGTTCCAACGCTCTTTTATACAGTGGGTCTAATTCACACCCGCAACTTCCACATTCCTCATCAGCCTGCTTAATTGCTGATATTAAAGATTCTTTATCAGATTTTCCGTCTAACCATTGTTGCGCGGGAATAGCTATTAAATCCCAACCGGATGCAACAAATTTTTGCATAATAGTTTTTAATTCTTCCATAGTGCGGCTCCTTTCAAGATAGCAACTGACAAATTTGCGGTTACTCTGATTTTACCATATCTACAGTGCAAGGTCTATGCTTATCGGTCAAATCTGAACTTGAATAGCGCGGCAATTAGCTGTTGTTTCACATATTCCTCAACCTCGGCGTTGACCTGCCCGCGTACTTTGGAAAAGTAGCGGATATATCCGGCGTAGTGGGAAAGAACGGCGTTTACCGCGTCCGGGTCGCCCTCATGCGCTTTGACGATTGTTTCATAGGGGAGAAGTTTACTCATAGTCTTTCCCCTCCATGAGCCGCCGCAACCGTTTCAAAGCAAGCTGGATATGCCGCCCCGCTGTGCTGCGTGTCCGTCCGATATGTACGCCGATCACTCGCTGCGGCTGGCGCAGGAAGTAGTAACGGAAAATTTTTTCCTGTGTCTGCTCCGGCAAACGGGCAAGGGCGGCGGCAAGTTCCGCATGGTACAGAACGGCGGTCTGGCCGCAGGC
>ENA-OXZZ01000114-OXZZ01000114.1-human-gut-metagenome-genome-assembly--contig:-NODE-114-length-30218-cov-12.390744_pt1 | contig 30218 bp, 25 predicted proteins | sample MGYA00244515_ERZ652815 | MGnify/ENA primary metagenome ERZ652815 (study PRJEB26926, sample SAMN06164594) | human gut metagenome | biome: ENVO:00009003; feature: ENVO:2100002; material: ENVO:00002003...
AGATTATATTTTCCTATAATCAATGTTTTTAGTATCATAAAAAAGAATTAAAATGTGTTATAATACCTAGGGAAATCCAATTAGTTACGAAAGAATATCGCAGGAATCATACATAAAAGATTGTTAGGAATATCAGATGGACAAGGAGAAGATGATGGAATATATATCAGATGCACAGGCAAAACAGATGATCTTAGAGGTAGGCCGCAGAATGTATCAGGGCGGCTTTGTGGCAGCGAACGACGGGAATATCTCCTGTAAAGTCGGAGATAATGAGATCTGGGCAACACCAACGGGAGTTTCTAAGGGATTTATGACAGAGGATATGCTGGTGAAGCTGGATCTGGACGGGAATGTGTTGGAGGGAACGCACAAGCCTTCCAGCGAGATCAAGATGCACCTCAGAGTATTCAAGGAGAACCCGAAGGTACAGGGTGTGGTACATGCACATCCCCTGACAGCAACGGCGTTTGCCTGCGCAGGCATCAGTCTGGAAGAACCGGTGCTGATGGAAGGGGTACTGTCCTTAGGCTGTGTGCCGTTAGTACATTTTGCGCTGCCGGGTACAGAGGAAGTGCCGGAAGCGGTAGCTCCCTATTGCCGGGAATACAATGCAGTACTGTTAGCAAACCATGGCGCGCTGACCTGGGGTGACAATCTCATGCAGGCTTATTACCGCATGGAGACCACGGAATATTATGCGAAGATCCTGATGATGAACAACTTCATCTTAGGGAAGAAGACGTTGTTGTCCCAGGGACAGATCGACGATATCATCAAGATCCGTGCCGGATGGGGTATTACCACAGGCGGCAGACCTATCGGACCGGAGAGCGCACAAAATCTTGAGGATATCTGTATTTCCCGGGAAAATAAATGAGTCTTAGGGAAAACAATTGGCGGCGAAGCGGGATGTAGAGTGCGATAGCACCACAAATTCGTAAGCTTATAATAGAAGGTCATGTTAGAGACTTCTGCGAAAGCAGCCTCCAACAGGGCCTTCTTTTTGTGCTTTATTTGTGTAATTGCATAGACGTAAGCAGGGGGAAAAGCTCCTACAGAACACAGATTTTTCACAGAGTGAACACTTTTTCAATACAAAATCCAACTATACTTGAGAAAACAATGGAATTTGGACGGAATAGCAATCGGAGGTTTGCCGTGAAGAACAAAGAGATCAAGCAGATAATTTTTTCCCGAAAGAAAAACAAAAAATGGATCATCGTTGCGCTGGTACTGCTACTTACACTGGGTGGAGGTTCTGTGGCAGCAGTGGTGATATTACATAGAAACGGCAATCAATCAGAATTTTCCATGCCGGGTAATATGGCGGGGCTGACCTTCACGGAGGATATGACTGCTGCGTCAGGTGTTACCAATGTCGGTATTACGGAAGAGACCTTCGATGTGGAAAATCTGGCGGCAGAGCTAGAGATCGAGGAAGTCTATGTGGCCTCCGGAGAAGAGGTAACGGCAGGAGATAAGATTTTAAAGCTTACGGAGGACAGTGTGGAGGAAGCCAGAAAGGAACTGGAGAGAGCGCTGGAGGATGCGGAGCTTGCGTATCGCACCGGAGCTATCGAATATGAGCAGAACCTGATCACAGCGGAGTATACGAGAGACAGTGCCATTCTTACCGGACAACAGGCTAAGGATGTCTATGATGAGACGGTAGCAAGTCTGCAGAGTGCTGTGACCAGGGCGGAAGAGGAATTGCAGGATGTGGAGGATGATATAGCAGAGTATGAATCCTATGTGAATGACGGTTCCTATAAGAGTTATTTTAAGGTAGATGAATATCAGGCAATCTATGATGAGAACCTGAAAGCACTGACGGATAAACTGGATGAGTGGGGAATTGGCTGGTCCCAGATCACCGGCGGGTCAGCCGGATCTGTGCAAGCAGGTGGAACCGCAGGCAATGTGCTGGGCAGCAGTGGACAGGACAGCAATTCTTCGAATGTGAAAATTCTGGCATCCCTCTACAACATTTTGGAACAGAACCTGAAGGATCTGGAAGAAGCACAGGAAAAATGTGAGGATGCAGTCACCAATGCTTCTTTTAACTTACAGACGTTGCAGTTAAAGCTTCCCAGCCTTCAGCAGGTAGTCACGGAGGCGAAGGAAAATTATGAGATCCAGCTGGCGCAGGCAAAGCTGACTTACGAGACTTCCTTGTCCAGTGCGGAACGTGCAGAAAGCGATTACAATACCACAGTGGAAAAGGCAGAATCCGACCTGGCATCTTTGAAAAGTACTTATGAAGATGCCAAAGAGAATCTGGAACTGTTTGAAAGCAGCGTAGGTGACGGATATTTCTATGCGTCCGAGGATGGTACGATCCTGCGGACCATGGTACGGGCGGAGCAGACTCTGACTTCCGATGCAGTCGTATTCGTTTACAGCAATCCGAAGGAGCTGACCGTCACCGTATCGGTAGATCAGTCGGATATTGCAAAACTGACCGTAGGCGACAGTGCTTATGTGCAGACCTCCGCAGGCAGCGGATATACCGGTGTGATCACAGCCATTGATCCGGTATCCTCGTCTGACAGCCGTACCAGTGTTACATACAGTGTGACGGTACAGATCAACGTAGAAGATGAGGAGGACAGCTTAAGTGCCAACGAATCCGTTACCGTAGTCTTCGGCATGACGGAGGAAGAGATCGAACAATTACAACAGAGACAGAGTATGCAGGGCAGACCTGACGATGTGTCCGGCGGCGACGCGATGCCACAGGGCGGTCCGGGAGGCGGCGAAAAGCCCCGGGGTGATTCCGGCAACGGTGATATGCCGGAAGGTGATCTGGGTAACGGAGAACTGCCGGAAAACGGTGAGATGCCACAGGGTGCCTCCGGTAACGGGGAATTCCCGGGAAATGATCAGCAGGGAGGACAGACACAGTCATGAAATTAAAAAGACCACATTTTGATAAACTGAAATCCCTCACGAAGAAGCAGAAAAAGTTGATCCTGGCGGGGATCGCACTGCTTCTGCTAATCCTGGCGGCCAGCTATACCGTGTTCATCGCACCGTTACTTCAGAAAGAACAGTGGATCTACAAGGAAGAGACGGTGGAGCGTGGCACTTTAAAGGTAGGTGTGACGGAGAGCGGTTCTCTGGAATACAACACAAAATCCGTAGATTACGATCTGGATCTGGATGTCAGTGACGATGACGAGGATGACAGCGACGAGGATGACGATGATGCCGTACAGAAATATCTGAAGATAGAGGAGATATACGCTGCCAGCGGGCAGCGTGTCACCGAAGGCGAGGAACTTCTGAAATTCACGGAAGACAGCGTGGAGGCGGTTCGGGCACTGTTGCAGAATGCGGTAGTGGAGGCGAAGGCAGACTATGCGGAGGCAGAGAGTACTTATGAATTGTCCCTGCTGGAAGCCCAGACCGACTACGATACCCAGAAGATCAGTGCTTCCTATGCCGCGTCCATCCGCAATACTTCCGGTACAAGCGTGGCGAACAATGTGGCATCCCTGCAGGTGCAGCTGGAGCAGAAAAAAGCCAACACAGCATCGCTACAGGAAAAGCTGGCGGAAGCACAAGAGGATTATCAGGATGCTCTGGAGACTTATGAAGCGGCAAAGGAAGGCTATGAAGACGCGGGACTGGACAATACCGTAAACTTTATGGTCATTCAGAGCGGTTATCTCAGTGCCAAATCCAAATATCAGCAGGCAAAATCGGCGCTGACCCCGGCGGAAAACGCAGTGGCGGACAATGAAAGTGCCATCGCCGATCTGGAGAATCAGCTGACGGCAGCCCGGGCAAAGCAGAACATTGACAGGCTGGATACGGAAGAGACCTATCAGGAAGCGGTGATCACCGGGCAGAATGCGGAGACCACTTACAACGCTGCTGTGGAAGATCTGAAGGAGACCTTACAGGAAGCGGAAGAGACGAAAGAAAAACGGGAAGAACAGTTACAGGCCTTTGAAGATTTTGTCGGAAGTGATGGTATCTTGTATGCCACAGAAGATGGTGTGATCACAGAAGTCAGCTACGAAGCGGGAGACCGTCTGACGACGACAGGAGCTCTGTTTTCCTATGCAACGTCGGATGACATGAGAATCTCCGTGGATGTGACCCAGGAAGATATTGTGGACCTGCAGGTAGGAGATGTGGTAGATATCACCTTTACGGCATACCCAGAGGATACCTATACCGGAAGCATTCTCTCCATCAATACCACGGCTACTTCCGATTACAGTAATACCGTAAGCTACACTGTGGAGATCAGCGTGGAAGGTGAACTGGAGCAGCTCTACGGCGGCATGACCGCAGATGTGATCTTCGTTACCGAAGAAAAGGAAGATGTCCTCTATGTATCCCGTAAGGCGATTGTAGAAGAGAACGGCAAGACCTATGTATATCGCAAGACCGCTTTGGGAGGCAGAGAACTGGCGGAGGTAGAGACCGGTATCACTAACGGTGTGGACATTGAAATCCTGTCAGGACTGGAAGAGGGCGATACCATTTACCTGGCAAGTAAAGTCAGCTCCGAGGCAGAAGTCAAGAGTACGGAGGAGACTGCCGATTCCGGCAGCAGCTCTGATACCGCAATCGGCAGTGATACGGAGTTCGAGATGTCAGAGGATATGCAGATGCCGGGAGGCGGTGACATGCCCCAGGGTGGTCCCGGGGGTGGTAAATCCGGCAGCTTCGGCGGCGGAATGCCGGGCGCTCACGGAGGACAATAAATCAGGCGGATGGAGCAAATGTTGAGAAACAGACAGGAATGATTGGGAACAATTATGAAGCAGAATGAAAATGGGAAAAAAATCAAGGAAACTATAAAAAATCAGATGAGCCGGATTGGATCATGGAAAAGCTGGTCTAAAAAACGCAAGGTCACCACAGGTGTCTGTGGTGTCTGCGTGATCGCTGTAGTGGCTGGTGTCATTGGTCTCTCCGGTGGTTCCGACACGGAAGTCATTTATAAAGAGACCACCGTAAAATACGGGACACTGGTCAAAGGTGTGACGGAGAGTGGCTCCGTGGACATCGGTACGGTGGATCAGACCTTTGATCTGGATATGAGTGCCCTGCAGAGAACTGATACTTCCGGCAGCAGTTCTTCCGGCAGTTCATCAGGCGGTTCCTCCGGTAGTACTGCCGGCAGTAGCTCTGGTTTTGGAGGATTTGGCGGCATGAGTGCTTCCGGCGGCGGAGCTCAGGGAGACTTAGATATGTTTGGTCAGATCTTCAATATGGGCGGCAGCAGCTCTGGCAGCAATGGTGACGATTCTACCCTGACCGTGGCGGAGGTAGTGGTCTTTGTAGGGCAGCAGGTGTCCGAGGGAGATCCCCTGTACCTGCTGGAAGAAGACAGTGTCTCTGACCTGGAAGACGAACTGCAGTCTAACGTGGAGAAAGCAAAAGCTGATCTGGAGGCGGTGGAAGCCGACCAGACCCTGTCAAAACAACAGGCAAAATACACTTATGACAGCAGCACTGCTTACGGCAGTTATATTGATACAGAGTACAGTACCACATTGCAGGAACTTCAGAATGCGGTAGATTCTGCGGAGAGCACGCTGGAGCAGGCGAAGAGCAGCCTGGAAGATTACCGGGCACAGCTGGAGGAAGTAACGGCAGCCTATGAGGATGCGGCACAGGTATTGTCGAACTGTAAATACAGCCTGAACAGTACAGACGCAACAGATGATACTTACGGATATGTCTATTATGCGCAGCTGACGGAGCAGGCACAGTCCACGGCAGATTCCCTGGAGCAGCAGAAGGAAGAGCTGGAACAGAGAGTAGAGCAGGCGGAGGAAAATGTAACCACTGCCGAAACCGCCTACAATAAGGCAAAACGGGAATTGGAGCAGGGGAAACTGACCGCAGCTGAGACAAAAAAACTGCGGACACTGGCTTACAATACCGCACAGGAGACCTATGACATTGCACTGGGGTATCTTAGGCAGGAATTATCCGATCAGCAGGAAACCTATAATGAGACACTGGAAAAATGGAATGAGTTCAGCACTTATATTGATGGAAATGCAGTATGTGCAAGATATAACGGCGTCATCACCGGCGTGGAACTGGAGGCCGGAGACAAGATCAGTACCGGAACCTCTCTGGTTACCTTATACGATATGGACGAAGTGACCATAACAGTAACAGTGGATGAAGATGACATGACGGATATCTCTCTGGGATCTGCAGCGAATATTGCATTGACAGCATATCCGGAAGATATCTTTACGGCAAAGGTGACGGCTATCGGAGATGCGACATCGGATTCCAGTGGAAATATAACTTATGACGTGACTGTCACATTAGAAGGAGATGTCTCCGGACTGTTCCAGGGCATGACAGGAGATGTGACTTTCGTTACGGAACAAACGGAAGAAGTGCTGTATGTCTCACGCAGAGCCATTATCACAGAGGATGACAAGACTTATGTAAAAGTGAAGACTGCAGATGGCAGCATTGTGAAAAAAGAAATAACGACAGGACTGTCAGATAACTCTAACGTGGAGATCTCCGGAGATATTGCAGAAGGAGATACCGTATTGATCGAAAGCAGCATTACGAAGTAGAGCGGAGACCTGTGGGAAAGTAAGGTCAACGGAAGGGAAGAAGTAGAATATGAGATTATCCGAAATATTGCGTCTGGTGTGGCTGAACCTGTCACAGAATAAATTCAAAGTGATCCTGACTTCCATCGGTATCGTTGTAGGATCCGCCACCATAATGCTGGTGCTGGCGATAGGTACCGGTGGAAAAGAAGAAGTGGCGGAGCAGTTCAAGAACCTGAATGCCGGAGCTATTGATATTTCCTGTGACAGTAGTGACAGCGGCGGTTTTAGCTTTGAAATGCCGGGCGGTGGAGGAAGCGTTACCGTCACCAATATGACCGGAGGCCCCAGAGGAGGTTCCGGCGGCGGTACGCCAGGTGGTCCGGGTGGTGGCATGGACTTTGGCGGATTCTTCGGTTTTGGACAGGAGGAAGAGAGCGAAGCCGTGACATTGACCAGTGAAGACTGTGATGATCTGGCGACTTTTGTATTGGGAATCTCTGCAACTACGATCTCTTATTCCACCACAGCATCGGTGGAGGGAGGCGATATGACCTCTGCTTCCTATTACACCATTGCCGGTGTGGAAGACAATTATGCCACCATCAGTAATCTGGAAATGGCCATCGGGGATTTCCTCACAGAAGAAAACAACGAGAGCAAGGAAAAGGTGTGTGTACTGGGTGCCACCGTGGCAAAGGAAATTTTCGGCAGCGCTTACGATGCCTATGACGGTATAGTCTATATTGATGGCCGTCCCTATATAGTGTCAGGGGTACTATCCGAGATGGGAACTGTGGCATCCGGCATCAGCCCGGATACGGCGATCTATGTACCTTACGAAACCGGCATCAAATACATTACCGGTACGAGTATCAGTCCAACCATCACGGTCATCGCGGAGGATGTGAATCAGGTGGATACCGTAATGACGGATGTGGAGAGTGCCTTAAAAGAAAGCTATCCCAACACTACATTTACCATCAGCGATGCCGGAAGCAAGATGGAGGCAGCCTCCGCTTCCAATGAGACTTTGACATTACTGCTGATCTCTATGGCCGTGATCGTATTTATCGTTGGCGGTATCGGTATTATGAACGTGCTGTTTGTATCTATCAAGGAGCGCACCAACGAGATCGGTATTTTGAAAGCACTGGGCTGTTCCCGGAAGGATATCCTGTTGGAGTTTTTATTGGAGGCAAGCTTTACCAGTCTGGTAGGAGCCGTACTGGGGGTGCTGGTGGCTCTTGGAATTACGCCATTCGTGCAGCTGTTCAACGTGAGAGTGTCCCTGTCGGTGCAGGGTGCAGTATTGTCGCTGTTGTTTGGTGTCCTCACCGGAAGTATCTTCGGCTTCTATCCGGCGTATAAAGCATCGAGACTGATCCCCGTAGAAGCTTTAAATCAGGAGTAGTGCGAAAAGTGTGAAAAATAAATTTTTCACACGCAAATTTGTGCCGATGGCCCAAAGTTTGCAGGTTATTGAAAGACGTAAAGATAGGATGGAAAATGCAATGATCACCATGAAAAATATAAATAAAGGCTATATGCTGGGAGAGGAGCGTCTGCCGATCCTGAAGGACATCAATTTTCAGGTAAATAAGGGAGAATATGTGGCAATCTTAGGCCCTTCCGGTTCCGGTAAGACTACGTTAATGAATATGATCGGCTGTATGGATGTGATGGACAGTGGGGAATATTATCTGGATGGCATGGCAATCCACGAGACCAAGGAGGACGATCTGACCATGGTACGCAACCAGAAGATCGGGTTCATTTTCCAGAACTATCAGCTGATCCCGACCTATAATGTCATGCAGAATATTATCATGCCCCTGCTGATGCGTGGCATGACGCATGAGGAAGCAGAGGAAAAGTGTAAAAATACTATCAAGCTGCTGGGGCTGGATCATCGTATCGGACATAAGCCAAACGAGCTGTCCGGCGGACAGAAGCAGAGAGTATCCATTGCCAGAGCACTGGTGGGACGGCCGGCGATCCTTCTGGCGGATGAGCCTACCGGTGCTCTGGATCAGACCAGCGGTAAGGAAGTACTGAAGCTGTTTCGGGAACTGAACGATATGGGCAACACCATCGTCATGATCACCCATGACCTGGGCGTAGCCCAGTCTGCCAAACGGATCGTCAGGATTGTTGACGGACAACTACAGGAATAAAGGAAGGGAAAAGCTTGCACCCTACAGATGGCTGTGATACATTGGCTGTAAAAGAAATACAAGTGAGGAAGAGAAAATGGCAGGATATCTGATCAAGGATACTACAAGAGAAGAAAGGGAGCAGATCGTGGCGGAGTCACTGGGATATATGGAAGCAAACTGCGATGGCTGCAGTTCGGGCCTGGCGGAAATGTATCAGGCATACATCGACGGGGAGAAGGAGCTTCGGGACATTAACATGGAATTTCATGCAGGTTATGTATCCGGAGAGGAAGTGCCAGGCCGCAGGTCCTGTCCCATGTAATAATAGTCTGCGGGAAAGATGGATTTCCGGCATAAATGAAATGTTATCTGCAAAAACTCTTAGTAACAGAATGCGAAAGGCAGGAAAGAGAAATGCAGATGCGGGACGATCTTGGAATTACAATAAAACTGGAAAATGGCAAGGCTTATCTGGAATTTGCCCTGCCGGAAAAGATAGGGCGTTTGCTGTCCGCATTACAGATTGAGATCTGGGAAGGTGCGGATGGCGAACGCCTTGTTTTTCATGGAGAATATGCTCCGGAAGAGTCAGATTGCATGACGGCGTTGCTGCTGCGGCCGCATCTGTGGGACGGCATGCGGGATCCCTATGTCTATCTGCTGAAGGCGCAGGGAAGATTTGGAACCGTGGAAGTGTTTTGGCGGCAGGAACTGGCAATTTATGACGTGCGTGTCGTGGATAAAAAAGGAATTTTCCTCAATGAAAAAGAATTCTTACCCCATGAGGTAGCATACAGACTTCCTCCGCAGATCAGTGATGCCGGGACGAGGGAGGAGCAGATGCGAAGGGATTTGGACCGTCTGGCCCGGATGGGGGTCAATGCGATCCGGTTGGAAGGAACCGGAGCCGGGACAGAGGAACAGGACCGCTGCGAAGTGCGGTCGTTTTACAATCTGTGCAGAGGGCGTGGATTCCTTACGGGTGACCGGTGGATAAGACCGGAAATTCTTCCGGTGTATCGTGGATTACCCGGAGAAACGACGACGGAAGCACTCCTGGAGGCGGACGGCAGGACACTGACGGAACGATATTATTATTATCAGGCAAAATGGAGCAACGAACCGGTGCTCTATCCGGCACTTTCCACCCTGCATCGCCAGGAGAACGGATTACTTTCCCTAACAATTTACAGCAATCAGAAAAAAGTGGTGCTCTATGTGGACGGAGTACTTTTTTTATTCCAGTCGGCCGCATCCGGTGATCCGGAGTTCATTTTTGAAGATATTCCTGTGGCAAAGCTGCCGCTGCATCTGGCGGCGGAGGCAGGAAATTTAAGCATTTCTCTGACTGTGACGAAGCTTTAAGGGTTGTGGTTTCACACAATTTTCACAAAGGTTTCACCTTTTCATGACATTTGAGACATATACTGATACCAAAATCGAAAAGTCCGAGACCACATGAGCTTGCTCAGATGTGGTTGAGAGACTTTGAGATTTGCCCCGATATGAGTACAAAAGTGGGATGATAATCCCACGATGTACGAATAGCGGGTAGGATTGTGAGAGTGCGCAGCACGGAACAATCCGTAGGTATCAGTTCAGGGTACCCATAGGTATCAGGTGGGGGATCACACCATATCAGGGAGGCAAATATGATAGAAGTAAGCAATCTTACAAAAAAATATGGTGACCATATTGCCGTAGATCATCTCTCTTTCCGTGTGGAAAAGGGACAGATTTACGGCTTTCTTGGTCCTAACGGCGCAGGTAAATCCACGACCATGAACATCATCACGGGTTATCTGGCAGCCACGGAGGGCACTGTGACCATCGATGGCAAAGATGTCCAAAAAGATCCGGAGGAGGCAAAGCGTGCCATCGGTTATCTGCCGGAGCTTCCGCCGCTGTATGTTGACATGACTGTCAGAGAATACCTGGACTTCGTGGCAGAACTGAAAAAAGTGCCGAAAAAAGAGCGGAAGCAACAGATTGACGAGGTCATGGAAATGACACAGATCACCGATATGCAGCAGCGTCTGATCAAGAATCTGTCAAAAGGTTACAGGCAGAGAGTCGGATTGGCGCAGGCAATCCTTGGCTACCCGGAGGTTATTATTCTGGATGAGCCCACGGTAGGTCTGGATCCGAAACAGATCATCGAGATCCGTGATCTGATCCGCAAGCTGGGGGAGAATCATACCGTGATCCTCAGCTCCCATATTCTGTCGGAGGTCAGCGCGGTCTGCGACCATATTATGATCATAGCCCACGGTAAGCTGGTAGCCAGCGATTCTCCGGAGAATCTGCAGAAGCTTATGAGTGGTTCCATGGAACTGAACCTGGAAGTAAAGGGAAGCGCCGCTGCGGTGAAGAGTGCATTGCAGGAGATCTCACAGATCGACCGGATCGAAGAGAACACAGAGGCATCCAAAAATGTTGCAAAGCTGAAAGTGATCTCCAAAGAGAATGCAGATATCAGAGAGCAGGTATTCTATGCACTGGCAGATGCAAAGCTGCCTATTTTAGAGATGACCCATGCGGAGAAGTCTCTGGAAGACATCTTCCTGGAACTGACTGAGGATGTAGCACCCACGCAGTCGGAGAAGCACAAACTATTCTCAAAAAGAAAAAAGCCGGAAATCACAGCTGCTGCACAGCAGACAGAAGCTTCGGAAGAGGAAGTACAGCCCGGAGAAGAGAAAAAAGAAACTGTAACTACAAAGGAGGCGGAATGATATGTCAGCCATTTATAAGAGAGAATTGAAATCCTATTTCCGTTCCTTTATCGGATTTTTATTTATTGCAGTCACCCTGTTTTTCCTGGGACTGTATTTCAGCGTTTATAACCTGATGAACGGATATCCTTATTTTGCGTATGTGGTATCCAGTGTTACCTTTTTATTCATGCTGACCGTGCCGATCCTGACCATGCGCATTCTGGCGGAGGAAAAGCGGAGCAAGACGGATCAGCTGATCCTGACGGCACCGGTGTCCGTAGGCGGCATCGTTATGGGAAAATTCCTGGCGCTGTTAACTATATTTGCCATTCCCGTAGCGATCATCTGCTTTTACCCGCTGATCATGGCGCAATACGGCAGTGTTCCCATGGGAGAGGCTTACCTGTCGATCCTGGCATATTTCCTCTTCGGGATGACCGCCATTGCCATCGGTCTGTTCCTGTCTTCCGTGACAGAGAGCCAGGTCATCGCAGCAGTACTTACTTTTTTAGTATTGTTCCTGGGATATATGATGGATTCCATCTGCTCCATTATTTCCAGTACCGGCAATTTGTTGACAAAGCTGCTGCGCTGCTTTGACCTTTATACACCGTTTTCCAACCTGTTAAACGGCACACTGGATGTATCTTCTATCGTATATTATGTATCCGTTACGGCTCTGGTTCTGTTCCTGACGGTACAGTCCATTCAGAAACGCCGTTACAGCATGTCCGTGAAGAACTTAAGCTTTAGTGCCTACAGTACCGGTATGATCGCTGTAGCGATAGCATTGGTAGTAGTCGTTAATATTATCATGGGCGAGATGCCTTCTAGCTGGACAGCAATCGACATGACCAGCCAGAAGCTCTATTCCCTGACAGATCAGACCGTTGACTATGTGAAAAATATGCAGGATGATGTGACCATCTATGTGTTGGTAAATCAGGACAATCAGGATACCACATTGGGGCAGACTTTACAGAGATATGATGATCTGTCGGATCATATCACCGTGGAATATGTGGATCCTACCGTTAACCCGATGTTCTATACCCAGTACACCACCGGCAACATCAGCACGAACAGCCTGATCGTTGTCAGTGACAAGCGCAGCAAGGTCATTGATTACAACGATGTCTATGAGTCTTCCTATGATTTTGACTATTCGACGTACAGTTATAACACCACGACCACCGGTTATGATGGCGAAGGACAGATCACCAGTGCGTTGGATTATGTGTTAAATGATGATATGCCCAAGGTATATATGACAACAGGACATAACGAACTGAGTTTAAGTAACACTTTTACATCCGCACTGAACAAGGAAAATGTGGATTATGAGACCGTGAATCTGATGGATCTGGATGCTATCCCCGACGATGCGGCCTGTCTGTTCATTAACGGTGCCACCAGCGATTTTTCATCCGATGATAAGGATAAGGTGATCGAGTATCTGAACAACGGTGGAAAAGTCATCCTGGTGACCGGTTATACCGATGAGGAGACACCCAATATAGATGCTATCTTAAGCTACATGAATCTGAGCATTGCCAAAGGACTGGTAGTGGAGAATGATTCCAACGGCTACTACAGAAGTCCGTATTATATCCTGCCGACACAGAGCTCTGACAGCTATACCTCAGGCACCTACGGAAAATATCTGTTCCTGCCGTATTCTCAGGGCATCATCGTCCCGGAGGAAGTAAGTACCGACGAGACAGCCACCGGTGATATTACCTATGATGTATTCCTGAGCACCTCCGACAGCTCTTTTGCAAAACAGGATGTCAACAATACACAGGATTTTTCACAGGGTGAAAATGATGTGAATGGTCCCTTCGCATTAGGTGTTGAGGCAGTAAAGACTTTGGATGATGGGGATGCGACACTGGTCGTGTACGGTTGCGAGCAGCTGTTCACGGATGATGCAAATTCTGTCGTCAGCGGTGCGAACCTGACCCTGTTCACCAATACATTCAGTGGAATGGCAGATCATGAGACCTCAGTATCCATTCCGGTAAAAAGTTATGAGGTCTCTAATCTGGTAGTGGATTCCGCACAGATTCTGCTGCTGGGGCTGCTGGTTACCGTGATACTGCCTGTCGGCTGTGTGATCGCAGGATTCGTGATCTGGTTCCGCAGACGGAAGAAATAATTGAAAGGCGTGAGATATAGATATGAAAAAGAAACAAAGACAGATGATCGGAATGCTGCTGGCACTGGTGGTTCTGGCGGCAGCATTCCTGGGCATCCGACAGTATAATAAAAATGCATCGTCTGCGACTTCCACCACCGAGGATACACAGGAGACGGTGCTGGATGTGAACTCCGATGATATTACCAGCTTCAGTTATGTATATGAGGGAGAGACCTATGCCTTTGAAAAAAAGGATGAAACATGGTACTATACGGACGATCATTCCCTTAATCTGAACCAGGAGCGTATCAAGGCTATGATCCTGAAGGTGGCACCGTTAAAGGCAGATCAGGTGATTGAAAATGTGACGGATATGTCACAGTACGGACTGGCAGATCCGGAGCGTACCATTCAGTACGAGACTGCAGATCGCAGCGTGATCATTAATGTCGGTAATCTGAATTCCATGACCAGCCAGTATTACATTGCATTTCCCTCTGAAATGAAAGTGTATGTCGTGGCCACCAACGTGGTCACCGGATTCAACTATACACTGGATGATCTGGTGGAAGAGATTACCGAAGAAACAGAAAGTATCGAAGCGACAGAAACTGCAGAAACAGAAACCACGGAAGCTGTGGAGACTGTGGAAACGGAAACTGCAGCGACGGGGGCAAATTAGGAATTCTCCCCACGAATGACAATGATGTCATTTAGCTTTAATATTGTATCTTTTTGAGGCAGAATGGACAGCTCCTCCCGCAGAATGAGGAAGATCGTGACCTGTTCTGCCTCTTCCATTTCTTCCACGGATTTGCCGGCGAAACGTTTATCTACGAATATCTCGGCGATCTCATGAATATCTGCTTCTTTAATATTAGAGAGACTGCTTTTGCGCTGGTACTGTTCCACAAAGCCGGCACTGATGATACCGGTGGGGATAGCCACGGCACCGACACCGAGATAGGCAATACAGATCGCCATGATCCGGCCAAGCGTGGTGATGGGATAGATGTCACCGTAGCCCACGGTGAGCAGCGTTGACATGCTCCACCAGATGCCGCTGAAGGCATTGCGGAATACTTCCGGCTGGGAATCATGCTCCACGCTGTACATGCACAGACTGCTGGCGAGCATCAGGATCAGTACGATGAACACGGAGGAAATGATCTGATTACGTTTTTCATACAATACCGTAGTGATGACATTGAAGGAATCATACCGGGCATTCAGGCGGAACAGATGGAAGATCCTTGCCACCCGCAGCATCCGGAAGATGACCATACCGGACAGGAAGAAAAAGGGTAAAATTGTCAACAGGTCGATAATGCCGTCGAAGGAGATCAGAAACCGCAGCCGGGAGCGGAACTCGTTTTTATCAGGATATAGATAGTCCGCAGTCCAGATCCGCAGGATATATTCTACACAGAAGATCAGAATAGTGAGAACCTCGACCACATGAAATACCGGAAATAAAAAAGCAAGCTCATCAAAGGTTTGCAGAAAAGTCACCAGAATATTTGCACAGATAACGATAGCAATAAAAATATCAAAGAGCCGGCTCAGACGGTTACTTTTGTCACCGATCTGGATGATGTTAAATACTTTTTTCTTCATGTTGAATCCTCATTGTTTTCCGGGGCAGCGCAAGTGAATGCTTGTGATTCCATCATACGGAGGTGGAAGAGGAAAGTCAAGAAATGCGGTGACAGAATCCGTCAACTTTCTTAAAAACAGTCATATATTATAGTAAATCCAAATACAATGAAAGGATACAAAAATATATGGCTAGATTTACAAATCAGGCACAGCTTCGCTATGGAAATGAGATTACAAACTCCAATATAGCAGTGGGTGAGATCACGGAGGTATTGTCTGCAACCAAGACAGCAGTGCGGGATACCTACGGGCAGAATGAAAATGTGACGTATGTGATCAGCATTGTGAACTCAGGCACTACAGCATTTAACGGAATTACAGTAACGGATAATCTGGGAGAGTATTTGTTTAATACCAGAGAACTGACACCTCTGACGTATATTCCGGGGACTGTAAAATACTATGCAAACGGAATTTTACAGGCAACACCGGCTGTAACGGCAGGCCCTCCTCTGACAATCACGGGAATTACCGTGCCTGCGGGAGGTAATGTGACACTTACCTATGAGGCTGAGGTGAACTCTTATGCACCGCTGGCAGCAGAGGCTTCCATTACGAATACGGCGACGATTGCCGGGGCAGGGGTCACTCCTGTTACTGTGAACGAGACAGTAAATGCGGTAAGCGGACCGCTTCTTACGATCACAAAGTCCGTCAGTCCCGTACCCGTGACAGAGAATGGAACATTGACGTATACGTTCCTGATACAGAATCTGGGGAATACGGCAGCAGATGCAGCTACCGGTGTCGTGATCACGGATACCTTTAATCCCGTATTGGAGAATCTGACTGTGAATTTTAATGGAACTGCATGGGCAGAGGGAACAAACTATACGTATGATACGACTACCGGATTATTTACCGGAACTGCAGGAGGTATTACCGTACCCGCAGCAACTTACACCCAGGATCCCGTTACGGGAGCGTGGGGGATCAACCCCGGCGTCAGCACGCTGGTGATCTCCGGAACCGTATAAGGGCTGTCGCGTTCCTAAGGCTGGCGCCATGCAACCCATTCGCAGTCACTGCGTGAATTGCTCATGGACGGCTGTCGCCGTATAATAAAAAAGAATACTCCACACCTTTATGAGCAAGCTCCTACGGTGCAGAGTATTCTTTTTTATTGCATGGCTTGTAGCTTAGCCAAAGTATCTCTTTAACAGACCCTCAAATGCCTTGCCATGTCGAGCCTCATCACGAGCCATCTCATGAACGGTGTCATGGATAGCATCCAGGTTCAGAGCCTTGGCTCTCTTAGCCAGATCAAATTTACCTGCGGTAGCGCCGTTCTCGGCATCTACTCTCATCTCCAGATTCTTCTTGGTGGAATCGGTTACGACTTCACCTAACAGCTCAGCGAATTTTGCAGCGTGCTCAGCTTCTTCGTAAGCAGCCTTCTCCCAGTACAGACCGATCTCGGGATAACCTTCTCTGTGAGCAACTCTTGCCATTGCCAGATACATACCAACCTCAGAGCATTCACCCTGGAAGTTCGCACGCAGATCAGCAATGATATCCTCGGGAGCACCCTTTGCTACACCTACTACATGCTCAGCAGCCCAGGTCTTGCCTTCCTCCTGCTTGGTGAACTTGGAAGCGGGAGCGTGACAGATGGGGCACTCTGCGGGAGCCGCATCACCTTCATAAACATAACCACATACCTGACATACATACTTTGCCATAATTTTTTCTCCTTTTCTCTAATGAAATGTTTTGTTTTTAGTTTTCTCTTTTTGCGTGTGCTTTATAAGCACAAATATATTATGGAACGAAGCCAGTTTTCATTTAGAAAACTAGGACTCCGTAGCAACCCTGGTGCAGGCGGGACAAGAGCCGTAGAAATAAGTGACATGTCCCCGGATCCGGCCGTCAAATCTCTCTCCGGCGGCCTCCATGATGGAATCAATACTATCCATGTCCAGATCAATAACGCTTCCGCATTCCGTACACACGAAATGATAATGTTCGGAAGTATCGGCATCAAAATGGTCAACACCGTCACCGACCCGGAGTCGTAAGATCTCTCCCATGTCTGACAAAAGTGTCAAATTACGGTAGACGGTACCGAGACTTAAGTTCGGATCCTGCTGCTTCAGATTAGAATAGATCACATCAGCGGTAGGATGATCCTTGCGTCCCATGAGAAAGGATTTGATCATTTCCCGTTGTCTGCTTCGTTTCAGTGCCATGATAAGCTCCTTTCTCGATAATAGTAATGATTACTGTTTCTTATAAGCTTATTATACATGATGCGAGAATAATGTCAACAGAAAAATGAAAAAATTTTGTTTATATTTTTTTAATGATATTCTTGCTTCCTTTATACACAGGAGGTGGGAATCATGCTATAATGAGCGAAAGTAAAGTATAAATTAACATGCGCAAACTTGTGTTACACAGTGTACAGAAATATACAGCACTAAAGTCACGGAAAGTTTGCAGGTTGCTGAAAGGCAAGAGTAATATGAAATTTAAAACCAGACTTCGTGTAACATTTATAAGTATTATATTACTTCCGTTGTTGCTGACGATCATGGCGTTCGTGATGATTGCTATTTACCTGATGAATTTTTCTCAGGGTCTCAGTCTGACGGATATTGATTATTCCATGATGTCGGAGAATTTCAGGGAATTCACCAATACCACGGATCAGGCGTATTATGTGCTGCTGGACCAGGTGAAGGAAGACAGCAGCAGGCTGGAAGATAAAGAATATCTGGATCATATCAATGAGGAGGTATCGCGGAAGTCTACTTACATTATTGTAAGAAAAGGTGATAAGCTGTATTATGCCGGCAATGAAGAAGCCGCACAGCAGATTTTTGAAAAACTGCCTGCCTATGGTGACGAGAATCTGTCGGATGACAGTGGATATTTCTACAATGAACTGGAGAAGTATGTAAAACAGATTGATTTCACTTTCCGGGATGGAACACCGGGCAGCGTATTTATCGTCACGAAGGTCAATTCGCTGATCTCGAGACATCTGCTGATCGACATGTTCGTGGCTATTATTGTGATCCTGATCTTCACCAGCCTGATGCTGACCCAGTGGATCCATAAGGGCGTATTTGAACCCATCAATGAATTGAACGTGGCAATGCGCAAGATAAAGGAAGGCAACTTTGATTATGTTCTGGAGACAGATGCCAAGGGTGAGATCGGTGATCTCTACCGCAATTATGAGGACATGCGTTTACGGCTGAAGGAATCCACGGAAGAGAACACCCAGCATGAGAAGCAGAACAAAGAGCTGGTCAGCAATATTTCCCATGATCTGAAGACCCCTATCACAGCCATTAAGGGTTATGTGGAAGGAATCATGGACGGTGTGGCAGATACGCCGGAGAAGATGGATAAATACATCAAGACCATCTACAATAAAGCCATTGATATGGATCGTCTGATCAACGAGCTGACCACTTATTCCGGAATTGATAATAACCGGATCCCGTACAATTTCCACCGGATCAACGTGGCGGATTATTTCGGCGACTGTGTGGAAGAAGTCGGACTGGATCTGGAGCAGCGGGGTATCAAGCTGAACTATTCGAATCTGGTATCTCCTGACACAGTAGTCATCGCGGATCCGGAGCAGATGAAGAAGGTCATCAATAATATTATCAGTAACAGCGTAAAATATATGGACAAACCCAATGGGCACATTGATATCCGTATTCTCGACGAAGTGGATGCTATCCGGGTAGAGATCGAGGACAACGGCAAGGGAATCGCGCAGAAGGATCTGCAGAAGATCTTTGAGCGGTTCTACCGCACGGATGCTTCCCGCAATTCCGCCCAGGGCGGCAGCGGCATCGGACTTTCTATTGTGAAGAAGATCATCGAGGATCACGGCGGCTATGTATGGGCAACAGCCAAAGAGGGTGAAGGCACCTGTATGCATTTTGTCCTGAGAAAATACATTGAACTGCAGCCGGGTGGAACCAAGTAATGAATAAGGAATCAATAAGGAATAAAACAGAAATAGCATGATAACCGATGATGCAAGGACATTCTGTAAATGGAGGATAAATAATGAGTAAGATTTTAATTATTGAAGATGAAGTAGCAATTGCAGATCTTGAGAAGGATTATTTGGAGCTCAGTGATTTCAAGGTAGATATCTGCAATACCGGAGATGAGGGACTGAAGACCGCACTGGCAGGCGATTATGATCTGATCATTTTGGATCTTATGCTGCCCGGCATGGACGGCTTCGAGGTATGTAAGAAGATCCGCGAGGAGAAAAATATTCCCATTCTCATGGTATCTGCGAAGAAGGACGACATTGATAAGATCCGCGGCTTAGGGTTGGGTGCGGATGACTATATGACCAAACCTTTCAGCCCCAGTGAACTGGTAGCCCGTGTGAAGGCGCACATGGCCCGTTATGAGAGACTGGTGGGAACCAACCAGAAGCAGCAGAATGATATCGTGGAGATCCGTGGTATCCGTATTGATAAGACTGCCAGACGTGTCTATGTGGACGGGGTGGAGAAGACGTTTACGACCAAAGAGTTTGATCTGCTGACGTTCCTGGCGGAGCATCCGAACCATGTATTTACCAAAGAAGAATTGTTCCGTGAGATCTGGGATATGGATTCTATCGGTGATATTGCCACTGTTACCGTGCACATCAAGAAGATCCGTGAAAAGATTGAAAAAGATACTGCAAAGCCTCAATATATCGAGACCATCTGGGGTGTTGGATATCGCTTTAAGGTATAAGGGAAGAAAAATAAGATCAGAAGAAAACTCCTATGATGGATACAGCAACAAACTGTCTCCAATAGGAGTTTTTTATCTAAAAGTGTGTTATAATCGATAAAGCGTCGGCGGAATGGAGTGTGTTATGAACAGTAAAAAAATAATACAGTTGTCTACGACACAGAAGATCATGCTTAGTTTTCTGTGTGCCATTTTAGTGGGAAGCTTCCTGTTGGCATTACCCATCAGTTCAGCCACCGGAGAAGCGGTTCCTTATATAGATGCTTTATTTACAGCCACCACATCCATATGTGTGACCGGTCTGGTGACGGTTCCCACATATTCCACCTGGAGCGTCTGGGGACAGATCGTGATCCTGTTTCTGATCCAGTTGGGAGGTCTGGGAGTCATTACGGTCATGTACGGTGTGATGATGGGACTGCACAGACGACTGGGACTGGGTAACCGGTGGATGCTGCAGGATGTGTTTAATCTGAATAATATCTCCGGAATCGTGAGATTCCTCCGCAAGGTCCTCATAGGTACTTTGGTGGTGGAGGGATGCGGCGCTCTTTTGTATATGACAGTATTTGTGCCGGGATACGGACTCAGAGGCATATGGATTTCGATTTTTAATGCCGTATCTGCCTTCTGCAACGCAGGAATGGATATTATGGCGGAAGACAGTCTGTGCGGCTATGTATTCCAGCCAATGGTCAATCTGGTCACGATGCTGCTGATCATATTGGGTGGTTTAGGTTATATCGTCTGGTGGGATGTACTGCGGGTTTTGAAAAATATCCGGAGCCAGAAGCTGAAATGTTTCCGACTGCTGACGCTTCACAGTAAAATAGCACTCACGGTGACAGGAATACTTATTGTAGTGGGAGCGGCGGCATTTTATATTTTTGAATACAATAATCCTCTGACGATGCAGGATTATACGGTACCGCAGCGGATCTGGGCATCCCTGTTCCAGGCAGTAACTACGCGAACCGCAGGTTTTGCCACGATTCCACAAGAGGATCTGACCAATACCTCTGCGATTATTTCGGTGCTGTTGATGCTGATCGGCGGCTCTCCGGTGGGAACCGCAGGAGGAATGAAGACAGTTACGATCGCAGTGCTGCTGGTATCTATGTTTGCCACCATAGGTAGTAAGGAGGATGCAGAGCTGTTTGGGAGAAATATTCCGAAGCAGGCAGTGAATAAATCGGTAGCAGTTGTAGGTATGTTTTTTATCATTGCATCGCTGTCCGCGATTTTTTTATCTGCGGTGACAGATGCGGATGTGATAGATATTGTGTATGAAACAGTGAGTGCCACAGCTACTGTGGGATTAAGCAGGAACCTGACTTCCATGCTGAATCTTTGGGGAAAACTGATTATTATCGTGACCATGTATCTGGGAAGAGTCGGCCCCATATCGCTGGTAGTGGCATTCAGCACGCAGAAAAAGAACAAAAATATTGTGAAGAACCCGACAGAAGAGATCAGCGTCGGATAAAGCAGATCGAAGCAACAGGAAGGAAGAGACTATGGGAATCAATCAGACCTATGCAGTATTTGGACTTGGAAGATATGGAAGAAGTGTGGCGAAGGAGTTGGCAGAGAACGGCGCAGAGGTGGTGGCGGTAGACAATAGAGAGGCAGTTGTCAATGCGGTAATCTCAGAGATTCCATACTGTAAATGTGCAGATGTTACAGATCCGGAAGCGTTGAGACAGATCGGTATTGCGAATATTGATGTGGTCATTGTGACCATGGCAAATCATCTGGAAGCCAGTGTTATGGCAACCATGCTGTGTAAAGAACTGGGCGTAAAGACCGTTATCGCCAAATGCGCCACTGAGATAAACTGCAAGATACTTACGAAAGTAGGAGCAGACCGTGTAGTATTCCCCGAGAGTGAGTCAGGGATCCACCTGGCCAAAAATCTGTTAAGCTCCGGTTTCATGGACATTATCGAATTGTCCCAGGATGTGTCTATGGTGGAACTGGAAGTGAAACAGCAGTGGATCGGGAAGAACCTGATTGAACTGAATCTGCGGAAAAAATATTCCATTAACGTAGTGGCGATCATCGAAGGAAAAAATGTAAATACCAATATCGATCCGGAAGAACCTCTGACACAGGATATGCGGCTGATCGTTATTGCCAACCGGGCAAAACTCAATAAACTGAAATAGAATAGCTGCGAGCTATAAAAAAGTGAAACTTCTGACGGTGCACTTGAGCACAAGACAGAATGTTTCACTTATTTTTATACGGTGGCAGCCGTCTGAAAAGTTGTAAATGGGTGATCAGTTATCTGCCCGGAAAGTATTCTCATTAAAGGCACCCTGCTGCTTAGCCACGATAGTGGTACATACGGCATCACCGGTGATATTGACAGCAGTACGCAGCATATCCAGAATACGGTCGATACCCATGATCAGCGCAATGCCCTCGGTAGGCAGTCCTACAGAAGTCAGTACCATGGACAGGGTGACCAGACCGACACTGGGGACACCGGCAGTACCGATGGAGGCGATCGTCGCGGTGGCAATGACGGTAGCAATGGCAGCCGGGGTCAGAGGAATACCGTAAGCCTGTGCTATGAAAACAACTGCTACGCCCTGCATAATGGAAGTACCGTCCATGTTAATGGTGGCACCCAGAGGAATCGTAAAGGACGAAATCTGTTTGGAGACACCGATTTTTTTATACAGAGTGTCGATAGACAGAGGGATTGTCGCATTACTGGTGGAAGTGGAGAAGGCAAAGGTCATAACCGGGAAGAACTTTTTAATGAACTTAAAAGGATTCAACCGGGTGAAGGCAAACAGCATGACCTGATATACCACGAAACACTGTACTGCCAGTGCCAGAATGACGCTTCCCATATACTTCAGCATAGGCACAAAAGCGTCGAAGCCGATACCTGCGAAGGTTTTGGCAATCAGGCAGAAGACACCGACAGGGGCTGCTTTCATGACTGCAATCGTCATTTCCATCATAATGTCATTGAACTGACTGAAAAAGTTCGCCACAGTGGAGACCCGGTTGCCCATGGCAGCCAGAAGAATGCCGACAAATAAAGCAAAGAAGATGATCGGCAGCATATCTCCGGTGGACAGAGAGGTAAAAATATTTTTCGGAATAATATTCAACAACGTCTCCGCAAAATCTACCTGGGTGGTCGCGACTTCGGTGGCATCCTCCGGCAATGCAATATTTAAACCGACGCCGGGATTGATCAGACTGGCAATACCCAGTGCCACGCAGATCGCCAAAGCAGTGGTGCACAGATAGAACAGGATCGTTTTCACACCCACAGTTCCCAACGTTTTCGTATCACCGATGGCCATGGCGCCGCAGACCAGGGAGCAGAATACCAGAGGAACCACCAGCATCTGCATCAGGCGGATAAAACCGTTGCCCAGTACATAGAGAATACCGTTGATCAGAATCGTATCTCTAAAGTACCCTTCCGGCATATAATAATGGATCAGCACACCACATACCGCACCGGTTAAAAGGGCGATAAAGATTTTGGTGGACAGACCGAGTTTTTTCTTTTCTTTTTCGCGTTTTTCCACTATTCCAGTCCTCCGGTTTCTTTCATGTAGGAAGCAAGCGTCTCTCTCCAGCCACTGGGTTCTTCGATGCCGGTGAGACGCAGCATCATATTATCCAGTACGGAATATTTCTCCGGGGTGCCGTCTTTTACTGTGACGGTAAGCCGGTCCTCTTTTCCGGCAAGACGCAGGATCTCTTTCGCGAATTCCAGGCGTGTGCAGGAACCGCCGCTGCATACGGCGTGATAGATACCGTAATGGTCGTTGTCGATGAAAAATTTTACCACGCGTGCAAGCTCAGCAGCGGAGGTAGGTACCGCACGGTCGTTATTTAGCAGTTCCATAGTGGATATCTGAGGGTCCGCGGCTGCTTCGAGTACTTCATTCAAAAAGTCTTTGCCGATGCCATAGATCCAGGAACTGCGGATAATGACATAGCGGGTCATCAGCTGGATGACGAATTTCTCTCCGGCATATTTGGATTTTGCAAACAGTCCCACGGGATTTACATCATCGAACTCATTATAGGGTGTGTCGGATGCGCTGGAAAATACATCATCCGTAGAGATCTGGATGAGTTTTGCCTGAATGCTCTCCGCAGACTGCGCCAGATTTCTCGCACCTACGGCGTTTACCTTGTAAGCCATATCTGTCTCCGACTGCGCTGCACCGGTGGAAGGATGATATCCTGCACAGTTAATGACGACATCGGGACGATTGCGGTGCATGAACAGGGAAACTGCATGTTCATCCGTGATATCCAGCTCGTCCTTATCGGTCTCGTATAATTCATATTCCATCATGTCTAACAACCTGATTAACGCCTGCCCCATGTGACCGAGGGAACCGACGATCCATATTTTTTTCATTGTGATATAACCTCCTGCAATTTGTGTGTAACTGAGAACAGTATAACAAGTATATCATAGGAAAGATTCCCCGGAAAAGAGAAAATTAAAAAGAGAGAGAAACTCCATAAAAATTGATATTAACAAGGAGAAAAGGATTTGCTATACTAACCACAGAGAGCAGAATCCGAAGGAAAAGCTCAGGATATATTTGACAGACAGAATCTGGAAAGGCAGGGAGTTTATATGGCAAAATTACGTCTGGGTGCATTGGAAGCCGGCGGTACAAAAATGGTCTGTGCTATTGGGGATGAGAATGGTACAATTTATGAACAGGTATCGATTCCTACAACTACGCCTAAGGAGACGATTCCTAAGATGATTGCTTATTTTAGGGACAAGGGGATCGATGCATTGGGAATTGCCTGTTTCGGGCCTATTGAGCTGGACAGAGATTCCGAAAAATACGGTTATATCACAACCACGCCAAAGCTGGCCTGGAGGGACTGCGATATTGTTGGGCAGATGCAGGAGGCACTTCATTGCCCCGTGGGATTTGATACGGATGTGAATGGTTCCGTCCTCGGTGAAGTGACTTTCGGACAGGCACAAGGGAAAAAGTGTGTCATGTATCTGACCATCGGTACCGGTGTCGGCGGTGGTATTTATAGTAACGGAGAGCTGCATCACGGAATGCTCCATCCGGAGACAGGACATGTGTTGATCACAAAGCGGACCGCAGATACTTATGCCGGAAGATGTCCTTATCATAAGAATTGTCTGGAAGGTCTGGCGGCAGGTCCTGCCATCGAAGAACGCTGGGGCAGGAAAGCAGTGGACTTGGCAGATTGCCCGGAAGTATGGGAGCTGGAGGCAGATTACATTGCTCAGGCGCTGACCGGCTATGTCATGACGGTATCTCCGGAAATGATCATTTTAGGCGGCGGTGTCATGCACCAGGAGCAGTTGTTCCCGCTTATCCGTAAGAAGCTTAAGGAATACATCAATGGCTATATCGTAACGGATGAACTTGCAGACATGGAGCATTATGTGGTGCCGGCATCTCTTCACGATGATCAGGGCATCATGGGATGTCTGGAGCTTGCAAGAAGAGCTCTTGAAGACGATCATTGATAGGGCAGCTGTTTACGATATTGCAGCGGAGACATCTGATATGTCCTATGAAAGCAGCGGATAAAATGACTCACGTTGGGGAAGCCGGACTGCAGGGCAACCTCTGTAACCGGCAGAGAGGTGCTCTCTAACAGATGGCAGGCATGGGTCAGCCTCAGATGCATCAGGTATTGCGTCAGAGTCAGATGAAAATGCTGCTTAAAATAGCGGGACAAATATTTTTCGGATAAATGAAATTGCTCTGCCAGGGTTTCCAATCGAAGGGGTTCCGTGTAGTTATACTGCAGATAAGTCAGTATCTCACGCTGCATTGGATCGTTCCTTTTGGAGCCCATTGGGTTAATGGTTCCGCAGGAAGCAATTTTTTGGATAAGTGACAACAATAAAATACGTAATCGGAAATGCCCGCTCAATGTATTTGGAAGCTGTCTGACAGACAGAATCTCACGGATGAGAGAAATGATGTCAGGACAGCTTTTTTCGTGGGAAAGATTATGATGCAAAAGCAATTTATGGTTACGCAAGGGAAGGAGAAACTCCGTTTCCAACAGATCATCCGTCTGAAAGGAAATAAATTCCAGTGGGAACAGCAGGGTATGATAGTCTACGCCCGGAATTGCGGAACCCATAAAATGAAGTTCACCGGGATTTACAAAATAGACGGAGCCGCCGGCCGCTTCGTATTCTTCTCCTTCAATGATGATCTTAAGAGAGCCGGAGCGGACATATATGATCTCGACCTCCGGATGCCAGTGAACAGGAATCTGAAAAAAAGCAGGCATATCATGCAGGTGATAACAGCTAAAAGGAAATTCTTTTGTTCCATGAATGCGTTCTTCTCTTAATTCAGGGTACATAGGCAGGCCTTTCTGTGAAGTGGAGTAGAGGATATTATGGTCAGATTACTATAAAAGTAGAAATAAGTCAATTTTCTGTGGTAAAAATGCAAGTTTTAGGAAAGATAAAGTAGTAATATGTAAAAATTGAAGAGACTATTCGGAATAGTATTCTGAATAGTTGTAAAATGAAAAAGCAAATTTTTAGGAACCGCAGAAAGGATATAAAACCTACGATGGAAGGACAGAATAAGTCATTATTTCAATTATTTGTACCACTGTGTCTGGAGACGATCTTTTACATGTTGTCCGGAATGGTGGATACCTTAATGCTTTCTTCTGTGGGAGATCAGGCAGTCGGAGCAGTCGGAACAGCAAATACTTATATCGGTGTATTTATTATTATGTATTCGGTAGTTTCTATGGGAATGCTGGCTGTGATGACACAGAATATCGGTGCGGGCAGACCGGGGATCGCCTGTCAGGCAAAGACTCTGGGATTATGGTTTAATGGGATCCTGGGTGTTGTGATGTCTGTATTTTTGTTTTTCTGTTCCGATGGGATTCTGTATGTGGTAGGTATTGCACCGGCATTGAAGGAGCCTGCTGTACAATATCTGCGGATCGTAGGAGGCGGAAGCATATTGAATGCAATGATTCCCATACTGGCAGGATATCTGCGTGCGTTTGGATATACGAAACAGCCTCTGATCGCAACTGTGACAGGTAATATTTTGAACTTTATATTAAATGCCGTGTTTCTATTTCGTTTCCACCTCGGCGTGCAGGGGGTCGCATCCGCAACAGTGATCTCCAAAGTAGTGAATCTGATATTGATAGTGATCTTTGTACGGCGGCTGATCCCTGCAAAAAAATATTCGGAGAGGGTAAATTCCGGAGAGATTTTGCGGAAGATCATCCGGATCGGGTTGCCGTCTGCTTTGGAAAATATTATTTATAATGTAGCGATGACACTGGTGATCCGTTTTCTGAACCAGATGGATACAGAAGGAATCAATGTGGCAGCCCGCTCCTATACGGCACAGATCACAAATTTATCCTTTTGTGTGGGAAGTGCGCTTGCCCAGGCGAATGCTATTATGACCGGATGGTACATGGGTGCGGGAAAATATGAAATATGTGATAAGCAGACTAAAAAATCAGCGGCGATCGGAGCGGTACTGGCGATGGGAACAGAATTTCTGTTTGCAGTCAGTGCCCCGGTCCTGATCTCTTTTTTCACGCAGGATAAGAGTATGGTAGAACTAGTGCAGAAGCTGATGTTTATTGATATTGCCCTGGAAGCCGGACGAGTAACAAATCTGGTATACGGAAATGCACTGAAAACTAGTGGAGATGCTGTATTTCCGGTGATCCTCGGAGCTGTTTTCATGTTTTTGTGTGCAGCGGGAGGAACGTATCTGTTGGGGATACAGCTGCATCTGGCAGTAGTGGGTGCTTATATCGGTCTGACAGCAGATGAATGCAGCCGTGCAGTCGGCATGATGTTGCGCTGGCGGAGCGGAGCATGGAAGAAAAAAGGATTGATCGAAGATTGATCGAATTGCAATAATAAGACGGTATACCGGCTGGCTTTTGCCCGGGTGGGCATCTCTTGCTTTTCGTAGCTTATCATAGCATAGCGCTTTTTTTATAATTAAAATATTGACAATATGAAAAAATGTGTTATAGTTCTAAATGCAAATGCAACTCATTTGCATTTAGAACAAATATATGATTAAGTATTCATTTGATAAAGAAAGTATGGAAAGGTAAGAGTTATGTCGGAAGTTATTTTAGATACTTTAATAGATAGTATAAAGCTGGTGCCGTTTTTGTTCCTGACCTATCTGGCTATGGAATATCTGGAGCATAAGGCCGGCGAGAAGACCACACATATGGTGCGTAAAGCAGGTAAAATGGGACCGTTGATCGGTGGCGTGGCAGGTGTGCTGCCGCAGTGTGGATTCTCGGCAGCGGCATCCAACTTATATGCAGGCAGGGTGATCACTCTGGGAACACTGATAGCCATTTATCTGTCCACTTCTGATGAGATGCTGCCGATCCTGATTTCGGAGAAAATGGATATCCGCTTTGTACTGGGCGTGCTGGGAGCGAAAGCAGCCATTGGTGCCATAGCCGGATTTGTGATCGATCTGTTGGTCCGGGAGAGGAAGATACATCCTCATGACCATGTTCACGGGCATGGGGAAAATGACCATGAAGAGGAAGAGCACATTCATGAAATCTGTGAGCATGAGAACTGCCATTGTGAAGAGGATGGCATTTTTCTGTCTGCGGTAAAGCATACGCTTCACATTACCTTTTTCATTATAGTCATTGGATTTGTTCTGAACACAGCACTGCATTTTGTGGGAGAAGATGTTCTGGCCGGCCTGATCCTGAATCGTCCCGTACTGGGACCTGTGCTGGCAGGATTGGTGGGATTGATCCCCAACTGTGCAGCATCTGTGACCATAACGCAATTGTATATCAGTGGTGTGATCAGCCTTGGAGCCATGATGTCCGGATTGCTGGTAGGCGCGGGAGTAGGACTGCTGGTGTTGTTCCGTGTGAATCCGGATAAAAAGGAAAATCTGAAAATCGTGGGAATTTTATATGTGATTGGTGTTTTGACAGGAATTGTGATAAACTGGTTGTAGGCACGAGCAGTGCCAAAATTGAGAGCTGACTCTTTGACTGCTTGCAGGCATAAGAGGCAGATCCAATTTTGATAGGGCGACGCCCGTCCAGCGAGGAACACGAAGTGTTTCGAGGTGGGAAGCACTGCGTCCTCGAGATCGCGATATAAAAGGACAGATATCTATGGAAGAACATAAATGTGAACACAATGATATTTCCTATCCTAAGGGATTGAAATGGACCAAACAGAGAAAATGCGTGTATCAGGTGTTGGAGGAAGCGGCCGAGCCCCTCAGCGCCGTACAGATTTACAATCGTATTGAGAAAGAACACGAAGGCAGCGATTATGCTGTATCCACGATCTACCGGATCCTGGCAACATTTGAAGAACACGGAATGGTAGAGAAGACTACGTTCATGGGAGACGGTACCGTAGTATACGAATTGAATCGCGGGGAACATACCCATTATGCGGTCTGCCTGGAATGTCATAAGCGGATTCCGCTGCCCAGCTGTCCCTTTGCACATGTGCATTTAGAGCAGGATACCGGAGATTTCACTGTCACCGGACACAAATTAGAGCTGTACGGCTACTGCAAAAAGTGCCAGGAAGCCCGTAAAAAACAGTAATTTCACCTATTGTACAAATAAATCGAAAAAAATATTTAAATTTTTTTCAAAAAGTACTTGCATTCTTGAAAACCATGTGATAATATATGTCTTGTCGTTGCGGGAGACATAACAACGACACAGAAAATGCACCGCTAGCTCAGTTGGTAGAGCACCTGACTCTTAATCAGGGTGTCCAGGGTTCGAACCCCTGGCGGTGCACTGGAAGGTCTTATGATTTAGGGAATCCTAGGTTGTAAGGCTTTTATTTTTTTGTTGTTAAGTAATGCAGATAAAGAAGGAATATTTATACAGGAAGTTTTGAGATTTATAATATGATACCTATAGGTAGTCGGATTTTTACAATTTTTATAGGAAGATTCTGCGAGAAAATGCCGAATTTTTTGAAAAATTCCTATAAGCAGTTAGTTAATGTTCAATTGATAGGCTGAATATTGGTTATTGAGTGTGTGGAATGTCTGGAAAGGGAGGTTTTCTGCCTATAAGGATATAATAAATGCATGTTTGATAGGTTGCGAGTTTCCGGAACAATAGGATAACAGAGTGGTAATTATAAAACAATGTTAATACCTTGACAAGATGATATCAAAATGATATCATACAAATACTGTCTCTTATACACATCTCCGAG
>ENA-OXZZ01000117-OXZZ01000117.1-human-gut-metagenome-genome-assembly--contig:-NODE-117-length-30151-cov-11.510766_pt1 | contig 30151 bp, 30 predicted proteins | sample MGYA00244515_ERZ652815 | MGnify/ENA primary metagenome ERZ652815 (study PRJEB26926, sample SAMN06164594) | human gut metagenome | biome: ENVO:00009003; feature: ENVO:2100002; material: ENVO:00002003...
TTTAGAGTGTGGCATAAAAAAACTAATTAGCCAAGGCGCAGGATTTGACGTTTACGAATCCTCCCCACACATTTGCCTTTATCCCGATTCTGCTTATGTGCCTTAGTAGTCCAAACCGTAGTATTTATGCGGTTTCCCGACATATTATGCCGTACTCTGCCCAACTTTGCAAAGTCCTGCATTATAGTAAAACTAGAGTGCCGTGACAGATGAAAAGAATTTTTATCATTGTTTTTTTCTCCTTGATTGTTTCTAGCAACTCAATCATATCAAAACCAGACGGTTTCATGCTATATTTTTGCCAGTTATTATTGAATTTTCAAGGTACATAAACACTTATTCAAGTGCGAAGTTTGAGTTTCCTTATTATAACACAGACCGCACATCCATAAAAGACGTGCGGCCTGTTCTATGTTATAATCCCCTTTTACCCGTATGTTTTTGGTACTTCATGTATCATTTATATTATCATATGAAATTTTGTTAGTTATGTCAATGGTATTCCGCCAAGCTTCACACAATTTTTGCAGGGACCATGCCGCATTCGCAGGACTGGTGGAGGGCAGCACCGTGGCTTCCTTCCCTGTAAGCGGCAGCTGGTACTTCCGGTACAGTTCTCCCGCCTTATTCCCATTGGCATAGATTCCCGTGATCTTCGATTCCGCAAGCATGTGTCGGATATCCGTCGGTTCCACATTCCGGATACTGCTGTCGCTGGAGCCCTTAATGTCGCAGCTCTGAATGACATCCCAGATGGCTATATGATGTGCAAGAAGCATCGCCTTTTTCTCTTCAATGGTCTCCGGCACCGGTTCCCCGCACAGATCCGCCACAACTTTCCAGAAACGGTTCTGTTTATGCCCATAATAAAAATGATTTTCTCTGGATTTCACCGAGGGCAGTGTCCCCAGGATCAGCACCTTGGAATCTGCATCATACACCGGTGCAAAAGTATGCTCAATATGTTCATATTCCATATTCTTTCGCTCTTTTCATCTCTGACTCATCCTAATCTCCATTCCGCAGACGATTCCTTCCGTCGGAGGAACCGCAAATCAGATTTCAAATTTGATTCTGCGATAAGGGCTGCTTTCTGCTCCTATCTGTCGTGCTCCAGTCTCCACCGGATACACCTGGTAAGGTAATCCACATACTCCTCGTTCTTGCACATTTCCTTGCCGGGCGTATCGGAGATCTTCGCCACATCCATGCCGTTGCAGGCTGTCGTCTTCATGACGATATTTAAAGGCTCCTCACAAGTATCGTTGGCGATATAAGTGCCGATCCCGAACGCTACCGTCACACGGTCCTTGAAAGTCTTTCGCAGCCTATCCGCCCGCGCGAAATCCAGGCTGTCACTGAACAATAGTGTCTTGCGCTTTGGATCGATCCCCAGGGTCTCATAATGGGCGATCATCTTCTCGCCCCAGGCAAAGGGATCCCCGCTGTCATGCCGCACTCCGGAAAACAGGGTGGAATAGGTCAGCTGAAAATCTTTCAGGAAACAATCTGTGGTGATGGTGTCTGTCAGGGCGATGCCGTTTAATACACCATACTCCTTCACCCAGGCATCCAGGGCATACCAGTTGGAATACGCTGGATTGTGCTTGTGATTGCCCTGCCCGGTACACATGATCCATTCATGCGCCATGGTTCCCACCGGTGTCACATTCCATTTTCTTGCCAGATAGACATTGGAAGTACCGATGCAGGCAGAGTCTTTATAGTCCTTATTGTGCGCCACCAGCTCCTGCACCGCCAGTTCCTGTGCTTCCGCGGACAGGCGGCGCCGCAGACCAAATTCACTGAAATTACCAAGACAATAGGTTCCATCTACAAGTTTCTGAATCTTATCCACCAGCCGCTCCCGGAAGGAAGCATACAGCCTGTCATAATCATAATTCATACGGAAAAATACTTCGTTGACAATGGCAAGCGTCGGTATCTCATACATGGAAGTGTTTAACCAGGAGCCTTTCGTCTCGATGGTCAGACCGCAGGCTGCATCTGTTCCGATCTCGAAATCTTCATATCTGGGCTGCCACAGGCGCAGGAAATCCACATAGGAACCTTTGATCCATTTTACATTTTCCAGATAATTCAATTCTTCCTCCGTAAAACGTAAGTCACAATACGCCCGGATCTGCGCCTTGATCTCTTCCACCATCTCCGTTGTAAAAAGTACATCTGTATTCCTGCATTTAAATGTCCAGGTAGTCTTATAAGCGCTGAACTGGTGGTAAATGCACTGTCCCATTGAGAACTTATACATATCGTTTTCCAGTAAACTGTTGATGATCTGTGGTAATATCATGATTTTTCCTCTTTCTCTCTTAGATTCACAGCTATGTAAATAGGATATGTTCTCTAAATGACATCCACCTGGATCGGTCCCATGGCAGCAATGGCAGTCTGGTGGGTCTGCGGGGTCACACAGGCACAGGCATTCTCAATAACACACACTCTTGCTTCCGGTACAAATGCCTTTGCCATGACCACATTGCTTAACACACAGATTCCGGTGCAGAACCCGGTAAAATCCACTTCCATGGGATATTCACCCTCTGCTGCCTCTCCTGCAGCCGTCACCTCTTCCCAGATGGTTTTCAATAGCTTTCCGAATTCCGGACTGCCAAAGGTCGGCTTTTTCACCGTGATCACATTTTCCGGTGCATAATGTTCCTGTACCGCCTTTACAATATCCGGATGAATCTTATACCCTTCTGTGCCCTCCTGTCCATGCAGCACAGGCAGTCTTTTTCCTTCCTGGGTGTCCAGATAATCTGCCGTATGGGTATCCTTGGTGATGATCACTTTATAGTATTCCCCTCTTTCGGCTACGGCAACGATTTTTTTTACCGCTGCCTCGCACTCCTTGTTGCCCAGTGCTCCTGTGATGAATTCGTTCTGTGCATCCGTGATCACTAATACTTTCTTTGTCATGTTCCCTCTCCTCTACTCGTTTTTCTATAATGATGTTGGGGTCAAAAGCCCCCGACTTTGCACAAAAAGCAGGCAACCGCGTCCTGCGACTACCTGCTTCTCTTATTTACAGAAATAATTTCTTCACTTTTTCCGCGTCAAATACGACTTCTGTTAGTCCGTCCACTTCAATCTGATACAGCGCATTGGCTGCCAGATGCTCCGCCGCCTGCTCGAGATCACGGATACCGCTGGTGTTGGAATAGATCTCCACCACGGCTTCCAGTCCCTCTTCAGTGATAGTGCACTCGTTTGCCTGCAGTCCGATGCGTTTCAGTACCTTGGGCAATGCGAATCTGGAGAAAATGATCTTCTTCTCCTCCGGGGTATAATCCGGAATATCGATCACTGCAAAACGTGACATTAACGGGGCACTGATCTGATCCTTATCGTTAGCTGTGGCAATCGGATAAACACCGAATGTGGGCACAGTACATTCCATATAGTTGTCCGTGAATCCCAGATTATCCAGCAAGGTAAGCAGTACATCCGCCGGATTGCCGTTACCTTTGCCGCTGGCTGCTTTGTCCAGCTCGTTGATGATAAATACCAGATTGGACTCACCAGCCATGGAAAAAGCTTCCATGATGATACCGGGTTTGGCATTGGCGTAGATTCTGGAGCTTCCGGTCAGCTGCTCCGGATCGTTGATGGAACTCATATCCAGTGTAGTCCATGGAAGCTTTAAAATCCTTGCCACCGCATAAGCGATCTGGGATTTACCGGTTCCCGCCGGTCCCACCAGAAGCAGACCATAGGCCGGTAAAGTGTGGGTACGGTTGATCTGGATAATGGTCTCCATGATACGCTGTTTGACCCTCTCCATGCCGTACAATTCCTCATCCAGGATCCGTCTGGCTTCCACCGGATCAATAGCTTCAAAATAATTGCCCTTCCACTGAATGTTCATCATGATGGACAATGCTCTCTGCGCGTGTCTTCTCTCCTCGGGAGATACCTCGTGGGATCTTGCCACTGCCAGGTTTCTTCTCGCCCACAGGCGGATATTTTCCGGCATGGTCTTTCCGGCACAGGTCATGAAATCGGAGATACTCTGAAGACTGGTAAGCTTCATATCATCGCCGTCTTCCCCTTCGTCCTCTCCCTGTTCTTCTTCCGCGGGAGCACTGCTTAAAAACAGCCGCTCCATCATGAATTGTAAAAATCCATCCTCCGCCGACAGCTTGGTACCGCCGCCGAATGCGGTCTCACGGATCTTGTATACCGCATAGCCGTCACTTCTGTTTTCTCCGGAGAGACGCACGTTAATGTGGTTCTCACCAAGCCAGCGGATCAGACTGACAAAACGGGCATCAATCTGCAAAATATCGGCATAAGCGCTGCTGCCTTCCTCTTTAAATTCAAAATTGGTCCGTTCGCTCTGATTACCGAATACACCCACGGCATGATGTTTCCATTTTTCACTGCTGTTATCCAGAATCAAAATCGGTTTCTCCGCAGAGGCTGATCCCTCATTAGAAGAAAACGTTGTATAGGTGCATATAGAATCCTGTTTCTTTTCATTTTCCGGTGTACTGCTGAAATCAAATACCGGCATGCTTAACCTCCTTTTTTCTCGCCTGAATCTTCTCTTCATCGATCAGTTTGAACTGTTTTACGAGATTGGTCATATTCTCAGACTGAGCCAACAGTTCCTCACTGGTAGCAGACAGCTCTTCTGCTGCCGCCGAATTGGACTGTACGATCTCGGAGATCTGGTTCACACCGCTCTCCGCCTGATTCATGGCATCCGCCTGGGTAGCTGCGATCTGGTTCAGTTCCTCGGAATCCTGTGCGATCTTGCGGACACCATCCACGATAGTGCTTAAGGTCTGGGATGCATGATCCACAGCTTCATTGCCGGCATGGATCTCCTCCAGCGTACCGCCGATCAGATTTCTGGTATTGACTGCGGACTGGGCACTCTGCTCTGCCAGCTTACCGATCTGGTCTGCCACAACAGCAAAGCCTCTGCCTGCTTCTCCGGCTCTGGCTGCTTCGATCGAAGCATTCAGGGACAGCAGATTGGTCTGGCTGGCAATATCTTCGATCTCGCCGATGATGTTGCTGATCTTCTCGGAAGTCTCGTTGATCCGGCCCATAATTTCCATCAGATGATTCATCTCGGTACGACCTTCATCCGCCTTAGCGGAGTATTCCTGTGCCTGTCTGCTCGAATTCTTCGTATGCTCTGCAGTATTGTCTACCATAGAAGCAATATTGGTAATCGTCGCCTGCAGCTGCTCTACGGCGCCTGCCTGTTCGGTTGCACCCTCAGCCAGAGACTGTGCTGCATCTGCCAGACTTCCGGCACCCATGGATACCTGTCCGGATACTTCATTAACATTGTACAGCGCTTCATTCATCTTATACTTAATGTCTCTCAGCGCTTCTTTCAGTTCATCCAGATCGCCCACATAGAGATCGGGATAACGGAACTTCACTGTCCAGTCGCCGTTTGCCATAGCATTTAATGCCTGGTTGATATCCTCAATGATCATCCTGAGGTTTGTTGCCATTGCTGTAGCCGCACGGTTCATCACTGCCATTTCATCCTCTGTCTTCACTTCGGGGAAATCAGATGTCAGATCACCTGCTGCGAAGCCATCCAGTCTGTCTGCCAGTGCTTTCAGCGGTCCGGCGATTCCTCTGGCAATTCTTTTTCCCGCCTTTTCAGATCCTGCAAAGCCTACTCCGATGATCAGAAGGATTACGATAAAAATAACCACACGGAAGACATTCAGCTTGGCTTCCATGGCATTTCCGTTCGTTACACTGCTGTCCAACAGGCTCGTCATATCTGCATATACCTGCTGGAACACGGGATCCATCTGGTCGCCTGCCATCTGCTGTGCCTGCAGCCGCTTAGCAGGATCGGAAGATGTGCCCAGTTCCAGTATCTGTGCCTCGATCTGCAGGTAAGAAGCTACGCCGTCCTTGATCTGTTGGTAAGTGGCTCTTCCCTCATCCGTGATCATATCATCTTCCAGGGCACTGATATAGGTATCCAGCTGTTCCGCTGTCAAGTCATGGGCATTTTTTGCTGTGGCGATCAGGGTATCGTCATCATAACCGATAGCAGCACGGGTCTCGCTCCGCATCTCTGCGATGACGATCATCGCCTTACCGATGTCACCCTGTGCGAAACCGTAATGGCGCAGCGCATAAGAATACTGGTAACTGACGATTCCCATGGCAACACAGGCAATAACACCTGTCGCACTTAATAAAAAAGAGATTCTGCGAAATACACTCAGTAACCGTTTTTCGATAGGAAGCTTATTTAACTTATCCGATTTGTTCATTCCAATGTTCCATCCTTTCCGTAAACTGTGAATAAAAATCTGTTGTCCCCTCATACGGCAATAAGTAAAACAGACGTAACAGCAGCAGATTTTCCTCCCGCTGTTTCCCTTCGTCTTCTCCTGCAACTCTATCTGTCATGGCAGATAACAGGTCATGCCATTGCAGCTTGAATTGCTCATTTCTCTTCAATTCCGGTGTATCGATCCACTTGCTGACCTTCACCTTACTGCGGTTCTCCTTCGCACATTCTCCGGTCTGAAGGAAATAAAACAGTCCCCCGTTCTCATAATGTCTTCCTAAAGGAAATAAGCGACAGATTCCGGGGCGGTACGGGTGAATGCTGCATCGTCCCTCCACATCCAGATATGCACAGGCTTCCCTGGTTCCCTGCATTTTCAGATTCGGTAAGATCACACCGTCCACCACGTTGAGCTCCACCGACGTCGCTAAGAGCTCCTGCATACTTTTTCCAATTCCCGTAGTCAGCCGATAGACATCATAGGGATCTAAAATGATGGAACTTCCCATGCCGCGACAGCACTGCGAACAGCCTTCACAGCCACCGCAGTCTGCCTTTACCATATCATTCGCTTTGTATAAATGACCGTCGGAGATCTCCGCAAGACTTATATTCTGCCTCATATCTTCACCATCAGCCTCTCTGTGCCTTGCGATCCATAATCTCCTTCAGGCTCTCCGTGTAAGGTGCTCTCGCTACACCGTACTCCGTTACAATACCAGCAATCAGTTCATGATCCGTCACATCGAATGCCGGATTGTAGACCTTTACACCCTCCGGAGCCATGCGTTCCTTATACCACATCTCAGTAACCTCTTCCGCCTTACGCTGTTCGATGCAGATATCTGCACCGGTGGCAGTCGCCATATCAATAGTGGAAGTAGGTGCACAGATGTATACCGGCACACCGTACTGTTTTGCCACTGCTGCCACCACGCTGGTACCGATCTTGTTCGCAGTATCGCCGTTGGCTGCCACTCTGTCACAACCTACGAATACTGCCTGTACCCAGCCCTTGGACATGACAGAAGCGGACATATTGTCACAGATCAGTGTCACATCCACACCTGCGGAATGCAATTCAAATGCTGTCAGTCTGGCTCCCTGCAAAAGAGGTCTGGTCTCATCCGCAAATACATGGAAGTGATAGCCCTTCTCCTGCCCAAGATAAATCGGTGCCGTAGCGGTACCGTATTTTACCGTTGCAAGTTGTCCTGCATTACAATGGGTCAGAATACCATCTCCCGGTTTTACCAGCTCCAGTCCGAATTCTCCGATTTTTCGACATACTTCCACATCTTCCGCCCGAATCTGCAGTGCCTCGTTATGCAGGATTTCCTTCACTTTTGCTACTGTCTTGTGCTCATCTCTGCCAGCTTTTACAGCTACGGCATCCATGCGCTTCAGCGCCCAGGACAGATTAACTGCGGTGGGTCTGGAAGAATCCAGATATTCCTTATATTCTGTAAATTTCTGATAAAACTCCTCGAAGTCTTCCGTCTCGATGCGGTTTGCCAGCAGGTAGATGCCCAATGCCGCCGCTACGCCGATGGCAGGTGCTCCCCGGACCTTCAGCAGATAGATGGCATCCCACATCTCCTGTGCGGTATGTAATGCGATCAGTTCAATCTTGCCCGGAAGCAGGGTCTGATCTATGATGATCACCGCATCCTGTGCTTCGTCCAGTGCTACGGTATCGTAATCGAGGATTGTTTTCTGGTTTTCCATGCGTACTCCTTTATCTTCAGCATTCTTTTGATACATTTCATGCATTAATTGTCGTGTCTGATAATATCTGCGAACTCCGCTTTCGCTGCTTTCGCAAGGTCGTCCGGCTTCAATTGGATCTGAGACCCGATCCTACCACCGCTGACATAGATTTGTTCCTGAGTCTTCGCACTTTCATCAATTTTGGTCACATACTGTTTTTTCATGCCGATGGCTGTGCAGCCGCCGCGGATGTAGCCGGTGATGGCATTGATGTCTTTTACATGGATCATCTCCACGCTTTTTTCTCCGACGGATTTCGCTGCTTTTTTCATATCCAGTTCCTCCGCGATGGGGATGACGAATACAAAATAGTTCTTACTGCTGCCCATGGTGACCAGCGTCTTGTAGACCTGCTCATAGGGCAGGGACAGCTTGTCTGCTATCTGAAGCCCGTCCACGAATTCCTCGCACTCATAGGTGTGATGGGTATAAGGAATCTTCAGAGATTCCAGAATACGCATGGCGTTGGTTTTTACTTCTTTTTGTTTTGCCATAATTTTTCATCTCTCATTCTTGTTAACCCTGGTATCATTTTATTTTACTATGCAATTCTTACGTGCGCAAGCGTGCAAGATAAGAATCTTTTATTACTTTTTCGCAAAAAACTCCGCCCGGCTCCCGGGCAAGCCGAGGGACAAGGCGGAGTTCTGATATATTATTCTTCGGAATTAGTTCGCTGCCTTCTCAGCCTTTGCAGCCTTCAGCTGCTCGGTCAGAGCGGGAACGATCTTGTTCAGGTCTCCTACAATACCGTAGTCAGCTACATCGAAGATAGGAGCAGTCTCATCTTTGTTGATGGCAACAATAAGATCAGATTCTTCCATACCTGCTACGTGCTGAATAGCACCGGAGATACCGATTGCGAAGTAGATCTGGGGACGAACGGTCTTACCGGTCTGTCCAACCTGCAGATCCTTGGGCTTCCAGCCGTTATCTACAACAGCACGGGAGCAGGATACGGTACCGCCCAGAACCTCTGCCAGATCCTCCAGGATCTTGAAGTTCTCTGCGCTGCCTACTCCACGTCCACCGGATACCAGGATCTTGGCATCCATGATATCAACAGTATCGGATACTGCCTTAACAACTTCCTTGATGGTTACATATTTGTTGTTCGGAGTAAATCCGGGATTGTACTCCTCGATCACAGCCTTTGCACCTGCGATAGGAGCGATCTTCTGCATAACGCCGGGACGAACAGTTGCCATCTGCGGTCTGTTGTCAGGACATGCGATGGTAGCAATGGTGTTACCACCGAATGCAGGACGGGTCATCAGCAGCTGGTTGTGCTTCTGCTCCTGTCCGGGGATAGCAACGAGAGGGAAATCACCGATTTCCAGTACAGTACAGTCTGCAGTCAGACCGGTCTGAACTCTTGCGGAAACGGTAGGTCCCAGGTCACGTCCGATAGCGGTTGCACCTACCAGAACGATCTCAGGCTTATACTTCTCAATAACAGATGCCAGTGCATGTGCATAAGGCTCAGTTCTGTAAGTTTCCAGTTCGGGATCATCTACGAGGATCACCTTATCTGCACCATACTCAGCCAGCTTGTCAGCCAGTCCTTTTACGTTATAACCGATCAGAACCGCGGTTACCTCGGTCTCCAGCTTTGCAGCCAGCTCTTTACCTTTGCCGAGCAGTTCTAATGCGATACCACTGATCTCATTGTCTACCTGCTGGGCGAACACATATACACCCTTGTATTCTTCAATATTATTGGTTACCATGGTTTGCCTCCTATATTAGATGATGTGCTTTTCTTTGAATTTAGCAACAATGTAAGCTGCTCCGTCTTCGGGTGAATCGGGAACGATCTTCTCACCTGCGCCCTTACGAACCTTATCGGATGCCTTTGCGATCTTGGTAGGAGATCCCTTCAGACCAAGGTTGCTGTCATCAACATCTTTCAGATCAGCTCTGCCCCAGGTAGTAATCTCTGCCTTGCATGCATCGAAGATTCCGCCGGGAGTCATGTAACGAGGCTTATTCAGTTCGGATAATGCAGTGATCAGGCAGGGCATCTTAGCTTCTACTACATGATATCTGTCATCATACTGTCTCTGAACGATCACCTTGTCTCCCTCAACCTTAATGTCCTGTGCATAAGAGATTACGGGAAGTCCCAGATGCTCAGCGATCTGAGGACCAACCTGTGCGGTATCACCATCGATTGCCTGACGACCGGTAATGATCAGATCATAGTCAAGGTTTCTCAATGCACCTGCAATGGTAGTGGAAGTAGCCCAGGTATCAGCACCGCCCAGTACTCTGTCGGTAACCAGAATTGCTTTGTCAGCACCCATAGCCAGCGCCTCACGAAGAGCATCTGCTGCCTTGGGAAGACCCATGGTCAGTACGGTAACTTCTGCGCCGAACTCGTCCTTCAGCTTCAGTGCAGCTTCCAGACCAGCCTTATCATCGGGATTCATGATAGCAAGCATTGCGCCTCTGTCAAGAGTTCCGTCAGGATTGAATTTAACACCGCCCTTGGTATCGGGCACCTGCTTAATACAAACAACAATCTTCATTGTATTTTCTCCTTACTTTTCTAATTATTCATTCAACAACGCTTACTTCAACAGATCTGCAGAGATAACCATTCTCTGAACTTCAGAAGTACCCTCGTAGATCTCGGTGATCTTAGCGTCACGCATCATACGCTCTACTTCGTACTCTCTGATATAACCATAACCACCGTGGAGCTGGACAGCCTTGGTAGTAACTTCCATAGCAACCTCAGCAGCATACAGCTTAGCCATAGCAGCTTCTACAGAGTAAGAGATCTTAGGATTGGTCTTGTACTCATCTTTCTTGCGTGCAGCCTTGTATACCAGCATCTTGGCAGCCTCAACCTTGGTAGCCATATCAGCCAGCTGGAACTGTGTATTCTGGAATCCGGAAATAGACTTTCCAAACTGCTTTCTCTCCTTGGTGTAAGCAACGGTTCTCTCCAGAGCGCCTTCTGCAATACCCAGAGCCTGGGAAGCGATACCGATACGTCCGCCGTCCAGAGTGTGCATTGCGATCTTGAATCCCTGTCCCTGCTTGCCCAGCATGTTCTCCTTAGGGATACGGCAGTCGGTGAAGATCAGCTCGTAAGTGGAAGAACCCTTGATACCCATCTTCTTTTCCTTGGTACCGAAGGTAAATCCGGGAGTTCCCTTCTCAACGATAAAGGAAGAGATCTCCTTCATCTTTCTGCCTCTCTTCTCTACGATGCCGGTAACTGCGATTACGATATAAACATCTGCTTCTTTACCATTGGTGATGAAGCACTTGGAACCATTGATGACCCACTCATCGCCATCTAATACAGCCTTGGTCTGCTGACCCTGGGCATCGGTACCTGCACCGGGCTCGGTCAGACCGAAAGCACCGATCTTGCGGCCGCTTGCCAGATCAGGAACGTATTTCTGCTTCTGCTCTTCGGTACCGAAGGTCATGATAGGATCGATACACAGAGAGGTATGTGCGGAAACGATAACGCCTGTAGTTGCGCAAACCTTGGAAAGCTCCTCAACGCACATAGCATAGGTCAGGGTATCACAGCCCTGTCCGCCATACTCCTTGGGAACAGGAATTCCCATGAAGCCGTACTTAGCCATCTTCTCAACGGTCTCTCTGGGGAAAGTTTCGGTCTCGTCAACTTCCTGTGCAAGAGGTTTTACTTCGTTCTCGGCGAACTCTTTGAACAGCTGTCTCGCCATCTCATGCTCTTTGGATAATGTAAAATCCATGATGTTAATCCTCCATTGTTATTTATACTTGGTTGTAATTATCATGATGTCGGGGTCTAAGAACCCCGACTTTGATGCCTACGGATTGTTTATACTTTACTGTGCATCCACAGGAGTCTTGGTGCGGTCTGCATTGTATACATAGAAGCCCTTGCCGGTCTTCACACCAAGGTTGCCGCCACGTACCATCTTACGGATCAGAGGACATGCACGATACTTGCTGTCGCCGGTCTCGTTGTACAGAACATCCATGATGGCAAGGCAGATATCCAGTCCTACGAAGTCACCCAGCTCCAGGGGTCCCATGGGATGATTAGCGCCCAGCTTCATAGCTGCGTCGATACCTGCGATATCGGATACACCTTCCATCTTGATGAAAGCTGCTTCATTGATCATAGGGATCAGGATACGGTTAACAACAAAGCCTGCTGCCTCGTTTACCTGAACAGGGGTCTTGCCGATCTCTTCGGAGATCTTCTTGATGGTATCCACGGTCTCTGCGGGAGTATTCACACCTGCGATTACCTCAACCAGCTTCATACGGTCTGCGGGATTGAAGAAGTGCATACCGATCAGAGGACGGGTCAGTCCGTTGCCGATCTCGGTAATGGAAAGGCTGGAAGTGTTGGAAGCAAATACACACTCGGGCTTGCAGATCTTGTCCAGCTCACCGAAGGTGGTCTTCTTTACTTCCATGTTCTCAAATGCAGCTTCTACGATCAGATCGCAGTCTGCACACAGGTCTTCCTTCAGACCCGGAGTGATCTTAGCTACGATAGCGTCAACTGCTTCCTGGGTCATTTTTCCTTTTTCTACCAGTCTTGCATAGCCTTTAACGATCTTGGCTTTGCCGCCTTCAGCCCATTCCTGCTTGATATCGCAGAGAGCTACTTCATATCCGTCTACCTGGGCAAATGCCTTTGCAATGCCCTGTCCCATGGTACCTGCACCGATAATACCTACTTTCATGGTAAATCCTCCTGTTTTCTATACATTCTATCATTATTTGAAAAACTATTATAACTATTTATTCTGGAAAGGCTCTTTTACTTTTTCCTTGTTCTTGTCAAGGAAAAAAGCCATGCCATACTTCTGATCTTCTGTCTCGAAGCAATCTCCGAACAGCTTCTCTTCGATGGCTACTGCCTGATCCATATCTGCATCCAGGCCATCATTAATAGCCTTCTTGCAGTTGCGTACAGCGATGGGAGCGTTCTTGGCGATGGTCGCTGCCATCTTCTGTGCTGCTGCCAGCATTACTTCCTGTGCGCTCTTTACTACATTGCCATCAGCATCAACCTCGGCGCTGTATACTTCATTTACCAGACCGATTCTGTAAGCATCTGCTGCCTTGATATTACGTGCGGTGTAGATCATCTGCTTTGCCATGCCTGCACCTACCAGACGAGCCAGTCTCTGGGTTCCACCGAAACCTGGAGTGATTCCCAGTCCTACTTCGGGCTGTCCGAATACTGCATTATCGGAACAGATTCTGATATCACAGCTCATGGAGATCTCACATCCACCACCCAGAGCGAAGCCGTTGACAGCTGCGATCACGGGAATGGGGAAGGTCTCGATCTTGCGGAACACATCGTTACCCTTCTTGCCGAATGCTTCGCCTTCTGCCTTGGTCAGGCTGCTCATCTCTCCGATATCTGCGCCTGCTACGAAGGACTTAGCACCTGCACCGGTGATCACCAGGCAGCGAACCGTTGCCAGATCTACTGCATCCAATGTAGCGTTCAGTTCATCCAGCACCTGAGAATTCAGTGCGTTCAGTGCTTTCTCACGGTTAATGGTGATGGTTGCCACATTACCATTCTGCTCATACAAAATGTAATCCATGTTTTTACCTCATTTCACATTTCTATTCGTGTTTTCAAAACCACACTAAGGCGATAGAGATTCTACCGCCCCAGCGAATATTTATAAAATTAATCCTCGATCTTAACGATGGTGGAGCAGCCCATGCCACCGCCGATGCACAGAGTAGCCAGACCGGTCTTGGCACCTCTTGCCTGCATCTCATGCAGCAGAGTCACCAGGATACGGCATCCGGAAGCTCCTACGGGATGACCCAGAGCAATAGCACCGCCGTTGGGGTTCAGCTGCTTATCTACATCAATACCCAGTTCCTTACCAACTGCTACAGACTGAGCTGCGAATGCTTCGTTAGCCTCGATGATATCGAAGTCTTCGATCTTCATACCGGTCTTAGCCATTACCTTCTTGGTAGCAGCCACAGGGCCGATACCCATAACCTCAGGGCGAACGCCTGCAAGAGCACCTGCTACGAAAGTAGCCATAGGCTTAACACCCAGCTCCTTAGCCTTTTCCTCGCTCATTACAACGACAGCTGCTGCACCATCGTTGATACCGGAAGCGTTACCTGCGGTAACGAATCCGCCGGGATTGATGGCACGAAGCTTAGCCAGACCTTCGATGGTAGAACCGTGACGAGGGCCTTCATCTGTATCAAAGATGATGGTCTCTTTCTTCTTCTTAACTTCCACGGGAACGATCTCTGCCTTGAAAGCACCGTTCTTCTGAGCTTCTTCTGCCTTTAACTGGCTCTTTAATGCGAACTCATCGAGTTCTTCACGGGTAAGTCCCCACTCTTCGCAGATATTGTCTGCGGTCTTAATCATATGATAATCATTGAAAGCGTCCCAAAGTGCATCTTTGATCATGGTATCTACCATGATTGCGTTACCCATACGATAACCGTAACGTCCCTGAGGAATTGCGTAAGGAGCCATAGACATGTTCTCCATACCACCTGCTACTACGATGTCAGCGTCGCCTGCCATGATCATCTGTGCAGCCTGGTTCACACAATTCAGACCGGAACCACATACCACATTCATGGTAACTGCGGGAACTTCAATGGGAAGTCCTGCCTTGATAGCCGCCTGACGTGCTACGTTCTGTCCCTGACCTGCCTGGATAACGCATCCCATATATACCTGGTCAACTGCTTCGGGAGCAACGCCTGCTCTCTTCAGAGCCTCCTTGATCACGATAGCGCCCAGCTCCGGTGCAGGAGTTGTGCTTAAGGTTCCGCCCATAGTACCGATCGCGGTACGGCAAGCGCCTGCTAATACAACTTTCTTTGCCATTTGTTTGTCCTCCATTTTTTTGTTTTGTTTGGTTTGCTTTCTGAAATGTTTTTAGATTGTTATTTTTTTATCATTTCACTATTCCTATTTTAACATAGCAAAATCTGTTTTGCAACGATTTTGTCAAAAAAATAACAAAATAACTGATGCAATTTTAAACAGCCTGCCGTAAGTCCGGCAGGCTGTCTGTCATTGCTTATTTAATTGTACCTTTTTACGGCTTATACTTCCGGCTCGATCAGTCCGTAGGTGTCGCCTTTTCTCTTATAAACTACGTTCACCTGATCAGTCTCTGCATTACAGAATACGAAGAAGCTGTGTCCCAACAGTTCCATCTGGATGCAGGCATCCTCAGGATACATAGGCTTGATGTCAAACTTCTTGGTACGAACGATCTTGATCTCCTCATCATCCGTATAGTCATTCTCTACATAGGCTTTGCTGAAGGAAGCAACCGCCTGCTGTTTGTCAACGATCTTGTTCTTATATTTTTTCAGCTGTCTCTCTATGATCTCTTCTACCAGATCAATAGATACATACATATCGTTGCTTACCTGCTCCGAACGGATAATGCTTCCCTTGACCGGAATGGTTACTTCAATTTTCTGACGATCCTTTTCAACGCTTAATGTTACATGTACTTCTGTATCGGGATTGAAATACTTGTCCAGCTTGCCGATCTTTTCCTCCACTGCTGCTCTTAATCCTGGTGTAACTTCGATGTTTCTGCCAACAATAATAAACTTCATGCTGATCATCCCTTCCAAGTATTTATTTACAAAGATCACAGTAGCAACCCTTGCATTTATTGTATAGTCATTATAGCATAATAGCACAACGTTTTGCAACAATTTGAGGAGTTTTTTACTTGTTTTTGACATTCTGTATGTCAACTTTAAAATCGACAAATCGCGTCATTTTCCGATTTTTATTACATCTTCACAAAACATTCGTTCCTATTTTTTCGTAAATTCCTTGCTTCGGGAATGTGATTTTTCCTGTGGATAATGTGTATAACTTGGTGTATAAGTAACTTTTATCCTATTTTAGGGCTTTTCCCTTGTGGATAACTCCCTATGTATTTTTGCTGTTACTTTGTCGTTATTACGTTTCTGCTTGTTTTTTTGTATACTTTGTATAGTTTTGTTTTGTCAATCCCTTTTTCGTCGCATAATAATATTTTGACAAATTGCACAATTCATTGTACAACTCTATATACTTTCTCCCGATAGAGTGTATCCATGACGCGAAAACATAAAAGGCACTGTGTATTTTCACACAGTGCCTTTTATGGTTATATCATAAGCTCACGAATTCGTGCTATCGCACTCTACATCCTGCTTCGCATGATATTCGTTCGCTAATGAGCCCAGAAAAACAAATGTCTGCTTGCAGCCACTTGTTTTTCCTTGAGGCTCATTATATCATAATATAATTAGAAGATTCGTCGAACTGCCAGTACCTTCTTGTAATCGGCATTAGAAACGATGATACCGGTCTTGGCGGTAGATGCATGAACAATCTGACCGTTACCGATATACAGCGCCACATGACCGGAGTAACAGATCAGGTCTCCTGCCTGTGCATTAGCCAGTCCATCAACTGCTGCACCCTGGCTGCGGTCTGCGGAAGAGGAATGAGGAAGGCTTACACCGAAGTTCGCATATACACTCATTACAAATCCGGAACAATCGGTACCGTTTGTCAGGCTGGATCCGCCATATACGTAAGGATTACCAACGAACTGCAATGCGTAGTCGGCAACTGCAGTACCCATCTCGCTGTCTCCGCTGGCTGCATAAGTAACTGCGGGGGCACTAGCCGAAGAACTCTTACTGCTTCCCGCTGCCTTCGCTGCAGCTGCGGCACGGGCTTTTTCTCTCTCTTGCTTCTCCTTAGCCAGACGCTTTGCTTCTTCCTCCTTGGATTCTGCTTCAACGAACTCTGTATGAAGAGAAACAAATTCTGTGGAGACCCATCCGAGGCCTTCCTCGGTATCTACCTGTACCCAACCATCGGTCTCATCGGATACTACCAGGTCATCCTCTAAGGGAACCAGACCTAATACAGAAGCCTCTAAGGAAGGTTCGGTACGTACTTTTAAGGTTGTGGTGTTAACAGTTGCCAGTCTTGTACCTACCTTTTTGGCAAGCTCTACTGCTTCATCGCCGGTCACACAGTACTCGGCCTTTACATAACCGGTTACGGAACCGGAAGAGATCTGATACCATCCGTTCTCTTCGGAGATGAAGAGACCTACGGAATCGTCATACAGCTTACCGACGATCTCGCCCTGCTCACTGGGCATGCTTCTTACATTTACATAATCATTTACCTGTGCAATGACCAGATTCTTAAAAGATTCTTCCTCGGATGCTTCCGGGGTGGTGTCCATCTGATCATCACGGAGTACGGTTTCAATAATACTTTCAATCTGTTTGGTATTGTTCGTACCTGCGGACAGACTCTCTAACTTATTCCCCTTTGCCAGAGTCAGTTCAATACCACCGCTGGGAAGTACCGATGAAGACGCTGCTGCATCTGCGGTGATATTCATTCCGGAAAAAGCCATAACCGCTGCCATGGTGCACACGGTAATTTTTACAGATTTATGAGCCATTCTATCCTCCTGAAACTCTTGGAGCTATCTTGTTTTCTTAACTTACTGCTTTACATTTCCAAATGATTTGTTACGAATTTGTTACATCTGTTAACAAATATATCACGCAGTTTTCCATTTGTCAATATAGTAAATTAATTGTCAATATTTCCAAAAATCCCCATTTCATGCGGGTTTGCAGAATTTTCACGTAAAAAGAGCCACCACATGGGTGACTCTTTTCTTTAATTATTTTTCGATTTTCTTTCAAATTTCTTAATGAATCTATTACTAATCTATGACTGTTTACGAAAACGGTTGCAATAGTTCCCGGCGCTGACCGCAGCATTAGCACCATCCGCCACTGCCGTTACGACCTGGCGCAGAGGCTTCCTGCGGATGTCACCCGCCACATAGATACCTGCTCTGTCAGTCTCTCCGGTCTCACCTGCCGGAATATAACCATCCTCACCGACTGTCACCAGGCTCTGCAGTAATTCCGTGTTGGGATGGATACCAACGGCGATGAAGATTCCCGCTGCTTCCAGATCCTTCTCTTCTTCCGTCTTCACGTTTTTAATACGCAGCTTTTCCACCATATCCTCACCGCAGATCTCCGTGACCACATGGTCATAAAGGATCTCCACGTTGGGAAGGCTCTTTAATTCCTCCTGCAATACCATGGTCCCCCGCAGACTGTCTCTTCTGTGGATCAGATACACCTTTTCACAGGTTCTCGCCAGGTAGATGGCATCCTCCAGCGCCACGTCTCCGCCGCCGACCACAGCCACCGTTCTGCCCCGGAAAAAGGCTCCGTCGCAGGTAGCGCAGTAGGACACACCCATGCCGTTTAATTCTTCCTCACCGGGCACACCAAGCTTCGCATGCTCCGCACCGGTGGCAAAAATCACCGTACGGGTCTCCAGTTCCTGATCTCCCGCGTAGACGCATTTGTAATCGCCACGTTCTTCCACACTGTGTACCGTGGCTTCTAAAAATTCCGCTCCCAGCTTTTCTGCATGCTGTCTGAAAGTCATCCCCATGTCGAAGCCACTGATCCCGGGAAGTCCCAGATAGTTATCCACTTCATAGGTATTGAGAATCTGTCCGCCGCTCATGGGCTTTTCTTCTATAATAAGTAGGTTCAGCCCCGCACGCTTTCCGTAGACTGCTGCGGACAGACCTGCGGGACCGGAACCGATAATGATCAAATCGTACATAATTTTCTCTCCTTTTGTCCAGTGTAGCAGTTCCCCTATGGAAAAGCAAGCCCATCTGTGCTACACTCGTTTTACAGGTTTTTTGCATTCGGCACTGTTTTATCTCCAAAGGTTGCCGTAGAATTCAGAAAGGATACTTTACATGAATACAATAAAGAACACACCGCTTGCTCTTGTCACCGGTGCCTCCCGCGGTATCGGCAGAGCCATTGCGGAAACTCTGGCAGGTGCCGGGTACGACCTGATCCTCACCTGCAGTCACACACTCGAAAGGCTTCAGGACTTAGCTGCCTCTTTAGAAGAAAAATACGGCGTCCACTGTACTGCTTTGGCAGCGGATGCAGCGGATCCCTCTGCGATTGAAAAAATATTTGCTTCCCTGGATCATCTGGATGTTTTAGTCAATAATGCCGGAATCTCCTACATCGGTCTGCTCACAGATATGAGTATCGAAGAATGGCAGAGTGTCATAAATACGAATCTCAGCTCCTGTTTCTATACCAGTCGTCTGGCAATTCCTCTGATGCTGCAAAAGCACAGCGGACGCATCATCAATATTTCCTCCGTCTGGGGAAACGTCGGAGCTTCCATGGAAGTCGCTTATTCCGCTTCCAAGGGCGGTGTGAACAGTTTCACCAAAGCTCTGGCAAAGGAACTGGCGCCCAGCAATATCCAGGTCAACGCCATCTCCTGTGGGGTTATTGACACTGCCATGAATCATTGCTTCTCTCCGGAGGAAATGGACGCTCTCCGGGAAGAGATCCCCGCAGACCGTCTGGGACAGCCTGAGGAAGTGGGACAGCTTGTCCTCCAGCTGATTCAGGCCCCGGCCTATCTCACCGGTCAGATCCTCACCATCGACGGAGGCTGGCAATAATGCCAGCCTCCTAATATTCTTCTCTATATTTCTGCAAGATATTCTCTCATGCGCTTTCTGATATGCTCGAACTGTTTTCTCGTATAAGGATTTTTCGACTCAAAATTCATCAGCCGATCCAAGTACCCCTGTCTTTTCACAATACGGCAGCTCTCGGGATAGACCAGCTCGTACACCAGGGAAATATGTCCCACCACATTATCCACCGCTGTTTTCTTCAGGGAACGCAGTACAGCGTGCTCCTCATCAAAGCTCTGCAACACTTCCGGCGTCACTTCCTCCTGATATAATACCTCGGTGTCCACATTGTAGATCTCCTCCAGCGGGAATTCTACATTGACCTTCAAGATATCGATCTTATCCGCATCCCGTAAAATATGGCAGAACATAGCCGTCCGTTCCTCCAGTCCCTCCGGAATCCGGTAGGCGCTGTGATAAAATACCGCTGTCCACAGAAGTTCATCGCAGGAAGCATCTTCCACGAAATCCCGGATACTGATTCCGGCGTCTGCCTGAACTTCCTCGGGCAGGCTTTCTTCGCTTCCGGAAGCAAGTCCGTGTTTCTCTTCCCAGACCTTACCAAATAAAATTCTTGCTCCGTATTTCGCATGATCGATGGAATCCGCATCAATAAAGGTTCCATATACCCGCTGCTGCTCAAACCGTCCCACATCATGGAGCAGTCCGGTCAGCCACGCAATATCCACCTCTTCCTCCGGAAGTTCAAGGGATCTGGCGATCTGCTGGCACAATCCGCAGACCCGGTAGGTGTGTTCTATTTTCAGGCGGATCATGTCCCGGCTGCTGTCATAACGGTCCGTGTATTCCTGAAATGCTGCCAATGCTTTTTCTCTGTTGATCTTCATTGTTCGTTGCCTCATATCTTTTATATCATATTTTATGACTCATGACACGTTCGCCTTTTTTAATCCATTCCTTCTTATCTGCAGGCTTCTGTCTCCGTCAGACTTTTTTCTCTGCCAGCGACAGATAGACCAGCTTGTATACCGCTACACAGATTACTGTAACTACCATCAGCAATCCCAGCTCCAATGCCCATGTAGGAATCGTGGAGGCACACACCACAGTCAGAAAGTCCACTGCAAAATGCAGTCCGAAGGCTGCTGCCAAATGCAGCTTTCTGCCTGTCTTCACCGCACTGTATACAAGAATCGACAACGCGATCTGCAGAGCGATCGCACTGATCCGCTCCACCGGTGCGAGATAGAACTGGTAAGCCGATGTGGTCCAGAGAACAGAGAGCTGATGGTAGGTTACCTCCTGTTGTGCGGGCTCCAATGCCGTCATAGTCTTCTCCATCAGACCACCGTTGATCATGGCTGCGGTAAGGAGATTGCTCATAGAAGACATACCAAGAATCAGAAAAGCTTCAATGCCGCCATGTCCGGCGCCGTACATCAACGCATTTTCCCGGGTAAGATGTTTTTTCAGGCAGAATTTCATGGCGATCCACCGGCCACACTCCTCAAAAAGTGCTGCTGCCAGTCCACCGTAAATCGCATACAGCCAGATATTATCCCGGATCACGCTTCCGGTCACCGTCAGCACGATGGCATGACAGATCTGCTCTAAGATCATGGCAAAGCCTACGAAAATTCCACAACCGATGAAGAACGCCGGAACCCATGCCTTTGTCTTCTTATAGATAAAGATACCTAAAAATATGGGTAAGCCCACGGATAATAGCAGGGATATCACCATCCCCACCATGCTTGCACCGCTTACGGTTCCCCAGGTCATTGCTGTTTCCGTTATGCTCTCTACTGCCATATATTCTCCTATCCGGGCGCCGCGGGGCGCTCTGCACACTTGTTATTTCACTGTCTGCTGCCGCTTATATTCACCGTTCCCTCTTGTAAGATTCTCCGAAAAAAAGTAAGAAAACCTTCCTCTACCGCCACCTGATCCACCGCCGCCTCAGACAGATCATAGAAATATTTCCCGGTTTCGGGATCCAGGGAAATGCTGTCCAGCGGAAACCCCTCTCTGCGGATGCTGCTGTGTGGTACATCCGTCAGCCAGAATTTCTCACTTTCCATGTCAGGCTCCATCGCCTCATATACATGTTCCTCATCCTGCACATAGCAGATGGCGTTACGGTATTTTGCCGTAAGCCTTCCATAGTGTCTGACCAGTCCGATATAGTGCTCCAGCATCTGCTCATCCGTCAGATACACACCATTCACCGTACGCACATGTACCCCGGGCTGGACCGCCTCCGGGACATCTTCAAAATACAACCCGGAATCACAGGAAAATACAGGCATACGAAAAGCTTCATAATAAGTATGCGCTTTCTGCCTGGCATTCTCCAGAGGCGTATTGCCTGTCTCCGGGACATCGGGGATCTCCACCCCCCGTGCCCGCAGATCCTGCAGACTGATCAATTCGATGCCAAGTCCGGCTATGCGGTTCTGCATGGCAGCTGCCTTTGCCGGATTGCCGGTACCGTATAACAGTTTCATAAGCAATGTCCTGCTTCCTTTCCGGTCAGATCAGCGCCGGTGTCTGTGCCAGAACAGAGATAATCGCGATTGCCGCCAAAATCACAACAACTACCACTACTGCAACAATGATCTTCTTTTTCATATATGATACCTGCTCTTTCTCAACCTTTTATGATTTTGCATCCCATGAACTAATGATGACATATTTCAAGGATATTTTCAAGGATATTGGCACATATCCATAATCTCTGGCGCCTAAAAGTCTTTTATTTTTCGATATTTGCATTTTACAAAATTGATAGCATATTGTACACATACGGAAAAAATAATTGCTGCCAGCAAATAGAAAATTCTGGTATATCCGATTCTCTGCGGCGTATAATACCACCACAGATTATTTTCGTAACTGACAAAATCAAAATCTGTAAACACAGGGAATAATTTTGCGCAAACACCATAAATCGTTTTCACGATCATGAAGCCCAGAAACTGGTTCATCATAATGGAATAGGTGTTATCAGCCAGTAGGTTAACATATTTGTTTTTTCCAACAACGGGCTCTAACACAGTTGCTATTCTCATCCACATGGCAATTCCCAGGTAACCTACGATAATCGGCATCAACGGTCCTTCCGTGAAATCATTGCACCAGGACGGAGTATATACCAGAAACTTTCCGTAATGATACGTCAGTGCAAGCTTTATTCCCATAATCACTGCAAAATAAAGAATACCGGGAAGCTTTCTTTCATACTTTTCCAGGGTTCTGTTATAAAAAATCCCCAGGCTGTAAAAAGGCATAAAGTGAAGCATTCTGACGACTGCCAGCCACCAGCCGGTATTATAGCCTTTGCAGGCAAGCAGATTACCAATGAGTCCCAGAGCAATTCCAATCACGAAAAAGATTACTTCCGGAATATTTTTGCATATCTTTTTCAGAACTTTTCTGTACAGAATGTTTAACACCTGTACCATAAAAAGCGGCATAATGAACCAGCCCGCCAGATTATATTCGAACTGATGTCCGTCAATAATCGGTGCAACGAACAGATTATACAGGGTAAATTCACCACCGATTTTAAAATATTTGATATGTGAGATCTGTACGAGCACTCCATATGCAATATTATACAGATATAATGGAATGATCAGTGTCTTGATCTTTTTCCACAGATACCCCGGTACATTTTCTTCTGCCTCTGTCTTGTAAAAATAACCGGAGCAGAAAACAAACAATGCCACATGAAGACCTGCATACGGGAACCAGTCTGCCAGACTCAGAGAGATTCCTCCTCCCTCGCAGTGTCCACACAGAACCATAAGAATTCCAACTGCATATAAGATTTTAAATCGATAGTCAATCTGATGATCTGAACAATCATTTGTCAATGTGTTTGTCACTTTGTATCCTCCGTTTTTTATCCTAATTTATCGAGATGGCTCCACTTTCTCAGCCGGCCAGGATTTTCTGAGTGCCGCATAGGAAACCAGGAAGTTGGCAAGCCAGCCTGCCGGCACGGCAAGCCAGACAAAGGCAATGCCAAAACGCGGTGCACAGATCAAAGCCACGGACAAGCGAATTGCAAGGTTTACCATATTGGCAATGAGGAATGGCTGCATGATTCCCAGTCCGCGAAGAACTCCATCAGTCGCCATTTTAATTCCCATAAAGATAAAGAAGTAACCAAGCCATCTCATATAATCTTCGGACACCTGATAGGCCAGGGCTGTTCCATCTTTTCCAAGAAATAGCGAGGAAATCTGCGTGTGCAGCGTTTCAATGACAAGGAAGGCAAGTGCCGCAAAACACACGTCCAACAACAATGCAGCATGATAGCCTTTTTTGATGCGTTCGGTTCTGCCTGCCCCAAGGTTCTGGGAAACATACGGCGAAACTGCATTACCGATGGACACGAAAATCAGGGAAAATACGTTCTCCACCCGCATCGTCGCCGCATATCCTGCAAGAGCCTGTGTGCCGAAAGGATTTACCACTGCCTGTACGATCATCATACCGATAGACACGGTAGACTGCTGCAAAACCGAGGGCACTGCGATCCGAAGCATCGAGCGCAGCCCGCGCCCGTCAAATCGCTGAAACGGGCTTTGGTATCGCCGCATCCGGTTAAAAAAGATCAAAAGTGAAAAAACAGCGGAAATTCCCTGGGCAATCAGGGTTGCAAATGCCGCACCGAATACACCAAGTCCCAGACCGGCTACCATCCAAAGGTCCATCACAATGTTCAGAATGGATGAAAAGATCAGCAGCACCAGCGGAATTTTTGATTCACCGATGGAAGTGAACATGGTAGATAGAATATTGTACATGAACAGAAACGGAAAGCCCACAAAATAGACCCGCAAGTACAGTACCGCTTCCTCCAGAATATCGGCAGGGGTCTGTAATCCGCTCATCATCGTATGAGAAAAGCAAAAGCCAAAGATACCAAGGATGATACTCAGAAGTAAAAAGCTGATCAGTGATGTAGACACAATGGTTTTCATTTTGCCATACTCTTTGGCGCCGAAATAGCGGCTCACAAGCACACCTGCACCGACACCGGCACCCAGTGCCACACAAATGAAAACATTCGTCAGGGCTGCACAGGCACCCACCGCTGCCAGTGCGGAGGAACCCACAAACTGACCGACGATAATGGAGTCAGCCATATTGTATACCTGCTGAAAAAAGCTGCCGAGAATCATCGGCATTGCAAAAACCGTCAGCGCTTTCAGCGGTGCATCGGTAATCAAATACTCATCTTTTGACATGATTCTATTCCTCCACAGTTCCTTCCGCATTTCTTCCACGGCTTCTTCAACTCGTTCATCTGCATCTTCTGGAAGTTGGATGGCATCCAGCTTTCGCGTGAAAAGTTCAATCATCGCAGGATACTGATTTGTAATTGGGTGACTAAACCGATAAAACTGCGGCACACCTTCTTTCTTTATATTCAGCAATTCCATTTCTTCAAGCTGTTTCGATGCCCTCGATATAGAAGTGGGTGTCAGTTCCAAGTCTTTCGCGGCTTGACTTGTAGATAGTTCCTGTTCGCCTCCAATCTTAACTCTTTTTGAGTTAAGATACAATATTTGAGTTAAGAACAGTTGAAAATCAACATTATCAAATATTATTTTTACGAAAAAAAGCCCGATGCAACATGAGCATTACACCCACACTGCACCGGAAAGTTCGTCCGATACTGCTTTTGCGGCATACCAATATGCCGCCCCACTATTATCTGATCTTCATGCAGAAATCACAGCGGTCATTTCCACGCCCCAGCGTCATGCTTCTCTCCCAGATCAGCTTCGGATGCAGCCCGGTATAGCTGATGTCATCACTGTCGCAAAAGCAGCGGCACAGCTCCGGGCAGCCATATTCTGTGCAGGTGTCGTGATAGGGACACTTCATCATATCCACACGCCAGACGCCGTTACCGGTCTGCAGTTCTTTTGGGGCAAAGCCCGCCGCCGGGCCGAAAACGCTCCTGGTGGACTTGACGAAAACGCCGGGAACAAGGCGGTAAAGCCCCGGTATGTGAAGCAGGGCGGCAAGCTGTTTATGGCTCGTTCTCGCCAGCCGCTCCACATAGCCGTGAACGGTTTGCAGTGCCTCCTCTTTCGGCATGACCCGCTGCAAGGTCTCGTAGGCCGCAATGCCCGGCAATATCTGCCGCTTGAGGTGGTATTGCTTTTCCTTGCTTGCATCTGCATTTTCAGCCAGCAGCGCACTCAGGCGCATATCGAAAGCGGTGTTCAGTTCCTTTGCCTGCGCGGGAAAGCGCAGTGCCGTAGTTTCCCGGAAATCACGGGAAAGATAGGTTTCCTTCCTCTTCATCGTCCGTTACCCTTTCTTTTTGTATCCGCAGTCGCAGTAGGGCCCGCCGGAGGCAAGGGTGTACTGCCGCACAAAATTTGTCACGCCGCCCGCTTCGCTCATGGTGTAGTCCAGACGGCACAAAGCAGGGGTCAGGTCGTACAGCCCTAGCTCCTTCATCAGCACACAGATGCCGCACTTGGTAAAGCGTCCCTCGTAGCCGCTGCCATCCGGGTATTCGTAAAACTCCATGTTCCACGAATAGGGGTTGCGGTCGGCGGCTTTCAGAGCGGCAGTGGCTTTCATGGCAGCGATATCCTTTGCGGTGAACTTGCTTTTTCCGCTCTTACGGCAGAACCACTGCATGGGCGCTGTCATCATCGCCTTTGCGTAGTAATCCGTCAGGCGGTCTACCGCCGGGCGCTGCGGCATGGAGAGAATGAACGCGCCGAGCATTGCGCAGTTGACGATGTTCATCTTGAAGCGGTCCGCTTTTTCAAACTCCGGCAGGTCTGCAATGATTGCTTTGTACTTCGGCTTTGCTTTTTTCGTGATCGCTTGTGCCGCATCGGCATCATAGCCGAACACCGCCGTCAACTGCTTTTTGAATGAGCCTGCAAACAACACCCACATTCCCATTGGCATACCCATGTATTTCATTGCACTGCCTCCTTACATTCTCCGCATTTTGCCTTCTCCCGCAGCAGCACCAGCCCCAATACCAAAACCAACAGGTGTCCGGCGGATTCCGTGCCGTGATCGATCTGATCCAGCGGCCACGGCAGAAGCGTGAAGAGATTTCCCACAATCCCCGTAAAAACGATAGGGTTGCAGAAGGATGCCAATATCCGCTGTGCTGTGTTTTTCAGCGGGAGCATCCTTTTCCAGATCATAACGAGCATCACGACGGAAAGAAGTACATCACACAGGATATATGCTGCCAGCAGCGGCGCGGCGTTGCAGTAAAACACCTTGTTGGCAATTTCAGCTGCCGCCTGCATATCGCCGTATTTCTCAAAGGTAAACTTGAAGATCAGCGCCACATTCATGAACATAGCATGAACATAGCCCCAGCAGACCGTGCCGGTGAGATAGGCGATCTGAAACAGCTTGACCCATTTCTGCTGCTTCTGCTGGGTGAGGCGTTGCTTCAAAATCTTCCACATCTGGTGAAAACCGATGTAATAGAGTGCCGTTCCAAGAACACCGCAGATGATGCTGACCACCATGCGCCATGTTGCCATATCAAGATAGGCGACCTTGACCATCAGCCCAATGGATTCTGTGCTTTGGCTTTTCCCGGTCGCTGCAAATAAAAAGTCGCCGATCACATATAAAAGGCATCCAATCATACCTGCGATGAGTGCTCGTTTTTCTTTGCTCATTTTCATTGCTTGCCCCCAAATCCGATCTTCACGATCTGCATTTTCATCATGCCGTCACCGACCCTTGCAAGAAAAAACAAAACAGCGGGAGCATTCCGATTTCCCAATGTCTTAAACTTCATTGTATCTCCTTTCCTCAGTGAATAAAAGCCGTCATAAGGACCGCCAGCACCGCTGCTATACCTGCCATACCCACCGTGCCGAAAAGCCACTTTTTCTGCTTGTCTTTTGCAGTAATGTAAGGCTTCAGATCTTCTGTTCCGGGAATCGTCCATGCGTTCGTGTGCCCCACCCAGTAGCCATCGATCAAAAAGCGGTCAATGAGATTCATAACGGACAAGATGACAAGCAGCTGCCAGAAGCCCGCCGCAAAGCCTTTCGCACCGTTTATCCCATAGACACAGACCAGCACATAACCAATATAGCCGGGAATGCAAACAGCTTTGAAAAGTTGAGAATTGCGCTTGATTTTCTCGTGTGTCGTAAGTCCCAGCTTCACGCACCGCTGCTGCACTGCCAGGCTGTAGAGATGCACCATCCCAACAGCCCCCTTGCGGATGCCCACAGCACAGACAAGAGCCAGCAAAGCCCCCAACCCAAGACCTTCCAGAATCACCTGTAAAAGCATTACTTATTCCTCCTGTATCCGTTTTCATCCCGGTATTCGGGATGTTCCTTTACGTATGGATCCTTATCGCCGCAGATGGTATAGTCGCATCGGCAGCCGTCCACGCAGGTGGTCGTCCGCACGAGCTTTGCATGGAGCAGTTCCATGGACGCATAGTCCACATTGCACAGGGCGGGCATAATGTCCGCAAATCCGAACCGCTTAGCAAATTCCGCCGCCGGACACGCTGTAAATTCATAATAGATGGGCTTGCTGGTTTCGTAAGGTGCAACATCCATCTCGTAATCATGCCATGTGTCACAGTGCTTTTGGGCGGTACTGAATGCCCGATACATCAGCTTTTTCCAGAATGGCTTGTTGGCGTCAACGAAACGCAGCTTCCGGAAGGCCGGCAGGATCAGATTTTCTTCGATCTCTTCAATTTCACGGAATGTGGTCACATCTCGGCACACATCGTAAAAGCACATGATGGCGATGCAGTCGTAGGTGCCGCCCGTGCCGTTGTGAAAATTCTTTTTACCGCCGAGGTCGGTGCGCCACTTGGAAAGAAGCTCTGCGTATCTCAGCTGCACCTGCTCCCAGACCGCCTCGCGCTCCACCTCCGGATAGTGCAGAGTGATTTTCGCCAGAATTTCCTTTTTGCAGGGTTTGGAATACAGCACATGGCAGCTACGGTCGATTTGTAATTCGCTGTCCTTCATCTTCCCACTCCTTTCCGAAAACCGCTCTTTGCATTTTCTTCGGTGTCGTCCGATTCGTCGTAGGCATCATAGGGCGCCGATGTCGTCTTCATATGGAAGTTCGCCCACATCGCCCTGCCGGAAGGTTACATTTTTCAGGTGTAAGCGCTTCGCCTTTTCCAGATAGGCATCGCATTCTGCCTGATTCATATTCCATACCAGGCGGCACACCGCTTTTCCGCTCAGGGTAGAGCAGGTGATCATGCCGTCATAAAAATTGTTGCCGCCTGTCAGCCGATAGGCACTGCGAATGGCTTCTTTTCGCTCTATGTTTCTTCCTCCAGATACCAATAATCATATGGCCGTTTCCGGCATCATTTTTTCAAAATATCCGTAATTTTCTTGAAATCCTCGCGCGCCTCCTTGAATATTGGTAGCATACAGTAGCAATGCACCATCTTCGGGCGGGCGGACACTGTATAGGAAACCTTAGCGCGTTTGCAGGCCTCCTCAAAGTCCGGCAGCGCACCGTATAGCACCTCATCCGCAGAATAGAAGAAGTGAATATCGCCAACGCCGGTAAAATCCCCCCGGGAGCCGGAGAGCATATAGTCCGGCACATTCTTACAGCCATGCCGCATAAACTTTTCCACCGTCACCATAAAGGCATAATCGATGGAAACGTCTCTCTCATTCAATGCCTTCATCCGCGATTTTTCGCCATCGTTCCATGGCACTTCGCCAGGTGATACGGCAACGATATGCCGTGGCTGCGGCAATGGCTCCGGCTGCGCATTATTGTGCGCTGCGATTCCCAGAGCCAGTGCGCCGCCGGAGGAAAAGCCACTGGTGCTGACATTTCCACCGCCGTACAATTCGAGCATTCTGCGGTAGCATTCATAGACCATTTCGTAGGTTTCGGTGATACAATGCTCCATGCAGAGCGGGTAGAACGGAAACCACACATCGCAGCCGGTCTCACGGCACAGCTTACGCATGACTGGCAGATCGCCCTTGTCCGGGCCGATCACCATACCGCCGCCGAAGAAATAGAGGATGGCGCGCTTTGACGGATTCGGATTTTCACGTACGATCAGGCATGGAAAACCGTTGACTGTAATCGTCTCATAATATGCCTTGTGGTCGGTCGGCGTAAAAACGCCGCGATGTCGGTTCTGCTTTTCAATTTCCTTTCGCAGTTCGTTCTCTGGCAGTGTGAAAGACTTTTTCACTCCGGAGAGTCTATACACTGCCCGCAGGATGGATGCAAAAATGCTCATGGTTTTTTTCCTCTCATTTCCGCGCTGTAACGCACAGCCACCCCTTTTTGTTTTTGTGGCTCTGGATCTTACAAAATCCTGCTTGCTCCAGATATGCTTTCAGTGCAGTGTCCGTGTAGATGGTCATACCATTGATAATTTGTGTCCATTTGTCATCTTTTGCTGTTTCGCCGTTTGCTTCATTGCAGATGAAAAAGATCCCGCCGGGCTTCAGCACCCGATAGACCTCTCTGAAATTCTGTGCAAGCTCCGGCC
>ENA-OXZZ01000126-OXZZ01000126.1-human-gut-metagenome-genome-assembly--contig:-NODE-126-length-29329-cov-10.552060_pt1 | contig 29329 bp, 22 predicted proteins | sample MGYA00244515_ERZ652815 | MGnify/ENA primary metagenome ERZ652815 (study PRJEB26926, sample SAMN06164594) | human gut metagenome | biome: ENVO:00009003; feature: ENVO:2100002; material: ENVO:00002003...
AGGCTGATGCCTCTGCACGTTGAGTAGCACTCAAAAATTATTTAGGACAATATTGATGATATACAGTATAATGTGCCGTAAAGTGTGAATTCCGGCTGTCGGCGTACGATATACGCATGTGGTGAAACTGACGTTACATAAGTATGGAAAAGGATATGGAAGAGTTGCAGTCGCTGTACCGTGCCCGATACGGCACTCCGGCTGCCGAGGTAATAAGGCTTGCCGGCGCCGGTGGCGACCGTCAGTATTACCGTATGCGTTCGGATTCCGGTTGCTGCATCGGCACGGTCGGTGATTCGGAGCGGGACTGCCGTGCATTCGTCGGCCTTGACCGCGTGTTTTATATGCATGGAGTGCCGGTGCCGGAGATATATGGCGTGTCGGACGACATGCGATGCTATATACAGCAGGATTTAGGCGACCGGTCATTGTTCTCATGTCTCGGCAGCGACGAGTGGCGCGGACTGGCCGAAGACTCGCTCAAGGCTCTGGTGAGTCTGCAGACCGTGCCGGAATCCGAGTGGGGACCGTATGCCGGTTATAAGCCATACAGTCGCCGTCAGGTGATGTGGGACCTGAATTATTTCAAATATGAATACCTGAAGCCAGCGCGCATTGACTTCGACGAGGAGAGGCTTGAGGACGACATGGAGCGTCTTGCCGAATATCTGTCAGGGGCGGCCGCCGGACCGCAGGGATTCATGATGCGCGATTTCCAGAGCCGGAACGTAATGATACATGACGGCAAGCCTCTGCTTATCGATTTCCAGGGAGGCCGTCGCGGTCCGGTGACATACGATGCAATATCCTTTCTGTGGCAGGCCAAGGCCGGACTCAAGCCGGCGACACGCGAGGAACTGATGGAACTGTATGCCTTTGAATATGAACGCGCGACAGGTACGCCGGCCCGGCAGATACTGGATGCCGTTCGTCCGTTGGCGTTCTTCAGGACGCTGCAGGTGTTGGGGGCGTACGGTTTCCGCGGATTGGTGCAGAAACGCGCGCATTTCATCGAAAGCATACCCGCTGCGCTCGACAACCTAAGCGACCTGATGAATCTGCCTATATTGGACAGCTGCCCCGAGCTGGCACGCGTATGTCGCGAAGTCATGGCTAATTCTCCGGTTCCGGCCAGGCATGACGGCTTATTGATAAAGGTATATAGTTTTTCGTATAAACGTGGCTATCCTGAGGATTACACTGGTAACGGCGGCGGATTCATGTTCGATTGCCGCGGTATGCACAATCCGGGACGTTATGCCGAATATAAGTCGTTGACGGGACGGGACAAGCCGGTGATCGATTTTCTGGAAAGCAGGGGAGAGGTCCAGAAATTCGTAGCAGATGCCGAGGCGATAGTGTCGCCGTCGGTGGAATGCTATCTGCGGCGCGGATTCTCCGATCTGCAGATAGGATTCGGATGTACCGGAGGGCAACACAGGTCGGTGTATTGCGCCGAGGTAGTGGCGCATGCCATCAAGCGAAAGTATCCGCAGGCGCAGGTCATGCTGATACACAGGGAGAGGGGTATAGAGGAAACGTTATAACGACATTGTCCGATTAGAGATTATGATAGCGATGATAATGGCGGCCGGTCTCGGAACCCGGCTCAAGCCCTGGACCGAACGTCATCCTAAGGCATTGGTGCCGGTATGCGGTGTACCGGTATTGGACCGGCTCATTTCAAAATTAAAGGATGAAGGCTTTGATCACATAGTGGTGAACGTGCATCATTTCGCCGACCAGGTCAGAGAGCATCTGTCGGCATACGACTATGGCGTGCGCATCGACATCAGCGACGAAACCGACGAATTGCTTGATACAGGCGGCGCGTTGGTCAAGGCCGCACCTGTGTTTTTAGCTGACGGAGGCTCGGTACTGGTTCACAATGTGGACATACTCAGCAACCAGGACTTACGCGGGCTGGCGCAGAAGCATGAGCAGTCCGGGAACGACATAACCCTGCTGACCAGTGGCCGCGAATCGTCACGAAAACTTATATTCGACTCTGACGGCGAGCTGAAAGGATGGCACAACAATGTCACTGACGAGTACCGCCCCGCTGGTTTTAAGCCCGACCGGAACATGACAGAGGAGGCTTTCAGCGGCATCTACGTGCTTGGCGCCGATGCCGTCAAAAGCCTTGCGGATTATTCGCACCGTTCCTGTCGTGCAAAATTCCCGATAATGGATTATCTGTTGTCACACCCTGAAGGCATGACTATTCGTAAGGTGCGCAACGACCGGTTGCGGATGCTTGACATAGGCAAACCCGACGCGTTGGCCAAGGCCGGAGATTTCATCTCGGAGCTGTAGCCGGAGGTTGCCCGGTCAGGGTCAGTGCTGTTCGCCGGGCGTTGTCTGTCAGGGCCTGTGCTGTGGCGCCCTGTAACGTTTCTTGTTCACATTGAACTGGAACACGCAACCTAAGATGAGGGCGATTACAGCGGCACCGCCCAATACCCATGTCAGAGTCAATCCTGTGGTGAAGCATGAGGCAATCAGTAGCGCGGAGCCGATTATGTAGAATATGATGGAAAGTGTTTTCATAGCGGTTTTTATATTGATTATACAATATTAACAATCCATGATACCTAATTCCTTAATGCGGACAGCTCTTTAACACTGACGGACGGATATTTAACACATTCGCGGCACACATCGGGATTCATCGAGATAAATCGGGATAAATCGGGATAAATCGAGATTCATCAGGATAAATCGGAAAGGGGCAAAAAAACGGAAGGCGCGTCGTGATGACACACCTTCCAATTTTTTTATCCTTAATGGTCCGCGCCGGGACCATCAGAATGTCACAGTTCCTATGCGTGACGAGCGGATTACTCAGCGGCGGGAGCTTCCTCGGCGGGAGCCTCGGTCTCAGCCTGAGCGGCCTCCTTGGCGGCAGCCTCCTCGGCAGCGAGTTTCTCAGCGCGCTTCTTGGCTACAGCCTCGCCTTTGAGACGGTTCTTCTCAGCCTCGGCCTCGAAACGAGCCTTGCTGTCGGCAGCGGCCTTAGCCTCGTTCTTAGCGACGAAAGCTGCGGCTTCCTTTTCGCGAGCAGTCTTCCATGCGTCGAAACGCTTCTGTGCCTCTGCCTCGTCGAACGCGCCCTTCTTGACGCCTCCTCTGAGGTGCTTCATCAGCATCACGCCCTCTTTCGAAAGCAGTGAACGTACTGTGTCTGTGGGCTGTGCGCCCTGTTCTACCCAATACAAAGCACGGTCGAAGTCCAAACTTATTGTAGCAGGATTAGTGTTCGGATTATAAGAACCTACCCTCTCAATAAATTTACCATCTCGTGGTGCCCTGCTATCGGCTACTACAATGGGGTAATAAGCGTAGCCCTTGCGGCCGTGACGCTGTAACCTGATTTTTGTTGCCATAAACTTGCCGGTTTACTATTGATTGGTTTCTCAAACTACCCTCCGGACTAAGGCCCGGACTCGGTTTGCGACTGCAAAGTTAATTCTATTTGCTGAATCTCGCAAGTTTTTGAAGTTTATTTTGTAATTTTGCAGTGACAATAGTGGAGGCCGCTGCTCGGGGCAGCGCGCATGCCCCCGCTACATATTCCGCAATTTCCGTAATTTATGGCTACATTAAGCTTAATAGATAGACTTGACATACTCGAACCCCGGTTTGAGGAGGTGTCTACGTTGATAACCGATCCGGTAGTCATAGCCGACCAGCAGCGTTACGTGCGGCTGACCAAGGAGTATCACGACCTGGAGCGGATATTGGAGGCCAAGCGCGAATATGTGAGCGCCCTGGCGGCTGTGGAGGAATCCAGGCAGATTCTTGCGGACGAGGAGGACGAGGAGATGCGTCAGCTGGCCCGTCAGGAGCTGGACGAAGCCCAGGCCCGCATCCCGGAGCTGGAGGAGCGTATCAAGCTGATGCTGGTGCCGGCCGATCCGGACGACGCCAAGAACGCCGTGGTCGAGATCCGCGGCGGTACGGGAGGCGACGAGGCAGCCCTGTTTGCCGGCGACCTGTTCCGCATGTATCAGAAATTCGCGGAGTCCAAGGGCTGGGAACTGGCCGTCAGCTCATATTCCGAAGGCGCAGCCGGTGGCTATAAGGAAATAGTGTTTACCCTGACGGGTGCCGGCGTGTACGGCGTGATGAAGTATGAGTCGGGCGTGCACCGCGTGCAGCGAGTGCCGGCCACCGAGACGCAGGGCCGCGTCCACACTTCGGCCGCAACCGTGGCCGTATTGCCCGAGGCGCAGGAATTCGAGGTGGAGATACACGAGGGCGAGATACGCTGGGACACTTTCCGCTCGGGCGGAGCCGGAGGGCAGAACGTCAACAAGGTGGAATCCGGGGTGCGACTGCGTTACAACTGGAAGAATCCCAATACCGGCCAGGTGGAGGAGATTCTGATAGAATGCACCGAGACCCGCGACCAGCCCAAGAACAAGGAACGGGCCCTGTCGCGTCTGCGTACGTTCATCTACGACCGCGAGCATCAGAAGTATCTGGACGACATCGCCTCCAGACGAAAGACAATGGTCAGCACCGGCGACCGCTCGGCCAAGATACGCACCTATAATTTCCCCCAGGGCCGAATCACCGACCACCGTATCAATTACACCATATATAACCTGCAGGGATTCATGAACGGCGACATCCAGGACTGCATCGACAAACTGACCGTGGCTGAAAACACCGAGAAGCTGAAAAGCGCCGAACTGTAATCCCTACTTGTCGAGTGCTTCGTACTGCGAGTGGCTCGACTTGAACTCCGGCACAATCTCCTTCATGTGCCTTACGATGGTCATGTCGTCATCTTTCAGGCTCGATTCGTATAGGGCCTGTATGTTGCGGCACGCATCCTCGTAGTCGTAATCGCGTACTGTGGCGATCTTGATTTTGGGATTGTCGGTAGGCAGGGTGGTTTCTTCCTTGTTCAGCACCTCCTCGTACAGTTTCTCGCCATCCCTGAGTCCTATGAATTCTATTTTTACATCCTTGGCGCCGGACAGGTCGATCATGCGGCGCGCGAGGTCCACGATACGCACCGGTTTGCCCATGTCGAACACGTATATCTCGCCTCCATGCCCCATGGTGCCGGCTTCAAGCACCAGCTTGCAGGCCTCCGGTATCAGCATGAAATAACGGATTATGTCCTTGTGAGTCACTGTAATGGGTCCTCCTTTTTTAATCTGCTCCTTGAACAGCGGGATTACGGAACCGTTGCTGCCCAATACGTTGCCGAAGCGCGTGGTGACAAACTGCGTGACACCCTTGACCGTGCCGTTCTTGATGGCCCTGTCCAGACTCTGGACATATATCTCGCAGATGCGTTTGGAACATCCCATCACGTTGGTGGGGTTCACGGCCTTGTCGGTGGAAACCATCACGAACTTTCTGGTGCCGAATTCCACGGCCAGGTCGGCGATGTTGCGGGTGCCCTGCACATTGTTGCGTACGCTCTCGCCGGGATTGTCCTCCATCATGGGCACGTGCTTATATGCGGCGGCATGGAACACATATTCAGGCCGGTAACGGTCGAACAGATCGTGCATACGCCGTTTGTTGGTTATGTCGCCCACTATTGTCAGCGCCTCGATTTCGGGCCAGTTGCGCACCATCATCAGCCGTATGTCGTGCAACGGTGTCTCCGCCTGGTCTATCAGGATCAGGCGTTTGGGCCTGAACCGTGCCAGCTGACGCACCAACTCGCTGCCGATGCTGCCTGCGGCTCCCGTCACCATGATGCTGCGGTCCGACAGCTGGTTGCCTATAGTGTCTATGTCTATCTGAATCTCGTCGCGTGGCAGCAGGTCCAGGATGTCCACCTCGCGCAGCTGGTTATGGTCCAGGTCGGCCTTGCCGTCCCATTCCTTGGGCGAAGGCATCATCATCATCGTCACACCTGCGCGCAGCAACATGTCGGTCATCTGCTCGTTGTTGCGTATGATCTCGTTCTTATGCGGCGCTATCAGCACGGTGTCTATGTTCTCGCGTTTGAGGACATCGGCCAGCCGGGCGTCATTGTGATAGACCTTTACGCCCATCAGCATGTGCTCGGGCATATCCTCGCCGTCGGAGATAAATCCGCACAGCTTGTAGCGGCTGTTGTTGTTGCGTATGCTCTTGGCCAGGCCTACGCCACCGTGTGCAGTGCCATAAACCATGGTGCGCCTGGATGATGACTGCGTGAACGTATTGTCGTACAGAACCTTAACGACCACACGCATGGCCCACATCAGTACGGTGGCAAGCAATGCGGACACTATCAGGTCGCGCATACGGACGGGAAACAGCCAGTCATCGGAATTAAACACATATTTCGTGATGGCTATCATTCCCAGACCGCTCAGCATGGCCAGGGCAATCTTCTGCAGGTCGATGAACGACGAGTATCTGATCACACCCGAATAGGTGTGGAACATCCTGAATCCCAACAGATAGAATATCAGATAGAAAAAGAAAGCACCCGAAAGGGGCTTGATGATTTCCATAGTATAGGCCGGACCGTTCATCAGCATATAGACGAGCAGGTCGGAAAACAATACCAAGCAGCAATCCAGTATCAGTATGCACCATAGCGGCAATGCGCGTTTGGAGAAATACCAGCTTGATAGTTTAGAGATCATAGGTTCTTAGTTAGCATTTATTCTATCTTTGTTACGATAATGTCATTTTGCCATATACGCAGACGTAATCCGTATATATTCATGTTCACGGCTTGCAAAAATAGCAATAAAAACTGAAAAAAACAAAACAAACTGCCGTACTCGGCCTAAAGGGTAAAATAATATAAAAAAGAAAAAAAGGACTGCGTTTCAGCAGTCCTTTGAAGTAGTCGATCCGGGACTCGAACCCGAGTCTCCACCGTGAGAGGGTGGCGTGCTAACCGCTACACTAATCGACCGATTTTTGATTGTCAGCAGGTGTTGTTCCTGTTTGACGATGCAAAATTACAACTTATTTTTGAATCTGCAAAATTTTAAGCGATTTTTTTGAAAAAATCTGCATGAAATCGTGGATCCATGCGTGTCCGGAGCTACATGGACATCCGTGCCACGTGGCCTACATCCCTCGTTATTTGCTGTTTATCTCAATTACGAGTCCATCGTACGCCGGATGCACATTTTCCGGGAGGCGCTTGTCGAAAAGTTCGTGTGTATCCGCTTCGTGGTTGAGATGGGTGAGGTATGCCGTTCCGGGTTTCACTTCTGCAATAAGGTCGAGGGCTTCCTGAATGGTGAAGTGAGCGAAGTGGTCGCGGTCGCGCAGTGCGTTTACGATCAGTACGTCGAGGCCTTCCAGTTTCTCTTTCTCTATTTCGCTGATGTGCTTGCAATCGGTCACGTATGCGAAGTTGCCGATACGGTATCCGAAAATGGGCTTGCTGCCGTGCAGCACTTCGATGGGCGTGATCTTTAGCCCGTTGATATGGAACGGGTAGTTGTCGATGACGCGCATATCGAATTTGGGCACACCGGGGTAGGGGTGTTCCTTGAAACAATAGGCCAGTCTTTCCCTCAGGTCGGTGTCCACATCCTTGCGGACATACAGCGGCAGGTCGCCGGTGGCGCAGAAAGGCCTCAGGTCCTCGATGCCGCCGATGTGGTCGTAATGCACGTGAGTGATCAGCACGGCGTCTAAATTGTATATGTGTGCGTCAAGTGCCTGCTGACGGAAGTCGGCCGATGCGTCAATGAGGAGATTCATGCCGTGGGTCTGCACCAGTACGGAGGCGCGGCGGCGTTTGTCGCGAGGGTCGGTCGAACGGCATACCTCGCATTCACATCCCACCTCGGGCACGCCCTTGGAGGTGCCGCTTCCCAACACAGTCACCTTAATTGACGTGTCGATGTAGTTTACCTCAGGCAAAAGGTCGATATAGAATCGGCGTCTCACGGCACTGCGCACCTCGTTGGCCAGCACCGCGACATCCGCAGCCGTGGCATGGTCCACATTGGCCAGCACCAGCGGCTGCTTCTCCCATACCTGCGCTCCGCCCACGCGATGACCCTTCATGCCGGCATGGTCTATGAGCCATGCGGCCGACAGCTTCTTGAGGTGCTCGCCGACATCGTGTGCGGGAATATCCATGCCGCTGCGCGCGCAGATATCTTCCCAATGGGGGCGACTTATAACCGGATTCTTGAAGAAACTGCCCGCGCTGCCGATTTCATGCCAGTCGGGCAGCTTCCCGTTGCGTATACGCCGGATTTCTTCGGCGGTCTCGCGCAGTGTGGGCGTATGGCCAAGTTTCTCCTTAAAATCGCGCAAGGGGCCATATTCAAGATTCGTGGCCTCGTTACCGGGAATCATCCTGAAGCATACGCGCAGCACAATGTACCGGTCTCTGCCCTCGTGCTTGAAGAACGAGTCGCGGTATCCGAAGCGGCATTCCCGGTTGGTGAACCGGCACGGTTTGCGCGTAAGCGTGTCGAAGCATTCCACGGAATAAATCACATCCTTGGCCTCGACGCCGTATGCCCCCACATTCTGTACGGCCGAGGCTCCCACGCATCCGGGTATGCCGGCCATGTTCTCAACACCGCCTAACTGCCTGTCCACGCACCAGTCCACGAACGTGTCCCAGTTCACTCCGGCGCCCGCTATGACATAGACATTGTCCGGATCCTTGTCGTAACGCTTTATCCCTTCGATGCGCGAATGCAGCACAAGACCGTCAAACTCGTCGATGAACAGAAGATTGCTGCCGCCTCCCAAGTTCAGTATCTCGTTGTTGATGAATATTTCGGAACGGGATATCTTCAGCAACTCGGCTTCGCTGCTGTATTCGGCATACCATCTTGCGCGGGCCGGGATGCCGAAAGTGGTGAGAGAGGTCAGGTCCTTATGTTCTTCAAATTGAATGTCCATGATTATCGTTTGTTGTCCACGAGTTTGTCGTCAATAAAAAACAGGTATTTGCCGTCGGAATATTTCCAGATGTCGGCCAGGATGTTCCAGTCATGTCCCGTTTCCACCTGGTCGGGGTTGCCGAGGGCCAGCTTGCATTCCTGCTTGGTCATGCCGGGCTGCACCTGTTCAGAGCATATCTGGTCCCACACCTCGGGGGAGATGTCGGGGAACCTGAGTTTCGGATCGGAGATATAGAACAGCGAGGCGAAGCTGCGCGATCCCTGGTTTCCTTTGCCGTCAGGCATGTTCATGGGGAGCCATGCCTTGTCCTTGCCGTCGTCGAAACATATAAGGAGCGGGAACGAGGAATTGCCACGCTTCACCTGACCGATGGTGACGGGTATGAATTTACGCCCCTTGACTGGATTCATATCGTTGTCGTACCACAGGGCGGTGCGCAGCCACACCTTGCGGCCGGTAAGCATCGTGCTGAATTCAGACACCATGTCGAGGTCGATCAGCATGGGGAAGTCGCTCCATACCATCGATCCGGTCGCTGCGGGATCCTTGCGCACCGTATATGTCATGAACCGGTCAAGGGAGGGTATGTCGAATTTCACGACTGAAATGTTCCGGCCGTCGGGTGCGACGGCAGCATCGGTGCCTATGTAACGCACGGTCATATCCTGAATGGAATCCTGATGCGTGCGGCGTCCGCTGCGGTCGGTTATGTCGTAAAGCAGGGCCGCGCGTGAGTTGGTCACGACGAATTTCTTGCCCGGCAGCCATTGCGACAACGGGGCCGGATGCACCGAATCGGCCAGCGCTTCCTCTGCGCTTTCCTTCAGAATCAGCCGGTCGGCGCGTGTGGGCGTGATTCGTTTGGTGCGCTCTATGCCCGTGTTGCACGAGGCCATAAGCGACAGACACGCAAATAAATATATGGTATGTTTCAGTTTCAATTTCAGATATATTGAAGTTGTTTAAACTAATTTACGTTTAATAGAATCTAAAGAAGTGTAAACTTTATGCCAACCTTTATTAATCTTTTGGGCATCTTTGTTTGCTTTCGTCGGGTCCAACCGAATGGTTGCACCCTCCTCAATCAAACAAATCTGCTCCAAAATCTTAATAAATCTTGCCATAAAAATTAGTTTAAACAACTTCATTGCCATAGTTCTGAATGCAAAATTAGAAAAAAATATCGAGAATTTTTGGTCAGTTTGTAAATTTTATATAACTTTGCACTCGCAAACGGCGGGATAGCTCAGTCGGTTAGAGCGTCGGATTCATAACCCGGAGGTCCCGAGTTCAATTCTCGGTCCCGCTACGAATCGTTTGGAAGGTGCGTCAAATGCTGGTTTGACGCACCTTATTTTATGTTCCCGATGTTATATCATTATAAAAGTAGTAAAACATATAACGGTAAATGATTCCACGGGAATACAAAGAATAGCGCTATGATGACAATGTACGAAAGGCTCATGACACTGCCCATATTCAAGGGAGTAGGCACCGAACAGTTATCGCTGTTTCTGGAGAAGACGCACCTGGATTTCGATAATTACGAGGCCGGCGCCGTGATACAGCCATTGCTTGAGGATTGCAACGGATTGAAGTGTGTCCTGACGGGCCGGACCGAGATGGTATATACATTGTCGGGGGGCGAAAGCCGTCTTGTGGCTGAATATGGGCCGGGCAAGGTGCTGGGCATGGAGCGGCTGTTCGGCATGGACACGCGTCCGCGTCATGAAGTGCGCGCCCTGGAGCCATGCGGCACCATGAGCTTCTCGAAGGAACAGTACATGTCACTGCTGCGCAGCAACCACATCTGTCTCATTAATTACCTGAATTATCTGAACTATCACTGCCAGCGCATCGAGGTCTCGATGGAATCATTGTACAGCCGTTCGGTGGCAGGAACTCTCGCTGTCATCGTGTCGCTGATGACCGACCGTGACTGTAGGCGGATAGTGCTGGAAGGCATGGACCGTCTCTGGGCCACAGGACCTGAAAACGCGCAGGCTGATTACGACAGGCAGGCTGACGAACTGGTGGACGCCGGTTATGTCAGATTCGGCAACGAAGGCGAACTCATCATCGAATCCCGCCAGTCGCTGCTCGATTACGCAGAGAGCATGCAGGAACAGAACCGGTGAAATCCGGATTATTCTTAAATAATAGGCTTATGATGGCGTGATTAGTGAGTAATCATGCGGGAATCCTTTGTCGTTTTATCAATTTTTTATAAATTTGCCTTTCGTAATCCCTGCCGGTTGTGAATTGGCCGGGATAATTGAAAAACTCAAAAGCTGCAAATTATAAAAAAGATGACAAATACAGCAAAAATCAAGGCCCGCCTGTCGGTGATGAACTTTCTGGAGTTTGCCGTATGGGGCGCATACCTCATTTCGATGGGTATGTTTTTAGGCAATCACGGTCTCGGCGCAGACGTATTCTGGTTTTATACCGTACAGGGACTCGTATCCATCATCATGCCCGCGTTGATGGGCATCGTGGCCGACCGGTGGATACCGGCCCAGCGCACATTGGCGTTATGTCAGCTCCTGGCCGGAGTTATGATGATGGTGACCGGCGCGATAGCCAATTCGCAGCTTGCCGCCAACGGCACTCTCGAGTTCGGCCCGCTGTTCGCGGCATATACGGTTTCGGTGGCATTCTTCATGCCGACCATAGGACTCAGCAACTCGGTGGCGTTCAATGTGCTGAATCAGAACAAACTCGACACCGTGACGCATTTCCCGATGATTCGCGTGTTCGGTACGGTTGGCTTCATTTTTGCCGAGCTGTTTGTCAACTTCGTGCCCTGGGGTGGTCAGGCCATCCAGTTCTCGGCAGCGCAGTTCTATACCTCGGGTATATTCAGCATCATTCTTGCGGCCTACTGCCTGACGTTGCCCAACTGTCCCGTCGACAAGAGCGGCGAGAAGAAATCGCTGGCCGATGCACTCGGTCTCAAGGCGTTCAGGCTGTTCAAATACCGCGACATGGCCATATTCTTCATCTTCAGTATGTTGCTGGGCGTATCACTGCAGATCACCAACAGCTATGGCTCGTCGTTCATCAATTTCTTCAGCAATCCGGAGCTGCCGCAGTTTGCCGACGGCTTCATGGACGGCTGGTGGGCCAAGAACCCTACGTTCCTAATCTCCATCTCGCAATGCGCCGAGGCTCTGTGCATACTGCTGATACCGTTCTTCCTGCGTAAGGTAGGCATCAAGGGGGTTATGCTCATAGCCATGTTCGCATGGGTGTTCCGTTTCGGCTTCTTCGGTATCGGCGACACCAACTGCCCGGGATTCATCTGGTTGCTGCTTTCGTGCATGGTTTATGGCGTGGCGTTCGACTTCTTCAACGTTTCGGGCGGTATGTATGTCGACAGTCGCACGTCGCACGATCAGCGTTCGGCAGCCCAGGGACTGTTCATGCTGATGACCAACGGAATCGGAGCATCGTTAGGTACGTTCTTAGCCGGTAAGTTGGTGGTGAACAAGCTGGTGAACGCTCCGGACCTGACATTGCAACAGCAGCTTGACGGCTGGCATGAATCGTGGCTTATTTTCGCGGCATACGCCCTGATTGTAGGTGTGCTGTTCTGGATTGTCTTCAAGGAGCGCAAACCCGAAGAAAGACACGAAGCCGAGGATGCAATGAAGGAAAGTAATCCTGATGCCGGCGGAATGATTGAAGTCTGAACGGAAATGATACGTTTTTATTCCCCCGGCATAGAGCAGACCGGCACGCTGCCCGAGGATGAGTCCACGCACTGTTGCCGCGTGCTGCGTATGCGCGAAGGCGACGAGATAGAGACCGTCGACGGCGAGGGGCATGTGTACCGTTGCGTCATAACGAATGCGCATCCCAAGCATGCCGGTGTAGAGGTGCTGGAACGGACGGACCAGCCTCAGAACTGGCGGGGACGACTCACATTGGCTGTGGCTCCGACCAAGAACGCCGACCGTATGGAATGGCTTGTGGAAAAGGCTGTGGAGATGGGCGTGAACGAAATCGTGCTGTTGCGTTGCGAGCATTCCGAGCGCCGGAAGATGAACACCGACCGTCTGGAGCGCATAGCCGTATCGGCCATGAAGCAGTCGCTCAAGGCACGGTTGCCTAAGGTCGCAGGCCCGGTAGATTATAAGGATTTCATTAAGGAACATGCCGATACCCGGGAGTTCAGGTGCTTCGGATACTGCTCGCCCGAAGTGGAGCGGCGCGACTTCGGTCAGTGCTGCACTAAGGATAGCGACGTGGTGGTGATGATAGGCCCGGAAGGGGATTTCAGCCCTGCGGAAGTGGAGACGGCCATCAAAGCCGGATTCCTGCCGGTGACATTCGGCACCAGCCGGTTGCGCACGGAGACTGCCGCGCTTTACGCTACGGCCGCGTTCCATGTAATAAACAATATGTAAGAATACTGAAAAATGAAAATATCGGAATATTTGCAAAGTAGCCCTGCCGGCAATTTCTTTCTGTTGGCCGGCCCGTGTGTGATTGAAGGTGAGGAAATGGCCCTCGACATAGCCGAGAAGCTGGTTGAAATCACCTCCGGATTCAACATCCCGTACGTGTTCAAGGGGAGCTACCGCAAGTCCAACCGCAGCCGCCTGGATTCGTTTCAGGGCATCGGTGACGAAAAGGCGTTGAAGATATTAGCAAAGGTCCGTGACACGTTCGGCATCCCGGTAGTGACGGACATACATTCGGCACCCGAGGCCGCAATGGCGGCTGAATATGTCGATATCCTTCAGATCCCCGCCTTCCTGTGCAGGCAGACGGACCTGCTCATAGCCGCAGCTAAGACTGGTAAGTTCGTAAATATCAAGAAGGGGCAGTTCTTAGCGCCGGAATCCATGAGGTTCGCCGTGTCAAAAGTAATAGAGTCGGGCAACAGTGAGGTAGCCGTTACCGACCGCGGTACGTTCTTCGGCTACGGCGACCTGGTCGTGGATATGCGCGGCATACCTGAAATGAAACGCTCGTGCGGATGTCCTGTTATCATGGACATAACGCATTCCCTTCAGCAGCCCAATCGCGCCGAGGGCGTGACAGGGGGCAAGCCCGAACTGATAGGCACCATAGCCCGCTCGGCTATAGCCGCAGGTTGTGACGGTATCTTCATGGAGACGCATCAGAATCCGGCAGTGGCCAAAAGCGACGGCGCCAACATGCTTCCTCTTGACAAGGTGGAGGACCTGCTCGGAAAACTTACGGTTCTTAGAATGGCGGTCAATGAAATCAGCTGATCAGCTTTTCTGACCTGACTGAGACTCTGACTTCGGCTCCGGCTCGCCCCAAACCTTTGGAGGCTGTTGCACGGGGCCGTTGTTGTTTTGTGCCGTCTGTGCATATAGTCCGGCGGGAGGTATGCCCGGATTCATGGGCGTGCTGCTGTTCCGGAAGAAGGGGTAGGGCATGCCGGTCACGAATTCCGGATTCTTGCCCGGACTCAGATAGCCGTCCACAATGGTGTCGCGGCCCGACGGATTCTCGAAGGTATATAGATGGAAACGATGCATCATCACGGCCAGGTGCTCGAACACAGACGCCATGATGCCCTCGTAAGGCAGCCAGGAGGATGTGGCGGTGAAACAGTATATCTGCAACGGTATTCCGGCCGAGGTCTGTGCCAGCGTGGTCACGAAGCATGTGCTGGTCTGCGATATGTCGCTGTTGTTGGCCAGATACATGCGGATATACGCGCGGAACATACCTAAATTGGTATCGATTGTTCCGTCCACCAGGCCGTCGGGATTGTTTACGTCATATTCCTTGCCGGCGGCTTTCTGCTTCAGCTTGCCGTCGATCCATTCGCCCATCAGGGGAATGGCATGGAACTCCTTCAGCATTTCGTCGGTGGTCTCCACCACTGAATCGGCGTCGATCATATACGAACGCTGGATGCGGCGTGTGTCCGACAGCTGCATGTTGCGGTAGTTGGTGAATCCATTGGTTATCAACGTGTACGGCGCAACTGTGGTGACTGTCAGGTCCCAGTTGGTGACCTTCACGGCTGTCAGTGACACTTCGGTAACGGTGCCGTTGGCATTGCTGTTAGGCACCACTATCCAGTCGCCCACATGCAGCGAATCGTTCTGGGCCAATTGCACTCCGGCCACCAGCCCGAGGATGGAATCCTTGAATATCAGCATCAGCACCGCGGCGAACGCTCCGATTCCGGCCAGGAGTGATGCCGGCGACTTGTTGACGAGAACAGCACAGCACACTATCAGCGTCATGATCCAGATGATGATCTTGATAACCTGCGCTATTCCGTGCAGCGGCAGACGCTTTTTGTTTTCGTTCTTGTCGATATGTTCCCAGATTCCATCGGTCAGAGTACATAGCGACCTCGCCAGCACTATTGACATATAGACCCATGACAACCGTGTGAGCCATGATGCCAAAGTGACGTGGGTATAGAGGGTAAACTGTATCAGGATCACGAACAGCAGTGGCGGAATCACATTGCACACCTTTATGAAAAAGTGCTTTTCCACCAGAATGTCATACAATGACAGCTTGTTCTTGAAATTGATGTGACGCAGTATGAATACGCATATAGTCTTCACAACCCATCCTGCCGCAAAGGCCACGGCGAAGACAACCAGTGCATATATCACGACAAACGCGTCGTCTGTTTCGGGCAAGTGAAACGTTTTGATAAGCCATGATGAAAGACTCATCAAAAGTCTGGCCACGGCGTATGTGCTTTGCTCCGTGACCGTTTCTGCTATATGTAGAGTAGGCATCTTATCGGATGCCTGGGCTATAATGGATGTCAATGTCATATCCTGCGGGTTTATAGTGGATACTATTAGTTTATAGTCGTGGTAAATACAGAGAGAGCGTACTTACACTCCTTATATATATTATTACAATGCGCGGTCGGGGATGGTTCGATGCTGCGGAGAAGCGTCTGTATGTCATCAGCCACCGGGTCACGGTGGATGTGTGAATATGACCATGAAAATGCATAATCGACAAAAACGAAATCAAAAGAAGGTGAAAATGGGCATGTTACAAAGCGTTAACATTTATTCACAATTCAATAAATATATTTTTGCACACAAATTGGGATCTGTGCAAAATGTTCAAAAATGTGCTGTAAAACATAATTTTGAGATAAATTATTATGTTATTGGTACTTGGGTGTAAAATTATTCGAATGGATAATTATATTTTGAAAAAAAAGATTAAATCGATTGGTTTTTTCGGAGAAATAGTTTTACCTTTGAGAAACAGAGAGATCGAAATCTTAAAAAGTGTTTAAAAGCATGGAGCGTACATTAGTAATCCTGAAGCCCGGATGCATCGAGCGGAATCTGGTAGGAGAAGTTATAAGCCGCATAGAGAAGCGAGGTCTTACGATATGTGGAATTAAGATGATGCAGCTGGACGAAAAGATACTGCGCGAGCATTACGCACATCTGGTAGACAAGCCCTTTTTCCCTGACATCGTTGCTTCGATGACGGCATGTCCGGTAATCGTGATGTGTCTGCAGGGCGTGGAGATCGTATCCGTGTTCCGCGAGATGACAGGCGTGACCAACGGCCGCAAGGCAGCGCCGGGCACCATCCGCGGAGACCTGAGCATGAGCGGATCTCTCAATATAATACACGCATCCGATTCGGTGGAAAACGCCAAGATAGAGATAGCTCGTTTCTTCAAGCCCGAAGAAGTGTTCGACTATCAGCCGGCCACACTTAAATACACATACGGCCCGGAAGAACTCTAAGGACATCCGAATCGGCGAAACCTGAATTATGATACAGATTAAGAAGATATTAAGCGGAACGTTACTTGTAGCTATGGCGTGTATGGGAGCGCAGGCACAGAACGTACGCTCAAAGAACCCGCACTCGCAGATGCACAAGCAGCTGCTGGCCTCGCAGACCAAAAGCTCCGATCAGATAAAGCTGATAGAACGGAACACGTTCATCGACCTGATCGAGGACCTGGAGCCGGAGATCGACATCTATACAGAAGGCTGGAACTCCAAGCGCGTCAATCCGTTCCAGGAGAAGGACGTGCCCAACCAGAAGGTAATCGATGTGACAGGCTACCACATGCCTGTCAAGAACATCCGCATCACGTCCAACTATGGCTATCGCGCCATGTTCGGCCGTATGCACAAGGGCATCGACATGGGTATCAAGATGCGTGACACCATCTATGCCGCGTTCGACGGCAAGGTGCGTCTCACCAACTACGAGGCCAAGGGATACGGCAACTACGTGATTCTTCGTCACCCCAACGGCCTGGAGACCATTTACGGCCACCTCACCAAAGCGCTGGTGAAACCTGAACAGACCGTAAGGGCCGGACAGCCCATTGCCCTGGGTGGCAACACGGGACGAAGCACGGGTCCGCACCTGCATTTCGAGACGCGTTACATGGGTTATGCCATCAATCCGTCGGCAATCTTCGATTTTGCCAACCGCACCACCCATACCGACACATATACCTTCAGCAAGAAGACGTATACCAAGCCCCGTAACTACGCTCCCAGCCGCAATGCACTGGCCAAGACCGACGGCAACAGCTATCATGCCGCATCCAACACCCAGAGCACATACACGGTGAAGCGCGGGGACACCCTGTCGTCAATAGCCCGTTCCTACGGAATGTCGGCCACGACACTGAGACGACTCAACAAACTGAGCCACGCCGACAAGATTCAAGCCGGTCAGGTGTTGAAACTGAAGTAAGAAGTTGATTTTAGAAGATGTTATAAAGAGCCGATTAAGTTCGTCCCCGATTATCAGGCTCCGTTCAGCATTGAGTGCGAAACGGAGCCTGATATTTTTTTTCATGCAGTTTCGTGGTCATGGGTTTGTGTAATTGCAGACAAACGATTAACTTTGTAGTCAATACCCGAATCCGCACCATGTCCGGAGCCATGATTGACAGGGTATATGGATTATAAGATGGACGCAAAACAACTGACGGAAGAATTGGGTCGACGTCTTGAACGGGAACCGCAGGATGTGACGCTGCTGTGCGAGCAGCTTGCCGGAGTGATCGGCGAGGTGCTGGCCGAAGGCGACAGCGTGGCCGTGCCCTCGTTCGGATCGTTCGAACCCAAGAAACGGATGGAACGCATCACGATGCATCCCTCCACAGGCCGACGCATATTGATACCACCGAAATTGTCGGTTACATTCCGACCCTCCACAATGCTAAAACTCAAGGTACGTCAATCATGAGCGAGAATAGCGAGAATATAGAAGAGCGCAAGCGCGATAGCGAGAAAGTGACGTTGGCGGGGCTGACGGCACGGCTGTCGGTGCGTACCGGCGATACCAAACGGCAGACCGAGGATTTTCTGCGCGAACTGTTTGCCCTGATTTCCGATGAGCTTGAGAAAGGGGAGAGTGTCAAGGTGCCCGGACTGGGAGTGTTCAAGAGCATCGAGGTCGAGGCCCGCAAGAGCGTCAACGTCAATACGGGCGAGGAGACGCTGATACCGGGTCATCGTAAGATAGTGTACATGGCGTCCAAGGAGCTCTCGGCCACTGTAAACGAACCGTTCAGCATGTTCCAGACCATCGAGCTTAGTGACGAGGCCGTCACCGAGCTGGAGGGAGCAGAAGCCGTAGAACCGGAACCTGAGGCAGTATGCGACGTGCCGTTCGCAAGCACCGTCTATGAGTTGGGGGAGCCGGAAGTGATAGCAGAGCCTGAACTTGAGCGAGAATCTGAGCAGGAAGCCGAATCCGAATTAATACCGGACCAGCCGGAATCCGAATCCGAATCAATACCGGAACCAGACTCTGAATTAATACCGGAGCAGCCGCAACCCTTTGAGTCCGCTTCAGAAGAAACCTCAGATCTGTACGAGACTACCGGGCAGCCAGTATCAGGGGATTCCGATGACGACCTTAAGAACTTTAAGGACCCTAAGGATCCTAAGGACCTTAATGTCCTTAACGGCCCAGAGGCCTCTGATATCTCCGAAGACTCCGAAGACTCCGAAGTTCCTGCCATTCCAAAGAAACGTTTCTGGCCAGGCTTCCTGATCGGATTCGCGGCCGCCTGTCTGATTGCGTTCGTTGCGGTGTGGGCGCTGATCGAGTATGGTGTGCTTTCTACCGAACGCCTCGCCGGGGCCGAAACAAAGGCCGAATCCGAGGCCGTAGCGGCGACTCCCGCACTGACGGAAGTCCAGACAGTAGAGCCTGATAAAGCCATAGACGAAGCCGAGCTGGTTGTCAAGGAACCGGATGTACAGCAACCGGAAGTACAGAAACAGGCAACTAAGGCCGAAGCGGAACCGTCCGTTCCTACGCAGCCATCGGACAGGAAGGTGTATGACACCATCACAAAGACACGTTACCTCACCACCATGGCCAAGGACCATTACGGAAATTATCACCTGTGGCCATATATTTACAAGGAGAATGAAAAAATCCTCGGTCACCCGGACCGCATAAGGCCGGGGACCAAGGTAGTGGTGCCTCCTCTGTCCAAGTATGGCGTCAATCCCGACAACAAGGCTGACATAGACAAGGCCAAGAAGTTAGGCAACGAGATATACGCCCGCTATAATTAAACGCAATCCACCGCATAGGCCCGCTATGCGACGGATTGCGACGTGACGGGCTGCGGGAGTGGCCGTTATTTCTTGTCGGAACCGAATTTATCCTTCATGAAATCGCCCACTTTGTCCTTGACATCGTCAAGCATGTCCTTGCCTTTCCGGACGTATTTCTGACCCTCGGGACCGTTGAGCCATTCCTTGCCTTTCTCCAGGGCTTCCTTGCCCTTGTCGATAGCACCCTGCACCTGAGGGCTGTTCACGAAGTCCTGTACGGATGCCTTGGCTTCTGCGGCACTCTTTTTCAATTCGTCGGTATTCATATCGATAATGTTTGATGCACGCAGGCATAAGCCTTGATGTGCGGTTAATATTCTAAGTATTAACAACCGACAGGCCCTTGAAGTTGGTTAATGCTTTTTAATAAACAAATTAAGATAACAGTAGCATAAATGCTTACAAGTTATAATTCACAGTTGCTCGACACGGCGGTGTCCGAGTTGTCGAAACTGCCGGGCATCGGCGAAAAGACGGCATTGCGGTTGGCATTGCATCTGTTGCGGCGTGATCCTGAGGTTGCCGAGGCTCTGGGTACGGCCATAATCGAGATGCGGCGGCACATCCGCTATTGCCCTGAATGTCACAACATCAGCGACAGCGGCGAATGCCAGATATGCAACGACCGCCGGCGCGACCGCAGCACCGTGATGGTGGTGGAAAACGTGAAGGATGTGATAACCATCGAAGCCACACACGAGCACCGCGGCCTGTATCATGTGCTGGGTGGCCTCATATCTCCGATAGAGGGCATTTCACCCGGCGACATAGAGATAGCAAGCCTTGTGGAGCGTGTCGCCAAAGGAGAGATAAAGGAAGTGATACTCGCATTGAGCCCGACTATGGAGGGTGACACCACCAATTTCTACATCTACCGCAAGCTCGCGGACTATCCGGTGGAAGTCACCATGCTGGCGCGCGGTCTCAGCATTGGCAACGAGCTGGAATATACCGATGAACTGACGTTGGGCCGTTCCATATTGAACCGAATGCCGTTTAAAGACACGTTCCATGGCTGATTCGGGATTGCTGAGAAACGGCGCGTTGCGTCTTCGTCCGGTAGAGCCGGATGATGCAATGGCCATGTGGGAGATGGAGAGCGATCCGACGCAGTGGATCCAGAACGGCATGATGGCTCCTTATTCGCTGCGGAATCTCAAGGAATACGCATTGCAATACCGGGCCGATCCCTTTGCCGAAGGGCAGTTGCGCCTCATGCTGACAAGCGAGGAATCGACTGAACCAATTGGCATAGTCGATCTGTACGATATCTCCGCTTCCAACCGTACGGCGTGGGTAGGAATATATATCCGTCCGGCGTACCGCAGGAATGGAATGGGTGAGAAGGCACTGCTGATGCTTGAGGATTATTGCCGAAGATTGCTCAACCTGCGTAGCCTGGCCGCAAAAACAGCTTCCGAGAATGTCGCCAGTCAGCGGCTTTTCGCTAAAGCCGGTTACGCAGAGTGCGGTCGCCTCTGCGACTGGCTCGTCTCCGCCGACCGCTCACAGGACATCCTCATTTTTCAGAAACACCTCATCACTCATCACTATAACTTAAAAAACTCATGCTTGAATATATAATCGGGAAACCCGCCGAAGTCTCGCCTGCATACGCCGTAATCGACAATAACGGCTTAGGCTACGGTATAAACATCACATTGATAGACTATCCGCACATCGCCGCGGCCAAGGAAAATGTCAAGCTATATGTCTTTGAGTCGATCCGCGAGGACGCCCATGTGCTGTACGGATTTCTGAGCAAGGAAAGCCGCGAGCTGTTCATATTGCTGACCAGCGTGAGCGGTGTGGGACCAAATACGGCCCGGCTCATTCTGTCTGCCATGACCTCCCAGCAGCTTCAGGCGGCAATAGCGTCGGGAAGCGAGGCACAGCTCAAGGCGGTGAAAGGGATAGGCGGAAAGACCGCGCAGCGCATCATAGTGGACCTTAAGGATAAAATAAAGGGGGTATCCGAGTCGTTAATTATGAGTACGCCTGCGGGAGAAACATACCAGGATGCGCTGGACGCCCTTGTGGCATTGGGATACACTCAGCAGCAGAGTCAGAAGGTGCTGAAGAAGGTATTCGGAGACAATCCGGGAGCATCCACCGAAGAAGCTATAAGGCAGGCGTTTAAGATGCTTTGAAGTTTGTAAGCGGTAGATCGGGCAGAATCATGGCTGTAATGGCGGTACTGATAGCGGTACTGCCCTTTGGCATTATAGCGCTGCCGCAGTATTACAAATCCGAGCTTAAGGAGCCACCCTCGACGCCTCCGGCGGAGACTGTGCTTCCTCCCGTCGGTCCCGGCGAATCGCCGGCCGATACCCTGCAGCTTCCGGGCCGGGTGCATCCCACCGTGCCTCGTGGATACGACGACTACAACAATCCCGAATACCCCGCCGACCTCCGCGATCCCTCCAACATCAAGACCGAAGTGGAGTATGATCCGGAATTAGGACTGTATGTGTTCAAGACCATGGTGGGTGACCACGTGATCACCACGCCCTACATGATGACGCCCGACCAGTACGAGAACATGATGATGCGGCGCGACATGTATTCCTACTTCAACTCGCGCAACACCGAAACATTCGAGAAGAAGGACAAGGAACCCTTCAACATCTTCGACATGAACTTCAGCCTCGGCCCGCTGGAGAAGGTGTTCGGACCCGGCGGCGTGCGTCTGCAGACCCAGGGATCCATCCAGCTGTCATTGGGCGTCAAGAGCAACAAGACCGACAACCCCGCGCTGACCAAGCGAAACCGCCGCAAGACATACTTCGACTTCGACTCCAAGATTCAGGCCACCATCAACGCCTCGGTGGGCGACAAGCTGAAGTTCAACATGACCTACAACACCGACGCTACGTTCGATTTCGATTCCAAGAACCTGAAACTGGCATACGAGGGCAAGGAGGACGAGATAGTCAAGAACTTCGAGGTCGGAAACATCAGCATGACCACCGGATCGAGTCTGATCCGTGGCGGTACGTCGCTGTTCGGTGTGAAGGGAAAGTTCCAGTTCGGCAAGCTGACCCTGACCGGACTTGTGTCGCAGCAGAATTCAGAATCCAAGACCGTCAGCACGCAGGGCGGCGTACAAAGCACCAAGTTTGAGGTGAAGTGCGACAACTACGATGCCAACCGGCACTTCTTCCTGGCGCAATATTTCTATGACAACTACGACCGGTTCGCTGCCCGTCTGCCGCATGTGGCTTCGGGCGTCAAGATCACGCGCATCGAGGTGTGGATCACAAACAAGAACTCCAACTATCAGCAGAGCCGTAACTTCGTCGGTTTCATGGACCTGGGCGAGAACCACCGCTTGGCGAGCGACTACTGGACGCCCGACCTGTCGTTCGACAACCCCAGCAACCAGTCAAACAACCTGCTGCAGATCATCAAGAGCGAATATCCCGGCGCACGCAACATAAACCAGGTGACGCAGGCCCTCGCGCCCCTTGAGGCCTACGGCATTACGGGCGGACGCGACTTCGAGAAGGTGGAGTCAGCGCGTCTGCTCAATTCCAGTGAATACACCCTTAACGACGACCTCGGCTATATCTCGCTGAAGTCGCCGCTCAATACCGACGAGGTGCTGGCCGTGGCTTACGAATACACCTACAACGGCCGTGTATATCAGGTGGGCGAGTTCTCGAGCGACGTCACCACCACCACCGAGTCGCTTTACCTGAAGATGCTGCGCAGCACCACCGTATCGCCCAAGCTCCCGATGTGGAAACTGATGATGAAGAACATCTATTCGCTTGGAGCCTATCAGATGCAGAGCCAGAACTTCAAGATGCAGGTGAAGTATCTGAGCGACACCACGGGAACCATGATCAATTTCCTGCCGGTGCCACCCATCAGCAACCAGCCGCTGCTTCAGGTCATGAACCTGGACCGCATCGACTCAAACCAGGAATCGAATCCTGACGGATTCTTCGATTACATAGAGGGTTACACCGTGCAGTCATCCAACGGCAAGATTATATTCCCCGTGGCCGAGCCTTTCGGACGTCATCTCGCCTCCAAGATCGGCAACGAGGCAATAGCAAAGGATTATTGCTACTACGAGCTGTACGACTCCACGCTTATCGTGGCCCGTCAGTTCGCCGACAAGAACAAGTTCTCGCTGGTAGGCGAATACCAGTCGTCGGGTGGCGCGACAATACGCCTCAACGCCATGAACGTGCCACGAGGTTCAGTAGTGGTAATGGCGGGCGGCGTGGTGCTGACCGAGAATTCCGACTATACCGTGGACTATTCCATGGGTATCGTCACCATCACCAATCAGAGCATCATCGACTCCGGCACCAACGTCAGCGTAACGCTTGAGAACCAGTCGCTGTTCTCCATGCAGCGCAAGACGTTAGTGGGACTGGACGCCCAATATCGTTTCAACAAGGACCTGACCATCGGCGCCACACTGATGCATTTCTCCGAAAAGGCGCTGACCAAGAAGGTGAACATGGGCGAGGAGATAATCAACAACACCATGTGGGGCGTGAACCTATCGTACAACAAGCAGTTCATGTGGCTCACCAATCTGTTGAACAAGATTCCGACCATCAAATCGACGGCACCGTCGCAGTTCAGCGTCAATGCCGAGTTCGCCCAGCTGATTCCGCACAAGCAGAAAAGCGGATCGAGCAAAGGTTCAAGCTATATCGACGACTTCGAGGCGTCGCAGACGGCCATCGACCTGCGCAGCCCCTATTCCTGGTTCATGGCCTCCACTCCATACGACCCGGGAGCCGACGCCCTGTTCCCCGAGGCAGGCCTGTCCAACAATGTGGATTACGGCAAGAACCGCGCCCTGCTGTCGTGGTATTACATCGACCGCACATGGACGCAGCGCAACTCCAGCACCATTCCCGGTTATCTGAAGAACGACCCCGAGCAGATGGCCAATCCCTACGTGCGCGAGATCACCATGACCGAGCTGTTCCCCAACCGCGAGCTGCAGTATGGCGAGGCAAACTGGATACAGACCCTCAATCTCTCGTTCTATCCCCGCGAGCGCGGCCCCTATAACCTTGACGCCGAGAATATCGACGACCAGGGCAACCTTCTCAACCCCGAGAAGCGCTGGGGCGGCATAATGCGCAAGATGGACAACTCCAACTTCGATTCCAACAACGTGGAGTACATCCAGTTCTGGCTGATGGATCCGTTCCTTGACCCCGACAATCCCAACACCGACGGCGGCGACCTGTATTTCAACCTGGGCGAGATCAGCGAGGACATACTGAAGGATGGACTCAAGAGCTACGAGAACGGACTTCCCGTTGACGGCGATAACCAGTGGATGACGGAAACCAACTGGGGTCGCGTGTCGCGTCAGAACTCGCTGACATACGCGTTCGAGAACGCTCCCGACGCGCGTCTGCTGCAGGACGTGGGTCTTGACGGACTTCCCAACGAGGATGAGTTCACGTTCAACTCGTACAAGAACTATCTCGACAAGCTGCGCGCGCGTCTCAGCCCATCCCGTATAGCCGAGATGCAGGACGACCCCTTCTCGGCATTCAACGACCCCGCCGGCGATAACTACCATTTCTACCGTTCCAACTGGTATGACGAGCACCGCAGCCGTCTGCTGGACCGTTACAAGCATTACAACGGAGTGGAGGGTAACTCCCTCAGCCCCGAGCAGTCAGACAATCCGCAGTATCAGTCGGCCCGCGCCGTCCCCGACGTTGAGGACATAAACCAGGACAACACACTGAACGAGTACGAGCGTTACTTCCAGTACAAGGTGTCGCTGCGTCCGCAGGACCTTGAGGTGGGTCGCAACTTCATCACCGACAAGATAGAACAGGAAGTGCCCACCGTGGCCGGTAAGAAGCGATCGGTATGGTACCAGTTCAAGATACCCTTGACGCAGCCCGACAAGGTGGTGGGCGGCATCAACGATTTCTCCACCATCCGGTTCATCCGTATGTTCATGACCGGTTTCCGCGAGGTGACGCACCTGCGTTTCGCCACTCTGGAGCTGGTGCGTGGCGAATGGCGCGACTATAAGTTCAACCTCAACTCGCGCAACGATTCTCCGGCCGAGGGCGAGCTGTCGCAGACCGTGGTGAACATCGAGGAGAACTCAAGCCGCGAGCCGGTGAACTACATACTGCCTCCCGGCGTGGACCGCGCCCAGGATGCCGGTTCCACCCAGGCCACGCTGCTGAACGAGCAGTCGCTGCAGCTTAAGGTGCAGGGCCTGCAGCCCGGCGACGCGCGCGGCGTGTACAAGAACACACAGATGGACCTGCGAATCTACAAGCGCCTGCAGATGTGGACGCACGCCGAGGCGCTTGTTGGCGACCATACCGACCTTAAGAACGGCGACCTCTCCGTGTTCCTCCGCATCGGTTCCGACGTCAAGAACAACTACTACGAATACGAGGTGCCTCTGGAGCTGACACCCTTCGGACAGTACAGCCTCTACAGCTCGCGTGACCGTGCCATCGTATGGCCGCAGTCCAACTACCTGGATATCGCCCTCGACAATTTCCCCGCCGTCAAGGTGCACCGCAACCGCGACAAGAGCGCCGGCTCGGCAGGGGTGGGGTATAATGTACTGTACAGCGAACAGGATCCGGAGAACGCCCATAACACAATCTCCGTGCTCGGTAACCCGAGCCTGAGCGACGTGCGCGTCATGCTGATAGGTATCCGCAACCGTTCCAACTCGGTCAAGGACGGTATAATATGGGTCAACGAAATGCGTGTCACCGACTTCAACGAGAACGGAGGCTGGGCCGTCAACGCCAACGCCGCGCTGTCCATATCCGACATAGCCAACGTCAACTTCACATGGCATCGCGAGACCGACGGTTTCGGTGCCGTGGATCAGGGACTCGCGTCGCGCCGCCTCGACACCTACAACCAATACAACGTGTCGGTGCAGGCCGATGCCGGCAAGGTACTGCCTGAAAAGGCCAAGCTGTCGGCGCCCATCTATTACAGCAAGTCGGAGGAAACCACCACTCCGCGCTATAACCCGCTGGATCAGGATATTCTGCTGAAGGATGCCCTGGCCGCCGCCGCGACCAAGCACGAGAAGGATTCCATAAAGTCATACGCCGTGACGCGCAAGAGCGTGGAGAGTTTCTCCATCTCCAACTTCCGATTCAACGTGCAGAGCAAGAAGCCGATGCCCTGGGATCCCGCCAACTTCCAGCTGAACTTCTCGTTCAACAAGCAGCGCAACGTGGATCCGACTACGGAATATGAGAACACCCGCGACTATCGCGGATCGTTCCAGTACAGCTACACGCCGTATTTCAAGCCCCTGAAGCCGTTCTCGTGGATCAAGAGCAAGAAACGCGCCGCAAAGTTCCTGAAGGACTGGGAGATAAACTGGCTGTTCCAAAGCCTGACGTTCTATACGTCGATGCACCGCTACTACTACGAGCAGCAGACGCGCAGCGAGGTGGACGTAGACTTCCAGCTGCCCGTGCAGGTCAGCAAGAACTTCACCTGGGACCGTCAGCTATCCATCAACTGGAACCTGATCAAGTCGCTGCAGCTCAGCTTCGCCTCCAACACCACGGCACGAATCGAGGAGACTATAGGCGCGGTGAACAAGAAACTGTTCCCCGACAAGTACAAGCAATGGAAGGACACCGTGCTGTCGTCGCTCAAGGGACTCGGCACGCCCTGGAACTATAACCAGACGTTCACGGCCACATACCGCGCGCCGTTCAACAAGATACCGTTCCTCGACTATCTGTCGGGCAACGTGTCGTACAATTCCACCTACCGATGGGACAAAGGCGCCACTGTCGATGACGTATACCTTGGCAACTCCATCCAGAACCAGAGCAACTGGAACGCCGATGCCAAGTTCAATTTCGAGACACTGTACAACAAGTCGAAGTACCTGCAGCGCATCAATAAGCGTTTCTCCGCCTCCAGCTCCGCCCGCAACCGCAACAATGACCGCAACAACGGCAAGAACGACAAGGGCAAAGGAGCGTTGAAAAACAGCAAGGACAAGGATGACAAGGACAGCAAGGTCAAGAAAGTGGAGCGTGCCATACAGCTTGCGGACACCGCCATTACGGTGAAGCACAACCTCAACACCAAGAAGCTGAGGCTCACGGCCGAGGTAGACGGCAAGCGCCGCAAGCTCAACTATAAGGTGAAGGACGCCAACACCATCCAGATCACCGATACCGGTCACCAGCAGGTTAAGCTGCTGATTTCGCAGCTGCCCAACGCCGACAAACCGAGCATCGGCCAGGAGATAGCCGATCATTCGTTGCGTTTCTTGATGATGGTGCGCTCGGCATCGTTCCGCTGGCGCAGCGGCCATTCGCTGAATCTGCCGCTGTTCGCACCCAACGTCGGCGATATATTCGGCCAGAACAACAGCCACGGACCCATGACGCCCGGTCTGGACTTTGCTTTCGGTTTCTATGACAAGGGTTATGTGGACAAGGCTCTGGAACGCGGCTGGCTCATCACGGACAGCGAACAGATCTCGCCCGCGTTGTGGAACAAGAGCAATGAGTTCAACTTCGAACTGAACCTTGAACCGATACGCGGTCTGAAGATATTGCTGACGTCCAATCTGACAGAAAGCCGCACGGAGCAGATGCAGTTCATGTATGCCGGCAATCCCACCACATTCTCCGGCCAATATGTGCGTACGCACTGCGCCATCGCCACGGCCATGCGCACCAGCAAGGCGTCCAACGGCTATGCGTCCAAGGAATTCAGCAACTTCTTGGCGTATATTCCGCAGGTGGCCGCAAGGGTAGAGGCCCAGTATGCCGGTACGAACTATCCTACCACCGGCTTCCTGGCCGACACCCCATACGCCGGTGCCGAATACGACGGCAAGAACGGCGGTGTCAGTGCCACAAGCCCTGATGTGCTTATCCCGGCATTTTTAGCCGCATACACCGGCACCAAGCCCGGCAAACAGACCCTTAACCTGTTCCCCGGCCTGTCGTCGATGCTGCCCAACTGGCGCATCACTTACGACGGCCTAATCAACATCGGCAACCTGCGCCGCTGGTTCAAGTCGATTACACTGAACCACGCATATCAGTGCACCTATTCCATAGGGTCGTATTCCAGCTACATGAACTGGGTGGGCAACGGCATGGGCGACAACGGTTTCGTGATGAACGAACAGACGCAGACGCCACAGCCTTCGTCGCCGTTCAACATCCCGTCCGTGGCCATTACCGAAAAGTTCGCGCCGCTGATCGGTCTGAAGGTGACGATGAAAAACGAACTGACGCTCAACGCCGAATACCGAGACGCGCGTACGCTGAACCTTAACACTTCGGCGGGTCAGATTGTGGAGACGTCCAGCAAGCAGTTGCAGGTGGGTGCCGGATATAAGATTGCCAACTTCAACAAGATATTGAAGATAGGCAGCAAGCAGGGAATGGTGAGCAACGACCTTACGCTGAACCTGGATTTCTCGTGGAGCCATAACCAGTCGCTGATACGTCGCATCGAGACCGCATACACGCAGGCCACTCAGGGCACCGAGACATTCTCGGTCAATTTCATGGCCAGCTATCAGTTGTCGAAGCGCATCACGCTTTCCATGTTCTTCGACCATCAGACCAACACGCCGTTAGTGTCCAACAACGCGTACCCAACAAGCAATTCCAACTACGGCATTGCGGTGAACGTGTCGCTGGCAAGGTAGTGTAGTGGGAGAATTGGGAGGAATGGGAGTAATGGGAAAAGTGGGAAAAGTGGGAGAAGTGGGAGGAATGGGTGATTCAAAAAAATTTTAGAGTAGTGTCACAAATCGGGAAGCCGTAGCGTCTTATAATTGTAATTAACCTTAATTCCGCAACACTTTGATTTAAATTAATTTATAAGTTCCTGAGCAACAA